>Ga0114962_10000271_pt1 | contig 44808 bp, 36 predicted proteins | sample C_130820_MF_Meta_FD_87017 | JGI IMG/M metagenome (GOLD analysis project Ga0114962, IMG submission 87017) | Freshwater microbial communities from Lake Croche, Canada to study carbon cycling - C_130820_MF_MetaG | ecosystem: Environmental > Aquatic > Freshwater > Lake | place: Lake Croche, Canada...
CTTCAGGGAAAATACCTGAACCAACAATATCTAAACCAAATATATCAAATCCTGTTTCTTCAGGAAAAATACCTGAACCAACAATATCTAAACCAAATATATCAAATCCTGTTTCTTCAGGGAAAATACCTGAACCAACAACACCTAAACCAACAGTGGTATCCCCCGTCTCTTCATCCAAATTTGGCGCCCCCATAGGAAACCCATCTAAAAAAAAATAGCATAATAGGGATGTTTCGACAATTAAATGAATATATGAACGGTCCACCAACTATTAATTCTTATAATACAACGTATTCTAAGAATGATATTATTAATCCAACATCAGAACCCAGAGTTCCGATCACGGTAACCAACGATGACCTCCTCACTGTTCGTACACTCAAACATATCGAAGAAGTAAGTGCACACATGGCCGCCTTAAAGGGCCAAACCCTAGCAAAACCAGCCAAGGAACTCCGCATCCACCCTTTAGCCCATGATCTTCACACAACCCAGGGAAAACATACGGAGGCCTACAACTTCTGCCATGATCTGACGGATAGGTCCATGCCACCCTATCCGTCCGCCTGCCTCCAACAACTACTAATAGGGGCTGGTGTTACGGATGTTAGGGTCGAGGATCTCAACCGAATCAGTCCCTGGTCCGAGGTCAAGAACTACATCGCCCTCATTACAAAAATGCGTTCTCAGAACGTTCAACATACAACAAAGGGAATGGAGATCTTTACCTATCAGATCATGGAGGGTATTCCCGTTATTACAGGATATACTGTGGATACAGTTATCCGTTCTAGAACAAATCAGATTCTGACAATAGCCTGCTACACACTCGAACATGATGAGCTTATCAATTTCAGTATTCCCGTGGAACCCGAGAACGGAATCGCGCTTTCCGTCAATACCTTTTTACCAAACTGGTCGAGCGGCGACACCGTTCAGACCACAAACTACGAGCCCATGGCTGCCCTCATTCCCTATGCCCCCCAGACCCTCGCTATTCGCTATGTGCCAACCAAGCAACATACTTTTTTATCACAGACGATTCGACTGAAAGCGGGTGTTCCGAACCTCGTCAAGACACAGCATATACAGACGATGAAGGGACCCCAGGCACAGATTACAATTCATCGCTCAATAACGGCCCCCTTCTTAACCTTTCAGCCCTATACAGATCCTGTCTATACGGGCAACAAATACACCTGGACGGAGACGCGCATGCCCGAAGTTGCCGCCATCCGATTCTCAGGCGCCTCCCTCCAGTTCCACACAACCGGCCATGATATTCTGAGAACTCCTGGAACCCATGGCTACGCCGAACTTCATGGCTCCGCTATCCATATTCTGAGCGTCCATCCGAGTGCCTGGTCCATCGCAACCTTTGTGTTCTCGATCGACTCCATCCCTCCTACCACATCTCTCACAGCCTGTAGCCTATTTGTGGAGAGCCAATTCAACTGCGGTGTCTACGGATCCACCAATCACAATATCAAGTTTGCCTGTGGCGCAGCAACCATACCCCTATCCATCAGAACATGGTATATGATGGTCTGTTCCAGACACAATAATAGTATCGCACTCTATGCACTGGATCCTCTCAAAAATACTATTGTTCCGACTGGGTTTATTCCAGTGGGGGCAATGAAACGGGGTCACCCCTATATTCAAATCGGAGATGCTAATACATCTATGAATCTGAATGTTGCCTGGCTTCATCTATTTGATAATTCAATTAACATGATCGATCCTGTTGCGGAACTCTAGAAAAACTTAATAGATCCCCAACCAACCGTGGAGCCAGCCTTCGCCGTCTTGATAGCAGTTCCAATCGGTTTTGTTCTCAAGGTATCCAGTGAATCATATATCTTGGCGATCCCTGTTCTAGCATCAGGCTCACCCAGGAGAATATTGCGTTCTTTGCCCTTTGCGCCAATTGTGAGTTCCTCGCCGATCTCCTCCTCCTGTTTAGGTGGGGCTACCGAAACAACTTTCGCTTTTGTTTCAAACTCTGAACCCGTTGCGATAATGTCCTGATTGAGATCGGGATCAAACAGATAGGGATTAGATCCTTCCTCAACAACCAAGCATTCCCTTGGTTCATTATCAGGTCCATTGAGTGTGCAGTCCACTGCCACCTCCTTCATGACATCCAGGATCTCCTTCGCAATCTTCTCCTTGCGCTCGGCAATATTCTGAATCTTTTCATCACTCGTCATGATGGTCGTGACGCGTGTGGCCGGATTTTCCACGCCATCCGCGATCTTGACGGACTCGGGAATGCCAGCCCCCTCCTTGGTATCACGGATATCGAGCTGCTCCTTGCTAAACGTGGCAAGATAGGTATAGATATCAACCTTGCGTTCATCCATCGGCAGATCCATGTGACTACAGATACGAATGGCACGACCCTTGACCTGTTCCAAACGCACCAAGTTCCAGAAGGGCTCCATAATATGGACCTGACGCACATTACGCAGAGAGATACCTTCCGCCCCTGCGCCCGTAATTCCAATACACCGAAACACCTGCCCGTATAAGTATTTGCGATCCGTCTTGAACTTACACTCCTTCGTTAAAAATTCCAGAAGTCCCTTCGGAACATCGCGCCACTGATTATTAAACATACCGAGAATGGCACGACGCTGCCTACGATCCACCTTACCCGTGAAGGCCACGTAGCGCCGAGTAAAGGGCGGCCCCTTTCGCAAAGATTTCTTGGACTCCTCCGTGAGTTCAGGTTCCGCACCGAACCACTTGCCTGTGAATTTGACCTCATCATATCCATTCGCCTTGAGAGCGGCCCCCAGAACACCGAGCCCCTCCAGTTCTTCAAAGGCCGAATAGACAAGAGAGGGTCCAGGATTCGCCTCCATGCGCATCAGCATCTCATAGAGTTTTGCGCTGTATTTCCTGAGACCGTTCTCAGGGCCACCAGGGGGATTCATCTTCAAATACTGGCTGCGAATATCCTCTTGATTCAAATATACCATGACATCTGCCTTCTGCGTTCTGTAATCCTTCGCGGTCGACACAACCTGTTCGCCCTCGGCCACAGACTGGTCTTCGGGCAACGGTTCATCGAGGGATCCCTCTTCGTCTTCCAGCTGCATCTGCTTCGCAACGGCATTCTCCTCATCTTCAATTCTCTTTTTTGTTGCGCGGCGGGCTAAATCCTCCTCCTCTGTCACATCGTTCTCCAGATTGTCCTCATCCAGATCATCGATTACTACTGTCTCCTCGTTGATCTCGCGCGCACTCTTGGGATAGGGGCGCTTAAAGGGGAAGGCAAAGTTGCAGCAGGCCCTCGATCGGAAACGATAGCTGCTCGGTGCCGCAGTCTTCGTAAAGGCCTCCACGATCGCATACAGACTATCCGCCTTATCCACGACATCCTTGTTGGCCTCCTTGGCAATTTCAAATGCCCTCTGTTCCACGTATTTTTTAAAGGCGAAAGGACTGAATTCGCACTTAACAATAACATCGCTTGTCACAGTTGGCAAAAAATCCGGCTTCGCGCCTCTGTAATATGACACCACACCTGTCAGTCGTTTTTGGAGCACTGTCTTGTTGTCTTCGCGGAGCTTCTCATTAATAATATCCACGAAGCGATTCTCAAAACTATCGTGATCGGGGGGCAGACGAGGATGCGACACATATTTAAGGCTCTCCTCTTCAATGATAATCCCCTTTGCCTTTGCCTCCGCAACAATCCGTTTTGCCACCTCCTCAACGCCTAATTGCGCTTCTGGCTCATCGCTATGCTTGACGCCCAAAAAGTCATCGGTCTGGCCTAGCTCGGGTTCTTCTGCCTCGACCTTAATATAGCCCTCTTGGAACACGGATAGGCGGGCCATATTGAAGCCTGTGGCTGAGTCGATCTTCACAAAGTCGATACGGGGATCCTTGTTCGCAATCTCCTCGAACTGGCGGAGCTTATCCTTGTCGACCGTGTTGATTCGCATTTCAATACAGTCGATGTATCCTGCGAGAATATTCGTGAGAACGCCGATCTCCTCGGGGAAGTTGATGATGGGTGTTCCCGAGAGGCCGACAATCTTCGAATTGCGCGCCCCGACCAAGAGCCTGTAGAACATGTAGCCGCGGCTATATGACCCTTTGCGTCCCTTCTTACATAGCTCGGGTTCCCATCGGCCAGGGGTCACAGGCTCTGCCTTCATTGTTCGGCCCCGCTTCATACGTTCAATGAGGAAGGGCTCGATCTTTCCGCGCATCAGACGGCTCAGATTGTGGACCTCGTCAATGACAATGACCGCATTATCGAGGGCATTTCCTTTGCAGCACATCTCCTTCAATTCCGCGTTCGAAATACCGTTGTAGTTAATGAACTGGAAGCGATTGTTGATAGTCTCACTGATTTGTGCCTTGATCTGGTCCTTTTCTGTTGGCTCCAGATCATCAAAATTAGGGGCCTTGTCAAAGTCGATAATCCACAGCCAGGCATTGGGATATTCGCCGGTTTCATCGACTTCACGCTGGCTCATGGCAGCATTCTTGATGCGCTCCATGTAGGCCGCACTCAAACTTAGCACTGAACGCCCATAGATCTCATAGAGTGTCAGGGGTACATTATTGATGACATTGGTTTTCTTATTAAATTCGCGTTCCAAAAGGGGAACCTTGGTCCAATGGTTCTGGAGGGAAAAGTGACGAAAGCCACAGAAGCTGATTTCCTTGATGAAGTTATCACGGAGGGACTGGGGGGTCATGACAATCACACGCTTATTAGCAATACCGTATAGGGCCTCTGCGGCAGCAATCGACGAACAGGTCTTTCCTGAGCCGAGACCGTGATAAACGAGAATCCCTCTGTAGGGGCTGCTCTGCCGTATGTATTCTTTAATGAAGCGCTGGTAGCGAAAGGGCTCCACGCGACTCGGTCCGCCCTTCATGAGGGCCTCGCAGGCCTTGGGATCCGGGTCCTTGATTTCACGGGTCAGTGTGAACTCCTTGACATAGGTGTCCTGGATGAACTTGTAGAACTTGGTGCGCGTGGAGGGCATGTAGACCTCCACGTTCTTTGCATACTGACCCGTGTTCTCTTCATTCTGTTTTTGCTCCTCTTGATAGGTTGCTAAGGGAAATTCCTCCTCCGCATCAATCATCTCTTGGAAATTGTTCTTGTATTCTCGGAACGCCTGATAGGTCTTGAGGGCTAGAGTAGAGCCCTTGGCATCGGGCATGGCCTGAGCCAGACGAGCGTTCTCCTTGACAGACTTAAACAGGGCCGTCACAGGATCGGCCCTGATGGAGACATCAATGGCCTCCTTTGCCTTAAAGGTTCGCTCCTTGACGGCTGTTGACTTCTCCCTGGCCTGCGAAATATCCTTGGCTTTCGCGGTTCCCTCTTCGGCCGGCAGATCCGTTGTGCTCTTATAGGGCTGATAGACGGGGATATCCGTGGCGGTTGGGGGGGGTTCGGCCAGGGCCAATAGATCGGCTGGCAACTCTCTGACCGACTGATTGTCCCTCAGAGGTTTATAGCCCTTGGGTTTTTTGATTGGCAGCGTTATTTCCACTGCCTCTTGTACTTCGTCTCGTACTGCGTCTCCCATCTCCTCTATTAGGTAATTAGAAAGGTCTTATTAATACTAACACGTATAGGTGCTGATATTAATAGCATAAATATATTTAAGGTAAAACCCTGGGATCTGTGGATCTCGGTACCGTATTTCCATTCGCCACCAGTGTTCCCCTACCAGTGCCATCGTTGTTGGGAATGAAATCGAAGTTCGGCGCAACAGTCGAATAGACCACGCGCCCGTTTTGAAGGGTAGAGGTGAGGGGTCCTGAGCGAACCATGGTGGCCGTCTCGTAGTTGTTCTGGCTGGGATCGACATTGACCTTGTAGTAGCTTTCGAAGGGCTGCTGTTGAGTGAGACCAATATAGGGCTGAGGAATAGGCAGATAGGGATTGAGCCAGTTGTTTGAAGGATCTGCGCCAGGTGGCACAATAAGATTGCTACCGCCACGGTTATTGGGCTGGTAGTAGATGTCCCCATCGCCACAGAAGCAGCTCGGAAGGGTCTGAATCAGTCCATAGCTCAGAGGGAGGACACCACAGCTGTTCTGACCGGCTTTCTGATAGGCAATCTGTTCGCAGCTGGTATAGGATCCAGCAGATCCCTTGGCGGAATGCATGGGATTGGGATAGTTGAGAGGGGGAACCACGTATAGGATGTTGGTTCCATCGATGTAGAATGCGTTCGGGCCGACACCTTGGGTGGACGTTGAGACCGTGGACCCGTTTCCGCATTCGACGCATCCGGCTAGATCGTTTCTAGGGGCCTGGGTCGCAATGAATTGCGAGGACTGAATCTGTCGTTGCCAGGTCAGGGTTGAGGCATCTACGGTCTTCGCCCGGTTGATGTATTTGTTCGCCTGCTTCTGCCGAAGCTCTGTTATCTTCGATGCGTCCATTCCTGATAATAAGAGGGGGAATTAATTTGATGAGATTAATTAGAATGGCAAAGAAGTGCGGATCAAAGAGGCGTGGACGAAAGATGCGCGGAGGAGAAGAGGGAGCGGAACCTGATATGATGCAACTGACAGCCGACAAAATTATTGAGTTATGCGAAGAAATTCTTAAAGATGAAACTATTGCTGAAAATATAAAAGCGCTTGCGCAGGAGGCACGTGATCTAGCAGGGAAAGGGAATGTAGATGCTGCTCGTAATATAATGAAACAGATAAATACGATGGCAAATCCTTCTATGAAGGAAACTGTAACAGTTTCAAATGCTATTACACCAATGGAAGAGACTATGACTGTGACTGAATCTACCAATGGTGCTAAATCTACTGCTAATGAGACCATGTCAACAATGGGAGGCCGTCGTCGCCGCCACCGAACAAAGAAATCCAAGAAGACCCGAAAGGCCAAGAAATCCAAGAAAGCCAAGAGGAATCAGAAGAAGAACTAAGCCGTCAGCAGTTCCAGAGTTAATCTCGATGCCTCCTGTTCCGCAACCTTCTTATTCCGGGCCGTCGCCGTCGCCAACACATTGTCGTGCGGATCTAAGACGCCCATCGTAAACTCTCGATCATGCGGCGGTCCCTGAACCGACACCTCCTTGTAGCGCGGCGGCACATGGTATTTTGCCTGAAAATGACGCAGCAGCTGATCCTTGTAATTCGTATCCTCCGTTATAATCTGGACGAAATCAATATGTTTTTCAATGATTTGTATTAAGAAATCATTGCAAACCTGAAATCCTCGTCCCAGCTCCTGTTCCTGGTGATACAGGGCTCCGATCCAGGCCTCAAAGAGCGAACCCTGAATTCTCAGATTGTTCCGACCATCGCACATCTCCTCCATGTGGCGACTCAGAATGATCCAAGGACTCAAGCCGATCTTCTTCGCCAGCTTCCCCAGTTGCTTATTATTCACAATACGACTCAGGATCCTCGTCAAGAATCCCTCCCCCTCCCCAGGATACCGTTTCGACAAATAGGTTGCCACACAGAGGCCCAGCACTCTGTCGCCCAGGAACTCCAGTTCCTCATTATCGTCTTCGCGCAGAGGCAAACAGTCCTCAGGTCTCTCCGCTAGAACAGTGACTTCATTGGGAGAATTACTGGTCTCCTCCCATAGTTCAGGCCGATTTACGTAGGACTTGTGCACGCATGCCTGGGCGAACAGCTTAAAATTCGAGATCCGGCCCTTCCAGCCATACCGCTTAAGAATCGGGATCGCATCCGAAGGAGTGAGCTCCCGATTCTTTGGATTCCACGGACAGAATGTCTTGACGACGACGTTTGTTGTTGCCATAGGTTCTACTAATACATCGTGACGAGTGTTTAAGTTGATTGTTATTATGGGATCCCCTATTAGAGATGGCCCTTCCGTCTGAAGATTTCAATCCACCGCTCCTGATTGGCGACCAATTTATTCATTCAGTATCGCAGTTAAAAAGAGATTTTGGATATGATAGAACACCAATACCAGCTAATCTGATTCAGATTTTAATCAAGTATTTTACAGCGGGCAAATTCTATTCGACAGATGCGGTTTTAAACCATATCGAAGATAAAGATAAAAAACCCATTAATGACCTTTTAGAGAAACGAATTCTCAAGCTAGAAAGCAGTAATAGTCTGAAAAATAACAGTATAGTAATCTCTAAGAAAATTAAGGGTCTTATTAATGAATTTGAAACATTACAAGGTAAAATCGCGACAGCAAATGCTGAGCCTGTAGAAGAAGAGGCAGAGAGGGATAAGGAGGCGGAATTAGATCTGGCGAAAGCCTTCTGGAAAAGTCTCTGGCTTTTAGTGAATGTTTCACTCGATACAAAAGAGGCATCAGATGAATGGGATGCTTTAAACAAAAAAATAGATGAAATGCCGCCAGATGAACTTATTACCACTGTTACAAATCTCAAGGAAACTATAAAAACTGGCGATCTAAAAGCAAAACGGAATGTGTTACAGAAATTTATTGGATCTACACCGTCATCATCAACAACAGCAACATCACCAGCTACAAAAGGAACAAGTATTGATCTATTAGATATAGATCCTAGGACAAAAACGAATTTACTGAAACTATTTTCAGCATTTCAGGCAAATAAAACCATTTCACGTGGTTCTATATCAACCCTCTTAACTGGCAAAGATCAAGAAGGTAATCCACTTACAGGTGACCTTCAGAAAAGGACCAATAAAACTGCTGCCGAAACGATTGTAAATTTCATGAGTAGTCAAAATCCCAGCATTGCCAGAAATATACGTCTAGCATTCCGTTCTGTTACAGCATTTTATAAGGATCGTTATAAACAAACACTCGATACATTTAGCCAATTTTTAAAGGACAAATACAAGCTAGATATTACAGATACTAAAGGAGGATACTCTACAGCCGCAAATCAATATCCCATAGATGCTATGATTCGAATAGGGTATGAATTGAATGACTTAGAAAAATTAGTAATAAAACCAACAGCCGCAACGATCACTAAGAAGGGCGGCGATCCACGATACAAAATTTTCGCAAATAATCAAGGACTTATTAAGCTTACATCCGCCGATTATGATAAGATAAGGGCATTAATTGATAATTATTCAACCTATATGTCAACAAATCATTCAAGTCTTACAAATGACATTAAACCAGTTGTCAATTCAAATAATCTGAACTATCAGTTGATTGAAATGCATACGATAACAGGACGCAGCAATAGTGGCATTTTACAATTAGTAGATGGAAAAGATATACGTCTTGACAAAGACAAATTAAAAAATAAAATAAATGAGTTAGTCAGGTCAAAAAACTTTGATCCCCGCACAATCGATCAAACAAAAATTAAAATGGTAGAAGCAACCATCTTAGATTTTTTCAGCGATAAAGATACGTCTATATTTATTGTCTACCAAGAAAGCCCACGTAAATTATTAAAAGAAGACAATATTAAAATAAAACAATTAGATGCGCTTGAATGTCTACTTGCGACAGTCGATAGTGTAAAACTTGGACCTGGGGGACGTTCTGATATGAAAGAGGTAGATACAAATGGCATATTAAATCAACTGAGTTTTAAAGAGAACGGAAAGGGGAATACATTTGGCGATTTTGGCATCACTATACAGCCTAAGCCACTCGTATTCAGTTTAACACAAAAAACAATAACACTTTTAAATGCCGCCTTTATCGAATACAAAATGTATTTTGCCAGTGAAGAATAATCTACAACGGACTAATAGATGAGCGATAAGAAGCCCAAGGAAGAACTCGGTCAAAACCAATTCACAATGAACCGCTTCCTCCTCAAAGTCAAATACAGTTTCTATTCAACCCTCGTGTTCTTCATATTCGCCAATCCTGAGACCTTCCGAATCGTCCATGGTCTCCTCGGCAAAGTCACGCCGATTATCACGAGCAGCGGTGTTCCGACACCTGCGGGATTTTTTCTCCATGCCTTCGGCTTCTTCGCCACCATGCTCGGCCTCATGATGCTGCCCTCAGAATAACGAATAGGTGAGGTGCGGATCTTTTAATTGATAGACCTGTAGAAAAGCCTGAATCTCAGCCTTTTCTACCGATGCCCCTTTCTTTCGCAAGCTCTGGAATATATTAGCCCAGCGCACACGATCCTTCGTTGATAGGGCCAGATTGAATCCGCTCCTCGGTGCCACATGTATAATGCCCTCCGGTCCCATAACTGGTATCATCTCTATCATAACTATAGGTCCCACCTCTAAGTTGTTGTTGCTAGCTTTGCTATATAGACGAGGGCATCCCCTCCTATAAAGATACAGCTCAGTTTTAGCAGGAAATAAGTTGATTCCTCTGGATGCATTTGGCCTGAGCGACAAAGAAAAGGAAGAAGAATGCCGACCGAATAACAGAGCAACTTCATTTTATTCGCTATTAGTAGATTTGACATGCATCTCTACATTCTATTAGGCATCTTGGCCCTTATACTCGTAGTCTTCAAGCTTTATGGAACCAGTGTTCTGGGGTTCCAGAATCAGGTAAGTGGTGCCGAGCTCCTTATCTGTAAGGCGGAATGGTGCGGACACTGTAAGAGGGCCATGCCCGATTTTCAGCGCCTCATTTCTGCCAGTCCCATAACAAAGGCTGATGGATCTTCGGTTACTATACGACTATTAGACGATGCGGCTGATAAGGCCGAGATAACCAATCTCAATGTGAAGGGTTTTCCTACAATTCTGTATCGATCCAGTGATGGAACTATATCTAATTATAATGGGGAGCGCACCTATGAGGCAATTACGACCTACATCGATAATATGTAAGTCTAAATCCGAATCAAAAAATTTGAAGTTGCCAAAGTTTAAAAATAAACCTAAGCAACCTATACCTATCCATACTAACAATGGCTCTTCGCAGAATTGAAAAAGAACTCAGAGATGTAACAAAGGACCCCCCTAGCGGCTGTAGCTGCGGTCCTGAAAAGGAGGATCTCTTTCACTGGACGGGAATGATTATGGGCCCGGCTGATTCCCCCTATGCCGGCGGTGTCTTCGGTCTCGACATCCACTTCCCCACCGACTATCCCTTTAAGCCCCCCAAAGTCTCATTCACAACGAAGATCTATCATCCAAATGTGAATTCGAGCGGCGTTATCTGCCTTGATATCTTGAAACAACAGTGGAGTCCCGCCCTCACCATATCCAAGGTGCTGTTGTCGATCCTGTCCCTTCTAACGGATCCCAACCCAGATGATCCACTGTGGCCCGAGGTGGCCCATGAATACAAGACAAATAGGGTGGTGTATGATCTGAAGGCGAGAGAATGGACTGAAAGGTATGCGACCTAGGTCGTATACCAACCGAGAGGTATGCGACCTAAGTCGCATACCAACCGAGAGGTATGCGACCTAAGTCGCATACCAACCGATAGATACGCAACCTAAGAAACCGAATAACGTCTTGCCGGCTTCCTATACTTTTTTATGAAGTCTACTACTGCGATCTGGCCCTTCGCAACCAAATTCATTTTTTCCTCAAGGCTCATTTCGAAATTCATAACTTGTGACTTATCAAGCGAAATAACAATTGTCTGATGCGGATATACAATACAATCAGATTTGGATCGCGAAAACATAAAGATTTTCATCGGGCGCCAGAGAAAATTCGTCAAATCCTGAAGATCCGGCTCCGCCATCGCATAATTAATAGAAATTGCCAGTGTTTCCATGCGTTCCTCTTCCGTAATATACTGAAGTGGAAAGTTTGACACTAGGCCCCCATCACTATACGTGTTGTTTGTTATCGGACATTTGAAGGGTTGAAAATAATATGGAAAGGACATGGAGGCTCGTCCAGCATAGGCAATTGGATAATCGGGTGTTTTCTCTTTTGAGAACTCCACCAGAGTTCCCGAATGGATATCTGTAGCAAAGGTTCGAAATGACTTGCCCGTGAGTTGAAAAATTTCTTGGAATGTAATGAGTTCTCGAAACCCCTTTTCTTTGAGAAGAGCAAACAGAAATTTAAGAAGCCTATTCCCCGTATCATATCCCATATTTAGCAACCATCCGGGATCAGGTTCTGTAATCTGTTGAAAGTCCATTTTAAGAATCTCTAACCCCTGTTTAATCGTATATCCTACTACAAAAAGCATGGCCTCTAAAGCCCCTGAGCTGATTCCAATCCACTCCTTTAAAAAATTCAGATAGCCCTGACGCTCGAGTTCTTGTAAGGCCCCAACAATACAGATACCATTCATTCCGCCACCAGACAAATAGATGCGACGAAACATCCCTGTCTTGCCGGTCGAAAAGAACAATGTGATTGATACACGCTGTGAATTAAACAGATAGGAGGATAGGGATAATGGACCAAGTGCCACAACTAAAAGTCAGCGATCTCTATACTCGGCGCATCACAAAGGACGCTGCCCGACTCAGAGCCTACAATCAGATTCTGGACTCCATCTACAGCCGCATTCGCAATCAGAGTCAGCTCCCCAATTCACCAGCAAATCTCCTCTTCACAATTCCCCCCTTTATTCTTGGACTTCCCAGAATCGACCTGGAAGACTGTGTAATCTATCTTGTCTATCAACTTCGCCAGAACGGATTCGAAGTCAAATACTCCTATCCGAATCTTCTTGGAATCAGCTGGGTCCACCATGAACGAAGCTACATTCTAGAACAGAGCCCTATCATGCAGGCAATGTTAGTAACGAGCAACTCCTTGAAGGACAAGCAGCACTCGAAGATTCAAAGGAATTTTGAGAAGAAACCAAAGAAAGAAAAGGCAGCAAAACCCTCCAACGTTGTCATCAGTCCTTATGCGCTCGACAGCCGTCAAAGTGTCGGCCAAACACCTCAGGCTTCCGATTACCAGCCCCCTACGGTGTTCTTGAAACAGATGGAGGGAGTCGCCGAGAAGCGTCAAATCAGTAGCTCCTCCATGAGTGCCGCATCTTCAGGAGTCTTAGCGGATCTATGGAAACTATCCTAAAAACCCCTTCAGACGTTTCGCAATAACTGGACCTACCTTACGACCGGTCGGCAACAGAAGGGTCGCAATCTCGGATTCAGGAGCACCTATAAGAGCAGGAAATGACGAATAGGTGGCGACAATGGACTCTGCAATTCTGCTGCTGACGCCAGGACACTGCATGAGACAGGCAATCAAGAACTGTATGGGATCTTCCGCATTCGCCTTCTTTGCCACATGAATGCCCTCTGTGGGCTTCAGGGGCGTCATATCCCGCCTGAAATTGGCTGCGTCCTCCAGGAAATAGTCATGGAGCGCCTGAACGAGGATCGCAGATTCGCTCAAAGAGCTCGTGTGAAGAACGGGAATTCCGTATTTGAACTGGAGTCTGGCAACGAGTTTCATGAGCGCAGGGGCTTGGATGCGTCCCGTGGAACTCATGTAGAGGCCCTCGAGCAAATAGAGGGGCTGGGCGCCCCGTTCCTCACAGAGGGCTAGAAGGCGCCCCTTCTGTTCCCTGTAGCGGCCATCTAGCACAGACGCCTCGAGATCCTTGATCGTTTTTCGTTCTATAATGAGTTTGAGGGAATCGCTGGCATCCTGGAACCAAAAGTCGCCGACGGGCAGAACTTGAATTTGAATCGTGGTTGGAAGAAGGGGAATCAGTTGGCGTTCTCGGCTATCGACAAGTAGCATCTTAGAAGGTATACTTATATGTATATGTTCTAAGAACGTTTAGGTCAGATCTAATAATACAACATTCCGTAATGAGGAAGTTGCCTATAATTAGTGTTCTCTGTTGGCTGAATTGTTATATGAGGACGAGGTATAACTGTAGTCATAGGATTTCTAAGGGACCGCCCTGAAACAATCTGAAATAGCAGTCCTGACAATAATAGAATCTTGCCGAACATCCTATAGTATATCTATAATTTTATCCAGCCCTCTTCATACAGATCCTGCCAGTTCTGGGGACCACGGGGTCCAAACCACTGCTTCGGCGTAATAACCGTCTTGGCATTCGACAAATAAATTCCCCACCAGGAAAAAGTGGAGTTTGCCATGATGAAATGCTTGGACTTCGTGAGAAGAAAGAGTGTGTCAATATCCGATTCATCCACCACAACCGTCTTTTCATTCTTGAAAACGGATGAGCGAGACCAATAGGATGGATCGTCGCTCAGAAGAATAAAGTGTGGCTCTGAAACGTGCTTCTTAATCTCTATCAGTGCTTCTTGATAATACGAATCGGGCTGTGGATTATGAACTTCCGCGCTCCTTTCATAGTCACCTCGGCGCGCATGAACTATGACAGATTGTTCTGTAAAGAGGGGCCCATATTTGTCAATAAGTTTTGGTTCAATTCCATCAGAGAATGTGATAGCATTCTTCATAATGCCTTCAATAGACTTAAAGTATTTTGTGCTCTGGAAATATCCATGAAGTCGGCGAATACCCTTAGGGAGTTCATTATACCAAAAGGCAGGCTCCTCATATAATGGAATAGAATGATTATCGGACGAAACAACATACTTCTTAAACTTTGATAGAATGGAATCCCAGTAATAGGGTCTCGAATTTGGCATTGGATAGAGCTCTAGCTTCATATCATATTTGTAGCAATAGGCTAGGCCAGCAGCAATTGTAAAGAGTTGATTACCAAGACCCCCTCCTAAACGGACTAAACAGGTATCTTGTTTTGTTACGCGAACTAATTTTTCTTCTAACCATATTATATTAGGTGTATATAATTCCCTATGAAAATCTAACCCATCTCCTACAGGTTCATCGATTATATTTTCATCATATATAAGTTTTTCGTCCATACATCTACTGTAATGAACATGTATATCATTCATAAAAAGTTCATATCCAACTAGATTATCTTCATTTAATGATCTTAAAAATATATTTTTAGACAGCAAACTATACGCACGCTTTGATAGAACATAGGCAGGTCCTCCAGCATATGGAATTCTATAAAGAATAACGGGTATATTAATAAGTTGTTTATTATGAATTTTATTAACATGTGAATAGCTATAACATACATTCTTAGAGCCCCCTTCTTTTGATTCATCGCGTTGATCTATGAATCCAACCCCTTTCAGAGCCAGATAGTCATGACGCTGAATTTCATCTTCCACTATTTGAAGCAGTCGTTCAGGATTCGTAATATTAATATTCTCATCCAGTTTAATAATATAGTCATAGTCCAATACCGCTAATTGGCGATATCCGTCATACATTTTAAGAGGAATATCTTCATAATAATCGCCGCAGTTTGCCACAATCGAATGGACATTGGGGTGTTGAGGAATCCTAAAAGGGGTTTCAGATTGGCCGAATAGGTAATAGATTGGGAGGCGATCTGCTAATTTTGAAAGGGACTTGTCCCAGTTTTCAAATCGTTGTTTTTCGTACTTTTCTTTACAGCAGGAAAGGACGAGAATGGCTCCTGTCATTTTGATAAAATACTAGATGGGTGTTTAAGCCCACCCATTCCAGCAAAAAGAGCAAAGCTCTTTTTTGCGTATTGTGGGTGATTAGTTGAGCTACGCGCAACTAAGCCCATCCATTCCCAGTATACGTCGGCGCAAAAGACCTCTCCAGCTCAGGCGTCCACTTTGTATAATCGTGCTTTCCCATCGTAGTAGGCTGTCGCGGCTCAAAGAAGGGATCCAAGCCTGCCGCCGTATCTCGCGCATAAAGAGGAACCTCAATACGATTCTCTCCCCTTATAATATTACGATTGACCTCCGAGACAGGATCATCCTCCCATACAATCGTGGGATGAATCTCCTTTGTCTCAACAACCTCAAATACATTTTGACCCTGGCTAGATTGCTCGATAACAGGGATTAACCCTTTTTTGGCATAGGCCTTCATCAGCAGCTTCTTGGTGTCATTAAGGCTGTAATTTAGAAGATCCTTAGTCTCTTCTGGCTGATAGGTTGCGAGTATCTTCTTCTCCTCATCCTCTATCGCATCCATATCCGGGGGCTGTTCTTGGTCGCCCGAAATGGAGTCAAACTCGGCTGTGTTGACCGGCGCTGCATCCGCTGCCACAGCATCCACAAACTGTTCCAAATTCTGTTGGAATAGCTGCGAAGAGGGGGGTAAAGCAGACCATTCAATAGGATATTCGGCCATCGCATCACTGATCGCGCGTTTTCCAGCCACACGGGATCCCTCTTCCCTAAAAATCATAGAATACTCGTAATCATCTATCGAATTAATGGGATTTGTAGCATAGGGAAGATCCCCTATAAGATCACTCCGGACTCCCGTTGTGTTATAGGCGCCAAGTGCGTGAAGTTTTGCCATTTCCCTCGCCTTAGCCACTTCCATTTTATCATAATCAGTATCATCCGTCGTAAACCCTTCACGTAAATAGTAGTTGCCTCTTATGTATAAGAACGCAAATGCCAGAGCCCCAATTAGTAACATGAACGACAAATAGTCCATCCCTATCGAATAGGCCTAAAATTAATCTAAAATGAAATCCCTTAGTAGAGAATGGCTAAAACTAGAAGGTCCAAGTCCAAGTCAAATTCTAAGTCCAGAAAGAGTGGACTCGTGAGTCTTCGTAGGTTTCGATACTCGAAGTCTGGCAAAACCCCCTCCATCCCTAGAATGATGAAGAATGCGCAAGACGTAGAACGTGTCAGCAGGAGTCTAAAAATGAATAATCAACGCCGTCAAGACAATGATTTTTTCGTTGGCATTACGGCAACTTGGTGCGGTGCCTGTCATAACATTAGTGACCGTCTTAATAAGGCCCTAAAACATGCAAAGAGACCCGGATCGCGTATCGATGAGACACTTGTTGAAAAGTTCAATAAGTCTATGAATAGTTCGATCAAGCCTCCTCACTTTCCGTATTTCATTGTCATCGATACGAACGGCGGCATCAAGCAGACCCTCAGCAGCATAGAGGAGGTCGAGCAGTTTCTTGCCGAACGAGATGCAACACAAACACCTATGCCAAGTCCCATGCCAAGTCCTAAGACACCCAATCAGATAATGAATGAGGAAGAAGCAGAAGAAGAGGCAGATGAGGCAGAAGCAGAAGCAGTCGAAGAGTCTATGCTCGGAGCAAATGAGGAAGAAGAACCCGAAGAGACCACCATGGTGATGGAAAGTGTCAAGAATCTCCCTCCCGTCGTAGGAAAAGTCAATTCCGCAGCCAACAATTCAGCCTCCTTCAAATCCGGATCTGCCAAGGTAAACACTGCTCTCCCCCCTAATGCCACAGAGTTAGACACAATTACCCAATCAAATGTCCGTAGACCCGTGAATTCTATGGAAGGGGGTTGCCTCTATGCCTCCCTCGCAACCACAGCCTATCAGTTAGCCCCTCCTGCTGTCCTCCTAGGCATAGCAGCGGCCACTCTTAAGAAGAAGGGTCGTAAAAGCAAGAAAACCCGACGCCGATAAATTTGATGTTTCCCCTCCCCCTTATAATAAGTAACCCCACCATGTCTGATCTTCAAATTCATCTGCTCGACACAGTTGCCAGAGACATCTGTGTCGAAGCGGAAGACGAAACGAGTCGTCAAATCAGCTATGAATCTCCCCCCGAATACCTGTCCGATGACGATGAGCCAAAGCGAAAATACAAACGTATCTCCACCGCCGAGCGCAAGGAGTTCGTCATCCAGCTCTTCGGATCCACCGAACAGGGAAAAAAGGTTCAAATTGATGTCGTCGGATTCCGGCCCACGATCTATCTAGCTCTGACCGAAGATCGAACCCTCGCTGCCATCGATGCTATCCGTGCCTATCTGACCTTCCAGGGCATTCCCCTATCCCAGCTGACCTTAAAGCAGGTTCAGCGCAAGAAGTTCTACGGATTTACGGCCAATCGCACATTTCCCTTCCTCGAAATCACCATGCCATCGCTAGCGATCTTCCGCAACATCAAGAACCTCTTTCTCGACGAGAAATCCCTTCCGCATACGAAGAAGCCCCTCGGCCCTCCCTTCAAGAAGGCGGAACCTCCCGAAGTCTACGAGGCGAATATCGACCCCATGCTCCGTTTCTTCCATACGCAGAACATCAATCCCTGTGGCTGGATCGAGATCAAGGGGGGCCTCGATCTTGCGGAGGATCCATCGGCTCCCGTTCTATCCCTCACCTGCCCCTATTCGGATATTGCCCCTCTTATCAAGCCTATTACAGCCCCTTTCGATCTGGTCTCGTGGGATATAGAGTGTTATTCGCAGACCGGCGATTTCCCTGTCGCCTCCAAGAGCTGGAACAAGATCGCAGAAGTCCTACAGGCACGAATAGGTGTGAATGAGACCTATTCACAGGCGATTAATCGCCTCTTTGAGACGGGGGTCATGGGTCAACTGAGACCCAAGAAAACACGAGCCCAGCTTGAGGTCAAACTCAAGGCCGCCAAGTTTCAGGCCACATCTGTAGATCAAGAAGCCCTGGTCTCTCTCCTCTCCTCCCTCAAGGAGATCCTGACAATCGGGGATCCTGTGATTCAGATCGGCGCCACGGTAACCAAGAATACCACGGACAAGGATCTGGAGCGCCATCTCTTCGTTTGGCCGAACTGCGATCCCATTGATGGCATTGTCGTCCACAGCTACGAGGATGAGAGCGCCATGATCGGTGCCTGGTTCCAATGGATAGTTGACATTAATCCCGATATCCTCATCGGCTACAACGTCTTCGGTTTTGACGAGCGCTATCTCTGGGATCGCGCGGAAGACCTTGGGCTCACGGGGGCCTCATCCCCCGTCCATGGCCTCACGCGCCTCATAGAGGGCGAGGTCAAATGCGAGGAGAAGCGCCTGTCCTCGTCGGCCATGGGTGACAACTTCATGTATATCTGGACGACCCAGGGGCGCCTTCAGATCGACCTCTTCCACTACATTAAACGCAATGAGTCCCTCCCATCCTATAAGTTGGATGAGGTGACAAAGCACTATCTGTCGGGCAAGCTCAAGAAGGCCGAAAAGGCGGCAGATGGGCGACTTGTCCTGACCCTATCAGGCGCTATTAAGGATCTGAGGGTCGGCCGAGCCCTTTGCCTTTTAGAGGTGACTGGCGAAAGTCTGACGGATAAGATGGTGATCGAAGTGGTTGAGGGCGGTGTCGTGACGGTCGCCTGGCCCCTAAGAGAAGACGGAGAGGTGCTGGAAGAGGAGCAGCTCGGCGATGCTGCCAAGTGGGTCGTCGTGAAAGATGATGTATCTCCCGCCGATATCTTCCGTCTCCACAAGGGAACCGCAAAAGACAGGGCCCTCGTCGGCAAATACTGTTTACAGGATTGCGACCTGGTCCTGGAGCTCTACAGGAATCGTGAGGTCTTCAACAACAGCATGTCGATGGCGAATGTCTGCTGTGTTCCCGTCGGCTACATCTTTACAAGGGGCCAAGGCATCAAGGCGGAATCATTGATGTTCCGTGCCTGCAGGGAGCGCGGCACCTTAATCCCTGTGCTACCTGCTCCCAATCGTGAAGGCGTAGAGGACTCCTATGAGGGTGCCATTGTGCTCGATCCTATTCCCAAGTTCTATCATAAGCATGTGATCGGCGTCTGTGACTATTCATCCCTGTATCCGTCCTCCATGGAGAGCGAGAATATCAGCCATGATTCGCTCGTCTGGGCGAAGGACTATGACTATTCGGGAAAACTGATAGGTGTGGTGTTCGGATCCGATGAATATGATGAGCGCAACGGCTATGGCTACACGGACATTGAATTCGATCTGTGGCGTGTCGATCCTGCCGACAAGCGCAAGCATCCCGAAAAGATCAAGGCCGGCCTCCGCGTCTGCCGCTACGCCCAGCCCCTTGACGGCTCGAAGTCCACTGTGCCCGAGGTTATTAAGGGACTGTTGGCCCAGAGAAAGGCGAAGCGCAAGGAGAAGGCCAAGGAGACCGATCCCGCCAAACAGGCGCTCCTGGAAGCCGAGCAGCTCGCCTACAAACTGACGGCCAATTCCCTCTACGGGCAGCTGGGCTCTGGCACCTTCAAGGTCCGCCTTCAGCATCTGGCCGCGTCCATCACCGCCTATGGCCGCAAGCAGATCATGTTCGCCAAGGAGGTCATCGACCAGTTCTATGGGCCCACGGCAAATCACCCGAAGTGTATCACCAATGTGATGTATGGTGACACAGATTCCCTATTCGTGGAATTTGAACTCAAGGATACTTCTTTATCACCTCGAGAAAAACGCCAGGCAGTCATCGACTTGACAACGGAGGCGGGTCACTTTGTCACAAAGGCGCTGCCTGCGCCCCATGACTTTGAGTTCGACAAGATCTTCGATCCCATGCTGATGTTCTCCAAGAAGCGCTATGCGGGTCTCATGTTCGAGGAGAATGCGGACGACTTTGTGGTGAAATATATGGGGATTGCGCTCAAGCGCCGCGATAATGCGCCGATTGTCAAGACCATTTACGGAGGAGCCATGAAAAAGATGCTCTTTGATCGCGATGTTGTCGGTGCAACCAAGCTCGTCCAGGATGCGGCCATGGATCTTGTGAATGGCAAGGTGAAACTAGGACAGCTGACGATCACAAAGTCTTTGAGGGCCGAATATGCCAATCCCATTCAGATCGCGCACAAGGCCCTCGCAGATCGCATGGCGATTCGAGATCCTGGAAATGCGCCAGCCTCGGGGGATCGCATTCCCTTCGTATATGTGCGGCCGGCAATCGGGAAAATGGCTGCCAAACTACAGGGGGACCGTATTGAGGCCCCGAGTTGGATCAAGGAGCACGGGCTCATTCCAGACTATGAATTCTATCTGACGAACCAGCTCCAGAACCCTGTCAGTCAAATGTTCGGACTTATCTTGGAAGACATGCCCGGCTCGGACCAAGTGCCTTGGCTAAAAGCCCCTGACAATCCCGAAAAGATGCTCGCATGGCGCGAAGCACAGGCGGCAAACATCCTCTTCGAGCAGGCGCTTCAGACATGTAATAAACAGCACAAAGGGGCCTTTATGGAGAAGTTCTTCGGATCTAGCATAAAGGAAGTCAAGCATACTACTGTAGCCAAACCGAGGATCATGAATAAGACGCCACCGAATCAAACAAAACCCAAACAAACCACGCTCGGAAATTTCATGTTCGACGGATTTATCGTAAAGACAATCGAAAAGAAGCAGCGCGCAAAGAAGGTCGCCGCAGCTAAGAAAGAAGAAGAGGCTAAAAACGAAATTGTTATTCCACGGTAGGACATGGGCATTACACAATCCATTATTTTAAATCAACAAGAATTTACCTATCATATTGCCGGCGGAGTCGAAGGATCTGCTGCCTTAGCAGCAGCAGAACGCCAGGATGGTTATCTGTCCCAGGTCTCCCAGAGTCGCGAGAATAGTGCTGCGCGCCAAACCATGATCTATGCCGCAAATCGTATGACAATGAGTCAAACCGATGTCTTGAACGAAAAAATCCAAGAATTTCTACCACACATACCCATTGCTCTGAGAACTCTAAAACCTACGATCGTGCCCCTCATGCCCTCAGCAGATGGCGGCATGCCCCATACGCGACCGAGCGACCTTGTCTGCTTGCCGCAGAGCGCATCCTCTCTCACACTCACTACTTTCGTCCACGAGCTCTGGCATCTTCACCAGAGGGCCCATTATCGCGAATGGACGCATTTTTTTGAGAAGAAGTGGAACTGGCGTGTATACGACGGACAGATCGATCCGCAACTGGAAAAGATGCGCCGTCTCAATCCCGATACGCTCGAGGATCCCCTGTGGATCTGGGACAATAAGTGGGTTCCTATTTGTATCTTCCTCAATCCTCAATCTCCCTCCTTCAAGGATACAGCAACTATGTTCTATAACGCACGATCTGGTCTGCGCTATAACAGCCTGCCGCCCGAAATGGCCGCATTTTTCTCATCGTCTTTAAGTCCTTCTGCGTATGAGCATCCGTGCGAAACGAGTGCCTATATGTTAACAGGGGGGCCCTTGTCATGTCCTGCGTATAAGGCAATCGTGGATCATTGGCCGAATGCTCTCATACTATAATCTTACTGACTGATAGGGATGTGCTCTTGTTGCGGCGAATTATGTAATACTGTGTTCGATTTATCTGCCGTTGGCTTACAGGGAATAGGGTGTATTCGGAATCCTGTCTTTATGAGGAGCATCAAGGTCCCTTGTCAGCAGAATGTTGTAAATCCTGCTGAATACATACATACTACTGAAAAAACCCTGACGGTTCTGCGAAATCTGCCTGGGTCCACGTATTCGCATATCGAACTGGGGCGGCGAACAGTGAAAGGACATTCACACTATGCGTTTATCAAGAGGCCCATTATTAACGGGAGAAGTCTGCTATATGAGGCATGTATTCAGCAGATTGTGAAACTGTCACTGAATCGAGGGGGATTTCCAAGGGGCGCTGCGGCAGTCTATGATATTTTTCGGACGACGGATAGCTGCGTTTGTTTTTCGATGGAGGTATTCCAGGACGCGGTGCCGCTGACGGTCATGCTTCCGACCCTTACGGAAGCGGAAGTCACACAGGTCATTCTGGAACTGTTACTACAATTGTGTGCAATGTGCTATCACTTGGAGACGGATATTGGGATGAATCACAGGGACTTGAAGCCGAGCAATCTGATGATTGAGACGAGAGGAGCAGTAGTTCCTATGACATTACGTGTGGGAACTCAGTCGATCACCATTCAGTCGAAGTATACAATTTCGCTCGTGGACTTTGGCTTCAGTTGTGTGGGAAACAGGGATTCTCAGAAGGCAGATATTGCGATAGGGGATGTTTATGGGTCCTTTGATCCATGCCCGAAACCGGGGCGGGATATGTATATGTTCTTGGCGTTCTTATATATTGACTGTGGATCCAGGATCGCAGCGGACTTGAGGGCATGCTTTGGCAAATGGCTTCAAAATAATACGACGGGGATTCTGGGAAAGATCGATAAAATGGGACACGATTTTGATCCGTGGATCTATTTTATTACGGGATCGGATAGGATTCTGAAGTTTGGGTCGAGCCCTGAGGCAGTGTTTGGGGATTTGGTGCGATTACGAGCATGATTTGGATCGCCACAGCTAATTTTATTGCGTTTAGCGCAATAAAATTAGCACTGGAGCGAGAATGGAACTATGCTCCCTTCGATCTCCACTGGGCCCCACACCCTTCAATATTACACAGATAGAGATACTTCAAGTTCACAGCATCATATTTCATATAGATGATATCTGCCTTCATACCACTTGTATTCGAACCGCATTCCTTATTCGGACACTTGATTGTATCTAGATGGGGCAACGTGGGATCCATCTTTGTAAACTCATTCAAGAGAATCTTATAGCCCTCGGAGGTCTTTTCCTGGAGATCCGTCTCCATGATAAGACCGCCCTTTGCATCCTCTCGCTGATAGCCGCAATTATGGCAGATGCGAACCATGGAGGTTGAGTAGCCTTCCTTGGCCCCCGCCACCTTCATGGCCTCGGAACCCACCGCTTTCAGATAAAGATAGTAGTCGCACGTAGGGCAGAACTGGATCGATGTCATTCTATTTACCTATTAGATCAGACGTTTAAATCAATCAAATTTAACCCTGGACTCTTCGCGGACTTTGGCTCTTCGCCAAAGTCCAGAGGACAAATGATGGATGACCTGCTTCGCAGGCCATCGATTATGTATTTGCCGCTTGATTTTAGTAAAGGTCTATAATACTTTATAGTAATTATTCCATTATAGAGTATGAGTTTTCTCCTAAATCAAGTGGATAATGCATAATCGATAGTGGGGGCAAAGCCCCCACTATCCATCATTTGTCCTCTAGACTTGGGCGAAGAGCCCAAGTCTAAAATTTGACGCGTATCTTTCCCCATTTAAAAGCCAAACCTAGACTAGAAATGCCAATCGCGGAAACGATGTTGGCAGAGGGTCCCTTAGCGACCTTCCTAAGAACGCACCATGTTGAACGGGGTGGTCCCTGCTCTCTAACGGGCATGGGAACTGTCAAGGGCCGCTGGATGATTAAGGACGAGGACTACGCCTCCTTCCTCGACATGCTCCACGAGCACCTATTCGTCCAAAACCGCAGACCCCTCAATCTCGTGGAACAACGGCGAACCGACGGCATCATGCCAGGCCTCATCGACCTCGACTTCCAATATCCCCCCGAAGGATCCATTCGACGCCGCTTCAAAATCAGTCATATCCGCTCGTTCTTACGAGCGTATATAGAACAATTGAATACCTTCTTCGATCTGAAAGACCAACGAAACATACAGTTCTTTGTGTCACTGAGACCTACGCCCTATGAAAGCAAAAAGACCAGTCAGAAAGTTATCAAAGACGGTATTCATATCCAATACGATCTCGCCATACCCTATGAGTATCAGCTCGCGATCCGTCATAAGCTCATGGAACTCGAGGCCATTAAAACCTCCTTTGCCAACACGAGCTATATGAATTCAGAGAAGGACATCTACGATGAAGTCTCCATTCGCAACGGCGCCTGGTTCTTCTATGGGGAATCCAAGCCCGATATTCCCGCGTATTCCGTGGCCTACGCCTATTCGTATTCCCCCAAGACCGGTGAGCTCACGGATCTTGAAATCGAGAATTTCACCAATCGTGACCTGCTCGACAAGCTCTCCCTTCGCTACAAACTCGTAGAAACCCCTGTGACAATCCATAAGGACGCACAGACAGAGTGGACCCGATGCCTGGAGGCCGTTACGAAGAAGGCCAGCAATCAGGTAGTCGACGAGAAGGACGAAAAGGGTGGCGAGGTCTTCCCTACCTGGCTCTCCACCGGCTATACGGAGGACGAGATCACCCTAGGGAAGCGCCTAGCAGAGGCCTGTCTGTCAGAGGAACGCGCAAACAACTTCCAGACCTGGATGGAGGTCGGCTGGTGTCTCCACGGCATCTCCGAATCCGAGGATATGTTCGAGACCTGGATGAACTTCAGCAAGAAGAGCAAGAAGTTCCGTGAGAATGACATCGCCAAACTCCATCGGGACTGGACGCATGGTTGGAGGTCGCACGGCCGCCGGTTCACAATCCGATCCCTCCATCTGTGGGCGCGCAATGATAACTTGGCGGAATACAAGAAGATCATGGAAGGCGACTATGTGGAGTTTGTGCTCCGCCATGTCAGCAACACCCATACCCATGTAGCCCGTCTCATGCACAAGATGTTCTGGGGCGATTTCCGCGCCTCCGTGAATTCCAAGACCACCGAGTGGTATGAGTTCAAGTCCCCCGTCTGGGAGAAGTCGCCTCAGGCCCTCGAGTTCCGCAACAAGATCAGCCGAGAGGTCGCGGATCTCGTCCAAAAAGCGAAGGATGTCACGAAGCGCAAGGGCAACGAGGCAACCAATGAGATCGAGGCCGATTACGAGGCCATGAAGCTCAAGGAACTCCACAAGCTCGAGGGTAACCTCTATTCGTGCGGCTTCACCGACTCTGTTATTAAACAGTGTGTCGGTCTGTTCTATGAAAAGGACTTCGCGCAGAGGCTCAATTCTAATCCCAATCTCGTAGGATTCGCAAACGGGGTTCTGAATCTTCGTGCGGAAAGGGTGAATACAGCAGGACAAATAGAATATTACTGTGAGTTTCGCGAAGGCAAGCCCGAGGATGGCGTGAGCTTCTTGGCCGGTCGCTGGGATCCCAAGCAGTGCGATCCCATCAACTATGTGCCCTATCGGGCGGATGATCCCGAACAGGCCGAGATTGATGAGTTTATGGAGAAGGTCTTTCCAAGGCCTGATTTGAGAGCCTATATGTGGCGTAAGCTCTCCTCGTATCTGGAGGGGACGAATAGGGAACAGACCTACGACACATGGATCGGCATAGGCGGTAACGGCAAGTCGAAGCTCGTGGATCTCATGGTGATGGCCCTCGGAGACTATGCGGTCTCCATGCAGTCCACGGTGCTGACAAGGAAACGCCCCGATTCGGGTGCGGCCAATCCGGATATCATGGCGATCCGGAATCGCCGCTTCATCTATATGGCGGAGCCGGACGATGGAGAGCCTCTCAATACAAGTCGTATGAAGCAGTTCACCGGCGAGGATGCCGTAGAGGCGCGAGGCCTGTTCGAGGACCAGACGAAGTTCCAGATTACCGGCAAGCCCGTCATGTTGTGTAACAAGTTCCCCGCAATCCACGCCCAAGACAGGGGCACATGGCGCCGTGTGCGTGCTGTGCCGTTTGAGGCCAAGTTCGTGGATCCCGAGTCGGAGGAGGGCAAGGACATCGATCCCGCAAAGAACATCTGGCCCCGTGACAACTTCCTGGATGGCAAGCTCAGGCGGTGGCGTGTTGCCTTTATGGCCCGTTTGGTCCATGTCTATGAAAAGGAGTATCTAAAGAAGGGCATCGAGCCCATTCCTGCGATTGTGCGACAGGAATCCGATAACTACCGATCCATGTTCGACTCTTTCGGGAAGTTTAAGCAGGCGCGATTCCGAACCGAGGCCGGTTCCGAAGCGTGTCTGAAGGAGATCTGGCGTGTCTACAAGCAGTGGGTCGAGGTGATGGGCGGCAAGAAGCTGAGCTTGATGGAACTCCAGAAGCGACTGGACGACGAATATGGCGTGCCCTCCGATAAAAAGACGTATAAGCGTATTCGTCTCTTCGAATCCGATGAGGATCTGGAGGACTGGGAGCGAGAAGCGACCACTGCTTAGAGAACAATAATTCCAAGAATGATGAGAAGGAAGGATACTAAGGTCATGCCCCCTACACTGATAAGAATTGCTGAAATAGTATAATAGTTTGTGTGACTATACCAGAATATGATAGAAATTGCGAAGATCATATAGCTCAGAAGGAGCATCCACATGGTATAATCATCCAGTGTATGAACTACACCCGTATTTGGAACAGTACTATTTTCTAGATCTATAAAATCACGATTATGTCGTTCAATGGAGCCTTTTAACTCTACAATTTCTGCTTTTACAATATTAATTTGACTTAGTAAGTTCTGTTGTTGATAGTATAATTGGGTTTGTATTGGATCTTCTGTTGAATCACCTGAATTACCTGAATTACCTGAATTACCTGAATTACCTGAATTACCTGAATTACCTGAACTACCTGAACTACCACCTGGACCACCTGGACCACTACTACTGCTACCGCTAGCTCGCTTATTAGCACTTCCACTACTAATAATCTGTTGTGCTGGCATCCCTGTTTATGAACTACAAATTGTTAGAGGAACAGGTGTCTGCTTTTCGAAGGTGCGTTTATTCCAGTATTTTTTATCACGAATTGTGTCTGTATACTGGGCCCTATTCACAATCGTTAATGTGAATATGAGCGCAAAGATCGCTACAAACATATAAAATGCCGTAGAGGATAAAAGGCCTCGCTGCATCAAATAAACGAGAATAATTGTCGCACATAGAATAATAAAAAGCTGCTGATAGACGAAGAGAGTGTCGAGCTTATTCTGTGAAGCCCATTGATTGATCTCATTCTGACGCTTCGCCAATTGTGTATCGGCAACCATTTGATTTGCTGCTGCAATAACGGGCGCTGCTGCGGTTGTCTGAAGATTTGCTACGTCATTATTGCGCGCACCATAATAAGAAAGGGCCTGAAGGGCATTCGTGGAGTTTTTCAGATCTCCGTAAGCAGCATTCTGTGCATCGGTCTTTTGATCTTCAATGACCTGAATAACATCATCAGCACTCGCATTCGTCCCAATAAGTGCTTGAATAACAATTAGATTCTGATCGATTGACGGCATCCTACATTTTAGGATCAAATTAAAACATTATGATGCCCTGTAGATATAAAATAGAAGACCGAGGGCGGTTATATTCAAAAAGCTGTAGAGCATCAGCAAATTGTCATTGTATTTGGCCTTTTGTCGTGAATACTGCTCCATTTCTTTCATTAGGAGCATATTATTCTGATTGCTTTGTGATAGAATAGCGTATTGATTAATTAACGCGGCTGAATTAGAAGATAGTGTTTGATTAAGAGAGCCAATCTGTTGTGTAATTTGAGGAATATTTGTCTGTTGGCGGCTCTGGGCGATAGCTTCAATTAGAAGTGTAATGTCATTGAGAATTCTATTTAAATTCATAGCCGCCGTTTGATACGCAGTGATGAAATCTAGTTGATTGGCCCAAGGACTGGGAGGACTATAGGTTTTTGGAAGAGCATTAATAAGGGTTTTAATAGCATAGGAATAGAGTTGATAGTAATAACTGTATTCACCACTGACACCACTTATAAATGTGTTATCTTTTGTAGAACAGGCCTCTATAGATGCAGAATCAGATCCTATCGATGAGGGCTGACAGATCGATAGCTTATCTATAATACTTGTTATAGCCTCATTTGTCAATTGGCCGGTCGAATCTCGTTGATTAGCACTGATAGTGGTGGTTATGCTGGTGACCGATGAATAGTTGGCCGGCAACTGGTTACATCCACTTCCCTGTGTTCCATACACGGGAATGGCACTGGCGACTGAATTTCCCAATGTTATTCCAATCAAAGAATCAGGTTTAGAGGGTATTACAGGAGGACATGACGTCGACATCTCTAATAGACCATTAGATGAATCATTTATTTCATATCGAATAGGGTATGAAATAAATGATATATGTATATACTTATATAATGTTTGCGATACGTAAGGATAAGAAGAGGATGACGATGGATGCGAGTCCAAAGAGAACGCTCCAGATCATGGGGGTCGAGAAGAGGATATAGATCTCGAAGAGGATCACGTCAATCGGAGGGATGGTGTAGGGGAAAAACATATAAAATATAAGGATGGCGGCCCCAATGAAGAGCACTGATAGGGCCCAGATATATGGAATGGATGCCGGGCGAAGAGGGCGTCCCAGTAGATAGATTTGGTGATTTGATACTTTTGTATTACCTGACCGGAGAACAGTATCCCTTAACTCAGCAACCTGTTGATCTTCTAGCAGATTGTCTCGCTGTTCTACAAGACCAATAAGGGTCGTCTGATAGGCGGCGTTTTGACTGGCTAATGTCGCACTATCAGGAGTCTCTTTTGGTGGTGGCCCTTTAGTCGTAGTGGGTGTTATAATGATTCGATTAAATACGTTCGACATCCCTAGTGTTTAGGGAGAAACAAGACGATAGTATATATAGACGCCAGCAGAAGGGCTCGGTCGCGTGATCTTAATAAGATCTCCTGGAACAGCACCAATAAGACGGGCAATTGGATCTACGTGAAACTTGAGAAGGGGGAATTTGGACTTGGCGATCATGTTGAACTTCTCCATGATCGCCTCCACCTCTTCCTTTGGAAGAATCTCATGCTTCGGGACAAGCGTGTGATTAAGCGGATTATTTACGATATGGGGCATGTAGAAGAAGCTTACAAGAATAGGGTTGGGCTTCGTAAAGTAGAGTTTCAGCGCCATCATATGATGATTCTCCTGAACTGGTTCGGGGAGCATAACAATTGTCTCTCCTACTGTTGAATCGGGTGCATTTTCAAAGACGGGACCCAGCTTTTGACGACTGAATTTCCCGTAGCGCACATAACAGACTCGTGTATCCGCTGGATCGCGTTTCTTTAAGTTGAAGGAGAGCGCAGGAAGACTGGTAGTATCGGGGAGGGCTGCCGCAATCTCCTCGGGAGAGAAGTTGCGGAAGGGGTTTGTGTCATAGCCTCTTCCATCGAGAATATCGAGGAGGGTCTTGCGACTTCTATAAATATCTTCGATATCGCCGGGATTCATTCTACTAGTCTCTACGGTGTGATATGAACGTCAAATTTAGGTTGGCATTCATCCTAGTTTATTGACCGTCATTGACGATCATCCTAGTTTATTGACCGTCAGCACCAAGCTTTCGCACAGTAATAGGCCCCGTTGCAGATGAAGTAGGTGCTTGCTGAACCACGGATAGGTTGCCAACATTGGCACGGCGGAGCGTTCTTGACTGTGACGTGGATGTAGTTCCCAGGGGGGCAAGGCCCTGACCCATCATGGCTTCTTGTCCCGTATCTACGACAAGAACTGGCTTTTCAGCAGGGGGGATGGAGATGGTAGGAGGGAGGCCCGAGACGGGCGGAGGAATGAATTTTGCAGATTTGACGGACCCAATGGCTGGCAACTCAGATAAAATCGCAGAACTTGATACACTTGCGAGAGGATTTATGACCGTATTTACTGGCTTTCTCGGTGTTTGAGTTTCTTCTTCAGAGCCATCTGCCGACAAGGCGAGTTTGACGCGCCTGACTTCCTCAGGGCTCAGCTGAAAATTGGAGGCACCTGGGCTTGATACTATACTAATTGGCTTGCCCCCCTCATCGATCACAGCCCCAATATCTAGTTCTGTGATCTCGGCGTCCTCATCGGCAACTGGTAGGAGATCGGCCAGGGCATCGATCTGTTCCTGTTTGGCCTTGGCGGCCTCCAGACCATACTGGGCGAGTTCTGCCAAGGTGAACTTGGCCTCCGTCTGCTTCTCGACTGCTGGGAGTTCCTCAGACTGGACGAACTCAGGCAACTCGAGTTGCTTGAGGGGCTTTATAACACGTGTTCCCTCCTTCGGTTCCTCAAAGGGTCTTAGGCGCGCCGTATCTCCGCTTGTAATGAAGCGCAGAGTGATATTCGTAATCGCAGAGAGTTCCTGTGTAAGCACCTTGGTCGCATAGGGAATCTCTACATTGATGATGCGGCCCTTTTGCCTGTGCATGGGGGGCAGAAGTTCCAAGGTATCCACCGTGTTGCCAACGAAGACAGAGGGACCATCACACATCGGGCACTGTGAAATATTAAGTTTCGGATTATGGATCGGTATTGTACCGCAGGACGTACAGATCGGCATGACGGTGCCATCGCTGCGCTTCATAAAGGATTCCTGAAAGAAAGACGCAATACTGTGTCCCACAAGGGCATCACGGTCCATTTCACCAATCTTGAGACCTCCTTGATTACCGCGACCCCCCGTTGGCTGATGTGTCATCTGGACCTTGCGACCCTGGCCGCGAGCCTGCCATTTGTCCTCCACCATATGCTTCAGACGCATTTCAAACACGGGGCCCATGAAGATTGCTGCCTTCGATTGCTCCCCCGTTATTCCATTATACAGAATATCATTTCCATATTTCTCGAAGCCCATCTCTTCTAGAATTGCCCCAATGTCCGCCTCAGGTGACTCATTATTCATAAAGGCCGTACCATCGCCAATAGCACCCACAGCGGCCAACGCCTTCCCAAATAGCTGCTCGATGTTCTGACCGATCGTCATACGACTGGGAATCGCATGGGGATTCATAATAAGATCGGGAGTGATTCCATCCTTTGTGCGCGGCATATCATAGCCCCTTATAAGAGCCCCACAAGTCCCCTTTTGCCCGTGGCGATTCGAAAATTTGTCGCCCAGCTCAGGAACCCTATCCTGGACGACCCGCACCTTGACGGATATCTGATTCAGATTGTTGACCGTTATCACCACCTTCTCCACAATACCCCTCGTCCAGACCTGGGGCAGCAGCGAGGCATCCTTCTTCTGACCGAGTTCATTCACACTGTAGGCCCCCACAATAACCGTGTGCTCGTCGCAGAATTCCCCCTCCTTTATAATACCGCGAGCATCCAGCTTCTGGTAGTTCAGGCCGGGCTTTAAGTCCTTCCAGGAGGGGATGTCGGCGGGATTGCCGATGCGTGTCTTGGTGTTCGTTTTCTGATCGTCCTCCTCACGAATCGTATAGCTACGATAGTTGATCGTGCGAAAGAGGCCGCGCTCAACGGAGTCCGCATTGAAGACGAAGCCGTCGTCCTGATTGAATCCCGAGGGCGCAATCGCCAATATGACGTTGTTGCCATAGGGCATCTTACCCTCGCCCAGATACTTGGCATACTGGGTACTTGTGAGCTGGCTCTCCCCATAGCACAGGACATTTGCGGTATTATCGAAGCGATCCTTCCAGTTTGTCGCATACATACTGATAGCCTGCTTGGACTGGGAGTCACCCAGCTGATTACGCACAGACTGATTATGGTGCGGGAAGGGGATCATAGCAGTCATGAAACTGAGAATGGTGGATGGATGGATCTCCATATGGGTCGTTTCGGGCTTAATATCCCCCTCAAACATCGCAATGGCTGCCTCATTCTGTTCGTAAGGATCGATATATTCGAGAATGCCTGCGTGAGGTGTAAGTGCTTTCAAATAATCGTTCAAGGTCGCCTTCGAATCGGACTCAAAGGGATCTGTGAAGCGCATATGCGTCAACGGAAGAGTCTCAGTAAGCGCATATTTGCCGAGCACCATATTGCGCCACGTTTTAAGCGAAGCTGCCTTTTCCTTTAAGCCCTCTACTGAGCCATCCAGCCAAACAAGGGGTCTCAAGGGTCGCCCCTCATCCACATAGATACTGAGACGCCTCCATCGATACGAAAAGGTGATGCTCGTAGAATAGGGTAGGCAGCCTGTGCGTTTCATAGCCTTCAGCACCTTCAAGAGAAGTTCTGGTTTCCTACAGTATCCAAAGACCCCTCCATTGATATATAAGGGAATATAGACTATACGTTGGGATTCCAGAATCTCAGCGCAATCAATAATGGACCCTTTCTGTCGCAGCCAGGCCACGAAGGCATCCATCTGCATGCCGGTCGAGAAGGACGTCAGAAGACTCATGTTCTTGGCAATACCAATCGAGGCACCGCCAGGCGTTTCATTCGTACAGAAATAACCCCACTGACTTCCATGGAGACGACGGGGCCCCTGAAGCTTCGAGCCCGTGTCAAATTCCAGAATGACACGGCGACAGTGGCTCATGAAATCACAGTAGGATAGGCGACTAAGGGCCTGAATGATTCCCGTCTTTTCCTCGCCGAGCCCTGTTCCCCACTTACCCTTGAATCCCTTCATCAGACTATCCGTCAAATTACCGGGCAAAAATAAGGCCGCCGTCTTATTTGCATCAAAAATTTTGCGGAAATCCGAGCCGGCATAGTTACCCGTTTTTCGATCGTTGAAATACTCGAAATCAATAGCGAGTTTGACAGCCTTAATCCAAAGAAAATAGGCGTTCGCGAAGAGCATCTGAATCGAATAGCCACTCGTGATACAGCGCTGGTTACGAATGTCGTCGCGATCCGTGGGCTTCTCAAAGCCTTCTGAGACTCTCAGAATGGATCTGACGCAATCCGCCAAGAACAGGGCCTGACTCATAGGGTCATTCGGCATATGCGTGAAGAGCTGATTGCGGAGAATATCGAGAACATGCGCTTCAGAATAACCCTTGGTGAGAACCTTGATGTATTGAATGGACGTAAAGGTATTCATGAAGGGCCAGGCATCCACGATGGACGGTTGGAGCTTGGGGACAAAGAGTTTGGCATCGGATGATTCAAGATCGGGATAGCAGAGCTGGACGATCTCCTTATCCGATTGGAAGCCGAGGGCGCGGAAGAGGACGAATAGGGGGATAGGAAGACGCACGAAGGGCAGACCAACCATGATCTGTCCGTTTTCCCAGATGCGGAGGCTCATTGTCTTCGTGCGCCTGGTTGTAGGAGACAAGCATTTGATCGTGGCAAAGAGGGTGGAACGGGGATCGCGGGGATCATTAAACTTGGGAGTGATATAGAGCGTATTGAAGGCAGCAGTCTGCTTTGTCACTAGCACCTTTTCGGAACCATCGATGACGAAGTAGCCACCATGATCCTGGGAGCATTCACCGGCCTCCCTCAGGAACTCCTTGGGCTTATTATGAAGGAGACAGTAGCCGCTGTGGAGCATGATTGGCATCTTGAAAAGAGGAACATCTGCGAAGGTCTCTGCGGGAACATCAAGGAGAACAGGTTGGGCCGTGGCATCAGCCGTATAGGTGATGCGGACAATGATGTTCGCAGTGACCGTGGAGGCGTAGGTGAGGCCGCGGAGACGGGCTTCGTTGGGAAAGAGAAGGCGCACATCCGTTGTGTTCTGGAGCGAGATGGTCGGAGTTCCGATCTGGATCTGTGTGGCATCTGGGCCGCCGACGAAGATTTCGACCTTGTATTTATATTTATTGGTATTGGGAATGAGATCCTTGACAATCAGAATGGGATTGGATTTAATAATATTAATAAGGTCTACGCTCAGAAAATTGTTGAAGGAATCAATATGATGGCGTGTATACGGATAGGTGGTGGTTTTGAAGTAGGTGTCAATCAGGTCTCTAGAGACCTGACGACTTTCATCGGAGGCAGATAATACCGACGTCATCCTATTAGACCTTTAAACATTAAAAATAGGCATGGCTTTAGGCATGCCTATTTTTAGGGTTTTACAGGCTATAGTTTGTTTAATTCTTATACATTCGATGTGATATTTGATGTAATAGCGGATAGAGGTGTATAAGAAGCATATACATTGGCGCCATTTAGACTTGATCCATAGGGAAGTCGCGTCTGAGATGGATCGGGGCTCTGGGGAAGAGGCTTTGCCATGGCGGCGCTCGTAATATTATTGAGAATGCTGGGAACAGGCTGCGCTGGAAAGGGATTTGTTAGGAACTGTGTCGTGTTACTCCAGAAATCGCCCCCGAGCTGTTTATTTTGTCGTTTTTTTTTTCGGGTGCCCCCACCCGATACCTTGTTCGAACCCATATCATAGGGCGTATAGGCAGGATAGTGGGTCTGGCCTGGAACAGGATCGTATTGTCGGCCAATTTCGGGATTCCAGAATCCCTTGTCAACATAGGCCGGCACTTGCGCATAAGATCCCTGATTGACCCCTGGTGAAATGTAGAGGCCGGGTCGTGTATCCTGGAGTATAGGGGCCCCTGTCAAGGCTATAGCACCCCCTGAATGCTTGCGCTCATGGGGCTTTTTGTGGCGAATCTCTTCTAGCGCATGCTCGACGTAGGCCTCGGCTTCCTTGATATCGATCTCCTTCTTGAAGGTCTTCTTCCACTCCTCCTTGAAGGCTTGGGCTAAACTAGGCTTCTTATGATGGAGTTCTATGAATGTTTCCACATGCTCAAATGCCTTTCGAAGTTGGGGAATCGTCATAATATGCTTTTTGGGTTGGTTTTGTTGTTTTTGTTTTTTCGATAGGCGCTTCTTGGTCTTACCTGCCATCCTCTAATAGACTCTTAGATTATTGCCAGAGCACTCGTTGTAGGTCCACTGGATCTGCTATTCCTCTTGGATTGATTCATCGAACTTAGACCGAGAGAGTCTGTGAGGGCACTTGTAGTGCTGGCAACGGACTTCCCGATGGAGTTTGCGGCGGAGTCTACCGCGCTCATGGAGGTATTAATCGCAGATGTGAAGGAGTTCGTGGCCGTAGATGCTGGAGGTAGTTCCATAGAAGGCATAGATCCACTTGTGCCACTTGTCAGAACGGTGGCGCCGGCAATAAAAATATAAAAGAAGACTGCTGCGATAATAATACCGGGTGCGAAGATTTTGAGGGTTGTCTGCCATTGGGAATCCTTGTATTCATGCCAGAACAGCTGAAAGTGTTGATATGTGCTAGCTGTCAGAAGAACGACGGATAGGATGACAATGACTAGGGGGCTGAAATTGGGTATGACAAGCATAACTATGAGCGCCGCTAGAATAAACACCAAAATGGATGGTAGAAATAGTTCCATTCCTCTCTACTATACCTTTTCATTCAAATCAACATTACAGAGGAGCTTGGCACGACAACAGTATCGATGTAGATGGAGCTCATCGAGGGCCTGCTTTTCGGGGGTTTCCGGAACCTTTGTGCCATCCATATACATGGGACTTGAAGTATTTGTGACACCCATTTCTTTGCGGAGCTCGGCCACACGGCGCTGGAACCAGCGCCATTTGTCGGCTAACACTTGGCCGCAGTTCATACAACGAATGGCGATTATCATCTCTGCTTACGGAGATGATATTTGACATCCTTCAAATTTAGACGTGGACTCTGCGTCCACGTCTAGAAGACAAATGATGGATGGTCGGCTAAAGCCGACCATCGATGATGTATTTGCCCCTAAACCTACACATAATTCAAATATATAAAGATGAATTATATATATAGAATTCAAGTCTTTTGTAAGTTCAATAGGCAAATACATAATCGATGGTCGGCTAAAGCCGACCATCCATCATTTGTCTCCTGGACTTCCGCGAAGAGCGGAAGTCCGTGTTTGGTTCCGGCGACCAATACTCTAGGAACCATCAGAATGACCTCTGTTCTGAATGCCGGCGGCCTCAACTACCAAAATGGTAACCCTGTTCGTCTCGGCATCGAGGCCAATCGTACTGAAATCACAGAACTCCGGAAAGTGGTGGAGGCTCTCTCCGCCGATCTCAGCATCACGAAGGCTCGCCTTGCGATCACCGAACGAATCGCAAACGAGGCAAAGGCTGCTGCTGCTGAGGCAAAGGCTGCTGCTGCTGAAGCGAAGGCAGCAGCAGCGGAGGCAAAGACAGCTGCTGATGCAAAGGCCACTACGACCGCTTAGGAACACCTCTAAATGCCCCCAAACTCTGTGGTGAAATATCAATCTGATAATCCGTTTTTAACTGATACGAAAGATTCTTCAAAGAGGCTCTTTTGTATTTCTCCAATACCTCATAAATCTGGTCGATCTCCTCCTCCGACCACTTGGACGCCTTCACCTTTTTCGTGGTTGTCGTAGTGGTTATTGATCGCCTCTCAGGCCCCTCCGATGTCTGAACGAGCGGATGCACCTCCTTAACACCCGCATGAATGTCGTCATGGCACTTGGCACACAGCGTTATCAGATTCGTCGGATCATTCATCGGAACACCATTCGGCAGAATCCCATTTGTCGCCAGCATCTGTTCCTGAATATGATGGACCTCGAGGTCCGATGTAATCGGATGGTCGCACAGTTCACATTGAATTCGGGCGATCACAGAATTATAGGTGGAAGTCGGCGCATCCTGTTGCTTCGTAGTCTGGAGCAGAGTCCGCCGATGAACCTGAGCGTATTCCAAGAACTCCAGCGGCAGATCCATGGCCCTCGCAACTTCGAGACCATATAGGGTGGATCCTGAACCCGGTAACAGGGTCCGATCATAGACCAATTTGTGACTGATAGGGTCGTATTCGACGTGAAGATGCCATACCTTGAGTCGTAGGGCAGCGCAATCCAGAATGGTCGGCAGATCATGGAGATGCGTCGCAAAAATGAATTTGGCTCCGCGCTTCGTGAGCCACTGGATGCCCGAGGCGACCAGGGCCATAGCCGAAATGGACTCCGTTCCAGAACAGAGTTCGTCGCCCAGAACCAGCGTCCACTCATTTGCTGACCGTAAAATATCGCGCAGCTCGCTCATTTCCACGGCAAAAGAGCTCAGTCCCGCCCCCAGATTGTCATTATTGAGAATACGCGTATACAGACTCTGGAAGGGTCGAAAGGTCATTAACTGGGCCGGCACGAAAGACCCGCTCTGTGCCAGCAAGGTCGCGATTCCCACGGCCTTCATGAGCGTCGATTTGCCGCTCGCATTCATCCCATAGACGAGCCACGATTCTGGGCCGAGCGCAACATCATGCTGCACATACGCCACACGACTATTCGTCACAAGAGGATGCCGTATGCCCTTTATATCCAAGAATGCTGGGCCGCTGGTCCCATCTACAACGGGACAAGTCCACCCCTTCTCCTGTCCGATTTTCGCGATCGTTCTCGTGCAGTCCACATGGCTGATCCATTCCTCCATCGCATTCCATATAGGAGCCTGGGCCGAGATCTCATTCGAGACCTGGAGAAGTACTTCACGACTGAGCGCCGCGAGCTGTTCTCGGCGGCTCAGAAGCCTCGAATTCAGTGTCGAAAGTTGCGGTGTGTCGATCCATCCGCCTGATTTGAGCGCATTTACCTGAGTTCCTTTGGGAAGGCGGCCAATTGAGGCCTGAATCGCCTTGATATTCGTAGAAGATGCCTTGAAACCGAAGGGCTCCTTTTCGCGCCCCTCCAAACGAATGGCATCCGTCGACAAATTCGCGGCCGAACAGAGGCCCTTACGAATAGATTCAAACTCATCGAGGATCTCCTTGATTCTCTGCTCGACAGTAACTATATTCGTGTATCGTGAAGCAAAGGGACTAATATCCTCTGAACCACATGCCTGAAGGGCCTTTTCAGGGTCAATATGGCTCTCGAACAGGGCCACGTAGTTTGCGAGCTGCTGCTCTAGATCTGGAGGAGGCTTAAAGGCGGAGGCCTCGGTCGGCCAGGCCTTCAGAATAGCCTGAATCGACGAATAGCTCTGACCGAGGGTCACCAAGTCCTGTGTGGTCGTTGTTGCGAGCTGAAGTTTTCGATGGATGCGCGGGAGATCGCCAATGAAGCGCAAATTCTTGTCAAGACGACTCGGATCGGACCATGTGAGATATTCTTTGAGTTCTTGAAAGCGATTTTGAATGAGAGATGCCTGGGTCAAAGGCTTCAGGAGGCGCAACTTGATGTCGCGCTTTCCCATGGGTGTAATGGCCCCCGAGAACAGATCCGCCACCTGGTCCATCTGGAGCTGAAGGAGCGCCTTGTTCCCACATAAAAGATTCTGTTCTGGAATCCAGGGATTGTTTCGTTGGAATCCTTTGAGGGCAGAGGGCATGTGCTCCTCCGTGAATTGGAGGAGATAGCAGAGCGCAATCTCCTCTAGATCCGTTCTCAAAGAGAGAAACTCGCGCACTGGAAGAAGACTCTGAATTCCATAGATTTTCCTCAGATAATCGGCATTTGTCATGGGATTGGCAAAGGTCCCAAAGGTCGTATAGGTGCGAATATGAACGGGACTTGTGTTAGGAACACAGAACTGTCTGCGAATATGGGACTCCTCAATCGGCTGCTTCTGATGGCAGAACACGAGAAGTTCCTTGGGCTTATAGAGACAGAGGTGTTGCTGGAGATCATCGGCAGTCCAGAGATCTGGATGACCGGTTGCCTGAGACGAATAGGTGCTAGTGGAGCCCGTCGTGAGATCCAGGGTAGCGAGGCCGAAGGTCAGGTTCGGCTGGAAGACGAGGAGCGTGAGATAGGGTGTATCCGTGGCTGGCATGGACTCCACATGGGTGGAGGGGCTCAGAATGCGACTCACCTTGCGATCCAGAACCTTGCCTTTCGCATCCTTAATCTGATCGATGACGATGACCGTCCAGCCGATTGTTGTCAGACGTGCGGCATGCTTATGAAGCGCATAATCGGGGAAACCGGCGAACAGGCCAGTTTTGCCATCTTCTTTCAGATCCTTCTTGGTCGTGAGCTGGATACCGAGAAGATCGGTGACGTCCTTCACATTATAGGCTGTTTCACCCGTGTCCTTGTCCTGGATATCGTAGAGTTCATAGAAGGCGCCGACCATAAGAAATATGGCAGTTTTACTACCATATTTCTTCGTGTATTCAGCGTAGAATTTACCATATTCCTCATACATCCCTATAGGTTTATGGTGAATGGACTTTAGACCGATATGGAATTACGCTCAATTAAATTCCGTATCAGTCGGCGGCTCGTGCAGATATCCGCACGGGTCTAAATTCTATGGCGTAATAGATGGAATCGCTAGAAACACTGATAGACTCTTCAGAACCTACCTATATAAACCTATCAAATATATTAAAAAATATTATTGATACCTGTAGTATTAATCAAACCAAATATTATATCATTGGTTCATATACAATTCGAAAAGAAAGAGAACAAGAAGGCCGGCCGATTGGCGACTTGGATGTAATTATGGCTCCCGATGAATTTGAAAAGTTAAAAGATTTTGGAATGGGGGAGTTTGAGGAGTTTACAGGAAATTCTGGTAAGACTACAGAACGATTTTCAATTACTGTAAAAAAAGATGGAAAAGAGTATCCAATTGAAATATTTAATCTTCCTGAATCGGAAGGAATTCCAACAAATGAGCTATCTATGGAAGTATTACAGGATAAAAAAGGGTCATTTACTAAAGATAAAAATGGCCATTTAATGTTTAGTCCTATTACACTATTAAAATGGAAAGAATCAATGAATAGAAAAAAGAATCAAGCTGATATTGCTATTTTAAGAAGGAAGTTACATAGAACGCATGGAGGAAAAGTAAGTAGGAAAATATCTACAAGAAGACGAAGAAAGTGTGTAAGAAAAGTCTAAAGACCATTCCCTTTGGAAAAGTCTAAAGACCATTCCCACCAACAATCTGAGAATCCGCCGCAATCTGTCTCAGAACGGACTCAGGGGCCTTGGAACCAGGTTTAATCAGCCCCTGTTCTACAAGCTGCTTCTTGAGTTTGTCGAGCGGCATTTCCTTCATCTTCTCACTGATCTTCTTGGCCCGTGTCTGGCGCTTCTGAAGAGATACGAGTCCCAGAATGATCTTGCGCGTCTTTTTCTTCTGTTGAAGGGCCGGCTTAGCAGGAACCACAACCTTCTTAGAATGAAGCTGGACCTTCTTACTCATAACGCCTTTTCGAAGTTCTACCTTACGCTTTCCTCCCTGTTGAAGTCCAGGACCAGGCATGGCAGAGACCGCGATTTTTGTAATCTCTTGGGGATTCTGACCCGGCTGCGTTAGGGGCTTGAAGGCATCCACAATGGGCGCCGCAGTGGTCTGCATCGGCACCGTGTAGCCCGATGTTCCGCAGGCTCCGCCCTCCTGCTGTTTTGAGACTTGCGTTGCCAGAGGAAGACCGCGCTTCTTGCGGCTACCCCGTTTTCTACCACCGACTAGTTCGGCGCCGCCTGTGATTTGAATCTGCTTAATATCGGATTGTTGCGACATAAACGCCCTATTTATAGAGAACATTATTGACTTCGATGATCGTATAAAATTTGATGCGCCAATTATGGTTTTGTTGAGATAAAGCAAGAATCATGAACGGTTCAACGGAGTCTATTCTCCCAACTTATAGGCATTATCTGAATACCTATTTCGGCCAATCAGATATCTTGGCGCATCAATTAGATGGGTTCAATCAGTTTGTTGAAACGGACATTCCAGAAATCATTTCGATGGCGAATCCTATCACAAGTCGCGGATCACCGGAGATTCCCCTAGCAGGACCGAGATCGGCTCTCGCTGCTGCCACGGGCCTGAGTACAACCGCCGCGAATGCCCTTATACAGCAACAGCAACAGCAGCAGACAGCAGGAGGAAATGTTGTGGTAAGTTCAGGGCCTATTATCGCTATGAAAACCATTAATCACGAATATGAGGTCAGCATGGAGATCGAGAAGATCTCTCTTCGCAAGCCCGCCATGCACGAAAATAATGGGGCGACACATCGCATGCTTCCCAATGATGCGCGTGAACGCAACTTGAACTACTCAGGATCTCTGAATGGCAACGTGAAGGTCACAACGACCTTCATCGATCACACACGCGGCTCTATTCGTGAATCCAAGGTGCGTGTCTTCCCCAACGTTCATTTGGGAAAGATTCCCATCATGGTGATGTCAAAGTATTGCCATTTGAATGATCTGAAGCACATGGAGCCGCGCCTATTAGGAGAATGTCCTGAAGATATGGGGGGCTACTTCACCATCATGGGCGGTGAGCGTGCTATGATAAGCATGGAGCGCATGTCTGAGAATCGTCCCTTTGACTTTGGAAAGGGACGCGGCAATGTCAAGGATCGTGAGGTAGTAGAAATTAAGTGTATCGGACCCGATAACGATCAAGTGCCAAAGTCGAATTCAGTCAAGCTCGTCTATCATCCCAAGAACAATCTCATCACCATGCTGAGGGCCACTATTCCCCGCATTAAGACAGATATTCCCCTCTGGATTCTCTTCAGAGCCCTCGGTGTTGAGTCGGACAAGGCCATCTGTGAACTTATCTTGGGACCCGGTGGTGATCCAGTCTATGATAATATCCTCGAGGAGTCCATTCAGGAGGCAACCGCAATTACGACAAAGGCAGTAGCAATCGAGTGGCTATCTCAGCACATTTCGTCATGGTCCGCCAAGTCACAGCGGCAGATGGTAGTATCGGACATCTTGGCAGAGGAGCTCTTCCCTCAGATCGGTGGGGCCTCCCAGGAATACGAAAAGGCGTGCTTTCTGGCCCACATGGCCCGTAAGGCGCTCTGGACCTCCTCTCAGCGTATTCCCAGGGATGACCGCGACGCCTATCCCAATAAGCGCGTGGATATTCCTGGGTTCCTGCTCGCCGATCTCATGCGAAAGACATATAACAATCGCATGGTAAAGGACATGCGTGCCTGCTTATCGAAGGAGATCCATGGGGGTTCCTGGAAAGCCACGGGAAACTGGGCTGAAATCGTCAACATCAACAACATCAATAAGATCATCAAGTCAACGATCCTGGATGTCGCCTTGAAGTCAGCTCTCGCAACCGGCAACTGGGGAAATGGAAAGATCACGGGCCCCAATAAGGTCGGTGTTTCTCAGGTCCTCAATCGCCTCAACTATGCGTCCTATATCAGTCACATGCGGCGTATGCAGACCCCTGTAGATAAGACAGCAAGACTCATTGAGCCCCGTAAGCTCAACAATACCCAGTGGGGCTTTGTGTGTCCTGCCGAGACACCAGAAGGCCACGGTGTCGGTGTTATCAAGAACATGGCCTGTACCACACACATCACAATCTTCAGTAGTCCTGCGACTATCCTCATGTATATCATGCGCATCGGCACTCTAAAATCACTGAAAGACTGCTCGATCGAGGAGAAGTTCAAGGATGTCCGCATCTTCCTGAACGGCTCCTGGATAGGTATTGTCCCCTGTGACAAGGCCCTCGCCATGGTGGAAGGCCTACGAAGCGCAAAAAGATCAGGACAGATCCACATCCACACGGGCATTGTCTGGAAGTCGGCCTTAAAGGAGCTCTGGCTGACGTCCGAGGCCGGTCGTGTTATTCGTCCCATCCTCTACGCCCCCACGCTCCGAGAGATCGCGGCTGATACGACGGGAACCTTAAAGAAGCAGGTCGACCAGATCAACGACTGGAACAAGATGCTCCTATGGTCGACCCCTTCAGGAAATCACCTGATCGAATATCTCGACTCGGGGGAAACAGACGGCGCCTTTATCGCTATGGACTATGAGACGGCCTTGCGAGATGTCGCTAGGACCCATGCGGAAATCCATCCCTGTGTGGCGCTCGGCACAATCGCCTCCATGATCCCCTTCCCCGATCACAATCAGAGTCCCAGAAATGCCTATCAGTCTGCGATGGCAAAGCAGGCCATGGGGATGTTCGCCCTCAACTTCGAGGAGCGTTTCGATGCCATGGCGCACCTGCTGTGCTATCCCGAGATTCCCATGGTGAGCCCCTTCATGAGTAAGTTCTACGGGGCACAGAAGCTGCCTGCCGGCTCGAATGTGGTAGTCGCCATTATGACGTATAGTGGTTACAATCAAGAGGATTCGAATATGATAAACAGGGGTGCCCTGGATCGTGGACGCTTTCGATCCATCTTCTATCGCACCTACAAGGACGAGGAGAAGAAGAACCAAAGTTCTGGAGAAGAAGAGCGCTTCTGTCAGCCAGATCCTGCGATCACAAAGCACATGAAGATGGAGAACTATGATAAGCTCGGCAAAGACGGATTTATTCCTGAGAACACCTATGTAACGCCAGAGGATGTGTTGATCGGCAAGGTGGTTCCTTTGCGAGTGCCAACCGGCAAGGTGCTGCCCGCGGGGTCCAAGACCTGCCGCGACGTCTCGAAGACGCCCCGCAATAACGAGAGCGGATATGTGGATCGCGTCTACAAGAATCGCAATGGTGAGGGCTATTCCTTCGCCAAGATTCGCATGCGACAGGACAGAATTCCTGAGATTGGCGACAAGTTCTCGTCAAGACACGGACAGAAGGGAACTATGGGAATGATTCTCAATCCCGAGGATATGCCCCAGAGCGGCAATGGAATTGTTCCTGATATTATCATCAATCCGCATGCGATTCCCAGTCGTATGACAATCGCCCAGCTCATGGAGACGCTGTTGAGTAAGATCGGCTGTTGCTCGGGAACTTTGGGCGATGGCAGCCCCTTCAATGCGACCACGGTGGACGACATGGGAACTATTCTACGCGATCACTACGGCATGGAACCCTACGGAAATGAGCTGCTTTATAACGGATATACGGGCAAAATGATGGAGACGAGCATCTTCATCGGTCCCTGTTATTACCAGAGACTCCGACACTGTTCGGCGGACAAGCTACACTCGAGGGCCTCGGGTCCGCTCGTCATGCTGACACGACAGCCGGCTGAGGGGCGCGCACGCGATGGCGGCCTCCGATTCGGCGAAATGGAACGGGACTGTGTGATCGGTCATGGCATGAGCGAATTCACCAAGGAGCGTCTCATGGAGTGTTCCGACGCCTTTCTGTGTTATTCGTGCCGCGAATGCGGCCTGCTTGCGATCGCAAATGAGGCGGAGGGCATCTGGGCCTGTCGTGGATGCTCCAATACGACGAACTTCGCGCATATTCAGATCCCCTATGCATCGAAGTTGTTGATGCAGGAACTCGAAACCATGTGTATTGGTAGCCGCCTGATTACCAATCAGACGCTCCTACGGCCACCTGCAACCGAAGCAAAAGCAGAAAAAAATGAGGACTAATAGGAGAAATGTCTTACTACGATTCGTCTACTTTGACAAAACTCAAGTCTGATCGCAATCAGGCCGCTTATTTTTCTCGCCAGGCGGCACAACAGCAGGTAGCGCAGCCGGGTGTCTATGTGTCTGGCACAAATCCCCAGACAGGGACCTTCGATGCCTCGAAGTTCAATGACATTGTCAATGGCTCCATCAACACCTTCTACCGATCCAGTCCGGCCACTATTATCAGCTTCAGTCCTACCTTCCTGGATGTCTCGGGCAATGTGTATCCTGTTGCCACCGCGAATATCAATGTCCCCATTTACCAGCCCGTCAACGATAATTCTCCTCAGTAAAGTTAGAATGAAGGTCACAAC
>Ga0114962_10000272_pt1 | contig 44723 bp, 59 predicted proteins | sample C_130820_MF_Meta_FD_87017 | JGI IMG/M metagenome (GOLD analysis project Ga0114962, IMG submission 87017) | Freshwater microbial communities from Lake Croche, Canada to study carbon cycling - C_130820_MF_MetaG | ecosystem: Environmental > Aquatic > Freshwater > Lake | place: Lake Croche, Canada...
GATATATTGAGGATGATCCGTGAAATCTTTCTCATTCCCATAGGCGTTTCCATTGTAGAAAAATCCATTGGGATTTTTAATTGCGTATTCTAGTTTAAGGTTTTTTATATCAAACGCTTCCATAGGTTTTAGGATTTGAAAAGGCAAGCGAAGGCGAAGAATATGAACGCCTCAACAAAAAGAATGCCAAGCACGTTTAAAAGTAGGTTTTTCATATTATTCTTTTAAATTGCTGAACTCGTGACAGATTTCCTCAACTGCATACCACGCGAGAGCATTTAGGATTTGATCGGAATCATCATTGCCCTCGCCCCATAAACACTCTCCGATTTCGTCCTCTGAATAAGCATTTTTTAAGCATCTAAAGCCCTTTATCATTTCGAGCATGCCTAGTCCAAAATCTTCGGCCTGTTGCTTTGCCAATTCACGGATCAAGCGGATGTTGCGTTTTGCAAAATCCGTAGTGTCTGAATAGTAAAGGAAACCACTGAATCCCCCGCTTATCCCGTGGTTGATAATATCTTCCCAAGATGCGAGAAATGATTCATCCCCTCCCATTTGATTTACTACAGATTCCGCCAGTTTGGGAAATTGAAAAATACTGAAATCAATTTCTTCTTTTTCTGTCTGTTGTGTTGTTGTGCTCATGTTTTTTTGTTGTTGGTGTTGGTGTTGGTTGACAACTCAGACACTACCGAAGAAACCCAAAACCAAAAGAAAAAAATAAAAAAAAATAAAAATAAATTTTCAAATTTGCTTGACTCTATCAAAAAAACCTTTTCATTCGCATAAACATTAGCTCTAGAGGTAAAGAAATCTTCTCGTTGCTCTGTCACACTCTGTCACGCTAGTCTCTTTCCATGCCATCTCCGCTCGGAATAGATCGTGAACAAGTGAAGTCAACTTACCTTTCCTTAGGTTGCTTAACACTGACCGCAAAGGCACACGGATTGAAACCCGCCACCGTTCGCCAATGGGCCAGGCGTGAAGAATGGCCAACGTCAACGAATGCTCTAAAGTCGATTGAGAAAGGGAAGGCGATTCTAGAGGACAAAAGAGATAGGGGACATAGGGATGCTGTCACAGTCTGTCACACTTCGGAAGTTTTAGAAGATCATCTTGCAAGCAACAAGAAAGCTTTTGTGACAAACATGGCGTCGTCTCTCTCTCGTGCTTCTCGTGCCATCGATAACATGGATGACCTCTCCGCATTAGACATGAGCAGGAAGATGGTAGACTTAGCCACAGCAGGCAAGACAATCTTCAACCTTGGCGGCGACGATAGCGGCGCAAAGTTACAGCTTAATGTGTTGACGTTAAGTGCTGAGGCTTTCATGCCACAAATAAAAGCAATTAATTCCTAGCGTTTAGTTGTTGCATTTAACATTAGATGACAAGCGCACGACTAACGTTGTGGCTTTAAATTAAAGCATCCTTTTTTTGGTGGGATTAGGTGACGGGCACCACCTATGTTAGCTGGAGGTTTGCCGACGATTCTGCGAGAAAGGGGTTTCCCAATTTTTCCTATTTTACCCCATTTGCAGGAACAACTAATTCCCTAATTTCCTCGTCCCATTTATAGTCGTGCATGAGTAGGTCGTATTTACAGAGAGGAGTGAGGGTGTTTTCGTATAGGCGTTGAGAAGATAGTTGTGATAGCTTCTCATTGTCGCAAGGAAGGCGTAGGAAGCGAGGATTCATCCATTCCCATACTTTCATGCTATAGGAGAATGAGATGTGGTTAAATGAGCAGAACAGGCGAGTGGATAGCCAATTCTCGGAGAAGAATGAGGCCATTTCTGGGAAAGAAGTGGATTCGCAATTGCGGAGGAACTTTGCCATGTTGGAATTGCTCAATGCTTTCATTGTTTCAATTGTGGAGGGTTGAAGTTCTTTGTGTGATTCTAGGTCTAATTTGAATTGATCTAGGAATGATGGGATTAGAACAAAGTCGTTAGTGAGGATGAATATGTCGTGAAAGGATGGGATGTGAATGGTTGTTTCTGGAGATAGTCCAAATTGATAGATGTTTTTGTCTGAAGAGGTGGAAGTGTTGAACATTCCGAAGTTGGCATAATGTTCGTGGATAAATATCTTAACTGATCCAAAGAGAGATCGAAGCTCTTGATTGGATTCTAGGTTGAGAAGAGCTTGTTGGAAGTCTATTTTTTCGTTCTTTTCATCAAAGTGATAGTTAAATGGATCAATATACACCACTCTATATCTTTCATTATTACATTCTGATATGTAGTTTAGGTAGGGCATGGCTCTGCATGAGCCAAGGATTAAAATGGTTTCTCCAGAGGAAGGTTTGCCAGCTTTTAGTATGTTAAGTGGCGATATTTTTGGATCGTAGGTGGTGTAGCGAGGAATGCACATATTATTTCTTCCCCATGCTTTTCTTTTCCTTAGCCGTTAGAGGAGCGTTTGCACTCACTGATCTTCCGTAGATGGTCTTGCTCGACACTTCTGGGGGGAGGTTCTGAACGAATATCTTGAGGCGAATGGCGTATTCTGGATTAAGGAGCTGGATTAGGTGGGAAAATTCCTGACCATACGTTGCGAGCTTTGTGGCTTCTCTGTAGGTGTGAATTTGAAGCTCGTCGTATTCTGGGTATTGATTCATCATAATGAAAGATTATTACTCTACTCTCCTGCGGAGGGCAATATATATTTTGGATTTAATGGCTATCCTCCTGCGGAGGGCTGATAAACCCACATCTAAAGAAAACCAAAAGAGCAAAGAGAAACCCCCCTATTATCCCCCCAGTGTCTAACAAGGGAAAGAGAGATGAGAAAAGAAAAGAAATGGCTACCCTCCTGATAAATGAAGGCAGAATATTTCTGCTCTTATCTTCCACAGGCAAATCGTTTTGGTTCGATGAGGCTGTTTTCTTGGATCATGTGGTACGCATTCACACCCATCCTCAATCTGCAATTTGTGTTGCAAGATGATTTATTGATAAGGTAAGGGTTGATTCATGTCAACTGATATTTTTATTAGATCGTATAGGGGGGATTTTGGTTGGTTGGAGTATTGCTTGAAGAGCATTAAGAAACATTCAAGCGGATTCAATAAGATCCATGTTTGCGTTCCTCCAAATGATGTGCAGTTGTTGTCTTTTGTTAAGGATGAAATTATTCATTTGGTTGATCCAACGGCTGACGATTACATGGGACAGCAAATCACAAAGCTCTATGCCGATTACTTCTGTCATTGCAACTTTATTGTTCATGTGGATTCAGATTGCATATTTACCAAGCCGTTTAGCCCAGAGAGTTTCATGTGCGATGGGAAGGCAGTTGTATTGCGTGAGGATGGCGTGGAATCGCCTTGGCCTTCCATATCCTCAAGAATGCTAGGGTGGGATGATTCTGCTGAATATATGAGGCGTTTGCCAATCATCTACCCAAGGTGGCTATATGCAGAGTTTAGAAGGTGGATGGAGGAGCGTAGTGGGAAAGCGTTGAAGGACTTAATTCTTTCGCAACCAGCTAGAGAGTTTAGTGAGTTTAACACGATTGGTCAGTGGGCTTATAAATTCCATCAAGACAAGATGGAATGGAAGCATCCTTCTGAAATGGAAGCAGTGGCTAGACAATTTTGGAGTTGGGGAGGATTAGAAGCAAGCAGGGATGAGGTCGAGAAGATCATTGCTTGATTTATATTAGTTCAATTATAAAAGCGGCATGAGAGGCAAACCCATTTCCAAAAATGATGAAGGGTTTAAAGAGACTCAGCAGGTTTTAACTCAAGTGAGGTCTTTGCTAGGAGAACATTTTGAATCTTCCCTGTTAATGTGCTCCAGAGAGACACCACAAGGAACCTCTTTCCACACCTTTCAATTGGGAAACAAATTTGCTGTTAGAGGGATGCTTGAAACATTTATTGACGACAATTGTGATCGTGAGGAAAGGGATGTTTATTAAATCCATTGACTTTGTTTGAGCTGTTAAGTAACAAATAAAGTTTATGGCTTCCCTCACTTATGCACAGGCACAATCTCTATTAGCTCCGTTTATTACGAGCCAAGGAAGCAGTGATCCTGTTGTGGGAAGTGCAATAAATTTTGTTAATGAAAGGTTCATCACTGGAGGTCAGTGGCGAGGGAATAGATTCCTCTATGCTTTCCAGCCCTCTAGCATCGTCACGGATGCCAATGGTTCTTATATCGACACTCCTGTTGGCATTGATTCAATAATTAAGGCAGTGGCAGTTGATTCAACTTATAGCAACGGAGAGCAGGGGGACATCATGGGTGATTTCTATCCCTATGAAGAGGGGGGACTTGGATGGATCACGGCTCAAACTTCCTCTGACCTCATGTTCATTAGAATGGGGGCTTCTCCTGTTGGACTCACACCAAGCAACACTACAAGTGATAGCCAGAGGTATAGGATTGTTGGGAAGTATCCAGAGACTCGCGCAATCTATTGTATTGTTAGAAGGGCTTATGTGCCGCTTGTTAATCCCACTGATTTACTTATTCCTTCCAACATCAATGCCTATCGTTATGGTGTGCAAGCCTTTAATTACGAGAACATTAATGAGCTTGAGAGAGCGCAAATTTATTGGGAGCTGGCATATAAGTGCCTCAACCAAGCCACAGAATCCTATGAGGAGGGAGTGCAAAATGGAGTTGAGATCCAGACTAAAGCTTTCTCTCCTTCTTTAATTCGCAACTTGATTTAATATGGGAATAACAGCAACAGGATCATCACCATTTGCATCAAGCTTTAGGCTTCCATCTGGATTAACAGTTGAAGAAGCACAGCGTGAAAGGCTTGTTAGTCAAATAACAGAAGAAAAAGAAAAACAAAAAGCAAGTGCATTTCAAAAATTAATTATTGAGGAAGGAAGCAAAGGTTTGGCGGGATCTCCAATTCCAATGTCAACTTTCAGTTCTTCTGAAAAACTTGGCTTTCAACCCGCTCTTCTTGAAAAATCAAGCGTTGAGTCAGGAGGGCAATCTACTTTTGGAGGTGGGTATGGTGGCGGGATCTTTGCAAAGCAATTCGCTCAAGGATCTTCTGGTATATCGGAATTTGATCTTTCGGGCGGAAAAGGAAAAGACATTCCAAAGCAAATGGGATCTCCTTTTGCTGGAGCGTTTGGAGGAAAACAACAAGCTAAGGACGCTACTGGCAAAGATATTAAACAACCAGAAGTTAATACATCATCTTCATCCACAATGCCAACTGAAGATGAGTTTGGCGATTTTCATAATTTTGCTAAAGGATTTTTTAGCGGCATGAACAAGCCAAATCAAAACAAAGCACAATCACAATATGGCAACGATTAAAGACGCTTACTCTGAACCGATGGACGCATCTAATGTGATTGCTAATCCAGACGCACAAAACACTGCTCAGAGGGGGAAAAAAATTTCTGATGGTCTTATGGATGACTATAAGGAAGCTGCTAATCCAGATTCAACAAAGATTCCTAGTTCAAAAGACCTTTCTGGAGCCGTTGAAGGTATTTCAATGCCCGTTGGGAAAGAAAGATCAAGCGGAACTTCCACAGTTAGTGGTGTTATTGCATCTAGAGAACGCACAGCAATAGATAAACAGGCTGAAAACATTAGGAATCAGTATGGTTTTAGTGCTGAAGATTCTAAGGCAATGGCTGGTCAGATGATGAATCTGTATAAGCAGTCTAAAAAGCAACAAGTTGTTGAGGCTATGGCGGCTCTTACTCAACGCCAAAAAGAAACAGAAGCGGCGACTGAACACGCAAACTTTCAAATTGAGCATTCAAAGCTAAATCCCACTTCTCCAGAGTATATTAATGAGTCTGCAAACCTTTATGCTAAGTATGCTCCTCAATTAGCTGGTACTAAGTATGGATCAGAGGCAGAAAAAGTGCTTGATGCTGGAAGAAAGATTAACAATCAATACATTTCCTCTCAAAGAAGGTATGTGCAAAGCCTTCCAGAAAGCAAAGCCGCCGCAATTACTGCCGAACAAACGGCTTTGTTACCATTTGAGCAACAAAAAGAGGCAAGAATGCTTGAAATGAAGGGAAAAGAATCTGAACTTTCCACTCAAAGGGCTATTGATGTGGCAGAAGCTAGAGAAAAACAAAAATCGGAAGCATTTTCCGCTAGCCCCCAAGGAAAGCTTACTGCAACTCGTGAGAAAGTGCAAAATCTTAACATGGCTAATCAACTTGTTAAGGGAATCCCTCTTGCGTTGATTGACAATGAAGAAGAAATAACAGCAGGAAAAGTTAAATGGTATTCCGCTTCAAGAGACAAGTCTGGGAAAATGGTTGCAGATCCAAATGGAGAATTTAGGGTGTTTGAGAATCCCAAAGACAAGAAATCTCCTTATCAGATCATTCCAAAAACCGATATTGAGCAAGCTAGGATTCTTAAATCTGGTGGGGAGGAGAAAACTTCTAAACAGGGTGGAGAATTAGATCAAGATACGGCAATGTCTATTTTGAGCGAAGCTGGTGGAGACCCACAGAAAGCCCGTGATCTTGCAAGACAGAGAGGCTATACCTTCTAGCCTGTTATGGCTGACATCTTTGACAAGCTTACCACACAAAAACAAGATGCTCCTAAAAGAGACATTTTTGATTCTATTTTAGTTCAACAAAAAGGAGGTGGAATAACAGATGAAACAGAAACCAGCCAAGATAGCGATGCGGGACGAGGTTCCAACGAACAAGTTCAGCCGCAAGACAAAAGTGGGGGATTACAAACCCGCCAACAACGAGTTCAAGGCGAGCGGAAAGAGCCAGTGCGGTCGCTCGACAGCAGTAACGGCGAAAGCCAACAAGCTAGTGATCAAGTAAGTCAAAGTGACATATTTGATCAATTAGTTTCTAAAGGAGGTGAAAGAATTGAAAAAGGCAAGCAAACCAATGTCCAAGCCAAAGATGGAGGCAAAGGGCAAAAAGATGGGCAAGGGCTACGATTCCAAAGCAATGCGGGGAACGAAGCGGAAATAACGGATGAAAGGGGTGGGGTTCAATCCCCCACTCAAAACTATCTGCAAAGATTAGTTTCATCTGCAAAGGAAAGTCCAACTGAGGCACTCACAGCCGCAGGAGCAAGTGCCGCAGAATCTGGAATTGCTTTAGGAGTTGGTTCTGTCGCAGGAAAGGCGGCAGGATCAATTGCAGGGAAGTTGTTAGGCAGTGTTGCGGCGGCGGCGGCAGTTCCATTAGCCGCAGGAGAAACAGCCGCTACAGGAGGTTTAGGAGCGTTGGCAGTGCCAGCTATTGAGATGGGGGCATTTGCCGCAGGATCTTATCTTGGCGATAAGGCCACTCAGCTTGTTGAAAAAATGATTGGTGCTGATAAAGCTATTGAACAAGCGAAAGAAGCCAATCCAGAGCTTTCTCAAGTTGCTTCCATAGCTACAATGGCTCCAATGGCAGTTGGTTCTATTAAGAACCTTGTGAAGATGGGAGCAAAGGAGGCAGGGAAGAAGATTGTTGGAGGTGCTATTGGAGGAGCTGCATTTGAACCAGTTAGATATGGTGTGGAGTCAATTTTAAAAACCGCCACAGGATCAGATCAAGACGTTAGTCCCATAACGCTTGGAAGTGAAGCTGAGTCTGCTCTTATGGGGGCGGTGTTGTCAGCACATGGAGCTAGGCAGATAGAGGAAACAATTGGCCCTGCAACAGCTAGGGCGGCAGTAGAAACAGAAACCAATCCCGCTATTGAGGAAAAACAAAAGGCTAGACAAGCTGAAATTGAAGCCAGCGTAGCGGAACTAACCAAAGGAACAGAATATGCCACTGAAACAGGGAAAGAGCAAAAAGGCAATATCAGCAAATATCCGTACGGAAATGAAGCATGGCAAGCCACAGAAACAGGCTATAGCCATAGCCTTGAGCCAAGCGAGGAAGGCCAAGAAGAAATAAAGGGAAATCGCATTTATGCGGCGGCTTATCGTGATCCCGAAACTGGCGTTGTTCACACAGGTAAAGATCACGAGACGGCAGAAACAAAAGCTGGAAAAGAACCAGAAACAAATCCAGATAAACGCAACACTCCTAATCATGGGTTTGTTACGGAGCTTGGAGAGTTTATTTCTAGGGAGGATGCAGAAAGGATTGCTAGGGCAAACGACCAATACAAGGGAAACATCTCTGGTCAGCCTGTCATGCATAGCACAGACACTGCTCTTGACATTGAGAAAGAGAAAGCGGCAGAGCCAGCTCCAGAAACAGAAGCCCCACAAACCGCAGAAAAGCCTCGTCCTTTAGCAGGTGCGGCGGCAGTAGGGGAGTTTGAAAAAAACAACGTAGTGGAGGCTTCTAGGCTCCTGAGAGACTCTTCCACCACGTTTGATCGCAACAACCCACAAGACTTTGAAAGATTCAAGCAGGAATACACTGTTAACTTTGACGAAGGAACTTTTGAAGGAGAGCAAGGCGAAGCCACGCTAAAACAAATTTATGATAAGGCTCACGATGCCTTTGAGATTCATGCCAATTCAAATGGCAAGATTCCAATTGAAAAGGCAGTTGAGCAAGTTGGCGTGAAAGAAAACGCAGTTAAAGAACTAGCGGCAACTAATGCCAATGTTAATGCTGATCGTGTGGCTAGGGGGCTTGAACCAATTCACCCAGAAAAGCAACTCACCAATGATCAGTCTTGGAATGAGGCCGCAAGACGCATCCAAGATTCTCCCACCTACCAAGCTGACTTGCTTGAGCGAGTAAGGGCTAATAAGATGGCAGTTGTGGATCAAGTGGACATGGTTGCCCTACTTCAGCACAAGGGGGATTTGATTAACGAAAGGGAAAGGCTTGAAACTAAAATCAGGGATGAGAAAGATCCAGAAAAATTAAAGGCACTTGAATTATCTCATTCCAAACTTGAAGATGACATTGGTTTAGTTGAGACCGCCTACAATCGTGTGGGTTCTACATCTGCGGCGGCTTTACAGATAAGGCAGATTCAACGCAATACGGATCACTCTTACGCAAGCATTAAGAGCAAGAGAGAGAAATCTTTAAAACGCCCCCTTACTAAAGAAGAAGAAAACAGGGCAAAACAACAATCCCGTGAATTAAGGGAAATTGACAGGAAGGCTGATGAGCTTCAGAAGCAAAAGAAAACAAAAGAAAATGAAGCCAATGTTGATTTATTTATTGATGAGGCAATATCAGATGCCAAGCAGGAGAAGGCAAAGAAGCCGTTTGAGCCTGTCAAGATCAACATAGCTCCAGAAACTCCAGAGGCAAAAGCCGCATACGAGGATCGCATTAAACAACTTGAAGCTGAATTAGAAGCAAGGCCAAAGTATGGAAAGGAAGTTTTTGAGCAAGCCAGAAAGATTGTAGATGAATGGAAGGCAGATGCGGCGGATGCAGAGAAACTACTTTCCAAGCAGTTATCTCAACTTGGATCATTCCCTGACGTTTCGATTGTTGCGACAGTTGCAAGAATACTTCGAGCCTATATTGGTGAATTTGGATTAGATTTTGCAGAGGCTTCCACAAGGATGGTTGAAAAATATGGCCCACAAATAGAACCATTCTTAAAAGAAGCTTGGGAAAAAGCGAAAGAATTGATCAGCTCTGCGAAAGTAAATCCAAAGGTCAGGTCACAAATTAATGATACTGCCAAAGCAAAATCCGAAATTCGCACAAAAGCAGAGCCTCGCAAGAAAGTGGGAGAAATGACAAGCGACGAGCTTGTTGATCGTTACTCGGCAAAGCTTGGGGAGAATAAAGAAAACCCAATGACGCTTGGTTCCACGATCAGGAGCATTGCCAAGGCACTAATCCAAAAGGACGTAGATGCAGGAAAAAAGACAAATAGGAGCGAATTGCTTCAAAATGTTACTGCAATTGCTTCTAAAGAACTTGGAAAGGATTGGGACGTTCAAAAAACAATTGATGCCGTTGCAGGAAATGGCATTTTCAAACAGATTTCTAAAACAGAAACCCAACAACGCTTGAGTGATTGGACTGGACTTGTTAATAAGCTCAGTCAAGTTGGAGACGTATTGGCTGGAGCCCCTCCAAGGAGGCTTGCTCCAGAAAGAAGAAAGCAACAAGTTGAGGAGCGTTTGGTTGGAAAGAAGATTAATGCTTTAATCAAACAGCTTGGTATTGTTGTGAAAGATCCAGAAACTCAACTCAATGGTGCTTTGGATGCTATCCGAAACCGCTTTAAAAATGAGATTGCAGAGCTGAATGTAAGGATTAAAACAGGAGAACGGAAGGCGGCAAAAGAAAAGCTTCCTTATCCTCCAGACATTTTGGAGCTAAAGGCTCAACGTGATGCCTTGCAAAAAGAATTTGATTCAATACATGGCAAGCCAGAGGCAAGCATGGAGCAAAAGATTGCAAGTGCTGAGAAGATGTATGATCGGCAAATTCAAGATTTACAAAGCCAGATCAATCGTGGAGAGATTTACAGAGTTACCAAGGAAGGGCAAAAGGTTACGAGCCAAAAAATCGAAGCTCAAAAAGCACAACTTGAATCCCTGAGAGCAGAACGCAAGGCAATGCAGGATGCTGATTCCATTAGAAAGGAATATACTACTCAACAAGCTTTAGTTAAAAAAATTCAAGCGGCTCAAGACAAACTTGCTGGCATTACCAAAGAAAAGAAAGGAGCCATATCCACCGCCGATAGTGCCGAGACTGCCAAGCTACGCAAGGAATACGAGGGGCTTCTTGAGCAACTAAAAAAGCCAAAGAAGACTGAAGAAGAAAAAACCATTGAGAGTCTTAATGATCAGATTGCAACTCTCAACGATAAGATTTCCAGAGAGGATTACTCAACTAATCCAAAGAAATACACTGCTGATTCCAAGCAAGTTAGCGATCTAAAAGATACTAGAGACGCTTTACAAAAGAAGGTGAAGGAGGGGAGGGCTGCGCTTGAACCAAAAAAAACATACGATGAGAGGATTGAGGAATCATTAATTAAAAGCATTGAGGATCTTGAAGACAAGATTCAGAAGGGGGACATTGAGCCTCGTATTAACAAAAGACAGGGAGCTGATCCTAAGAAGATTGCTGAACTCAAGGAACGCAAAGCCATTGCCGTTAAGAAACTTCAGAAGCTACGCAATGAAGCCAAGGTTAAAAAGACAGAGGAGGAGAAGAAAGTAAGCAGTCTTGAAAAGAGGGCTGAAGAAATTAAGAAGCAACTGGCGGCTAAAGATCTTCTCAAGAAACCAAAGAAGGCTCCCCTAACTGGGCCAGAGATTGAGAAGGCACAAAAGGAGCTTGATGATCTAATCTCTCAACGAAAAGACGAGGTTTGGTTCCAGACGGCAAAAGAACAATCGGCTTTGCAAGCTTACAAATCTCGCACACTTAAACAGATTGCAGAATTTCAGAGGATTCTGGACGAGAGGGATTTTACCAAGAAGGAAAGAAAGCCAACTCCAGTTGATGATGAGCTTCTCGCCTTGAAGAGAGAGGCTCAAAAGAAAAGGGATGAGATTAGCCAAGAAAACACTTTAATTGAATGGCAGAACAGAACAAAGGCTGAAAAAGCTTTGGATGCGGCGGTTAAGTGGAAGAGGGCGGCGGTGTTGGCCTATCTTGGCACTCTTACAAAACTCACTGCATCTTCTTTTGCAATCCCTCTTGTTAGGATTCCTGCCGAGATTGCAGGAGCTGGATTGCGGAGGATTCCAATTATTCGTGATATTGCCGCATTGTCTAGGCAACAGGCCAGAGGAAATGTTGGTAAGGACATTAAGATTTACAGCAAAGGATTGTATGATGGGGTAAAGGAATTTAAGAACATAGCCTTTAAACTTGGTCGCTCTCAACTTGACCTTGAATACGGAAATGGAAGCAAAATTCCTCTTGGCCCATTAGATTTTTTTGGCAAAGTGCATGAAGCATTTAAGAACCCAACCAAACTTGCAAACTTTAAGTTGGCATTTGAACGGTACATGGATTGGGCGGCTCGCACTGCTAAAACAAATGGAGAGAAGTTTGATTACAATGATCCTGTATTGCAACAGAAGGCCGCAATTGAAGCTTTCAAAGAAGCCAATCGTTCCATCTTCATGCAAGACAACAAGATTGTTAAACAATTCAATTTGTTTGTTAGCAACTTGAGAAAGAGTGAAAACCTTGGAACTAAGATTGTTGGAGCCGCACTGCAAGAGTTTCTTCCAATCGTTAAGATTCCAACGAACATTGTTGCTGAGGTGTTTGAGTATCAGTTTGGAGCATTCACTGGAGCTTCTAAAGTTATTAAAGCCATGAAAAATGGATTGGAAAAGCTATCTCCAGAAGAAGCTGATGTGATAATGAGACAACTCAAGAAGGGGTCTGTTGGGCTTGCGGCAATGGCTATTGGTGCGGCATTACCAGATGTGTTTGGTGGATTCTACAGAAAAGGAGTGGATAAAGATGAAGAAGCCCCAGATTACGGGGGAATTATCATTGGTGGTCAAAAGATTGGAAAGAATTTCCTTCACAATCCAGCATTTGTGGCATTCCAGATTGGCGCAACAGTTAGAAAGATTTGGGATGATTCAATTGATGAATCTTCTGAGTTTGGTGATAAGGCATCTACTTTTGCAGGGGCGGCGGTTGAAGCTCAATTGGGGATTCTTGAAGAACTTCCATTTGTAAGTTTTTCTAGGAATGTTGGTCAATATTTTGATCCAAATAAAAAAGGAGCAAATATTGGAGGAATTGTTAAATCTAATATCCCAGGATTTGTGCAAGAGTTTGCTCAAGCTACGGACATTCCAGATGGAACTCCTCTTGACGGATTAATATCGTTGCTAGGCTATAAGGACAAGGTTACAAAAAGAGTAGCTGATGATTTCACTAGCCAGATTGAATCTGGTCTTCCAGTATTCCGCCAGCAACTTGAAGAAAAATAATGGCAACTTCCAAACAACCTAGATTTCCGCACCCTCCCTTAGAGCAAGGGATTGCACAGTATCCCACTCCAGCTATTCCAGACTTCATTACGCAGTCTGGTCATATCATTTTGGTGGAAAAGGTTAGTGCAGAAAAAGGATCTTACACGCCTCGAAAGCCAGCAGTTACTGACGAAAGCCCAGTTATTTACACTGGACGGGATGCTAAAAAGTGGCCTTCTAATCTTTATTTAGTTCATGAGCGTCCAGATGAAACAGGTGAATTTGTATATCGTTATTGGGCAAATGATCGGTCATTAAGCTCACAAGACCCTTGGAACTACGGAATTAGTTACGATGGTGGAGATCCATTTTATCCAACCTACACTAGAGAATACATAGTTCCTAGAAGTCAATACACCGCAGTCCCAGTTGGAGGCCAAGACCCTGTATTTGGTGCTGGTCAGCCAGTTACTTTAAATGTTAGTGGAACCACGGCTACAATCACTGGAACTAATTTTAGCTATGCCAAGGGAGCAAACATATATGTTTATACCCAAAGCACAACCACGCAAACCACTCAACAGAAGTATGCGTTAGGTTCTTTCACCCTCATCACTGCATCTTCCACTACCCTCACTTATGCAGTTCAGTCTGGGGCTACAAACCCCAGTGTTCCCATCTTTATTAATCCAACTGTTATTAGTGAGCAGGAAATGGCTCCACTTGGGGAAGATAATCCTTTGCGTTCTCGTTATGTGAAGGTGAAGAGGGTTTATGAGCCAATCCCATCCACTGTTCTAACTACAAACACAAATAAAGCGGGATTAATGGGAAGCACGGCAAAAACCGATCAACTCGTTACTGCCGCAACCAATCCAAATGAGCTGTCTTTGAATCTCTCTGGTGAGAGCATACTTCAATCAAGCGTTGAGCACGTTAGTGCCAACAAGTCCAATCTCACCAACATCATCACTGACGGCCCTTATAGCCTTTCTGGAGACTCTTTAAATAAGTTTGGCACCACGGAGACCACAACGGAATCAATCGTAGCGGCAGGGACTTTAGCAACCACTAGCGGCGCATTGCTGTTGAGTGATGACATCACGCCAATAGACTCAACCAAGTCTCAAAGAAAGCAAGTGGTGTTGGATGCAGTTCCTCCCTCTCTTGTTGTTTATGAATCCACGCAGGATAATTCGATTGTGCAGAATGTGACGAGTTATTTGAGCCGCAACATATCTAGTGGTGTGGGGGCATTTACACAGCCAATCGCTCCCGCATCTCAAGTTGTTCTATCCACTCCCACTGCTGGAACTTCAGTTGGGGGTTATGCAACTATTGCTTTTTCATCTCTTCAAAACCTTCAAGTTGGTGACTTGGTTAGCCTTTCTGGTTTTTATCTGAATGGATGGTCTTTTATAAACACCACAGCCACAGGAAGCTTGAATGGGTACGCAACCATTACTTATTCCACAATGCCTCAAGTGAATGTGGGGGATTCAATCCGTATATTTAACTCTGGAACAAACAACGGATGGGCCGATGGAACTTACAAAGCCACTGCTGTTTATACATCCACTAAAACTATTGTTTTAAGCCTTCCAGCAACAGGACAATCAATCAATAGTCCAAATGTGTATGCAGAAAACGTAACAACTAAATATTTTGTGACTGCTGTTAACACCAGCACGTTTGCAGTTACATTAAGTTTTCAAGTAAGCGGCACTGCATCTACGTCCACACCATCAGTAACTCAAAACAACAACAGGCTTTTACAGGTATCTGATTCAGACATTGGGTTTCCTTGGGTGAGGAGAACAAGTAAGTATCTTCCAACTGCCTACACTTCTGTTAACGGATATGTGCAACTGCCTCCAAACAGGGTGGAATACAAGACGGGGCAATTCAGTTTTCCGGGACTAATATACACTTGGGGTGAAACTTCTAGTGGCACTTCTGCGACCTTCACATACCCTCAAAACAGACTTCCTCTTGATATAACTTGCACGATGAAGCACGTTTATACATATTATGATTATCAACCAAATGTGTCGGCATTAAAGTTTTTTAAAGTAGTCACGCAACCTTGGGCCATTAAGTTTTTTGGCATTCCTAAAAACACAATTCATCCTCCAGCACCAATTTCATTTAAGAATGATGCTTCTGTTGAAAACGGAGTAACTTACGGAGTTTTTGGAGGGCAGGCTTCCACTCCAACCACTTACAAAATAGGACAACAGATTCTCATTGGAGCAGATGTGCAGTTATGGCAAGGTGGAATTTATGTTCAGCGTCTTATTTATACTCAGGAACCTTTAAGTTAATATTATGGCTTGGACTCAAATTACAGCAACTTATTCTGAATCGTCGGGAACTGGCATTTTGGCAATTCCCAACCTTACTTTGGACGAGTTGTATTACACTACCTTACGAGGATACACCACCACTGGGACTGGCGGAGTAACTAGCCCTACTTCTTGGTTTATTACTTGGGATCAAACAACCTCAACAACTGGATACGCAAATGGAGTTGCTCCAACAATTCCAAGTGAAATTTATGTTGGTGGATACCTTACTGCTGGTGGTAACGCATATAGCGATGTGTGGAATTTTGTTTTAAAGCCTAATGGCATTTGGACTCTTACTGCTGTTAAAGCAACGGCAAGCACAACCCATCCAACGGAAGTTTTCTTTGTTGGGTATGACAATGTAAATAATCTTACTTATACTAAACAAGTAGAACTTAGCTTGCCATAATGCACCCAAACCACAAATTTGAAGAAGACCCGTTTTCTCAAACTTCCTCCACTTCCTTTGTAGGTGACAGGATAAGCAACTCAGAATCATTTGATCCGTTGGTGGATATTCAAAGTCAGATTAATGCTATTGTCCCAACAAACATTGGCCCTTTAACGGCACAAGTTGCAACCAACACTGCAAACATTGCCACCAACACAGCAAGCATTTCTTCATTAAATACAAATTTAAATACCGCTAATGCCTCTTTTCAAGCGGCGTATGTTGGAGGGGTTCAATTAACTCAAGATTCGGCTGGAACTATTCCTCTCTACGTTTGGTCGCACACATAGCACTTGACAAAAGATTGCAGATAAAGCAATCAATTGTTCATTGAAATGATTGTTGCAATCTCATACCACGATGGGGATAGGGAGTTAATGAAACGTTGGGCTAACCACGTTGAGAAACTTGGCCCTTATCCTAACCACAGCATAATCCTAGCCCCTTCTCACGAAAGCTCAACTGAAGGCATTCTGGAGCCATTGCAGAGGTGCTTTGCAAGCGTGGACTTGCAACCTTGCCATCATACAGAAACTGGATGGCCTATTAGTTGCAATATGGCATTTGAGAGGATTGCTTGGCACGTTTCTATGAGCGTGAAACAACCATTTTTATTCATGGAACCAGATGCAATCCCACTTAAAAGAGAGTGGTTGGATGAAATTGAGCAGGAATATAAATCTTGCGGTAAGCCATTCATGGGAGACTTTGTTGCAATTAATGGCATCATGCCAAATGGAATAGATCACATGAGTGGAGTTGCGGTCTATCATTGGGATCTCCATTCTTTAGCTCCAAATATTTTTAGAAATGAAAAAGTTGCTTGGGATATTGCTTCTGCCAAAGACGTTGTTCCAAGACTTCACAAAACTAAACTTATTCAGCATGATTGGGTTCCGAATGCCAAATGGCGCAGGGATAAAGTTGATTTTACTTGCGTTAAAATGAACGCTGTAATTTATCATCCAGACAAGCTGGGCGTTTTAATGAATGATGGATTATCTCCGAATGATGTGCAGGGAGATCCTGCAATGGGTGGTGACTTGGTTGCTCACAAGCCTCATGAAACAAAGGAACTCCTAATCAGCACTAAAGAAATTCCATCTGGAACTCCAGAAGCGGAAGAGCAAGCAATTTTAAAAGCCATAAACACACTATCATTCCATGCCTCTATTAGCCCCAAAAACAAAAAGAAAATCAAGGAATGGCTCTGCGAAAAAGACCTTAGTTCCAAAACCACGAAAAGGGCCAAGCGTGTTAGAAGTAAGGTTTTCAAAAATGTGGGCATTAATAAACAACGCTCCAATCTTAGTGGAAGAACACAGATTCCATCAAACTCGAAAGTGGAGGTTTGATTTTGCTCATTTAGAGAGTAAAACTGCAATTGAGATTGAAGGTGGCGTTTGGTCTGGAGGTCGCCACACTAGGGGAGCTGGATATGCTAAAGACGCAGAGAAATACAACGAAGCAAACTTTGATGGATGGGCTGTGATTAGACTTGTTGGGCCAATGATTACATACGAGAATTGCGAAAAGATTAAAACTTTGATAGAATCCCGTTGATTGATTTATATTAATTATAGTAGTTGGAAGGTAGCGTAAGTGGAGTCGCTTCCACAAATTAGGCGTATGGAGGGGTCGCCGCTTCCAACCAAGAAGTAACATTCTGTTGCTTCAAAACTAACTCCAACAAACTAATATTTAATTTTATGGCTATTACTTGCTCTACAGTTAATGATCTGTTTTTGAGGGAATCTGGTAGGTTCTCTCTAGACGTTCATGAGCGTTATTCCGTCGATTCCCCTTGGGGTCGTCTTGTCCGTGTCGGTAAATTCCCACAGGGAATGGGTACGTCCCTTAACGAGGTTACTATTGAGCGTGTGCTTTCTGGTAGCTTTGAATCTAGCTGGACTGATGTGACGACTGGAACTTCTGGTGCTGTGTCGAATGGTTGCGTTCCTAACCCTACTGATCTGGCTTTTGGTCAGACTGTTCGTAACTGGAATCTTCAGACAAACAGCTATCAGACTCCTTGTATCTGTTTGGATGATCTTAAAACATCGTTCCAGATTGAGAGTCAGATTGCCAAGACTGTTCAACAGCTCACGCAGTTGACCAAGACTGTATTGGACAATCGTCGCCGTTCAGAGTATCTGCGATTGGTTAACAAGATTGTTGCAGGTTACAACACCGAGTTTGGTGCTGGATCTGTTAACTCTGCCATCTCCACTTCTGATGGAACTAGCCACATGGCTCCTCCAACTGTTCAACTCTCGCAGGATCAGCTTGACACAATCCGTGTTCAACTCATCCGTGATGGTGCTGGTCAGAACGCTCTTGGGCGTGAAGGTGGATCTCCTGTGCTTGGTCTTATCACCAGCCCTGAGACGAGCCGCCAGTTGCTTCGTAATAACGATACGCTCCGTCAGGACATCCGCTTTGCTACTCCTAGCGAGCTGATTGCTCCTCTTGGTGTTGATCGCTCTTATGCTGGTTACTACCACATGGCTGATTTTGAGGTTCCTCGTTACACTTGGAGCACCCCTAGCTACAACAGCTCTGGTGTTCTTCTTAGCGGTGGATTTACTCAGATTTATCCATTTGTTTCAACCACGACCACGAAGGGAACTATTTGGAATGCAAACACTGCATACAACTCCGCTCCTTACGAAGCCGCATTCATCTTCCACCCCGATGTGTATGAGGAAGCCGTTCAACAGGTTGGGCCGAACATCCCAAATGCATCGTTTGACGATTATCCATACTACTACAGTGGTCAGTTCTTCTGGCTGAACATCCGCACCCCAGATACCAATCCCCTTGGTAAGATTGGTCGCTGGTTGTCGGTGTTCAACAATGGTAGCCGCCCAATCGCTCCTTATCTCGGTAAGGTTGTGATTCACAAGCGTTGCGCCAATGATCTGAACTACTACACCTGCGTTAACTCCTAATCCGAGTTAAATAGGTCAAGAGAAGCCTCCTCAGAAATGAGGGGGCTTTTTCTTTGCCATTGACTAATTTTTTTCCATACAATTTACTAACCAAATGCCAGCCACTATTAACAACATTTCTGTTGAACAGAATGTTCCTTATTCGTTCATAACAAAAGTCACCCAATCGGATGGAACAACTCCAGTTAATGTTAATTCTGGATATACATTTTCCTCCAAAATCAGGGCTGATTATCAAGCCGCTCCACTCATCACGCTTTCTTTGGGGAATGGAATATCAGTTTTAGGATCTACTCCTTGGCCTATAACTTGGTCTCTTACTGCGGCTCAAACACTTTCCCTGCCTGTTACTACTATTCCCACAACTTTAATTTATGATGTGTTGATGACCTACGCACCAACTGGATTAAACTTTATGATTGCTAGGGGAACAATATCAGTGATTGGTGCAAGCACTAGATAATGGATATTAACTATACATTTCCAAGTGTAGGTTCAATTGTTGCAAGCCAACCATCAGTTTCATCTATTTTGTATTCTGGAAGTTCATTTCCATACCAATTTATTATTTCCTATTTTTTAATAGGAGGTGGAGGTGGATCAGGATCTGGAATTGTAGGAGGAAATGGTTCAGCAGGGGGGGGAGGAGGAGGAGTTCAATCGGGAACAATTGGAGTTTTGAGATACGCTGATTCTGTTTATATTAGCGTTGGAACAGGAGGAAATGGCGGGGTTTATAATTCTGTAACTGGAGTTGATTATGCAGGAAGCGTTGGTGGACAAACATCCATAACAAGAAAAATAGCCTCATTTACGATTTACGCATACGGAGGATCTGGAGGAGGTTCAGACAATTATCCTGAATTAGATGCAAATATGATGCCATATCCATATAATCCAGTTCCATACCCTCAATTTATTGGATCTGGAGGTGGGGCAGGAACAGATGGAATTTATGTTGGTTCTGCTGGTGTTCCAACATCAGGACAAGGCCATAATGGAGGAGACGCAGTAGCAATGTTTAATGCCGGAGGTGGAGGTGGTGGAGCTGGATCTGCTGGAACTTCTACAACATCAGATGGGATTGGAGGAAATGGAGGAAACGGGCTTGCGTCTTCTATTACTGGAGCTTCTGTTTATTATGGAGCAGGAGGATCAGGAGTAAGTGGAAACGAGCCTTATGAAAATGGACTAAATGGTTTGGGATATGGAAACTATGGGTCTGGTGCAAACGCCCAATACGGAGGTTCTGTTTCTGGATATTCTGGAGCTGTTATTCTATCCATTCCAACGGCAAGTTATTCTGGAATCTATACAGGAACACTAGAATCTGGATTTCCTAAAGTTGTTGGGTCTAACACTATTCTTTGTTTTATAGGGAATGGAACATATACTGCCTAATCCCCATTGACTCACATTTCTTATCCAATTATTAGTTTCAAATCATGAGTTCATCATTTCCCATCCCTAAAGGCTATTCTGCTCCAGATGGAGTTAAAGAAGGCCAAGAGTTTACTGAAATTGCTTCTTTTAAATTTGACGGAAAAGAAATGACTCTTTTATCTGTGGGAGAAGATAAAACCCCGATTGCAGGAAAAGACAGCAAGCCAAAGGGAGCCAAGGACGCAATCAAAGATCAACTTTCTGCCCTTGAGGACAAGGAAGGTAGCGAAAAAATGAAAGACACGGAGGCTGGAGAGTAATGCACAGCACAGGTTCAACTCCAATTGTGGGGGCTATCACAAGCCTCACCTTTCTTTCTTTCTCGTTTATTCCAGAAGTGCCTCCTGTCGCTCAATGGATTTGCCTTGTTTTATCTGCTCTAGCTTCTATAATCACGATCATTAAGAACTCCTCACACTAATTTAATATGCCCGTTTACACCCCAATATTTGCAAGTCCATCTGATAGCTCTAGCATAACGCTTTGCAAAATTCTTGATGTATTGGCATCAAATTCTGGTTCAGAACAAGCTCCTGTTGTTGGTTCTATTTCTACTGGAACCGGAACATTGGTTGTAAGTGCCTCTGACATTTCCACTCTTTCCTTTTCAACCACTGCCGCAACTTCTGGAACAATTTCAATTTCAGCGTCTGTTGATGGAACAAACTATCTTTCAACTTCTTATGTTGCTCTTACAAGCGGAAATACATCTTCTTCTTTTAATGCCGCTACTATTACAATTGGGCAAATCAATACTGTTGGAGTAGGTTATATTAAGTTTACGGCAAGCTCTCTTGTTGGAACCATTACAATTACAACTGTTGGAGCTAATGGAGTGTCTAACGTAATGTTAGATAACCCTCTTCCTGCTGGAGCCAATGTGATTGGTGTTGTTGGAACGCAATCGGCTAACGGAACTGTAACATTTAGTGGTGGAACGGCCACATCAGCAACTGGCGTTTCCCTTGGAGTTAGCCCAACCAAATCTCTTACAATCCAAAACACTTCTACTGGGTCTGCAATTTTGTACGTTTCTACAACAAGCGGAACTCTTACAAATGTTAACTCAATAAACATTGCCGCAGGAGTTGGGTATCAGTTCCCATTCATTCCATCTGGAACAATTTATATTGGTGCTTCTGCTAGTTGCACTTATTCTTTCTGGTACGCTTAATGGCGTCCCCATAAATTATGGGATTCATTCTTAAGAATAGCTTTCAAGATCAATCTGGGTTTTTAAACCTTAATGCGTCTGCATACGATTCAGACGCTTTGGCGTATTTTACAACTGCTGGAATTACTGATTCTACTGCAAAAACACAAATTAACTCTTTTGTAATTGGAGTTAAGGGACTTGAATTGTGGCCTAACATGGTTTGTTGGTCTTTGCGAAGTAGCCAAAACGCATCTTCAACTTTGTATGCGTATTCTCTTGGAGGTTTAAGTTCTCGTGGAGACCTTACAAATTCAGGGCTATCTTATACGCCTAATGGTATGACTAGCACTAATAACAATGCTTATATAAAATTGTCATCGACTCTTCCAGTTTTGAATTACAAAACATTATATTCAGTTTTTAATATTGGAGTGTTTTCAGATCCTCCAAACTATTATTCAATTCAAATAAATGATTCTGTATCCACTAATGTGATGTATAATCAAACAGTTGGAAATTACGGAAGATCTGCTAGGTTCCCTTTGACTTCATCTACCAATCAACTTGTTTATACTCCTGTAAAAACAAGTTTAAATACAAACCATTCATATTTAAGCACTGTTAATGGTGCAAATATGTATTTGTATCAAGACTCAACGCAAATTGCAACATCTGCTTATGTAACAGGATCACAAGGCACTGCATGGTATCAAACAACAGGATTATGTCGGGAATTTGTTTCTGGATCTCAAGCTTTTGCTTTTTTATCTACTGATGGATTAACTGCAACTCAAACATCAGATTTAGATACATTGTATAAATCAACCATTGGAATTGGTTTGCCTTAATATGAGAACATTTACTTGTGCATCAATTCAAGATGCTTCCAATCTTCCTTGGGTTTTTGAGCTTCCACCAATTTTAACAGCAATTCCTATATGGGGAGTTAATATCTTACCTTGGCCTATTTACTCTTCGTTTAATACCGATCAATTTGGAAATAAAACTGCAATAGGAGAGCCGCTCTATTACCAATGGAAAGCACTTCTAGACCCTGCCGACACCCCTCTTCCCGATTGGATTACTGAAATAACTCCACATAACGAAACGCTACCATGAAATTAGCCTTACTTTTCATTGTGTTGCTTGGTCTTGTGGGATGCTCTCACGGCAATCCTCATGCGTTTATAGCCCCTTCTAGCTCTGCTATTGTGGGAGACTTTGCAGTGGCAAAGAAAGCCGCAGTAAGGGCAAGTCAAGGAGACAAAGAAGCGGCAAAGCAAGTTGTGGAAGCCGTGTCAAAAGCACAGGATGATCTTGTGATCTACACAAAGAAAGTTGATGAGCAAGCCTCATTGTTAACTAAAGCTTCCGATGAGGCTAATTATTGGCACTCAAAGCAAACTAAAGCTCTCAAAGAGCTATGGATCTGGAGGAGCATTGCTCTAGCTTCAATCCTAGCGGTGGTGGGATATATTGGCCTTAAAACAAGCTGGAGATTCTTTCTGTGACTTCCTCCACATGGCAGAGAATGTTTCTCTCCATTGTGGGAATCTTCACAATTGAGGGAAGTTGGAGATGGGCTATTGCTCACCTATACACCCTCCCAACTTATGCCATAGCTGGTTTTGTGTCTCTCACTACCAATTGCTTCTATGTGGTTGGTAGCATTGTGATCTTCATGGTGACTGGAAGGCTAATCTACGAATGGAGGATGAATACGAATCAAGCACAAGAAGTGGCTAGTGAGGCAATCAATGAAGTGGAGGAGCAAATAGAAAGGGTGGTGAAGCCCAAGTATTTTGATTCTTATGACAGATCGCTTTAAGAAAGAAATAATACCTTGGATTTTTAAGTGGGAGGGAACAACCTACGAAAACGATCCTGATGACGCTGGTGGAGAAACCAAGTATGGAATTGATAAGCGTTCTCATTCTTCAGTGAACATCAAAACCCTCACTGCCGAGGAAGCCACTGGTATTTATTGGACTGAATACCTCAACCTTCATTGCGATCAATATCCACCTCCTATGGACTGGGTGTATTTCAACGCTTGCGTTAATTGTGGAGTTGGAAGGGCTACGAAACTTCTTCGCATGAGCGGAGCGAATGCTTCTAAATATTTATCCTTACAGGATAATTTTTATGAATCTCTTGCAGAGAGCAGACCATCTTCAAGGAAGTATTTAAAGGGATGGTTGGCTAGGACAGAAGATTTAAGGAAAGTTTGTAATCTCTCTTGATTCTCTCCTGCTCCGCAGTGGATTTTACCCAAGATGAAAAGTGCGTCAAGCAAATAATTTTGTGATTAAATTTTATTGACACTTGTTTATAAGAGCATAGGATTTGTATTGATGGAGGCATTGAGGGGGGAATAATGGACGCAGAAGGCTTTATGCCTCGTTTCATCAACCTAGCGACCTGAACCTCCATCACCATTTTTTCTTGTCATTCAATCAGCTTGGGTTTTTTATTTAGATTCATGAATACATCAACCGACACACCACACACAGATGCCATGCCTTCTGTGAAAGAAAAAGCTTAAAGTGTCCTAAAAATTCCTATAGACTATAATAATGATCACAGTAGAATACTCAAAGCTCTTATCTCAAGAAGAGGATACATCTGGAAGGCCTAATGTAACAGATCAATACCTTAAGGTTCAGACTATTGATAATGGTTCTGGTTCTTATATTGTTATTGAGACAGAGAGGTGGGCTATTGATGAAAAAGAGGAATGGATAGCTTTGTGGGATAAACATATTGAACCAATGTTAAAGAAGGTTAAAGTATGTTAATAGAGATACAACAATGTAGTAGATCGCAGACATCCGCATTTTGTAAACGATACCTTACAAAAAAGACGTCTTTTCATTAAGTATGGTTACACTTGCGGAGATTACCCGATTATTCACCGCATTATACCCGATTAGGTATAACTCGTAACAGAAGTCGAGTTAAGGCATTTCCAAAGGGGAACATTCGTCTATTTTGGCGAGTTAAGAATCACCCAACTACTAATTATAAACGTTTTAGTAGTTGATTACCTATATGGTCAAAGATCCTTGTTTTTTAAACATGAGAGTATGGATATGGATGCTTAATCGACATTCACTTCACACAACGCCGATTTAAGTAAAGTGCGCTTTACACAAATTGAAGAAAGCGTAAAGTAAAAGTTCATGAAAAAACAAATCTGTCCTTGCTGTAAAAATCCATGTGTTCCTCACAAGTGCAAAGCCTGTTGTGATCGGACTGCGGAGGCTTGGAAACGCATGTCAACAAAAAAAGAAAAATAAATTTCACGCTATGATGAAATATTTTCTTGCAAGAATTAGACTATACCATTAATTCTCACTTCATGGAAAGCAAACTACATCCAGAGTATCTAGAGGCATTAAACCAAAGGGATGCTCTAGTGGCTGTAATCTGGACTTCAATCAATGAACATCCAAGCAGTCCAGCTTCCGAATATCTGTATGAGAAAATGATGAATCTTTCGCCAGTAGTTAAACCAAACAAAACCCAACCACCAATGAGTGACAAGTCAGAATACACAATCGAAGAAAAATACGACAATATTCTTTCAGCAATAGCGGCTATCCGAGATGCCTTGGATGAGTTGATATTTATGATTGATGAGACAGTTGAAGAAGTGAAGTAATTAACCAACCAAAAACATAAAATGGAATCAACCAGCATTCAATCGCAGTATTCAGCCGCACTTGTTGCGGCAATTGGAGAGCTACAGAATGTAGCCAAGACCGCAAGCAATCCTTACTTCAAGAGCAAGTATGCTCCTCTAGATGCGATTGTTGAAGCAACTCGTCCGGTGTTGGCAAAGCATGGTCTGGCAATTCAGCAATTCCCACTCTTCCGAGATGGTTGCGCTGGAGTTGAAACCACTATCATTCACAAGGCTGGCTTCTCCACTTCCTCGACTCTTCTCCTCCCACTAAAGGATCAGAGTCCACAGGGAGTTGGAAGCGCAATTACTTATGCTCGTCGTTATTCCCTTGCCGCCGTATTAGGATTGGCAACAGAAGATGATGATGATGGCAATGCCTCCACTGGACTTACAAAGAAAGAGGATGCTCGCCCTGCTCTTGCTAAAGTGCTGGACAAGGCAACAGACATTAAACCATCAGGAGGGGCTGTAAAGCTCTTGGAGGGCGTATTGCCAACTCAAGCAAAGGTGGCGGCTAAGAGCAAGGAAGGATCGGCAAAAGTGTGGACGCTTTATAGCATAGAGTTCAACAACAATGGAAAAGTGGTTGAAACCCTCACGTTTGATGAGAAGTTCTTTAATCTTGCCACGGAGCTTGGTAAAGATGGAACGCTAGTGGATGCTGGGATTGCGGCTGGAAAGAAAGACCCTACAAAGTGGGAGCTTGTATCCCTAACTGCCAGCGAGGATCAAAACAAATGAACACTGCTCAAAAAATATTCAACAGAAAGAAAGATGAAGCAACCTTGATGGAAGAGGAAACAATTTTGAGGGATAAAGTTGCCATTGAGATGCTTAAGATTTGGGTTCCTATTATGGGAGGAAAATGGACTATGGAGGAAGTTTGTTCAGATGCCTATGTCTTTGCTGACATATTCATTGAATCCAGATCAAAAAATTAGTGAAAAACAATAAATCCAAATCAAAGGGGGCGGTGAAAGCCGCCCCTTTCATTGCACAAAAATATGAGAAATTTCTTGCGATCTCTTGCTCCCACGGAAAATATGCCGACCCAACGGCTATCAATGCTGTGTTGCAGTTCAGAGACAGATGGAACCCCTCACTTGTTATACACCTCGGCGATTGGTGTGATACGACTGCCTTTCGTTCTGGTGCTCGTGGAACTTCAGACGAATCCGAACCTGTCGCTCCAGACATTGATGGCGGAATTGAGTTCCTTAGAGAGCTTCGACCAACTCATGTGTTGGATGGAAACCACGAAGACCGCATACCCAGACTTCTTAACCACCCTAACGCCTTGGTGTGCTACGCCGCAAACAAAGCAACCCAATATATTGACGACGCTTTCGTCAAAATTGATTGTAGGAGGATTCCGTATGATGGAATTTTTCAGAAACTTGTGGTCGGTGATGTGACCTTCACTCACGGAACCATTTACAATGAAATGGCGGCTAGGGACATGGCTGAAATATATGGGGGGAAAGTTGTGTTTGGACACACCCACCGATCTCAACAGGGAGAAGGCCGAACCATTAAAGAGTCAACTGGATACTGCACAGGCACTCTCACACGCAGGGGTTCAATGGAGTATAGCAAAAATCGTAGAGCCACGCTGGGATGGAGGCAAGGGATGGTATATGGAGAAATAGGAGCCAAGGATAGCGCAGTGTGGCTTATTACAAGGGGAGAGTTTGAAGAGGAATGGAGGTTACCACTATGAGCATTAACCACATTTGGAAAAATGTTATTAGTTCTATTAAAACCAATAAAGCAATTCCAGATAAAGTTGAAAAAGACTTCTTTACTGAATACGATCTATCAATTAAACTAAAAATACCAAGGGCAACATTAAGGACAAAATTAAAAGCGGGAGTAGAACAAGGAAAATTTGAATTAAAGAAATTCAGAATAAATAGCGGAAACAACATAAAGCCAGTCAACCACTTCAAAATCAAATGACAATCGAGAGCGAGCCAAAACATATCCAGAATGAATATTACGTTGAAAAAGACTATGCCGCACTTGCTGGCCCATTTTCACTTAATGTTAAAAACCAAATGCAGTGGTTTAAGAATGTTATTAATGACATGAAGCGAGGAAACATTGATTATAGGGTTGTTGAAAACCACAATGGAGACTCAGTTATAGAGAGAAAAGGAATGATTCTTCCAAAACGATAATGAGCACAGAACAACAATTTTTTATTATGTGCTTTTGTGTTGTTTCGCTTGTAATTATATTTCTTCAAATGAGACGATGAAATTTGAAAAAATAGGAAACATTGGAATATATGGAGACGTATGGGAATTTGGATGGGGGGATTGTGGCAACACAAAGAATGGCCCAGCCGTGGGAAAATGCAATTACAAGCTCAAGCGAATCATTATTAACCGAAAATACTACAAAGAATGTCCATTATCAGATGTTGTGGCGCATGAGATGCTTCACGCCTACTTTCCCATCGCAATTGAAAAGTATGTGCAGGAGTTTGGATTTAATGTGGGGCAAGTCGAAAAACAACTTAACTATAGCGTCTCTCCCTGATATGGGAGATGATGAAGATTGGGAAGAAGAGGAAATCTACAAATGAAATTCACTGACAATAAATTTGACAAATGGTATGACGCTGAAGGAGTAAGGTTTTATTCCAAAAATCACGGAAGTGCCGAAGGTCATTACGATTACATGAAGAAAGCTTATCTTGATGGATTTTACGCTGGACTTAATTCAGCAATTGATATATTAGACGAATCATCCAATGATCCTGCAAAAACTAATAAAAACTGATTGCGTTCCTCCGAACGACTATCGTTTTGTAGTTCCAGAAACAGGCTACAAGATAGGTGGATTTAAAAGGCTGGACGAACTTTTAGTGGCTGTTGAGTCTCATTACAGGTCTAATGATATTCCTCTCCCTTCAGACTGGAAAGCAAAAGTAGAAGACCAGATGTGCAAAAGCCTTCCAAATGGATGGTGCATTTTGTCAGATGATAAAGATGCTCCATCATTCTCTTCTATCATGTCTGCTGATAACATTATAAAAGCCATAAAGTCTTTAGCGGCAATGGCTTCAACCGCATTATCTGGAGAAGAAGTGTTTGTGGATCAGGATGAAGCAAACGTAAGGGCATCAATTTGCGCTAGGTGCTACATGAATGTGGACGCTGGATTTTGCATGGGATGCGGCTCCATGCAACAAGTTACTGAATTAATTGGCAAGGTTAGGGGAAGTAGAACAACTGACTCGGATCAGTTCCTAAGTAACTGCGGAATATGCGGATGCCAAAATAAAGCTATAGTCCATGTCAAGAGAAAACTATTGCTTTCTGGGGAAAAACAAGAGACAACAGACAAGCGTCCAGATTGGTGTTGGCTGAAATCTGACGATCTAAACACCTCAAAATCTTTACTTAAACTATGATTTCACAAGGCTTAACCAATCCGAATGTTGGCGAGGAACCTCCTAAGACTAGGATTGAGGATGCGGCATCTGCCAGATCCATGCTTTATGAGTTGATTGAAGACGATCAGATTGCCTCTAATCGCAGGGCTCAAATCCAAGGAATCATTGATGGTAATGCTCCCTACAATGACCAGCAGTTAAGGGAGATGGGGCAAGGCGATAGGATAAATGTTAATTGGGGACACGCAGAGGCAAAAATTGAAGGAGCTGTTATTCCTTATTTTGACATCCTCACATCAGTGCCCTTCTATGCCACTTGCAAAACAAAGTATGGAAAGGACATGGGAAAGCGGGAGGAGTGGAGTAGAATCATCACTGAGGAGTTCCACAGGCTTTTAGCTTCTTCTAATCCAAACTTCCTAGCACAGCATCAAGTTAATCACAAAGAGCTAGTTATTCATGGTCAAGGGTGTATGTATTTCCCAGACCAAACAGACTGGAGATCAAAAGCAATTGAGCCTTATTCATTGCTGGTTCCAAAGGGAGCAAAAGTAGATTGGGACAATTGGGAGTTTTGTTTTATTTTGGATGACCTTTATTGCGAACAGCTTTATTCCTATATTGAGAACAAAGAAGCCGCAGAAAGGGGTGGATGGAACGTTGACCAGTGCGAGCAAGCCATCATGGACGCTAGGGTGGATGACCAAGATCAACGCCGTCCTTTTGAGTGGTATCAGAGAGAGCTTAAAAACAATGGGCTATACTATTCTTACGCAAAGAGTAAGATTATCAAAGTGGCCTATATGTATGTTAAGGAATACGATGGTCGCATCTCTCAATACATTTTTGATCGCCTAAATCCTACTGAGTGGCTTTGTCAGAAAGTCGGACGCTACCAGAAGTTTAGCCAAGCTTTCACTGTGTTCCTTAATGGAATTGGAAACGGGTATTATCATGGAGTGAGAGGGCTAGGACAGAAGGTTTATAAGTATGCAGAGGCAATGAACAGAGTGAATAACGCTCTTCTTGAGGGTGTTATTATTGGAAGTGCCGTGATGTTCCAGCCTAATTCTGCGGCTGATGCTGAGAAGCTCAAAACTGTCCAGATTGGGCCTTATCGCATTCTTCCTCCCAACCTTAACCTTACTCAGGTTAATGTGGCTTCTAATCTCACTTCTGCCATGCAAACGGCTCAGTTCTTCCAAGGACAGGAGAGTGATGACATTGGTTCCTTTATGCCATCCGTGTCAGGGGGAGGGCGAAAGAAGGGAAATAAGGAAGTTGAGGCAGAGATTGGTGAGAAGAGCCGACTTACCAACACTCGTGCAGAAATCTACCTTCAGGCTCTTGATGTGCATTACGCAGAGGTGTATCGCAGGGCGGCTAATCCTAATCTCATTGAAGAAGATCATGGTGGGAAGGAAGCCCTTAGATTCCAAGAGGCTTGCAAGACAAGGGGAGTTCCTGCCGCCGCATTGATTGACATGGATTCAGTTAGGGCGACTCGTTCTATCGGACAGGGGAGCTCTGCGGCTCGTATGCAAGCAATGGAGCTTATTGGTAAATATCTTCCTCAACTGCCAGAGTCCAATCGGAAACGAGTTATTAATGCCAACATAGCGGCAATTGCGGGACAAACTGGCGTTGAGACCTTTGGTATTCCAGAAGAAGTGAAGCCAGAAGGAAATGATCTTTCTATTGCTTCTTTGGAAAACAATGCTTTACAGCAAGGTGGTCAAGTGTTAATTGATCCAGATCAGAACCACTTCACTCATCTTAATGTTCATCTTCAATTTGCTGGAAGCCTTGTTAAAGCAGTGCAAGACAAACAGGTTGATCCCCGCATGGCTGATAAAGCTTTGCAGTCTGTCATTCCTCACCTCCTTGGTCATCTTCAGTTCCTTCAAGAAGATCCAACTAGGACGGAGCAGTTTGACTCTCTCAATGAGCAGACTAGCGAACTCATGAAGATTGCCGACCAAATGGCTTCTTATGCTCAGAAGATGCAAGAGCAGGAGAATGCTCAACAAGAGCAACAGGGGCAACAGCAAGATCCTAAAGTCATGGTTGCTCAAAACAAGATTCAATTAGATCGAATGAAATTTGAAAATGATGCTCAGATCAGACAGGCGAAAGCCCAGCATCAGATGCAACTACAAGATAGGAAGACGGCACAGAGGCTGATGATTGACCGAGTAAAGACTGCCCAGAAATACCCAACACTAGGAGCATAATATGAAACCAAAGGGATTGTATGCAAACATCCATGCTAAACAAGAAAGGATAGCAAAAGGATCTGGAGAAAGGATGAGAAAAGTTGGGAGTAAGGGAGCCCCAACTTCCAAAGCATTTAAGCAATCAGCCCGCACCGCAAAAAAGAAATGAGCGAGGCATGGACAAAGAAGGCTGGTAAGAATCCCAAAGGCGGATTGAACGCCAAGGGAAGAGCTTCCTACAACAAGGCACATGGTGGTCACTTAAAACCTCCTGCCCCTCATCCTAAGAATGAGAAGGATGCCGCAAGGAAGAAGAGCTTTTGTGCCAGAATGCAAGGCATGAAAAACAAAATGACAAGTCCTGCCAAGAAGAAAGATCCTAACAGCAGAATCAACAAGTCCCTTCGGGCTTGGAAATGCCAATAAATTATGCCAACTAAGCCAAAAGGTGCAATGCAAAGCATTAAGGAGCAACTCACTCCTTTTCAAGTTTCTGATTGGAAGCCCAATCTTAAAGACAAAAGAGAAGATGGCTCCTTAAAAGGAGCTGGATATTTTGGAACTTTGAAGCGTCCAGATGGAGGAGTTTCTGGAGAAATTAGCCTTGGGATGGATTTCGGTCATGGAGAAATGGATGTTCCTTTAATGGTTCCAACTCTTGCCGCACATGAGTTGCATTACCTATTAACAACTCCAGAACACAAGCTGGAAACAGATCCTAGTATTTTTAAGTCAATTCAAAAAAAGGCTGTTGAACACGCCAAACAAAGAATGCTTTATGGAAAGCCAGTTTTTGCTGAAGAGCATGAAGAGGGAACTCATCCAACTCCTGTTTTTTAGCCAACCCACAAAACACAACCAAATAAAATGAACACCTCCGCCCAAGATGCGGCTAGGGATGAAATGCGAGAACAGATTATTGCTCTCACCTATCACAAGTACGTCTATTTTCGGACGTTCTTTGGAAAAGAAGACCAGACAGCACTTGCCCTCAAGGGGCTAATCCTTGATATCAGGGAAGACCAAGCAAAAGAACAGGAATCAAAGAATGAGCAAATGTTTAGTTATTGACCACGGGATCTTCACGGCCTTTGCAAAGAGGCTGGCTGAAGACCATCAAGTCTTTTATTTCGTCCCCTACGCTGATCGTTCCTTCCCTATTCATGGCCCCGCCATGATTGGGGAGGGGATTGATGGAGTGGAAAGAGTTGAGGATATGTGGAGACTTGTGGATGAAGTGGACTTTATCGTGTTCCCTGATGTGGGATTTTATCAGCTACAAGAATATCTACGCTCTAGAGGATACAAAGTATGGGGGGCGGGACTAGGAGAGAAGCTGGAAGTGCAGAGGTGGAGGGCAAAGGAGACCATGAAGGCTCTTGATCTACCTGTGGGAGAATGTGCCCTTGTCACTGGCATGACAGAGCTTCGTGACTACATCAGCAATAACGAAGACGTATATGTCAAAATATCTGGCTTTAGAGGAATAGCCGAGACATTCCATGCCTACAACATTTCAAGCGCATCACAGAGGCTTAATGAGCTTGCATTAGCCCTTGGAGGGGCGGCTGAAGTGTTTCCGTTTGTGGTTGAGCATAAAGTGGAATCAGTTGTGGAAGCTGGATACGATGGTTTCTGCATTGATGGGAAATTCCCACTTACTTGCCTCACTGGAGTTGAGATTAAAGATTGCGGATACCTTGGAGCAGTTAGGGACTATGCGAAACTATCCGATCCAGTGAAAGAGGTTAATGATAAGCTTGCCCCATTCCTTCAAGAAGCTGGTTATCGTCAATTCTTTTCAACTGAAATTAGAGTGACGGATGAAGGAACTCCATATTTGATTGACCTCACAACTCGTTGTCCTGCTCCTCCATCTGCACTGTATTGGGAGATGATTGAGAATGTGGGCGAGATTGTAGAGGCTGGAGCCAACGGAGAGCTTGTAGAGCCTGTTTGGAGGGCTAAATACGGAGCCTTGGCAGTTATCACCTCGGACTTTGCCGCAGAACGCTGGTGTTCAGTGTGGAATGATCCTAAAGTCAATCAATGGATTAAGTGGAGAAACTACTGTTGTATTGACGGACAAGGATATATCATCCCAACAGACGGCGTTAAGATGATTGAAATCGGAGATTGCATTGGAATAGGCGACACGATTGAAGAAGCAATTTCTTCTTGCCAAGAACACGCTGAGTATGTAAAGGGAGACAAGGTGGTTGTTAATACTCAATCACTTTATGACGGACTAGATGAAATAACCAAGGCTGAAGAAAATGATATTATCTTCACTGAGGATAAACTACCAACCAAAAAAGAACTGATATGACGCATCAAGAATGGAGGGCTAACGCCTCCCTTGCAAGTGAGTTGAAACAAGCTTTGGAAATCCCTGCCGTTAAGGCGGCTTTGGATATCCTTGAAAGGCAAACAATGGCCTCCACTCTTTCTGGAAACGGACTTCTCCAGTTGGCAGACAAGGCGATTCTTTTGTTTGGATATGACGCAGGACGTTATAGCGTTATTTCTGACCTTCAAAATCTTGCAACTATACCAGAAGAGATGCACGAGATCGTCCCATCTTATAAGGGTGAATTTTAATTTAACAATATGACAGAAACCACATCCACTGAACTGCCAATAAGCAACGCAACATTAGAGCCTTATGAGTCCGTATTAGAGAGGCAAAACAAGAAGCCTCCTCTTGAGAAGATGAACATCAAGAGCTTGGGAGAACTTCCAGATCCTTCCGCAGGAGGATCAAATGGATTTGAACAGCTTGACAGCCAAACTTCTGAAGAGTTTTTGAAGAGCATGGAGCCAAATCAGACCATATCTGAAGAGCCTATTGAAAAGAAAAAGAAGCAGAAATCCGAGACAGTTGAGAGCAAGAATGATTTCTCGCTCGACGACCTTGATCTTTCAAAAGATCCAGAACCTATTGTTGAAACTAAAAAGAAGAGCAAAGAAGACAATATTGCCGAGCTCCGCAAAAAGGCGGAAGCTTATGAGGAAACTCTAAAAACCAAAGACACAGAAGTTTTATCTTACAAGGAGAAATTAGAAAAACTAGAAGCAGAACTTGAACGCACAGCATTTGAGCGTTCTCCTAAATTCAAAGACAAATATGAAACACCTTACAACACTAGCGTCCAAAAGGCTTCAGAGTTCGCCAAGGAAATTGCAGATGATGCGACGATTGCAGAGAAAGCTTTATCGCTTAAGGGGCGTGAACGGCTTGAGTTCATCGACGAATCCTTTGGAGGGGGTGCAGTTGCTAGTCAATTTCTCCAACTTATCAATGATGCCGATAGCAAGCGAAATGCACTTGAGGGAGCTCTTACAGATTACAGATCAACTGCTTCTACTCTGCAAGCTGAAGAGCAAGCCGAGTTATCTTCAACGAGCGAAACGATCAATAAAAACTTTGATCGAGTCAGTCAGCACTTTGCTAACAAGATAGAGTGGTTTAGGAAGGGAGATGACGAAGACCATAACAAAGAGGTGGATCGTCGTGTGAGTGCGGCTAGGAATATCATACAAGGAAACGCCACTCAAAATGAAATGATGGCGGCTCCTTTCCTTGCGGTTATTGCCAAGGAAGCAGTGGATGAGAATGCAAAACTAAGGGCAGAGATTGCGAAGTATAAGGCTCGTGTTGCTGAAAACATTTCAGTTGAACCTCGCATTACTCGTGGAGAGCTTTCTGATTCAGATAGAGCAGGAAGCAAGCCCAAGAGTGCAATGGATGCTATTAGGGCACAGCTTCGCTCTTATTGATTTACAGCCCAGAGGCAACTCCTATCCCATGAAACACTGGTGACGAATCTCTGGTTTCTTTTATTGACAGGCTCCTCTTAATTGGGGAGTCTTTCTTTATGAAAAACAATCTACCTGTTGTTGTGGCCTATGGCGGTGGCACAAATTCTGTTGCAATGCTATGTGGTTTTTTAGAACGAGACATAAAGCCAGAGTTAATTATCTTTGCCGATACTGGAGGAGAATTACCTCACACCTACAATCACATTTCAATGATGTCTAAAAAGACAATTGAGTGGTGGGGGATTCCTATTGAGATCGTTTCAAAGAAATACCAAGGCAAATTTGAAGGATTAGAAGGTGAATGCATCAGGAGAAAACAACTTCCATCTCTTGCTTATGGAATGAAAGCGTGTTCGTTGAAATACAAACAAGAACCGCAGAGAAAATTCATTAAGAAATGGATGGATCATGTTAACGAAAAATCTATATATCAAGCCATTGGTTATGATGCAGGAGAAGGACATAGGGCAATAGGAATCACTGAAAATTTATTAGGTAAAAATCGGGTCTCTATGAATTGGTTCCCGCTTGTTGAATGGATGTGGAGGAGGCAAGATTGCATTGAAACAATCAAGCGGCATGGTATCCCTCAAGTTGGAAAGTCATCTTGTTTCTTCTGCCCATCAATGAAGACCGCAGAAATCATTCGCCTTCGTAAAGAATATCCAGAATATTTTGAAAGAGCGATCAACCTTGAAAAAAACATGGTGGTGAAAGGGCGGATTGAAGGTTTGCATTTTGGAATTAAGTGGAGTGAAATTGTTGCCGCAGATGACGATCAGCTCCAAATGTTTGAATGGTTAGATCAACACGATGCACCAAAGATTCCTTGTGGTTGCTATGACGGATGAAGCTTCAGACCTACGGCCTAGACTTTAGTAAATTCCCTGCAATAACTCAGTTGGAGATTGAGTTATTAATGGTGGCGAATAAATCCCCAGAGCTTTGTGGTGGCCTAAGCAGGGGCCAGCACATCAAGCATTGCATTCAAATGCTTTGGCCTTGGGCTTACAAGGGATGGAATGATTGGAGTGAGATGTGTTTGTGGGCTTGGACAAACTTTGATGAGATTGGAACTACTGGGTGTGCGGCGGCTGGAAAAACCTTCACGTTCACTCAGCTTGGAATAATTGAGTATCTTGCAAAGCCTCATGCTACTCGGTTGGCTTTAACAAGCACTACTGTGCCTTCCTTGAGGGGGCGTATCTGGGCGGAAGTGATGAATTTCACCCAACCTTGCATTGGATTGTTTGGGCTAAATGTGGTGGATTCCGCAACAAAGATTCAGTTCAAAAAAGGGGATGATCGGAACGCAATCATTGCCCTTGCAGTGGATTCTGGATCAGTGGAGCAAGCAGTTGGTAAATTGCAGGGGGTGCATCCAGATCGAATGGTGATTGTGGTGGATGAGGCGGCTCAAACTCAGCCAGCTATCTTCTCAGCACGAGCCAACCTTCAAGTGGGAACGAGCCTTTACCGATTTGTTGCCATTGCTAATGCCTCTTCTCAGTTTGATGCTCATGGGCAGTTCTGCCAGCCAAAGCTAGGATGGTCAACAATTAGTGTTAATGACGAACACTGGGAGACCAAAACAGGAGTTTGCTTGCACTTTGATGGTCTCAAGTCTCCAAACATAAAGGCAGGAAAGACTATATTCCCGAAGCTATTTGCTCAAGAAAACATTGATGCAATCCGAAAGAATCATGGAGAAAACTCCCTTGAGTGGCATTCTTATGTGAGGGGCTTCTGGCCTCCTAGCGGCGTTAGAAATACTATTCTGGATGCCGCCACCATACAGGAAGGAAAAGCTCAAGAGAAGGCAATCTGGAGTGGCACGGGCATCTATACGATTGCTGGACTAGACCCTGCATTCACTAGCGGGGGAGACGATTGTATGTTGAGGATTGCCAAAGTGGGTAAGGCAATGGATGGCGAGATGTGTTTGATGAGCGTTGAAAAGATTAAGATTCATTTAGAAGACTCCGTTTCAAACCCTTTATTTTATCAAGTGGCAGACAAGACGATTGATATGCTGAACAAGCATGGAGTTAAGCCAGATTGCTTTGGCCTTGATTCTACTGGGGCTGGAGCAGGAATTGCAGACATCATCTCTCAGCGTTGGCACAATGGGTTTCATCGCATATCATTCGCAGGAGCCGCCACTGAAGACAGCGTGAGCGTGGAGGATGATCGTCCCGCAAACAAAGTTTATGGAAATCGTGTGAGTCAACTCTGGGGGCAGGTTGGAAAGCTAATCATGAGTGGGAGAGTGAAAGGGCTAGATGACGAAACTGCTCAACAATTCTGCACTCGCATCTATGGGCTCAAGAACGAGAGGATTGTGATTGAGACAAAGAACGAGATGAAGAAACGCACGAATGGACAAAGCCCTGATGCGGCTGACGCTTTTGCCATCATGTGTCAAGTTTATATTTCTAAAGTTGGGTTTGGTAATGCCACAGCAAGTCAAGATCATAATTTTGAAGATTGGGAAAAATATGTGTTGGACAATGAAATGGATGCTGAGTATCGGTAGTGAATGACAAAGCCAAAAGCCAAAAAGAAAGACACCACCAAACTAAAACCGCTAGATATTTACGATCTGGATATGATCGGATCATTCATCTATAGGTACTCAGATTACTTTGAAGATCATTGCGAAAGATTGAATAACTACACAATAGAAGAAGCGCATGAGCTAATCATGAGGGTTAGCAAGCTTACTTGCAACAAGGCATAGAATATGGAAAGCGCACAAACCAACGAACTCCTGTCTGAATCCCTCACGCTAGTAAAAACGCTGGAGCCTATGTTCTACTCGCATTTGAAGAATGCGGAGCGTCACAATCTAGACACAATTGAAATCTCAACTGCGAGGGCTAGGGAGATTGGTCGTGATCTTCTCGTGTTGAGAAAAAAACTCACGGACTTCATGCAGATGCAGAGAAAGGTTCAGTTGGCAACTGACGATCATCTAGACAAAATGTTCGGGATTTAAATCGCCAACCAAAACACGCCGCAACCACAAAAAACATGAAAAAAGTTAAGTTCAATGATCAGGAATGTGATGTACTGATTTCAAGATACCCAGATACAAACATTGCGATCCAGCTTTATGCAAATGGATTTCCATATGCAATGGCAAGCACTAACGACCCAGAACTGGAGCTAGAATCCGATCAAGTTTTGATTAAAGACTATTCCGAAAACAAGGGAATGGTGAAGGCATTGCAAGAGGCGGGGATTATTCAACCTTTATATCCCTATCCTGTTGGATTTTTTGGAGCTAATGCATGGGTCTGCGAACTTATTTCAAAATCATAAATTAAAAACAACCACGAACATGAAAGTAGACTACATTTGTAAAAACGAGGAGTGTGAACATGAATTTGAAGTCTCATTCTCACCAGAGCAACCAGCATCAGGACAATACGGCCCCGTAGAACTCTATGACCCCGGACAAGACGCAGAGGTAGACCCCGGTGAGTGTCCTAGATGTGGGCAGGACGTTGACCTTGAGGATGTAACCGCCGAGTGCGAGCCAGATCAGGATGATTACGAGTGCGAAGTATGAACAAGAGACTGATCTTAACTGAAGCCGCATACAACTTGTAAATGAATGAGTTACACCTATTTGCAGGAGTCGGGGGAGGAATCCTCGGTGGAATGCTTCTCGGACATACCACAGTCTGTGCTGTCGAGCTTGAACCATATTGCCGACGAGTCTTGTTGCAACGCCAGCGAGATGGAATCTTGCCAAAGTTCCCAATTTGGGATGATGTCTGCACATTCGACGGAACACTTTGGAAGGGAAAGGTCGATGTCGTTGCAGGGGGATTCCCATGCCAAGACTTGTCAATTGCAAATCCAAGAGGAAAAGGATTGGACGGAGAGCGTTCTGGACTTTGGACTGAACAAGCAAGAATTATTGGCGAAATACGACCCAAATACGCATTCATTGAAAACTCGCCAAGGCTTACTGTGGGAGGAGGGGTACGAGTCATTGCGAATCTTGCCAAAATGGGGTATGATTGTGCGTGGGGAATTATGGGAAGCAGAGATGTTGGACTTCCCGTCAAGAGAGACAGAATCTGGATTCTTGCCAGCACCAGTAGCAAGCGATGGAAGACATCACGGCAAGGAGAAGTGGATAAAAAACAGCCGATCAAAAAGAAAAGAGACTGGAAGATCAGCACCGACAGAGAAAATAACTTACGCATATTACGAAGCCGATATTGCCCCGAAATACTTTCCAGAGATTTCCGAGGAGATGATGAGCTGGCCTCAAGGATGGACAGACTTACGGCGATTGGAAATGGACAAAATGCAGTTTTGGCGGCAACAGCATTCAGACTTCTTTCACAATAGCAATACAAACCTATGAAATACACAACCTATAACGGCGACCGCCCAAACTTGGATTGGACTCCTCCAACAAAAACAACTTATAAAAATATGGAAAAAACAAAACTGATAAAAGACGCCCCGCACCAGAAATACTTTTCTGAGGACGGCACACAACTCGCAGGAGGTTCTACCATCTGCAAAATCGGAGATGATCCAGCAGGGCTTCTCTACTGGGCTTGGGATTTAGGCAGGCAAGGCAAGGACTTCCGCAAGGAGCGAGGCACTGCCGCAAACATTGGAACCATAGCCCACTTCATGATTGAATGTATGCTGAACGAGCAAGTGGCGGATCTTTCTGATTTCGATCAGGCTGACATTGATAAGGCTCTGGTATGCTACTCAAAGTTTCTCGATTGGTGGAATGAGCAGAGCCTTAAAGTTGTAAAGACTGAGATTCAGCTTGTGAACGAGCTTTATAAATACGGGGGAACAATTGATCTAATCGCCATTAGCGAGAATGGTGAATATATTCTGCTTGATTTCAAAACCAGCAAGAAGATTAGTGAGTCATATTGGAGGCAACTGGCTGGCTATGCAGAGCTTTGGAATTACAACAATCTCGGTTGCAAGATCGTTAATCATTGCATCGTGAGGATTGGCAAGGAAGAAGAAGGGGACTTTGAGGCAGTGTGGAGGGATGATCTATCTGGCTACTGGGAGACATTCAAGGCGCAAGTGAAGGTGTGGTGGGCTATCAAGAACGAGAAGCCTGTTAAGGTGAAGAAGGAGAAAAAGAAATGAGCGACACACCACGCACTGACGCTGAAACTTATGTTTGGGAGAAGGGGAGAGAAAATCCCTTTGTTCACAAGGAGTTTGCCCAACAGCTTGAGAGGGAACTCAACGCATCTCTTGAAAACCAAGTGAAAGCAATGGAGAAGCTTGTTGAACAACAAGATTTCACTCTAAAGTCCGCCGTATTGTTATCAAAAGCCATTTCACAACGAGACCGAGCCATCAAGATTGCAGAAATTTTCCAAGGTGAAATTGGGATGTATGATCCTGATTATGCTTTTCTAGATATTATAGAGAAAGAATTTGAAGCACTCAAAGTTGAAATAAAATGATCTCAGAAATTGAAAGACAAGAAGCTTTTGAAATAATAAACAGCGTATTATTGTCAATTCCACAAAAGGAAATGGAAATTTTGATTATGAGGGAGGCAGATGGAGTGAAGCTTAAAGAAATTTCAAATTTGTTTAAGTTGAGCATTAGCCAAGTTAGGCAAGTGTCATTAAGTGCCGCAAGAAAACTAAGGCATCCAACAAGGCTTTATAAGCTTCAAGAAGCCGCCGAAGTAATATTCTCATGAGCCTTCCACAATCACCAGAGGCAGAAAAGGCTTTTCTAGCCTCTTGCCTTAATCACAGTTCGATCCTCAACGAGGCTTCCGATCTTATTAAACCTCGTATGTTCTTCAATCCTTCAAACCAAAGGATATTCAATTCCATTATGGAACTTTGGAAGGAGGGGAGGGAATGCGATCTCATCACGATCACTGACCACATGGACACAAACGGAACTCTTGAGTTGTCGGGAGGAGCCGCCTATGTGACGGAAGTATTTATATCTCTCCCCACTTCTCAAAACTGGCGTGAATATCTAGACATTATTAGGGAGAAGCATTCAGCTCGTCTATACATATCGGTAGCAGAGAAGATCATAGCATCTGCCAAAGATCCTGCAAACAATCCCAATCTGGCTGATGAAGTGCAGAAGGCTCTAGTTCAAGTGGCGGCTGAGTCCGAAACTGCCAGTTCAATTCAATCCTTAAAAGAAGTGGCATTGAATCGTATTGAAGAATACGAGGATATGATTAAAAATCGGGGGAAGCTCATTGGTATTACAACAGGCTTTCCATCACTAGATAGACTCACTGGAGGGTTCCGCAAGGGGCAGTTAATCGTCATAGGAGCCCCTACAAAGGGGGGCAAAACTGCAATGGCACTCAACATGGCACTGCGAGCCGCAGATGATTCTGTTCCAGTTGGAATAATCTCTCTGGAAATGGGGGCTGGAGAATTATTTGATCGGCTTATAGCGTCCAAGACAAGTGCTGACATTTCTCGTTTATCCAAAGAGGCAACCACTTGCGATAAGCTCATGACTAAGATTAGAAGTGGCGTTGCAACACTATCGTCTCTTCCCATTTTTATCAGAGACGAGAGCATGATGAACTGCCTTCAGCTTCGTGCCGCCGCAAGGAGATTGGTTGCAGTGCATGGTGTTAGGCTTTTGGTGGTGGACTACATTCAATTGCTAGAGCCAACCAGCAAGACAGATTCCAGAGAGAGGCAAGTGGCTGAATGTTCCCGCACATTAAAAGGATTGGCAAAAGAACTAGGCATCACTATCATAGCCCTCACTCAACTCAATGCAGATGGAGCCTCACGAGAAAGCAGGGCAATTGAACATGACTGCGATCTCTTTATTAAAATCTCACAGGATGAAAAGGAACAAGAGAATTGGTTTCTCAATATCGCTCTAGCAAGGGCTTGTCCTCGCACATCCATACCACTCACCTTCAAGCCAGAATTACTCTGCTTTGAAGAACGATGACATGGAGGAAATAGACTCCAAATAACCAACCAAACAAAATGCCGCAATACGACAACGAGAAAAGATTTGTCTTGTTCCCTAAGAAGGTTCAGACAAATCCTAAAGCCCCCAACTGGGAGGGAACCATCACCATCGAAGGGAAGGAATGGGAGATGAGTGCTTGGACAAAGACCAGCAAGAATGGAAATGACTTCCTTTCTGGGTCTATCAAAGAGCAGTATAAGAAGAACGTCAAAAACGACGAGGAAGTTCCTTTTTAATTTGCATTAGTCCTTAGCCATGATGCGTGGGGAGATCCTACGATGGCCTATCATGTTGGCTTTTGAAACAACGAGGGACGATCATTGGAAGCCCTCTCTAGGCACTCAAACTAGGGAGGGCTTTTCTCTTGACAAGCCGCTAGAGGTAGATTTTATCAGCTTCCGCAAGCCATGAAAATAATTTAATTTTTTTCTTGAGCATGATGAAAATTGTGAAAGACTACATCCATCGGCTACAACCAGCCGCTAAAAAAACAATGAACGCACACCAAGCCTCTTACCTAATCGCAGTGGAGGCACTAACCAACAAACTATACACCAATGACAGCATTAGTAATAATTACGGGATCAACTGGAATGCTAACAGCTCTAGCTATGGGGTTCTGGCTTTACGGAAAGGCAGTCAGAGAAAGTCACCTCGATCTGCTTGCACGATGGATGAGAGACGACAAGCAAAGCTTCGACCTCTTCATGTATCAGCAAGCCTTACGAGTCACTAAAAGAGAAATAGCACTACAAAAACAAAACAATGACAACGCTAGAGAATCACTTCATGGATCAGATTCATCAGGAGATGGAGCAGGACAATCTCAGTCTAATCAATCAAGTCAGTGAGCTTCGTGAAGCCCTCAAGGATGTGATTAAATACAACTGCCTTGGAAAAACTAATAAGATTGCAGACGTTTGTGAGATCACTCTTGGATACAGAACAAAATAACAACTAACCATTTGCTAAAACAATTTGGATTCTTTCACTAACCACGAAAGTGCTGGCTACGCCGCAGTGAGAGCATCCTCTAACAAACCAACCCAAACCAACCCAAACAAAATGAGCAACCTAATCATACCAGACGAATTAAAAGAAAAACTTGTTCCGATTGAATTTCCGTTGAAGGCACTCGGAGATACAGTCATGGACGCAAACGACAAGGAGGTGGCATCAATCAATGACAAGATTGACATAAGGCAATCCATGAATATTGCAAAGCTGTTTGCGGCATCCCACACCATGTTTGAGCTAGTGAGGGACTACTACGCCCTCACAATCATATTGGCGGCATCTAATGGCCTCCCACATGGCACTCCAGATGAAACAGAGGAAGACAAGGCTGAATGCCTTCTTTGCAAGGCTGAAGCCCTTCTAGCTAGATTGTCATAATGGACTACGAACGCACAAATAGCTCAATGTTCGCCCCCCTCGATCACGAGGGGGGCAGTGAGTATCGGATCAGCTCTCAAGTGAGCAGGGCGATTGACAAGTTCTGGGAACGGAGGGGGATTGATCCCAAGGCGGACACTTGGAAATTCAATTGGAATAACAAGAAAAAGGAAATAGGAGCCAAACAGAAAGAATTTAAGGAAGCCGCATGAACAACATAGAATTATGATAGCAATTTCTATTTTGTGGCTATGGCTTAATTCCGCATCGACTTCGCCAACACCGAAACCAATTCACCATCCAGTAATTGTAGAGACGCTTCCAAAGGGAAAACCAATCCCGCCACTGCCTCCTGCACAATCGCCAACGCCTCTCCCTGCAATCACGCCTATACCTAGAGCAAAAAACTTACCATACCCTACTCCTCCTCCAGTGAGAGGCACAGCTTATAGCGTTATATGATACAAGCAGAAAAGCCATCGCCCCAACAAGCTTGGGAAGAAATAAAGAAAAGGATTAGCTCAGAGTTCCCTAAAAATCTTTCATGGTTGGAGCTTGGAACGCTAAAAAAGTTCCATGAAGGGCTATTTATAATTGAGTTTCCTGCATCAGCAATGGATGAGGCTAGGAAATTGCATTTGACCTCTGTTTCAACCTTGAATCATTTAATAAATAGAGAATTAAGCGAAATGATGGGGGAGAATTGTGAGATATTAACCATGTTCGCCCCGCATGATGATCGCCCCGCATGATTGCCATTGTTCACGCATCAGTTTTTTTGTTAGCGGTAGGGTTTTTTGTTTTCTTTTACATGATATATAGGGGGCTAAGAAAGATGGTGAAGAGGGCCAGAAAGATCAGAAGAAGAGAGAAAGCGGCAAGGATAAAAGCCCCATGAAATAAAGACGACGAATCAGGAAGGAAACATGAAGGGGGAGGTGGACGAACAAGAGCAAAGAAAAAAGGGAGGCTTTAGCCCTCCCCTTAATTTATTTAATGGCTGATATTATGACTGAAAATATCAGCACAGATACAATCAACAAAAAAGTTTCTGTTAAGTGCTTCACTTTAATCGGTTATGGGCTCGGCGGCGGTGGGTTCAGTGGTCATGAGATTAGACCTCTTGCAATGCTAACGGCGGGAACCTCATAATTTGTGACAGCTTGTCCGCAGAAGTCATGAGTAGATACGTAATACGTTTTGACTAACTCCCCTTTAGAGTTATAGGTTTTAAGGATGTCTGTAACAGTGCAAAGATCGGCGCGTTTGTCGCGCGTTTTGTATTGTGTCCCGATAGGGTATTCTGTTGTCATGTTATTATATCCTTTAAGAATTAACGCAGTGAGAAACGGGGGTTCCGTTTTTTACGCTTTCAGCTTGCAAGCGTGTTGCTTCATCAATGGCATGCTTGAATGACTGGCATTCTTTGATCTTTATCCAAGAACCGGAAAAAAAGGTTTTTCCGTTCTCTGGGTTTGTTCTTTTTTCTTCCTGATAGGCGTATACGAATCTCAACGAATCTTTCATAGTCTGAGTTGGTTAGTTTGTAGCTTTTTGGATTGCTTTGATTATTAAGGAATAATCTTCTTGTTCTTGTTCGTCGTCGCCGTCCTCTTCCATGTAGCATTTTGCTATATTTAGAGCCTTGACAAGTTCTGCTATCAGTTCGATTGCTTCGTCTATTGTTTCGGATGCTATACGATCCCCAAAGACTTCTTCGGGATTGTCGTTGTGTTGCTCGTAGTCATTAAGCATTACGGCGGCGGCGGTTAGTCTGTTTATGATGTCTGGTGTTTTCATGCTGTTATTTAGTTGTTGTTCCTGAACTGAATTGCTCAGGCTTCAATCCTCCCCGATAGGGAAGGATTGCTTGCCTAGTCAATTAGAGAGACGAACCACGCTACAATCCCCAAACATTGCAGGAAATAGTTCTTTTTTTCTCCATGCTCCCCTTTCGGTATATCTGAAGATATATTGAGGATGATCCGTGAAATCTTTCTCATTCCCATAGGCGTTTCCATTGTAGAAAAATCCA
>Ga0114962_10000273_pt1 | contig 44665 bp, 46 predicted proteins | sample C_130820_MF_Meta_FD_87017 | JGI IMG/M metagenome (GOLD analysis project Ga0114962, IMG submission 87017) | Freshwater microbial communities from Lake Croche, Canada to study carbon cycling - C_130820_MF_MetaG | ecosystem: Environmental > Aquatic > Freshwater > Lake | place: Lake Croche, Canada...
GAGGTACTTAACTGCCGGGGAGTCCCACGGCCAAGCCCTTGTGGTGATTGTGGAGGGTCTGCCTGCCGGCCTGCCCATTACCGCAGAGGAGCTTCAGGCCGATTTAGCCCGACGCAGACTGGGTTATGGCCGGGGTCCTCGGATGCGCTTTGAGATCGACCAGATCAGAATTCTCGCTGGGGTGCGTCATGGGCGAACCTTGGGTTCACCGGTTGCAGTGGAGATTGCCAATACTGAATGGCCAAAATGGACCGAAGACATGGATCCAGCACCCGGTTTGCCGTCGAAGCTGCTCACCGCGCCTCGGCCCGGTCACGCCGACCTCGCGGGCATGCAAAAATATGGATTCAACGACGCTCGCGATGTGCTCGAACGAGCTTCAGCCCGCGAGACGGCGGCACGAGTCGTAGCTGGATCGCTCGCAAAAGCCCTTCTGGCTCAGGTAGGAGTCAGCGTGATTTCTCACGTCGTACAATTGGGCCAGGCCAAAGCAACAAAAGCTGCTCGGCCAGGGCCTGATGACCTTTCGGCGATTGATGATTCTGAAGTTCGCTGCTTTGATGGCGATGCTGAAGCGGCCATGATTGCTGAAGTGAAGGCTGCGGCCAAGGACGGCGACTCTCTCGGCGGCGTGGCAGAAGTTCTCGCCTTTGGCGTTCCCGTCGGACTGGGTAGCCACGTCCACTGGGATCGCAAACTTGATTCCTTGCTCGCGCAGGCACTCATGAGTATTCAGGCCATCAAGGCCGTTGAGATTGGTGAGGGCATTGAAGTCGCAGGGCTTCGTGGCTCAGAGGCCCATGACGCCATCAGCTTTGCGGCAGATGATGACCATGACTGGGATAAAGCAGGCGGCTATCGGCGGGAAACCATGCGCGCTGGCGGCATTGAGGGAGGCATCTCCACGGGGGGTCCCATCTCTGCACGACTGGCAATGAAGCCCCTGGCCTCGTTGAATCGACCCAGCCTTGGAACCGTGGATGTCGCATCAAAGGAGTCGACGGTGTCCTTCAAGGAGCGCACCGACGTGACGGCGGTGCCCGCAATGGGTGTTGTTGCAGAAGCGATGACTGCCCTCGTGCTTGCCAATGAACTCCTGCGCAAGTGCGGGGGAGACTCGCTCGCCGAGCTTCAACGAAACCTCGAAGGCTTTCTGGCCCATCTCGATGAAACGCCCTCTAGTCCCATCCCGCGCAACTAAGCGTGAAAGCCGCTCGCATTGCCCTCATTGGCATGATGGGATCGGGGAAATCAACGGTGGCGGCAGTGCTTGCGGAGCGGCTTGATTGGCCATTGGTTGACCTTGATGCGGTGGTTGAAGCGAAAAGTGATATGAGCATTTCGGAGATTTTTGCCAGCCAAGGAGAGCCCGCCTTTCGTGCCTTAGAGGCGAGCAGCTGCTTAGCCTTGCTCGAGCCTGACGAGCACTTCGTCCTTGCCCTAGGCGGCGGAGCAGTTGAAGACGAGGGGACTCGGGATGCCCTGAAGCGTCGTGCGACGGTGATTTGGCTGCGAGCGTCGATCAACACACTCATCGCGCGCGTGGGGAGTGGATCAGCTCGGCCGCTCCTGGGTGAAAAGATCAAAGAGAGCATGGAAGAGATCCTGAAGCGCAGAGAGCCCTTTTACGAGGCTTGCGCTGATTATGTCCTCGACGTCGATGACTTGAGCCCACGCGAAGTTTCTGATCGCATTGCGGTTTTGACCAAGGGTGACCGATGACCACGATTCATGTGCCACTGAGTGAACGAAGCTATGACGTCGAAGTTGGCGCAGGCGTACGTGAGCATTTGGCTTCCGTGATTGCCAAGCTCGCCCCCGACGCAAAGCTTGCAGCAATGGTGACTCAAGATGCGCTCATTGCTTTGCCCTGGTTTTCTTCGATTGATCCAGGCATTGCGTCCATACAACTCAGCATTCCCGAAGGTGAAGATGCAAAGTCTTTGGAGACTATAGGAATCCTGGCGAGCCGCTTGGCCCAGGCTGGCTTTTCGCGGCGTGACATCGTGGTGGCCGTTGGCGGCGGCATGGTGAGTGACGTTGCTGGCTTTCTTGCGGCCAGTTTTCACCGAGGGGTTAATTACATCACGGTTGCTACGACCTTGTTGGCCCAAGTCGATGCAGCTATCGGTGGCAAGACGGGGGTCAATATTCCCGAAGGCAAGAATCTGATCGGCGCCTTTCATCAGCCTTTGGCTGTGCTCTGCGATAGTTCCGTTCTTGAGACCTTGGATGCACCAGCCCTTCGTTGCGGCTTAGGGGAAGTAGCTAAATACGTGCTCCTCGCCGGCGAGCAGGGCCCTTCGCTGTTGGAGCTTTCGCGCGATGAGCAAATTGCAGCCTGCGCGAAGATGAAAGCTGACGTGGTCGCCGGTGACGAGCGCGAGGCCGGAAAGCGCGCCTTGCTGAACTATGGGCATACCTTTGCCCATGCCTTAGAGGCCGAAGGCCTGCTCCAGCGAAGCCAGGGGGCACGCAGTGTGGTGGGTGATCTCCAGCACGGAGAAGCCGTTGCCATCGGGCTCGCTTCGGCCAGCCGCCTTGCCATGCATCTTGGCCGCATTGATGATGGAGCGGTGCGCTGGGCTGATGAGGTTTTGACCCGCCTAGGCCTACCTTCACAGCTTCCCGAAGGCCTATCAGCCTCGGAGTTGCTCGCCCATATGGCCAAGGACAAGAAGGCGCACCATGACCTGACCTTTGTGCTCGATGGGCCTCGTGGCATTGAAGTCGTTGAAGGGGTTGATGCCGAGGCGGTTCGATCTACGCTGATAGCCATGGGAGCGCGATCATGAAGAGCATCTTGATTATCTCAGGACCCAATCTGAACCTGCTTGGTGACCGTGAACCCGAGGTCTACGGCTCCGAAACGCTCGATGATCACATCGCTCGCGCAACGAGTGCAGCCAAGGCTTTAGGTTTTTCCATCACGCATACGCAGTCAAACCACGAGGGCGAGATCATTGACGCGATTCATGCCGCCCGAGATACGTGCTCGGCCGTCTTAATTAATGCAGGCGCCTTCACCCATACCTCCTGGGCCATCCATGATGCCTTGAAGACCTTCGATGGCCCCGTGGTGGAAGTGCATCTCTCGAATCCTGCGGCTAGAGAGCCCTTCCGTCACCTTTCGGTTATTGCCCCCGCGGCCGATGGTGCAATCGCTGGCTTTGGTGGACTTGGCTACGAACTTGCGGTCGAAGCGATCGCAAAACTCCTCGCAGACTGATGGCGATCGTCTCGAGACTTGAGGGTTTGCGCAAGGCGCAGAGCAAGGCGGGCATCGACGCCATGCTCATTACTGAACTGACCAATATTCGTTACCTCACGGGCTTCACGGGCTCTGCAGCCGTACTGGCGGTGAGCGCTCAATCCGCCTTGATGGTGACTGATGGCCGCTACCGCGGCCAGGCCGCAGAGCAACTTCGTGCCTCAGGCCTTGAAGGAGAGATCAATCTCGTCATTGGTGGCGGTGATGCACAGCGTGAAGCCCTCCTCCTCGCATTCGCCGATGCCAAGCGCGTGGGCTTAGAGGCCGACCACCTCAGCTGGTCAGCTGCTTCACGGTGGCAGGAGCGCTTGTCGGGGACTGAGGTGAAGGCAATTTCGGAAATGGTCGAAAAGCTTCGCATGGTCAAGGATGCTGAAGAGATCGCGATGATGGAAAAAGCAGCAGCGATTGCCGATGCTGCGCTCGGCGAGGTTCTTGGAATCCTTGCGGGAGCTCGCGGCCCCGTCAGTGAGCGTGCCTTTGCACTGCAGCTCGATTCGACGATTCGCAGACTTGGCGCAGAGGGCTTGGCCTTTGAAACCATCGTGGCGGCGGGGGAGAATTCTGCCAAGCCTCACCATGAGCCCTCCGATCGCCAGATACAGCCTGGCGACAGTGTGGTGGTTGACTTCGGCGCAATGTATGAGGGCTATCGCTCCGACATGACGCGAAGTTTTTCCATCGGAGGGCCCCCCAAGGGTGAGATGGCTGAGGTTTTTGCCATCGTGCTCGAGGCCCAACGGCGCGGAGTGGCTGCGGTTAAGGCTGGGGCGACGACCACCGCGATTGATGCCGCCTGCCGTGATTACATCACCGAACAGGGATACGGGGATGCCTTCGAACATTCCACGGGTCACGGTGTCGGCCTCGATATTCATGAGGCCCCGGGGGTGGGTGCTCAAGAAGCGACTACCTTGGAGGCCGGCATGGTGGTCACCGTTGAGCCGGGGATCTACCTGTCAGGACTCGGCGGCGTCAGGATTGAGGACACCCTCGTGGTGACCGAAACCGGAGCGACGCCACTTACCAAATTTCATAAGGACGTGGTGCTCTAATGGCAATGTCAACCAATGATCTTAAGAATGGGATGACCCTCCTGCTCTCTGACGGCCTGTTTAGCGTGGTGGAGTTCCAGCACGTTAAGCCAGGCAAGGGTGGGGCCTTTGTTCGTACCAAGTTGAAGAACACCCGCACAGGAGCCGTTGTTGAACGTACCTTTAGGGCGGATGAAAAGGTCGAACAGGCCATTGTCGAAAAGCGCGACATGCAATATCTCTACGCCGATGGAGCTGACTACGTCTTCATGGATGAGTCCACCTATGACCAGATCACCGTTACCGCGGCTGCTCTGGGGGATGCAACCAACTACTTGATTCCCTCGAGTTCAGCGAATATCCACCTCTATAACGGTGAAGTGATTGGCGTTGACCTGCCAGCCTCCGTGGAATTGTTGGTCACCGAGACTGAGCCTGGCGTTCAGGGCGACCGTGTCTCTGGTGCCCGCAAGCCAGCCACCCTAGAAACGGGTCTCGTAGTTCAAGTTCCCCTCTTCGTCGAGCCAGGTGCGACCATCAAGGTCGACACGCGAAGCGGCGACTATTTGACCCGGGCCTGATCGGCATGGACGCCTCACGGCGCCAAGCACGGGAACGAGCTCTAGAAATCCTCTATGAGGCAGAGATCAAGCACGAGCCGCTGCAAGTAGTTATCGATGCCCTCGGTGCAGCTCCTGACAACTTTTGCCTGACTTTGCTCGAGGGCACCGAAGCCCGTCGAGATGCCTCGGACCAATTAATCGAGAAGACCGCAGAGCACTGGCCGCTTGATCGTATTGGGACTGTTGATCGCCTGATTCTTGAACTTGCCATTGCCGAGATGCTGTCTTCGGACAGGCCATCGAATGCCGTGATCATTAATGAAGCGGTGGAACTCGCCAAGCGTTTCTCAACGGAGCAATCCGGTGGCTTCATTAATGGGATTCTTGCTGCCGTTGCTAACGGCATCGATAGCTAGGTTTTCCACGAAGTGAGGGGCTAGTCTCAGCCCCGTGGGGCCGCGATGATCATGCCAGGGGGCTCTGGCCTCTTGGACCTCAGTAACCCCATCGTGCTGAGTCGCTTTCATCACGCACTCCTTGTTCAGATGCTTTGCGTCTTGGCGTTCGCAGGCATCTTGGGGCTCCTCATCTGGTGGCGAACTCGCCGTAAAGCCCGCCTTAGTCTTGGCCTGAGCGATCCCATGGTGGAGCCTCGAGCGCGGCAGGTCTTACGCATGGGCTTTGGACTGTTTTGGCTCCTTGCTGGCATTCTTCAACTGCAAGCCGCTATGCCGATTGGCCTAGCCACTGGAGTGTTGAAGCCGGCCGTTACAGGTTCCCCATCTTGGGTACTGAGTCTGGTGTCTGGCGTGACTGGGCGTTGGCTGGCTCACCCCGTTCCCAGCGCTGCGGCCGTGGCCATGGTGGAGATAGGCCTCGGTGTATGGATGATGGCCTGTGCTTCGGGCCGCGCAAGCCAAATCCTTGGAGGCCTTTCTGCATTTTGGGCTCTAGCCATCTGGGCGGGGGGAACGGGATTCGGGGGACTGCTTGGGCCCGGGTCTTCTTGGTTCTTCGGAGCTCCAGGAGCCTCCCTGTATTACGTCATCGCGGGCCTGCTCTTGATGTTGAGGATTCCAACTTGGGATAGGGCGGTGTTGGCTAACTGGCTCCGCTGGGGGATGGCGATCATTCTTGTAGGCCTCGCGCTCTTGCAGGCCTGGCCGAGTTCAGCCTTTTGGCAGTCGGGACGCGCGAACGCGATTCACCAGATGGCGGGGGAGATGGCGAGTGCTGCGCAGCCATCATGGATGGCGGCAAGCGTGCGGTGGTTTGGAGATCTCGCAGCCAGACAGGCCGTGGTCATCAATCTCCTCGCGCTGTGCATTTTGCTTTTCGTGGCCTTTGCCTTGCTCTGGGGCAGTGAGCTGTTGCGACGCATCGCTGCGCTTATCTACTCGCTCGTAGCAATCACGCTGTGGTTCCTCGTGCAAGACCTTGGCGTATTCGGCGGACTCTCAACCGATCTCAACGCCATGCTTCCTTCGGCGCTGTTGCTGATCGTGACCGTCCTCGTGCTCGAAGAGCACCAAGCTGTGCGGTCGTCTCGACACTGGATTCATGCTGCGCTCAGTATCCTTGGATGCAGTGCGGTCAGCCTTGGTCTGGCCATTGTGCTCGTGCTCGCGGTCCTGCCTGGCACGAATCCTGAATTGGCCTTTGCCAGTGGAATAACCGAGGCCGGTCGATACGGCTCGCTAGCCCCCATAAATCTCACGACAACCTCGGGCAAAGCCTTTTCCTTGAGCGACCTCAGGGGGAAAGTTGTGGTCTTGATTTTTGTGGATCCGGTCTGCACCTCAGATTGTCCTTTACTCGCCCAAGAAGTGAAGGCTGCGCTCAAGAGTGTGGGGAAACGACGCTCGGTGGTGGCCGTGGCGGTGAATCTGAATCCCGCCTATCGAGGTGCGGAGGCGATGGCCGCTTTCGGCCGACAAGAAGGCTTGAGAGCACCAAACTGGCAGTTGCTGAGTGGCAGCAGTCGAGAGATCGAGGACGTGAGTAGTTCTCTCAGGGTTCTGGCTCAGCCGCTGAACAATGGGGGAATGCTGGCGCACAGTGATGTGATTTATGTTCTCGACCCTCGGGGCAGAATCTCTATCGCATGGGATGCCACGCCTTCAGATGATGCGAGAACTCGCGGATCCTTGGTCTCCGCTTTAAGCACGGAAATCCTAAAAAGCGGTGAACGGCCTTGAGACTGCGTAGCGTCTTCCTACTGGCGAGCTTCGTGCTCCTGCCCCTTGGAGCCTCTGTCGCCGGAGCTTCGACAACGACGGGGGCACGTTCATCCGGCCAAGAATCGACTGTCGTATTGCCCATGGGCCGCAGCGCTGACCCCAGCAATAGATTTTTCCAACTTTTTCGCTATGACCTTGGACACTGGAAGCTTTCGACCCCCTTGGGCATTGCGACCAATGGAGGCTTGGTGGTAAACAACGGCGACGAGTCCTTGCTTGCCGTCCGGCCCTACTACCTCTTTCGCAATACGGCCATTACCGACATGAAGGCCAATGCTGGCACCGTGATCTCCATGGCCATTGCGAATGGCCCAAATACTTTGGCAACGACGGCGAATCTTCGCGTAGCGATAAGCAGCGCAGGAGATCTTTGGGCTGAGTCGCCAAAGACCGGCTCTCGCCGATGGCATCGCCTGCTGTCTTGGAAGCAGTTGGCTAAGCAAGGACAAAGGGCTGCATGTGTGGAGGAGCGGCCAAGCGCGCTTTTGCTGAAGAGTGGCAAGGCGGTGCTGATGAGCGGTTGCGCTAATCGCAGCGGTATCTTGTTAAGCATCATTGATCCGCTCCATGCGTCAGTGATCCAGACGAGTTTCCTCGAGGGGGGCTGCAGGCATGCCTGGGTGCAACGAGCCCAAGTTGCAGAACAGGCCCAGAGCCTCTGGCGCAGCCTCTTGGTTTCTTGTCGCGATGGAGCACTTGAAAGCTTTTGGCCAGGCCTTCACAAGCCAAAGGTCGTGACGACTCGAGCAGGGCATGTGCAATCGACTTCGATCTCCGTGATTGGCACGCAGCTGCAGTGGGTAGTTGTCTCGGAGTCTCGTCACACACAACTGCTCAGCAGCATTAACGAAGGTGCGAACAGCTGGTCGTCTTCGGTGAAGCTGCCTCGGGGGACAAAGGTGGTGGCAAGCGCTGGACAGCATTCTTGGGCCTTCGTTCCGCAAGGGGGCGCGCTGGCAATCTGGAGTAGTTCCGTGCCACCTCGAAATTGGAAGCTCAGCCAGCACTTTGCCTTCAAACTTCCCTACGGAAGCAATAGCTAACTATGGATCACGGTGCGACATGGCCAGGTTTGGTGGCTCTTGGCGTCAGTCTGGCAATCTGCAGCCTCGGAGTTTCTGGCTACTTGCGTCTGATTGCCAGGACTAGGTCGCCGAGGCGCGAGCGCTGGTTCCTGCGCCTCCTGGCCTGGCTTGGCGCTTGGGCGCTCGTCGCTGCCTGTCTTCTTCCCCCGCTACGCGAACGCTCCATGGACTCGCTCCCTTGGCATATGGCTGTGCACATTGCCTTGATGTTTTTGGTGCCTTGGTTACTGGTCCTCGCGGCTCCCAGGGTGCCACTAGCCCTAGGTTTTGCCGTCAGATTTCGGCGTCGCCTATTGCGCTTCTTGGTGACCGCAAAGAAGAAATTTACTCATCCAAAGCTCGGTGGCTTGATGGCTTCGACCCTCGCAACCCTGCTGTTGCTTAATGGCGTGATGGTGTTTTGGCATCTGCCCGCGATCTATGACTGGGCATCTACGAGGATGTGGGCACATCAACTGCTCATGGCGCCAAGTTTTCTCCTCAGCGGATGGTGCTTTTGGCGCCTCATCCTGGGATCACACCCAAGGCCGGCGCGAGCATCCATGGGTGGTCAGGTCACCGCAATTCTCGTGACAGCGCTGTGCATGCTGATACTGGCGATCACCATGGGCGTCATGGCAGCGCAGGCTTGGTATGCGATGGATGTTTCTATGTTGGGTGAGACCCAAGCGCTTGAGGCGCAGCGAAGGGCCGCAGGAATCCTTTGGGTTTGCGGCGACCTTTGGGCAATTCCGAGTTTGGCTGTCCTGGGCTGGAGGCTCGCTTCTGAGCGCAATGGCTTTGCCGAAGGCATTGAAGCGCGTTTGCGTCGAGGGCCAAGCGCATAAGGCTCGCCTTAGCTTTGGTCCCGGGGAGGGTCTTGAGCCCTCAGTTCGGCTAAGTAGTTGTTCCAGACCTCGAGTTTTTGTGCGGTCTCAGCATCTAGTGGCTCAGGGCTTGGCCGGGGGTCACTGCCGTCGTCATGGAGCAGTTTCCACCAGAGGTAGATCGCAAAGATGCCAAAGAGGGGCCACTCAAAGACATAGGCCCAACTCAGTGAATTCCCCCCGAGGGCCCTAGTGAGTTCGAACCAACCGGCAAAGAGGCAGATGCTGAGGCCGATCACCAGGGTGAGGTGGAGGCGCAGCGCCGGGGCGCCCGTTCGCCGAGCTGGCTTAGACAGGGGAAAGGACCCAGGGCCGTGTTCCTCAACAGGAACTTCTTGAATCCCTTGGCTAGGCGGAATTTCACGGTCCTTATCCACCCCTTGACCGTATCGGGAAATGGGCACCAAAGGGATGCCGGCAAACAATTTGTATTTAGGGCATGATGGGCAAACGCTGAGACCAGGGGGGTGAGGCTGTGAAAAAATTCGCATGGGCAGCTAGTGCGCTTATTCTCGCCGCTGTTCTCCTTGGTGCCGTTGGCCTTGGATTCAGCGCCCAGACCTACCAGCCTCCCGCAGGAGTGGTGATAGCTCGAGATCTTGGAAGGACAATCCTTCACGGAAAGTCTTACCATCACGTCTCTCTAGACCTGTCTACCTACCCTGACTCGTCGGGAGTTCAGCCTGATGGAAAGCCCATTCATCCTGGCGGAAATCCCAGTTGGCCCGCCTACGGCCCTTCAAACCTCTTTCAAGTTCCGGCAAACAGCTACGTGACTATGACGATTAAGCAATACGACTCTGGCGAGCCACTGAATAACCCGTGGTTTGCAACCGTGGCCGGAACCGTTGATGGAACAGCCACCATTGACGGCAAGCGGGTGCACCAGATCAGTGCTGACCACATCGGCCACACCTTCACCATGCGAGGACTGCCTGGCGTGGGATCAAAGTTCTTCTTGAACGTCCCCTTGCCACCGCTACCTGAGCCCTTGGTAGCGAACGACGCAAAGCACCCTCGCATTATTACCTTCAGTTTCATTTCGGGACCAAAGGGGCGCTATGTCTGGAACTGCGAGTTCCCCTGTGGCCAGTCGGTTGCAGGCTTTGGAGGCGCGATGAGCGCCTATGGCTTCATGTCGGGTTACGTCAATGTCGTCTGATAACACCCGAGACCAAGGAAGCAGGGAAGCCACATTGGAGCGCCCAAGCACTGCTCACATCGTTCGTGGCATTCTCCTCTTAACGGCCATCATGACCGCCATCGGGGTCGCGTTGGGAATCTTGCTTCCTAATCACATCATGCCGAGGCAGATGTCAGCGGATTCACATGCCGCCGTCATGACGGTCATCGTCTTTAGTGTCGCAGCGGCCCCCGTTGCCGCCCTGGTCTACGCCGTCGGTCTCTACAGCTTGCTGCGTTGGCGTCACAAGGGTGCCGAGCAGCCGACCATCGACGGAGCTCCCATAAGAGGCAACAACGCGGTAACGACCACCTGGCTCATCGTGTCCACCGTCCTCGTCATTTTTGTGCTCGGTTGGGGACTGACCTTTCTCTCATCTGCCGCGACTCCACATGCCGATCCCCTAGAAGTCAATGTGATCGGCCAGCAATGGGCTTGGTCCTTCCAATATCCCGGGACGGGCGTGGAATCTTCGAAGCTAGTTCTGCCGGTGAATCGCGAAGTTCATTTCCATGTCTCATCAAAGGATGTGACCCATGGCTTCTGGCCCCAAGAACTCGGCATCCAAATAGATGCCAACGCCCTGCAGAGCTCTTCGATTTCAACCACTCCAGACAAGCTGGGCAGTTTCTCCGTTCGCTGCAGCCAACTCTGTGGCCTCTACCACGCGTACATGCAGACGAAGGGCGAAGTGCTAAGCCAGAAGAATTTTGCAGCGTGGCTTCAGGCCAATGGGGCAAGCGCTAGCTCGGCTAGCCGAGTAGCAGTCGTCGCTCAGGGGAGGGCTCACTCATGACCACCACACAGAGCGCGTCTGCGCCCTTGCTCGAAGACACGATTTTGGAGCCCAAGGCCGGCGGCCTCTATCGCCATCAGCATGCGGGCACGGGGCTCCTCGTTGGCATTGCACTGGGATTTATTGGTTGGCTGCTGAGTACTTCTTTCCTGCAATCCAATGAAAGTTTTGGATCTGATATGACGACCACGGTGACCATGGTCTCCTGGGTTATTGGCTTCAATATTGGCGTTGGATCCTTCAACGCCCCGATCCGCTGGCTACTTGGTCATGACCAAACGCATCATGACGAGCTCTATGCCGCTGGCGTTGGTCAGGGCTGGAAGCGCTACTTCAAGTTCTGCACTGACCACAAGGTGGTCGGTACGCAGTATTTAGTCTTGGTGATGGTGCTCTTTGGAGTGGGTGGCACCTTGGCCATGATGATCAGGACTCAACTGCTCAGCCCTCACTCCACCTTCCTCTCGCCAGAGACTTATAACTCCATCGTTTCGATTCATGGCATGGTGATGATTATTGCGACCATCATCATGGTGTCTGGCCCCTTTGCCAACTTCGTCATGCCCATCATGATCGGCGCAAAAGACATGGCTTTCCCCAGGCTGAACGCGCTGAGTTTTTGGACCGTGGTTTCCGCGGTGCCCTGCCTGCTCGCCACCTTTTTTCTCGGTGGAGTTCCTGCTGGCTGGACCACCTACGCACCGCTTTCGGCGCAGGCACCAATCGCCATGGATGCCTTCGCGATCACCATCATCACCTTTGTGGTGTCAGTCACCGTGGCGGGCATCAACACCGTGGTGACCATTTTGACCATGCGCGCCAAGGGCATGACCTTTGGCCGGCTTCCCATCTTCACCTGGGGTTCCATGATCGGTGGCGCCCTTGGTCTTTACGCCATGCCCGCCTTCCTGATTGCCCAGTCAGCATTAATTACTGATCGCGTTACTGGAACGTCCTTCTTTGTCGCGGCTCAAGGTGGAACCGGCTGGCTCTACGAAAATATGTTCTGGATCATGGGTCACCCTGAGGTCTATGTGATCTTGATTCCACCGGTGGCGGCCGTGCTTGAAATAACTACGGTCTTCGCTCGCAAGCCTTTGTTTGCATCCAAGGTGGCCATTGGCGGGATGGTGGGTATCGCCGGCCTTTCCATCATGGTCTGGGCTCACCACATGTTCACCACTGGTTGGGCGCCCAATCTTGGTGGCCCCTTCATGCTCACTACTGAGCTCATTTCCATTCCAACGGGCATCATTTTCCTCTGCCTTATTGGAACCCTTTGGCGAGGTCAGATTTGGACGCGGCTCCCGATGTTCTTTGTGTATCTCTTCCTCTGGAACTTCATCATTGGCGGAGTAACCGGCATCTACCTCTCAGACCTTCCGGCCGACCAGTACTTCCACGGAAACATGTTTGTCACGGCGCACTTCCACTACACCTTGCTGGGTGGAGCCATGATTGGTGCTGCAGCTGCAGTGTGCTTCTGGTTCCCCAAGATGACCACCAGAATGCTCAACGAGCGCGTCGGGAAGGTCTCCTTCTGGATGATCGCCATAGGTATTCAAATCACCTATTACGGACAGTTCCTCGAAGGTTTTGAAGGAATGCCAAGACGCGTAGCGAATTATGACCCCCAGTTCTTGCATGCAAACCTCATCTCGTCGGCCGGCGCTTATCTGCTCATGGCTGGTTGGGTAGTTATGGCTTACAACATCGTGAGTTCATGGCGGTCGGGAGAGATGGCTGGTGCCAACCCTTGGGGATCTAAGACCCTTGAATGGCAGGTGCCCACACCGGTGCCACTGGAGAATTTCTTGGTCGAGCCCATTGTGGTTGCTGATGCCTATGGCTACGGCGAGACCCCACAGACATCTACGCAACTGGGGGAGGGACACCGATGACCCTTATCGATGAGCAGCATGGTGCTTCCGCAACTGGCGGCCACCACGAGTCCGTAGAAGATCGAGACCTGAAAGAGCGCATAGCGCTCTGGCTATTCATCGCGGGTGACGGCGTATTCTTCTTGCTCCAGGTCTTTTCCTGGTTCTATCTCAAGGGCCTGAATGTCCATGGGATGTGGCGTGGAGCAGCCTGCAGCGTTTCCGCAGCTTGCACCCTAGGTGATGGCAGCGACCTCACCCATATTGTTCCCAAGGCAGCGAGTTGGCACTCATTAACCGTTGCAGGACTCGTGATCCTTTCGGCGGCCTGCATCTGGCAGGCAGAAGTTCGTGCCCGTAAAGAGCAGAACCGTGGCGAGACCGTGGCTTGGGTTTCTCTTGGCTTGGTGACCCTCATTGCGGGAATTGCGGTGCTCTGCCTGCAGTTCACTGCGCTGCCTTTCAAGACCATTTCAGGAACCTACGCTTCGGTCTTCATCTTCTTCATGGGATCGGTCATTGCTCACCTCTGCTTGACGCTCTTCATTGGCCTTGCGGTCTGGAACAGGCTGCGCCGGGGGAGCGCGAATCTCAAGTGGCAACTCCAACTTCGTCTTGCGCGGGTCTGGTGGGTCTGGGTTGCCTTCTCCGGTGCTGTCCTGGCTCTTGTCTCTACTTATTTCGCCTAGGAGCTCCTAGACCACAGAAGCACTGGATTGCAGCGCTGGAGTGCTGCTACTATCGATTTCACCGTGAAACGGGTCCCGTGAGGCCCGTACGGAGGAGTAGCAGTGGCTGAACGCGAACGGAATCACACACGCCCACTAGGTGGTGTATTCGTCCCCAGAGTGATCGTCCTCAAGCCTGACGACATCCATCGCGCACTGACGCGCATGGCCCACGAGATCGTGGAACGCAACGCCGGAGCCGGCGAGATCGTCCTCATTGGTTTGCAGACTGGTGGCGTTCCTATCGCCGCAAAGCTGGCCGACATCCTCAGCACTATTGCAGGGACAACAATTCCCGTCGGAGTCCTCGACGTCGCCTTCTACCGCGATGACATTGGCCTCAGGCCTGTGCTTCCTGAAGCCACCACAGACATCCCCGTAGACCTTGCCGGCAAGGTAGTGGTCCTCGTGGACGACGTGCTCTTCACCGGTCGCACCATTCGCGCAGCCCTCAATGCACTGACGGACTTTGGCCGCGCGAGTTGCGTCCAACTCGCCGTCATGGTCGATAGAGGCCACCGCGAGCTTCCCGTAAGGGCTGACTTCGTGGGTAAGAACCTGCCTACCTCGCGTGAAGAGATGGTCGACGTATCCGAACAGGGCGTTGTGCTGGGGATCATGGAAGAGCGCAAGCCATGAGTTTGGGAAGCCACCTCCTCCAGGCGGATCAACTTGATGCGACGAGCATCTTGGAACTCCTCGATCTCGCCGAGAGCTTTGCTGACGTAGAGCGACGCACCATGCCTAAGGTTCCCGCCCTCAAGGGCAAAGTCGTGGCCACCCTCTTTTTTGAAGACTCGACCCGCACCAGGCTGAGTTTCGAAACTGCCGCAAAGCGGCTGAGTGCAGATGTGCTCTCCCTTGCGGTGGGATCAAGTTCGGTGAAAAAAGGTGAGAGTCTGCGCGACACCGTCGAGACGATTGAAGCCATGGGCATCGATGCCATAGTCATTCGCCACCGTTCATCGGGGGCTGCGCACCAGGTTGCGCGCTGGGCAAAGCGAGCCAAGGTCATCAATGCAGGAGATGGCTGGCATGAGCACCCCACTCAGGCTCTGCTCGATCTGCTGACGGTGCGCCAGCGTATTGCTGAGCAGCGTGGCCTGACTCCCCAGGAGCTTGGCGTGAGCTGCTTTGAGGGACTGCGCGTTGGCATCATCGGCGATATTCGCCACTCTCGAGTAGCGCGCTCTTCCGTTTCTTGCTACCGCAGCCTCGGCGCCGAAGTCACCGTGGTCGCTCCCGGCTCACTCCTTCCGCCTGGCATCGAGGACTGGGGAGTGAAGATTTCCCACGACCTCGATGCCGTCATTCCTTCCTTGGATGTGATTGCTCTCCTGAGGCTGCAAAGTGAACGCGGTAGCGGCACCTATCTGCCTTCCCTGCGCGAGTACTCCCGTGACTTCTCCTTGAGCGCAGTCCGCGAGACTCAACTCGGAGCCTTGGCGATGATCACCCATCCTGGTCCCATGATGCGCGGCGTGGAGATCGCATCATCGGTGGCAGATCTCGATAGGACACTCCAGCTTCGCCAGGTCAGCAATGGCGTGGCAACGAGAATGGCGGTTCTCTTTTCTCTACTCGGACAGGGTCCCTTGGATTCAGGAATGGAGCAGTAATGGCCCAGGCGTCTTCACCGACCATGCTGCGCGGCGGGACCGTCGTGAACGATCAGGGCCAAGCGCGCGCTGACGTAATGATCGCTGACGGGCTCATTGTCGATGTGGGCCCATCGCTAGAAGTACCCACTTCAGCCACCGTCATTGATGCCTCGGACACGCTGATCTTCCCTGGCCTGGTGGATCTCCACACCCACCTGCGTGAACCTGGCCGCGAAGAGGCCGAGACTGTGGAATCGGGTGCGCGCGCTGCTGCACTCGGTGGCTACACGGCGGTAGTGGCCATGCCCAACACTGAGCCCTGCACGGATTCACCCGAAGTGGTTCGCCTCGTCCTCTCCCTGGCCAAAGATGCTGTCTGCGATGTCGCGGTTGCGGGAGCCATCACCATCGAGCGCGCTGGAGAACTCCTGAGCCCTATGGCTGAAATGGCTTCACTGGGCGTAAGTCTGTTCACCGATGATGGCTCTGGCGTGCAAGACGGCGGAGTCATGCGCAGGGCCTTGCAATACGCACATGGTCTGGGGCTTACCTTGGCTCAGCACTGTGAAGATCAAGCAATCGTTAACGGCGGTTGCATGCATGAAGGCATGTATTCGGGCCGACTGGGCCTTCCAGGAATTCCTGCTTCTGCAGAAGAAGCCATGCTTGCACGAGACCTACTCTTGGTTGCAGAAACCGGGGCCTCGATGCACTTCTTGCATCTCTCAACCGCCCGTTCGGTGGCTATGGTCGCCCAGGCAAAGAAAGCCGGACTTCCCGTGACCTGCGAAGTAGCTCCTCACCATCTGGTGCTCACTGACCAGGCCTGCTGCGGCTATGACCCAATCTTTAAGGTCAACCCTCCACTGCGCAGTGCGGATGATGTTGCAGGACTGCGCAAAGCAGTGCTCTCGGGAGCGGTGGAAGCAATTGCTACTGATCATGCGCCTCACCCTCCACAGGCAAAAGATCTTCCCTTTGACGAAGCTTCACCAGGAATGCTTGGGCTTGAAACTGCACTATCACTCATCGCTGGCGTAGTAGTCCATGAGGGCAAGGGCTCATGGAGTGATGTGGTGCGACTGCTATCGACGAATCCTGCGAAAATCGCCAAGCTCAGAGCTTCAGACCCAAGACTTGGTGGGCAATCAGCCCAAGGTGGCTCGGTTTCACCAGGAGAAGTTGCAAACCTCTGCGTCTTTGATCCACAGGCCACCTGGACTGCCTCAAGTGCTGATTCAGCTTCGAGGTCAGCAAACCTTCCCTATGAGGGCTGGCCCTTGCAGGGGAAAGTGAGACATACCTTGTTGCGTGGTGAAGCCGTGGTGCTCGACGGGCAGGCCCAGCGATGATGCGCCCAGCGGCATATTTAGCGCTTCGCGATGGATCCTTGTTTCGTGGCCTCGGCGCTGGCTCCTTGCTCGAGGGTGGAGAAGTCACCGGTGAAGCGGTCTTTAATACTGCGCTCAGCGGCTATCAAGAGGTCATCACCGATCCGAGTTATGCGGGCCAGGTGGTGAGTTTTACCTATCCTCACCTCGGCAACTACGGCATTAACGACGAAGACCATGAGTCATCTGGCGTGCATCTTGCCGCAGTGGTGGCACGAAACTTTACCGACGTTCCTTCCAACTGGCGGGCCACCGACTCCCTCGAGGGTTTTTTGATTAAGCGCTCCGTGCCTGCACTCTTGGGTATCGATACTCGCCGCCTTACGCGCCTGCTCCGCGAGCACGGCTCCCTGCCTTGTGCCATTTCAACCGAGAGCCCAGAGGCAGCACTCGAGCTTGCGAGCAAGGCTAGAGGCACCGATGGCTGCGACTTGGCCACCGCAGTGTCCACCAAAGCGCCTTATGTACTTGGCTCTGGCCCTAGACGCATTGTGGCGGTGGACTTTGGCATCAAGGCCTCCATTCTTCATGAACTCTCAGCGCTGGGCGAGGTGACCGTGGTTCCCTCATCAAGCACGGCCGAAGACTTGCTGGCGATGAAGCCTGACGGCCTGTTTTTATCTAACGGCCCCGGCGATCCCGAAGCTGTTGTTGGTGCTCGCGAACTCGTTCAGGGCCTGGTCGGAGAAGTTCCCCTCTTTGGCATTTGTCTTGGACATCAAATCCTTGGTATTGCCTTGGGTGGATCTGCCGTGAAATTACCCTTCGGCCATCACGGCTCGAACCATCCCGTCCAAGACCTCTCCACGCGAAAAGTGGCGATCACCGCCCAGAACCACAACTACGCCATCCTGGATGACACGGTTCCCGGAGCGCGCACCACGCACCGGAATCTCAACGACGGCGTGCTTGAGGGATTTGAAGTTCCTAGTCTTCGCGCCTTCAGCGTTCAGCATCACCCTGAAGCCGGACCTGGCCCTCATGAAGGCCGTGAGATCTTTGCCAAGTTTGCCGAACTCATCGACAGCAATATGCAGGGAAGCGGAGCAAGGCAATGAGCCCAAGGCGCAATGACATTCAGTCAATTCTGGTGATTGGCTCAGGACCAATCATCATTGGTCAGGCCTGTGAATTTGACTACTCAGGAACGCAGGCCTGTCGCGTGCTGCGCCAAGAGGGCTACCGCATCATCCTGGCCAATTCGAATCCTGCCACCATCATGACTGACCCCGCTACGGCTGATGCCACCTATGTCGAGCCTCTCGATGTCGAAGTCTTGCGTTCCATTATTGAGCGAGAGCGACCTGATGCATTGCTGCCCACCCTGGGCGGACAGACTGCTCTGAACCTCACCATGGAGCTCGATGCTGCTGGCATCTTGGAAGAATTTGGCGTAGAGGTCATTGGGGCAAAACCTGAGGCCATCACCACGGCTGAAAATCGTGATGCCTTTAAGGCTGCCATGGCATCTATCGGTCTTGAGGTCCCTATATCTGGCTTTGCTCATGACCTTGAAGCGGCCGTCACCATCGCTGCCGAAATTGGTTATCCCATCATGGTGCGCCCGAGTTTCATCCTCGGTGGGGCTGGCACGGGTATCGCTGCTGACGAAGAGGCCTTTCGCATCCTGGCTGCCGAAGGACTCGTCGCCTCGCCAGCCCATGAGATTTTGGTTGAGCAGTCAATTTTTGGTTGGAAAGAATACGAACTCGAGGTCATGCGTGATCGTGCCGACAACTGCGTGATTGTCTGCTCCATCGAGAATTTCGACCCCATGGGTGTCCACACCGGGGATTCCATCACGGTGGCGCCCGCCCAGACCCTCTCTGATCGCGAATATCAAGAGATGCGTGACGATGCCATTGCGGTATTGCGGCGCGTAGGGGTGGAAACGGGCGGTTCCAACGTCCAGTTTGCCGTTGACCCTAAGACGGGTCGCCGCTTGGTGATTGAGATGAACCCGCGGGTTTCGCGCTCATCTGCCTTGGCCTCCAAGGCAACGGGATTCCCCATTGCCAAGGTTGCTGCGCGCCTCGCCGTGGGTTACACCCTCGATGAGATTCCCAATGACATCACGAAGGCCACCCCCGCAAGCTTTGAGCCCACCATTGACTATGTGGTGACCAAGGTTCCTCGCTGGGCCTTTGAGAAGTTGCCTGGTGCTAGTGGAGTACTGGGAACGCGCATGCAATCGGTGGGTGAGGTCATGGCCATAGGTCGCAGCTTCCCTGAAAGCCTGCAAAAGGCTATGCGCAGCCTTGAGCAAGGTCGAGCTGGACTCAATGCCGATATTCATGAGCGCGAGCTTGATCCACTGAGCGATGAAGAGTTGTTGACGCAATCTGCACTGGCGACTCCTGACCGCATCTTCAAGGTTGAAGCCGCGCTGCGGCGTGGACACAGCGTCGAGACTCTTGCAGAACGCACCGGTATAGACCGTTGGTTCCTCGATCAAATCGCCGAGATCGTGGCGCTCAGAGCTCGCGTTGCAGCAGTTGCAACATTGCCCGCCCTTGATGCAGCGCTCATGAAGGAAGCCAAGGTCATGGGCTTTTCTGATGATCAGATCGCCTATCTGCTGGGGGCCAAAAGCCTTGACGTTCGCGCCCAGCGAATTGCTCAGGGCATACGCACGGTCTACAAGACCGTGGATACCTGCGCCGCTGAATTCGAAGCATCTACGCCCTATCACTACGGCAGCTTCGAAGATGAAGACGAGGTCTCGGCCTCTTCGGCCAAGAGGGTGATCATCCTTGGCTCTGGGCCTAATCGCATCGGTCAGGGCATTGAGTTTGATTACTGCTGCGTACATGCTTCTGAAGCGCTTCGTGAGGCTGGCTATGAGACAGTCATGGTCAACTGCAACCCCGAAACCGTGTCGACCGACTACGACACCTCCAACCGCTTATTTTTCGAGCCACTAAGCAATGAAGATGTGCTTTCAGTCGTGGAGGCCGAGCAGGCTTCATGCGCAGCTGGCGGCGGTGAGCTTCTTGGGGTGATCTGTTCGCTCGGTGGCCAAACGCCACTGAAGCTCGCTCACGTACTGGCTCCTGAACTCGTCCTCGGCACTTCGTCAGAGTCCATCGACCTGGCCGAAGACAGGGAGCGCTGGAATGCCCTGTGCATCCGAGAGGACATTCCCCAGCCGCCAGGAGGCACGGCGGCAACAGTCGAAGAGGCCGTCGCCATCGCGGCCGAGGTTGGTTATCCCGTCCTCGTGCGACCGAGTTACGTCTTGGGTGGGCGAGCCATGGAGATTGTCTACGACGCTGGCGCTCTTGCATCAGCCATGAACTCCATGGATGCGGCACTCTCTCGCGAGGGGGGTATTAGCGAGGATCGACCGGTACTCATCGACCGATTCTTAGAAGACGCCATTGAAGTAGATGTCGACGCGCTTCGTGATTCCACCGGCGATCTCTTGATCTGCGGCGTCATGGAGCACGTTGAGGAGGCTGGAGTGCACTCTGGGGACTCGGCCTGTGCCCTGCCACCACAGAGTCTTGATGCGCCAACAATTACTGAGCTGGGTCGCATCGTCACGAAGCTCGCCAATTCGCTTGAAGTAGTTGGTCTCTTGAACGTCCAGTTTGCCGTCAAAGATGGCGAGGTCTACGTGCTGGAAGCGAATCCACGGGCATCTCGGACGGTTCCCTTTGTGGCTAAGGCAACAGGTATGGCCGTGGCACGCGCCGCAGCACGGATTATGGTCGGCGACAGCTTGGCGACGCTGCGCAGCGAAGGCATGGTGCCCGCCACTACGCCGCATCCGACCCACGTATCCGTTAAGGAAGCCGTGCTGCCCTTCAATCGTTTCCCTGAAGTGGATACCTTGCTCGGCCCTGAAATGCGATCGACGGGTGAAGTCATGGGCATAGGGGAGACCTTTGGGGTCGCCTTTGCCAAGGCACAGCTGGCGGCTGGCAACCGGCTTCCTGATGCTGGCTGCCTCTTTCTCTCGGTGGCCGACCGCAGCAAGGACACTGCGCTTGAGGTGGCCAATGCCTTCCTTGCGCTGGGATTCGATCTGGCAGCGACCTCGGGCACAGCGGCCTACCTGCAATCCCATGGACTTGAAGTAGCCCGTGTCGTGGCAAAGGTGGGAGACGGCTCGGGTGACCATGACGCCGTGGATCTCATTGCCCATGGCGAAATTCAATTAGTGGTGAATACGCCACGAGGCCTTGGTCCAAGGGCTGATGGCGCTCATATTCGCGCCACCGCGCTCGAACATGGCGTGCCCTGTCTCACCACGCTCGCGGCAGCGAGAGCAGCAGCCAGCGGGATTGCCGATAGGCGAGTGCATCCGCTTTCTGTCTACCCCCTCCAGGAATTGCACGCGAAGGTGAACTAGCGATGGACCTAAGCCAACTCGCTACATCTCTGGGAAGCACCGAGCTTCGCAGTGCGGTGATGACGGCTTCGGGGACGGCCGGCAGGGGAATGGAGCTTGCGGCCTATGGAGATCTCGCTGAGTTGGGCGCCCATGTCGTGAAATCCTTGGCGCCAGAGCCCTGGGCGGGAAACCCGGCACCACGCGTTGCTGCATCTGGTGCGAGCATGATCAATTCGGTTGGACTCCAAGGCCCAGGCATCGCAGCTTGGTTGAGCGATGACCTGCCGAAGTTACTCGAGGCCAAGGTGAAGGTTGTCGCGAGTATCTGGGGACGCAGCGTTGATGAGTTCGCCCGAGCTGCAGAGATGCTGCGCGGTGCCGACCTGCTTGCTATCGAGGTCAACGTGAGTTGTCCAAATCTCGAATCGCGAAATGAGATCTTTGCGCATTCACCAACAGCCACCAAAGACGTACTTGCGGCGGTGGCCACTGAGCTTCCCAAATGGGCGAAGCTTTCACCAAACTGCGCGAACGTTGTGGAGATCGCTGAGGCAGCTCAGGCCGCAGGAGCGACTGCGGTGACCTTGACCAACACCTTGCTCGCCATGGCTATAGACGCTGAGGATAGAGCCCCCAAACTGGGCGCTCGGCGCGGAGGCATGTCGGGCCCAAGCCTCAAGCCCGTAGCACTCAGGGCGGTTTACGACATCAGCGAGGCCCACCCATCGCTTCCCATTATCGGTGTGGGGGGCATCCGCAGTGGCGTCGATGCCGTCGAGTTCATCATGGCTGGCGCTTCAGCGGTGCAAGTGGGCAGCGCAAGTTTGGAAAACCCCAGGAGTATCTGGAGGATTCAGCGCGAACTCGCTTCGTGGATGCACAAACACGGAGTTTCCAGTATCGACGAGATCAGAGGAGTTGCCCATGGCTAAGCAAATATCATTTGGTGATCGCGTGCTGGCTGCTACGGGCGAGTTCGGTCCACTCTGTGTTGGCATAGACCCCTCACGCGAGCAGCTCGCGGCCTGGGGTTTAGGGCTCAGCGCAGTTGGGGCAGAACGCTACGCCCTCAGCATGATTGAGGCCGTGGCGGGACTCGTTGCAGCCGTGAAGCCTCAGGTCGCCTTCTTTGAGCAGTTTGGTGGTCGAGGCATGATTGTTCTTGAGCGGATTTTGAGCGATGCTCAGGACGCTGGCTTGATCGTCATCGCCGATGCCAAGCGCAGTGATATTGGCTCTACCGCGGCGGCCTACGCCAGTGCTTGGCTCGATGCAGATGCCCCCTACCGCTGCGATGCACTCACCCTCACTCCCTACCTCGGCGTAGGGGCCTTGAAGCCTTGCTTTGATGCGGCCAGGGCCAGTGGCCGTGGAGTCTTTGTGGTGGCGAGAAGTTCTAATCCCGAAGGCGTGGTGCTGCAAGAAGCAACTGCGGCTACGGGCCGCACGGTTGAAGATCAGGTCCTCGCCGAGATTGCGGCGGTGAATGGAGAAATCCACGATGGATCTTCACTCGGTCCCATTGGAGCAGTGGTGGGGGCAACGCGTACGGCCTCGACCTTTGATCTGAGCACCATGGGTGGAGCCTTCTTGATCCCGGGAGTGGGGGCTCAAGGTGGCACTGCCGCTGAGGTGGCAGCCCGCTTCAGCGGCCTCGATACGCGTTCTCTCCTCGTCAATCAATCCCGTTCCATTGCGTCTGTGGGCCCAGACTTAGGCCAGCTTCGGGAGAAGGTTCTGGCTGAACGCGAGGGGCTTCGCATCGCACTGGCCGCTTCTTGAACACTTGGCTAGGGTGCCGATGTGCCCCAGCCTCCGACGCTCACCGATGAACAGCGTCGCCAGGCGCTTGCCAAGGCAGCCTCCGTGCGTCGTCGCAGGGCCGAAATTCGCATGCAACTTAAGGCTGGGGACTTAGCAATGCGCGAGCTCCTCGACTTAGCCCAAGGGGACGAAGCCATCGCCACCATGAGGGTCTTGGCCGTCTTAGAGTCCATGCCACGCCTCGGCAAGGTGGGGGCTCGCCGAACGCTCAATCGACTTGGCATCGCCGAGTCTCGAAAGATTCAAGGACTAGGGCTTCATCAACGAGAAGGACTCTTGAGCTTTGGCGACTGCTGAAGGTCTCATTCTTGTGCTTTCTGGTCCCGGGGGAGCAGGCAAAGGCACCATCGCTCGAGCGCTCGCTGGGGCAGATGAAAGCATCCACCTGAGTCGCTCATGGACAACGCGTGCGCCAAGACCAGGTGAAGACGGTGAGGATTACGAATTCGTCGATGAGCCGCGCTTTCGTGCCCATATCGAAGCTGATGGTTTCCTCGAATGGGCAGAATTTCTCGGCCATCTCTATGGAACCCCTCGTCCTAGCGCTGAACGAGGCGCTGACCTGCTCTTAGAGATTGATCTCGAGGGTGCGAAACAGGTGCTCAGCCGCGAGCCAAGGGCCAAAGTGGTGCTCCTGCTGCCTCCCAGCCCCGAGATCCAAGAAGCACGGCTCAGGGCTAGGGGAGACGATGAGGAGCACATCCTGCGTCGCCTGGCCAAGGGCCGTGAGGAAGAGGCTCTAGGCCTAGATCTTGCCCATTATGTCGTCTATAACCACGATCTGACTGATGCCATTGGCGAGCTTCGTGGTATCATTGAAGTTCTGCGCGCACAGGAGTCTTAAGCTTTTGGGCCGATTGGCCAAGACGCGCACCGCAGAGGAGCAGTAATGGCTAAGCAACGACCCACCCTGATGGACCCTTCGATAGAGGATCTCCTCGACCACGCCGAGTCAAAGTTCACGCTCGTTGCCGTCGGTTCAGCTCGCGCGCGCCAGGTCAACTCCTACTACGGCCACCTTGGTCGCGGTGAGGGTGGACGCATCATTCCTCCTCAGGTGAGTTCGCTCTCTGATAAGCCCCTGTCGGTGGCTTTCGAAGAAATCGCCGAGGGCAAGGTAACCTTCCACCGCCCCAGCGCAGAAGAGTTGGCTGCTGAGGCCGAAGCCGCTGAAGCGGCTCGCATGGCCGCAGAGAGCTCGCTTATGTCTCCCTTTGGCACCACCGCTGAGGACGTTCAGTCGGTACTCGGAACCTCCAACTCGCTTGCTGAGCCTGAGGAACTGATCGCTGATGTGAGCGAGGAGCCCGAGCCCGCCTAAGTGCGGCACCGGGAATTTCTTTAGCCATGAATGGCGACCAGCCCTTCGTGGTCCTAGGCGTCGGCGGGGGTGTTGCCGCCTATAAAGCCATTGAGGTCCTTCGTGGCCTTACTGATGCTGGCGTCCACGTGGCGCCCATTCTCACGCGAGCTGCCCAACGCTTTGTTGCGCCGCTGACCTTCTCCGCCTTGGCCTCGGAACCGGCGCGAAGCGAACTCTTTGATACCCAAGACGTGAGTCCTCATACGCGTCTTGGCCAGGCGGCGGACCTGATCGTGCTCTGTCCAGCAACCGCTGACCTCCTAGGCCGTTACGCCCATGGACTTGCTGATGATCTGCTCACGGCAACTTTGCTCGCCAGTCGTGCACCAGTACTGCTAGCTCCTGCAATGCATACGGAGATGTGGGAGCACCCTGCGGTCCAAGCAAATTGCGCCACGCTGCTTGCCCGCGGCGTGCACATGGTCGGTCCCGTGTCTGGTCCCTTGGCTGGTGGCGATGCGGGGATGGGACGCTTGGCTGATCCTTCGGAGATTGTCCGAGCCGTCTTGGAACTCTTGGAGGCCAAGGGCTCCTTGAGCGGGACCCATGTCCTGGTGACTGCTGGGGGAACACGCGAAGCGATTGACCCCGTTCGCCTCATCACTAATCGCTCATCAGGCAAGCAGGGCTATGCAGTGGCGATTGAAGCCGCGAGACGCGGAGCCACCGTGGATCTGATCACGACAGCCAAACTCGACATCCCCGCCATCTTGCGTTCGAAGATCACGCTGACGGCCGTGGAGAGTGCCAAAGAACTCGAAGAGGCCACCTTGGCCCGCAGTCCAAGTGCCCAACTGGTGGTGATGGCAGCAGCAGTGGCGGACTATCGCCCCCGTCAGGTGGCTCCGCTCAAACTCACCAAGGGTGGAGCCATCCCCAGCATCGAACTTGAAACAACCACCGATATCCTCCGAGCCATTGTCGCCGCTAGGCCTCATGGCCAAGTAATTGTGGGCTTTGCCGCTGAAACCCACGACGCCCTGGAACGGGCGGCGGCAAAGATGGCTTCCAAGGGCTGTGACTTCATCGTGGTCAATGACGTCCTTCAAGAACATGTGGGTTTTGATGGGGATACCAATGAGGTCGTCATCCTCGAAGCAGCCGGTGGATCCACCAGAGTTCCGCTCACCACGAAAAGTGCCGTAGCAGCAGCGCTGTTGGATAAGGTACAAGAAGCCTTAGGGGTTTAAATCCCCCGAGTGGGCGATAAAAGGAGACACGTGCAGACAACCTTTACTTCAGAGTCGGTGACCGAAGGTCACCCTGACAAAATTGCGGATCAGATCTCTGACGCTGTCCTCGACGCCATCTTGACCCAGGACCCTCAGGCCAGAGTGGCCTGTGAGACCCTCACCACAACCGGACTGGTTGTGGTTGCAGGTGAAATCACCACGACGGCCGTCGTCGATATCCCCCAGATCGTGCGCAGTACGGTCAAAGAGATTGGCTACGACGACGACGCCAAGGGCTTCAATGGGGATACCTGCGCCGTGATGGTCACCCTCGACCGCCAAAGTCCCGACATTGCTCAGGGCGTTGACACCGCTGACGAAATTCGTTCAGGATCAGCTGGAGAAGACCTCTTAAACCGCCAGGGTGCTGGTGACCAAGGCATGATGTTCGGCTTCGCCTGCGACGAAACCCCCGACCTCATGCCGCTACCCATCTGGCTAGCTCACCGTCTTGCAGAGCGTCTCGCCCAGGTTCGTCGCAACGGTCAGCTGCCTTACCTGCGTCCCGATGGGAAAACTCAGGTTTCGGTGACCTATGACGGCAAGACCCCGGTTGCCATTGAGACCGTTTTGATCTCAAGCCAGCACGCTGCTTCGGTTGACCGTGGCGTACTCACCCATGATCTCATCGATCAGGTCATCACGCCGCTCTTGCCAGAAAACCTTGACCTCTCTGGTCTGCGCACCTTGGTGAACCCCACGGGCAAGTTTGTGCTCGGTGGGCCTCACGCTGATGCCGGCCTCACGGGTCGAAAGATCATTGTCGACACCTATGGCGGTATGGCCCGTCATGGTGGTGGCGCATTTTCGGGCAAGGACCCATCAAAGGTTGACCGTTCGGCTGCATACGCTGCCCGCTGGGTTGCCAAGCACGTGGTTGCTGCCGGTGCCGCAAGCCGCTGTGAAGTACAGGTTGCCTACGCCATTGGTGTGGCGCATCCCGTTTCACTCTTGGTGGAAACCTTTGGCACCGAAGCGGTGGACCCTGAGCAGATTGGTGCAGCGGTAAGCGAGATCTTTGACCTCCGCCCTGCTGCGATCGAGCGTGACCTTGACCTGCGCAAGCCTCGCTATCGCAAGACGGCAGCCTACGGACATTTTGGTCGCAATTCGGATGAATTCACCTGGGAGAAGACTCCTCGTGTCGACGACCTCAAGAAGGCTCTTGGGCTCTAGCTCTGAGGGTCCCGAGGGGACCAAGGTTGTTCAAGTTCGCTGCCAGCGAACCACACTGGATCGGCCCTTGGACTACCTCGTTCCCGAGGGCTTCGCAGCGATCGCCATTGGGGACTTAGTCTCCGTCGAGTTGCGCGGTCGAAAGGTGGAGGCTTGGGTCGTTTCGACCAATCCTCTTGAGGATGCAACGCGAAAACTCCAGCCACTTTTACGCTGGCTGGGTAGGGCCGTCACCCCGGAGGCGATAGCGCTTTGTGAGTGGGCCGCATGGAGATGGCATAGCCGCGTTAATCGTTTTCTTAAGACTGCATCGCCGAGCCGTCGCGTGCGAGAGATGCCTCATCCCCCCAGGTCAGCTTGCGCGCTAGATCCCACGAAGGTCTGGCTTGGCGCTGGCCGAGATGCAGTCACCAGTGGCGGCGGACTCTTTGTCCTCGCACCCACGAAGGATCCCTTTGAGATCCTTCTCGGGGTCATTGCCGAGCTAGAGGCTCAAGAAGGCACTGTGCTCGTCATTGTTCCTGAACTCGGCTGGGCACAGCGCTTAGTTAAGCGTTTGGGGAGCATTGGCGTGGCTGCGGTTTCTTCAACGCAGGATGCGCAAGCAAGGGCCGGCTGGCCCGTGGTGGTAGGTACGAGAGCAGCCATCTTCTTGCCAGTGCCCAAACTCTCCGGGGTGGTGATCTTTGATGCTCATGACGAGTCTCTTGGAGAGGAGGGAACACCGAGTTGGCATGCCCTTGAAGTTGCTCGCCATCGTTGTGCGCAATGGGGAATTCCCCTCGTGGCGACTGCGCCATTTCGTGCCTCGTCATTGCGTGTGTTATCGCTCCTAGAGAGCCCCAAGGATGAAGAGCATCTGAGTTGGGCGGATATCGCAGTCTTTGACCAGCGCAGTCTTGATCCGCGAGAAGGCATGTTTTCTTCACCACTCGCATCAGCCGCAGCCCAAGTGCTTGAAACGAGCGACGCTCAAGAGACGGCTGTAGTGGCTGTACTGAATACCAAAGGTCGTGTCGTTCTTTTGGCCTGCTCGGCCTGTCGTTCGGTAGCGAGATGTGTGAGCTGTGGGGGCGCCATGGCGCTTGTTGACGGAGTCTTAGTGTGTCGGCGTTGTGACGCAGTGCGACCTGTGGCTTGTGCCTCTTGCGGTTCGACATTGTTAAAGGGGATCAGGTTGGGCGTTCAAGGGGCGGGTGAACAATTTGGCGCCCTATTACGTAAGCCTGTGGAGGTCGTCGAAGGCAGTGGCGTTAGCGACTGGACCCCAAGCCAGGTCGTACTGGGCACCGAAGCCGTGTTGCACCGCGTTCGCCGTGCGGGCCTCGTGGCTTTTTTAGATTTCGACCAACATCTCCATGCCGTGCGCATCTCGGCGAGTGAAGACGCCTTAGCGCTCCTCGTGCGCGCGCTTCGCATGGTTGCGCTTCGCCCCGGTGGCAAGGTGCTCGTCCAAACGCGCGATCCCGAGCACCCCATTTTGCTGGCGCTTGGCACCGGCTCGGTGGCACAGTTGCTCGATGACGAGGATGCTCTGCGTCGTTCCCTAAAACTTCCGCCCTACGTTGCTCAGGCGGTCTTGAGGGGTGAAGGGGCCCGCGCACTAGCCCAGGAGCTTGGGGCCGTGGAGATCTCTGCGGGGAACTTCCTCATTGAGGCGGAGAACCACAGCCTCCTCTGTGATCAGTTGGCTGCATTGGAGATTCCTGAGGGGGTGAAGGTTGCCGTAGACGCACGAAGCGCCTAGGGCGGCATGCGCCGTAACATGGGGATGTGGACACAATGGCGATACGCACCTATGGCGATCCGGTACTCAAGCGAGCAACGCAAGAGGTCACCGAAATTGACGGCTCCCTCGTTGATCTGGTCAACGCCATGGTGGAGACCATGTACGACGCGCCAGGTGTCGGACTTGCGGCCAACCAGGTAGGAATTTCCAAGCGCCTCTTCGTCTATGACATTGGCGATGGGCCTGAAGCAGTCGTGAATCCCCAGATTGTCGAGTCCGATGGGTCCTGGACTTACGAGGAGGGCTGCCTCTCCATTCCAGGGGTCAGTTTTACGATTACCCGCCCCAATGCTGTGCACCTGGTGGGCCTTGACCTCAACGGCAATGAGATCTCCTTGGAAGTCGATGAATTCGAAGGCCGCGTGTTCCAACATGAACTCGACCACCTCGATGGCGTCTTGATGGTGGAGCGCCTCGACGATGACGAACGAGGTCGCGCAAAGCGCCTGCTTGCCGAGCGTTTGACGCTGCCCACTGCTGACCCCGATGGACTTCGCCAGCTCCTGATCCAGCCCTAAGCATGGCCAAGATCATTTATCTCGGTTCTCCCGAGGCCGCAGTGGCGCCACTCAAGGCCCTGCTTGATGCGGGTCACGAAGTTCCCCTCGTGATTTCGCAGCCCGATAGACGTCGTGGCCGTGGTGGCGAGCTTTCTTCGACTCCCGTAAAAGCCTTCGCGCAGTCTCAAGGAATCAGCGTGACTGATGACCTCGGGCTTTTGGCCTCCAGCAATGTAGAACTTGCCGTGGTGGTTGCCTACGGGCGGATTATTCCGAAAGAGCTTCTGGTGCTCATGCCCTTTTTGAACATTCACTTCTCCCTCCTGCCACGCTGGCGGGGCGCAGCACCCGTAGAGCGAGCGATCCTTGAAGGAGACGACCTGAGTGGAGTTTCCATCATGGCCCTCGAAGAGAGCCTTGATACGGGTGCTGTTTACGCCAGGGCGGAGCTAGCGCTGGGGGAGAAGACCGCCGAGGAGATCCTGAGGGACTTGTCGAATCTTGGGGCCTCACTCTTGCGAGAACTCTTGGCCAAGGGTCTTGAGGGCCTGCCTGAGCCAGTCGCACAGGCCGGGGAAGCCAGCTATGCCAAGAAGATCAGCGCTGAGGATCTGCGTATCAGCGCTTCGATGACGGCGGAAGAGATGTTGAGACGAGTGCGTCTGGGGCGAGCTTCATTGGGAGTCTTGGGTCGTCGTTTAGGGGTGCTCGCCGCTCATTGTGAGGATTCAGAGCCGGGTGACGAGCCCGGAAGCCTGAGTGGCTTTGTGTTGTGTACCTCAAGCGGACGCTTAGTCCTCGACCTCGTCCAACCCGAAGGCAAGCGTCCCATAGCCGCGCAGGACTGGTCTCGTGGTGCGAGGCTGCCCACGGTCGCACCTCTTGACTAGGCCCGGCGTTACGCTTCGCAGTATGGAGACGCGAGTGGCGAGAGATCCGGGGAAGGTGGGCGAGATCAAAATCGCTCCTTCCATTCTCTCTGCAGACTTCACTGCCCTCGGCGAAGGCGTCCGCGCTGTCGCGAGCGATGCCGACTGGGTTCACCTTGATGTGATGGATGGACACTTTGTCCCCAATTTGACCATCGGTCCGCCCGTGGTGGCCTCCCTTCGCTCGACCACGGACTTGTACTTTGACTGTCACCTCATGGTGACCAAGCCCGAGACCTTGCTTGAGGGCTTTGCCAAGGCTGGAGCTGACGGCTGCACGGTTCACCTCGAAGTGGGCCGTACTCAAGAACTCATAGATCAGATGAGGTCCTTGGGATTACGCGTAGGGATTGCGGCAAATCCTGATGCAAGTTTCGCGATGATTGAACCCTGGTTGGAGCAGGTGGATCTGGTCTTACTGATGACGGTCTTCCCTGGCTTTGGGGGACAGGCCTTCATGGATTCTGTGCTGCCCCTCATCGCTCAGGTGGCGCAGACTCGCGAGGACAAGGGCTACAGCTTTGACCTTGAGGTTGATGGCGGCATCGATACCACGACGGCACCCATGGTGGTGGCTGCGGGTGCGAACGCCTTGGTTGCGGGCTCTGCGATCTACGGCAAGCCAGATCCTTCGCAGGCCGTAAGGGACCTGCGCAGCGCCGCAAACCCTTAAGGCCCCTTCTACAATGGCCCTGTGGCAAATTCCCTAGAGCGCGAAGCCATGGCGCTTGCCATGGGCATTGCCGCAAGAGTGCGCACGACGGCTTCTCCCAACCCTTGGGTGGGTGCTGCGCTCATTGCCGATGGGGCAGTGATTGCGCTGGGGGCTACTGAAGCCCCCGGAGGACGCCATGCCGAGATCGTGGCCCTGGACTCTGCCGGATCACGGGCGCAAGATTCCACCTTGGTTGTCACCTTGGAACCTTGTGCCCATCAAGGAAGAACGGGACCCTGCGTCGAAGCCATCAAGGCCGCAGGAGTGGCTCGCGTGGTGGTGGGAACCTTGGATCCCGATCCTCGGGTAAGCGGCAGGGGCATAGCGGCACTGCGAGAAGCGGGCATAGAAGTTGAAGAGGCCTGCGCCGAGGATGAAGTGAAAGAGCAACTCGCTGCCTATCTTCATCATCGAAGCACCGGCCGACCCTTGGTGGTCTTGAAATTGGCAGCCACCCTTGACGGGCAGACTGCCATGGCCGATGGCTCAAGTCGTTGGATTACCTCACCAGAAGCCAGGGAAGATGTTCATCAGCGCCGAGCGAGGGCTGAGGCCATTTTGGTGGGGGCGGGCACCGTGCGTGCCGATGACCCCGAGCTCACGGTGCGCCTTGAGGGCTTTGAGGGTCGCCAGCCACGCCGGATTGTCCTTGGCGACATTGCTGAAAGCGCGAAGGTGCATCCCTGCGAGGTGCATCACGGCGATATCGGAGTCCTCTTGGATCGCTTGGGCTCCGAGGGAGTACTTGAGCTACTGGTAGAGGGTGGTGCAAGGGTCGCCTACGCTTTACACCGTGACCACCTTGTCAATCGCTACCTGCTCTACCTTGCTCCAGCCTTCGCTGGAGGAGTTGGTGGCGCCCCGCTTTTCGACGGCCCTGGTGCAATCTCGATGAGTGAGCTCTGGAGAGGCAGTTTTGCCTCCGTAGTCCTTCTCGGTGGAGATCTCTGTGTGGAGGTAGTGGCCTAATGCCATTCGCAACAATCGAAACGGCAATTGAACAAATTCGCAATCTCGGCATGGTCGTCGTAGTCGACGATGAGGATAGGGAGAATGAGGGCGACCTCGTCATGGCTTCCGAGGCGGCCACGCCAGAAAACCTGGCCTTTTTCATCGCGCACACCTCGGGCGTCATTTGCACGCCACTTGAGGCGGAGCGTGCTGATCACCTCGATCTTCCGCTCATGGTCGCAGCAAACACCGAAGCCCAGCGGACCGCATTCACCGTGAGCGTTGACTTTCGTCACGACACCACCACGGGTATCTCGGCTGCCGACCGTGCGGCAACCATTCGCGCCCTGATTGACCCTGAAACGCGTCCTACGGATCTGAATCGACCTGGCCACATCTTCCCCTTGCGCTACCGCGCAGGAGGAGTGCTCAAGCGCGCCGGCCACACCGAAGCGACAGTTGACCTCTGTCGGGCTGCTGGACTGGCTCCAGCCGGCGTGCTCTGTGAGATTGTTACTGCCGATGGCCAGGAGATGGCCCGACTCCCTGATCTGGTGGCTTTTGCCACCGAGCACAATCTTCCCCTGATCTCTATTGCCGATTTGATTCGTTATCGCCGGCGTCACGAAAAGCTGGTGCGCCAAATCGCTGACGCCAATTTGCCCACCGAGCTGGGCGAATTCCGCTCCTTGGTTTATGAATCGGTCCTTGATGGTGAACAGCACTTGGCGCTTGTTGCTGGTGACATCGGTGACGGCAAGGACGTCTTGGTGCGCGTGCACTCGGAATGTCTCACGGGAGATGTCTTTGGGTCACGCCGCTGTGATTGCGGACCTCAGCTCAACGCTGCTCTGGCTGAAGTTGCTCGTGAGGGCCGCGGCGTCGTGGTTTACCTGCGAGGTCATGAGGGCAGGGGAATCGGTCTCGGCCACAAAATTCGCGCCTATGCCTTGCAAGAGCAGGGTCGTGACACCGTCGACGCCAACCTCGAACTCGGCCTGCCCATCGACAGCCGCGAGTATGGCATTGGTGCACAGATCTTGGTTGACCTGGGTGTGCAGACCATGCGTCTCATGACGAATAACCCCGTGAAATACGGGGGACTCGAAGGCTTTGGCCTAGACATCACCGAGCGGGTGTCGATTGAGATTGAAGCCACTGCAGAAAACGCCGATTACCTCAATGCCAAGCGTGATCGCATGGGGCACCTCATTGGAGGTGCCGATGACCTCTAGCGATCGAACTGAACTCGCTGAGGGTCAGATCGAGACTTTCCACGATCGGGTTGGACTCCAACTCGTCCAATCCCACGATGGTGCGGGTCTTCGCATAGGCATTGTCGCTGGTCACTTCAACGGGGGGATTAGCGCACGACTGCTCGAAGGCTGCCTCGAAGCACTCTTTGCCTGTGGGGTCGATAAGGCTGATATCACGGTGACCTGGGTTCCCGGTGCCTTCGAGGTGCCACTAGCCGCTCAGCGCTTCGCCAGTGCCGGCAAGGTGGATGCGGTAATCACCCTGGGTGCAGTCATCCGTGGAGATACCCCACACTTTGAATACGTAGCGGGGGAATGTGCCCGGGGAATTACCGACGTGCAGCTCCGCTGCCAGATCCCAGTGGTCTTTGGCGTTCTGACCGTTAATACCGAGGAGCAGGCCCTCATTCGCTCTGAAGCAGACAAGACCAACAAGGGCTATGAGGCTGGGCTAACGGCAATTTGGATGGCCAGACTCTTTGATCACCCCGACTTCGCATCCTGAGCCCAATCTCTGCGAGAATACCAAGGTGCTAAAGCTCGTCCTTCCAAAGGGCTCCTTGGAGTCCGCAACCCTCAAACTCTTTGCCGATGCCGATCTCGAGGTATCTCGTTCCTCCTCGGTGGACTATCGCGCAAGCATTGATGATCCCCGGATTGAGCTCGTTCGCATTCTTCGACCTCAGGAAATCCCTGTTTATGTTGCTGAGGGTCGTTTTGATCTCGGTATCACCGGCCGTGACTGGATAACCGAGCGGGGCAGCGAAGTAGTTTCACTCGGCGAACTCAATTACTCGAAAGCGACGTCCAATGCCGTGAGAGTGGTGCTTGCGGTAGCGGGGGACTCTCCCTTTGACTCGCTCGCTGATCTCGCTAAGGCCAAGGGGACCATAAGGGTGTCTACGGAGTACCCAGAGCTCACCGCTCGCGCCCTAGCTGAAGCCGGCGTTGACGCAGAGATCTCACTTTCCTATGGCGCAACCGAGGCCAAGGTTCCAGAGATTGCCGATGCCGTGGTGGAAATTACTGAAACCGGCCGTGCCATTAAGGCTGCTGGACTCAAAATCATCCACACGGTCTTGACCTCACGCACCGAACTCATCGCCAATCCTGAGGCAGCTGCCGATCCGACGAAGCGCCACGCCATGGAGCAGGTGATGTCCTTGCTGCAAGGAACGCTTGAAGCTCGTGGCAAGGTACTCGTAAAGCTCAATGTGACCGCTGAAGCCCTAGATGCCGTAGTTGGCCAGCTGCCAGCGATGCGTTCGCCAACCATCTCGCCCCTATCGGGCAATGGTGGCTTCGCCGTGGAGACCGTGGTACCGAAGAGTGAAATCAATATCTTGATTCCTGCCCTGCGTGACGCTGGCGCCACGGATTTACTGGAGATTCCCCTCTCCAAGATCATTCACTAAGCAGCTGCGCTCCAAAGGCGAAGGTCAGTCCTCTGTGGGATTGGCAGCCGCGCCCGAAAGGGTGACGAAGGTCAACTGCATCTGAGCAAGGGCATCGCGTAAATTGACCTCGTCCTCGCCAAGGCGCCCTTCGGTGGCGTTGATCAGGCCAGCGAGGCCGTCAATAGCTACTCGGGCTTCTGCAAAATTGGGTGGGGAGATTGAGAGGTGAACCGCTGCCAACTCGAAGAGGCCGTAGCAATGGTTGGCGAGGATGGCTGAAGCCGGGGTGGCGGCGAGTTGGGCCTGGAGGGCTGCGAGTCGCTCTTGGGGGTCTTGAAACTGCTCATCGGGGCTATCTGACATCTCTGATAGCCTAGAAGAACTACAGGAAGTGGGACTCGGTGAATTCCAGTCCCCACCTCGTCGCTTCAGGCGCACGGGGTACAGCGCTGGAGAGGCCCTTTTGGGGTCTCCTTCGTGGCCCGCTTCCGCTGACGTCCCCGGAAGGGCCAGGGACCAGAGCGAAGGAGTAGGCAGGAATCGCAGCTTCAACCCCCGACCACCGGATCAACGACCGCATTAGGGCTCGTGAGGTTCGCCTCGTAGATGACGAGGGAAACCAGCTCGGCGTTAAATCATTGTCTGAGGCTCAGGCGCTTGCGCGTGACCGGGACCTTGACCTCGTTGAGGTAGCCCCAACCGCCCAGCCGCCAGTTTGCCGGATTATGGACTATGGAAAGTTCAAATTCGACGAAGCGCAGCGGGCAAAAGAGTCGCGACGTAAGTCCGGTAGTCATGGGATCAAGGAGATGAAGTACCGCCCGAAGATCGGGATTGGCGACTTCGACACCAAGACCCGCAAAGTTGCGCAATTCATTGGAGAAGGACACAAGGTCAAGTTGACGATCATGTTCCGTGGACGAGAGGTGTTTCACCCCGAACTCGGTAAGAAGATCCTCGATCGAGTAGCCGACGCGGTCTACGAGATTGCCAAGGTGGAAGCTGCACCGAAGCTCGACGGTCGAAACATGATCATGGTGCTCGCACCAGGTAAGGGCAAGCGCCCAAATCCTGAGGGAGACAGCACAACAACGGCAAGCACTGCACCAGAAGCGGTGCCAGAGCTGCAAGCCGACGTTGAGGCCAGCGCACAGACCCCCATCGCAGCAACACCAACCACAGAGGCTCCTGCAGAGGCAACGCTGCCAGCAGAGTCCATTGAGAACCCTAAGGAGTAGCAGATATGCCAAAGATGAAGACACACAGTGGGGCTAAGGCCCGCATCAAGGTAACCGGATCGGGACGACTTCGTCGTCGCAAGGCCTTCCGTGGCCACATCTTGGAGAAGAAGAGCCCAGCTCGCAAGCGCTCGCTCGGTCGTGACACTGAAGTCTCCACCGGCCAGGCCAAGCGCGTGCGCAAGCTCCTCGGCATCTAATCAGACCCTGAAGACGACACTAAAGACGAAACGAAGGTAAGGAGAGAACATGGCTCGAGTTAAGCGATCAGTAAACGGCCGCAAGCACCATCGCGCGGTACTAGAGCAGGCCAAGGGTTACTACGGAGCACGCAGTCGCTCATTCCGCGCTGCCAACGAAGCAGTACTCCACGCAGGTCAATACGCATTTCGTGACCGCCGCGCAAAGAAGGGCGAATTCCGCAAGCTGTGGATCCAGAGGATCAACGCTGGCACCCGTCAATACGACATGTCCTACAGCAAGTTCATTGCTGGACTGCGTGAAGCTGGTGTCGTTGCGGACCGTAAGACACTCGCGGACCTCGTGGTGAACGACCCGCCGGCCTTCAAGGCCTTGGTGGACCTTGCTCGTGCCGCACTCGTGGAGTCTGCCTCCTGAGCGAGCACCTAGCGTTTACGCATCAGCGAATCCGCAGGCTTCGCAGGCTCGTAGCGCGCCGAGAACTCCGTGAAGAAGAAGGTCTCCTCGTTGTCGAGGGCCCCGAGTTGATCTCGACGGCCCTTGATGCGGGAGCCGTGGTGGAGTCGCTCTACCTGGCGCCTCAAGAGCGCGACGATCTTGAAGCTCTTGCCGACCGGATTCTGGCCCTAGGCGGCCGAGTGTTCAGCCTTGAAGAAGGCGTTTTGGAGCGTGTTGCCTCGGCAATGAGCCCTCAGCCGGCGATGGCCATTGTGGGATCTCCCATCAAAAGCGCTCTCCCCGAGCTCAAGCATGGTGTGGTCGTGCTTGTTGAGGACCTTCGCGATCCAGGAAATGCGGGAACCATTGTTCGTTCGGCGGATGCCTTTGGGGCTCAAGCGGTGGTATTCACCGGCAGTTCGGTGGATCCCACCAATCCCAAGGTGGTGCGTTCCACCGCCGGGTCCCTCTTCCATCTGCCTATCGTGAAATGTTCGGTTGAAGATGCCTTCGAAGCCCTCGAAAATTCAGGTTTTACCTCAGCAGCCACGGTCATGCGGGGAAATGCCCAACTTGGTGTTGACCCCCTCGCTGACCGCCTTGCCCTGTGGGTAGGCAATGAGGCCCATGGTCTCTCAGCAGCTGTGGTTGATCGCTGTGCGCTCAGGCTCTCGATTCCTATGCAGGGATCATCGGAGTCACTCAATGCAGGTGTTGCAGCCTCAATTGCGCTCTATGAGGCACAGCGACAAGGCATAAGTTCTGCGGCCGGGCGATCTACGATGGACGTGGGTAAGGACGCGTAGGGGTGGACCAGTGACGGTTGATGCAAAACAGATTGAGCAGGCAACGCTCAGCGCTATCGCATCTATTCGCGCTGCGAGCAGCTTGGGCGAACTTCGTGATGCCGAGTCCGCAGCGACTGGCAAGCAAGGTGTGCTCATCGGCTTTCGCCGCGAACTTGGCTCCCTTGAGCCTGAGCAAAAGCGTGAGCTCGGTGCGCTGATCCACACAGCCCAAGAGCAACTGACCGAGGCGGTTTCAGTCTGTCGTGCTGGCCTTGAAGCGAAGGCGCGTGCGCAAGAACTTGAAGCTGATCGCCTTGACCTCAGTGAAACCATCGACAAGCAGGTGCGTCCAGCACTGTCGCGTGGACATCGTCATCTCGTCAGCCAGACGCGCGATGCCTTAGAAGACGTTTTTTGTGCCATGGGTTTCAGCGTTGCGGATGGACCCGAGGTGGAGACGGACTGGTACAACTTTGAAGCGCTGAACATCCCTCCAGCTCACCCTGCGCGTGGCATGTGGGACACCTTCTATCTTGACCTCGGTGAAGCCGAGACCGTCTTGCTCCGTACGCATACCTCTCCCGTGCAGATTCACCTCATGGAAGAAGCGGTGCAAGCAAACAGCCTGCCCATCCACGCGGTGATGCCGGGCCGATGCTTCAGACGCGATACGCCGGATGCACGCCACCTCGCGGCCTTCCATCAAATTGAAGGCCTTGTGGTGGACAGAGAAATCACCTTTGCCGACCTGGCGGGCACCATCGAGACCTTCACCGCTGCCTACTTTGGCCCCGACATTCACTCGCGTCTTCGCCCCGCCTATTTCCCCTTCACCGAGCCTTCGGCGGAATACGAGATCACCTGCACCCTTTGTCGAGGTGCAGGATGCCGCACCTGTTCGATGACGGGCTGGATAGAGCTTGGTGGCTGCGGCATGATCGACCCCGCCGTTTTCGAAGCTGTTGGTATCGACAGCAAGGAATGGTCAGGTTTCGCCTTTGGCTTCGGTATTGATCGTTGCGCCCAAATGCGCCACCAGATTCCTGATATGCGCGCATTAATCGAGAACGACCTTCGCTTCGTGGAACAGTTCTAGGCCCTGCGATGAAAATCTCTCTTTCCTGGCTTAATGAATTGGCGCCCTTTGGTGACGACGTTGCGGCCCTCACCGAGACCCTCGATGACCTCGGCCTCTTGGTAGAAGGCATCGAGCGCAGCGGTGAAGGCCTCGAGGCGGTCATCGTTGCCCGCGTTGACAAGATCTCCGCCATCGAAGGGGCCGATCGCGTTCGTGAAGTGAGCGTCTTTGACGGTGAAGGTCAATTGACCATCGTGTGTGGGGCTATGAATTTCTCTGTGGGGGATCTCGTGCCCTTGGCTCCCGTTGGTGCAGTGCTGCCCGGTGGCTTTGAAATCGCGAAGCGCAAGATGCGCGGCGTTGAGTCCAACGGCATGCTCTGTGCCGCTGGCGAACTTGGCCTAGAGGACAGCGCTGATGGGCTCATGGTGCTCAACAGCATTGATGGGGCAAGCCCAGGAGCAAGTTTCAGCCAAAGCTTGGGAATCATTCCCGACGTGATTTTTGACATCGCTGTGGAAGGCAATCGCCCCGATGCTTGGTCGGTTCATGGAGTCGCTCGGGACTTAGCTGCGCGCATGGGCCTCGCACTTACTCTGCCCATTGCCCAGACGCAGTTACCTGCAGCAAAGGTGGATGGCGCCCCGGCGAAGATTGAAGCAGCTGATCTCTGCGGAAGACTCTGTGTGGCCAAACTCGAAGGCATCGTGGTTGGTCCAAGCCCGACCTGGATACAGCGACGCTTAAGCGCTTCGGGTATGCGTCCTATCAATAACGTGGTTGACGCTTCTAATCTCGTGATGCTGGAAATGGGTCAGCCGACACATCCTTACGACCTTGCTGGCGTTGACGGTGGGGGAATTGTTGTTCGCCGCGCGAAGGCCGGCGAAGTACTCACCACCCTCGATGGCGTTTCCCGCACGCTCGGTCTTGCTCGCCCAGGCGTTGGCACTGGTGAAGATGATCTGGTCATTACTGCTGCCAGTGGCAGCGTCCTAGGCGTGGCAGGCATTATGGGCGGCGCGAGCAGTGAGATCGCAGCCTCAAGCACCTCGGTGCTGCTCGAGCTTGCCTACTTCGATGCCATGGCCATAGCGAAGACTTCAAAGGCTCTTGGGCTGCGTACCGAAGCCTCTGCACGCTTTGAACGAGGCTGTGACCCCCGCATCATTGAGGCTGCGCTTTGTCGCTTTGTCGATCTCGTGAAGCTCTCCTGCCCTTCGGCAAGCCTGTCTAGCGATCTGGTGATCCTTGAGGGCGAGACCTCCGAGCCAGCAAAGATTGAGATCAGTCTGGCGGCCATGAATCGCTTCTTGGGAACGCAGCTTGATGCTGCGGGGGTTGCCACACTCTTGGAGCCCCGTCTCTTTTCCTGCCAGGTGGATGGAGACACACTCAGCGTTCTTGCGCCCTCTAGTCGCAGCGATATTCGCCCCATGCCCTTTGGTGTGGCCGACCTCTATGAAGAGATCGCGCGCACCGCTGGATACCGCGCCATGGCCCGTAGTTATCCCTCCTGGTCTGAACCCGGTGGGCTGAGTATCCAGCAGCAACTTCGTCGTAGTTTGCGTGAAATCTGTGTAGGACTCGGTTGCAGCGAAGTCTGGACACCTTCAATTCTCCCGGACAAGCTCGTTGACCTAGCTGGGATTGTCGGGCCCGCACTCAAGATTGCCAACCCGCTTTCTTCCGATGAATCCACCCTGCGCACCGGCATGCTGGCGGGAATGCTTCAGGTTGCGCAACGTAATCTCGAACGACAACGCAGTGATGTTGCCCTCTTCGAACTTGGCACCGTCTTTGTGCATCCCGCGAATATGAGTGAGCCAAGACTCGCGCGCACCGCAGGGGGATCGGCTTCAAACACGGTTCTGCCAGGCGAGCAAGAACGCCTCAGTTTGCTTTTTGCTCGCGAGGGTGATGATGCGAAAACTGCCGTGGTGGCATGGCGGACACTAGAAGCCAGCCTTGGGCTTGAGCCCTTGGTCATGACGCCGGTGATCGCAGAGGAACTGCCACTCGGATGTCACCCAACACGTTGCGCAAAGCTCACGAGCGCCAGTGGAGCCCTCCTGGGCTTCCTTGGTGAAATCGACCCCGCCCTCATTGACGCTTCAGGTATTGCCTTGGTAGGGGAGCGTCGTCGCATCGGCTGGCTAGACATTCACGTTGATCTGCTTGCTGATGTCGGTCAGATTCCTCGAAGGCCACTTGAGGCTAAGCCAATCAGCCGTTTTCCCAGTGCTGCCTTCGACCTGGCCTTCGTTGTGCCTAACAAGGTGCTCGCATCCACGCTTGAAGCAGCGCTCGTGCAAGCTGCGGCTGACCCGCTGGAATCAATTCGCCTCTTTGATGTGTTCCGCGGCGGACAACTTGGTGATGATGAGCGCTCCTTAGCCTTTGAACTGCGCCTGAGTTCTATCGAAAAGACGCTTTCAGATGCCGATCTGGGTGAAGTGCGTGCCGCTTGCATCGCTGCAGCCGAGAGCCTCGGCGCCTCATTGCGCAACTAGGAAGTCTTCGCCTCCAGCACTTTGACCTGCGAGGTGGCCAAGATTGCTCCCAGCACGATCAGTGGGAAGCCCAAGAGCATGCCTAAGGTGAGTTGCTCTCCAAGAATACTTAGGCCCAAAATGACCGCAACGAGTGGGTTGAGGTAGGTCACCATCATCGAACGATGTGGTCCTACTTCACGGATGAGGTAGAAGAAGGCTAAGAAGCCTAAGACCGTTGGGCCGAGAGCTAGCCCAAGGATGGACCAGGACACCGAAGCGCTGAGATGATTGGGCAGGTGACTCAGCCCCCAAGGTGCGTAGCCAATGGCGACCATCATGACGGAAGCGGCGACAACTTCGAGTGCCGGCAGCTCAGAGAGTTTTAGCGAGATGATGATGGGACCCAAGCTGTAGCCAAGGGCCACCATGAACATCATGCCCACGCTCAGCCAACTAGCTCCGGTGACGTCGATGCCAACGAGGAGCGCAACGCCAAGGCTTCCCGCCAAGAGCCCGAGGATTCTCTTAGGGCTGAGGCGATCTTCGGGGTGCGACAGTCTCGTGGCGACGGCACCGATGAGGGGAACGGCAGCCACGATGAGCCCGGTGAGCGAACTCGAGAGCCTGCGCTCGGCTTGGCCCATGAGTAACCAGGGAATCCCCATCTCGCAGACGGCGTAGATGGCAACCCAGGGCCAGGCTTTGGCCACGATTTTCCACTGTCCCCGGCTGATGACGAGGGGCAGAAAGAGCAAACTTGCTATGGCCGTGCGGAAAAACATCAGGCTTCCTGGGTCAATCTCGACTACCGCAACGCGGATCATGAGGTAGGGCGTTCCCCAGATCAGGCCCAGAGCGAGGAAGAGCAGCCAGCCGCGACGGCTCATAGCGCCCGCCTAGGGCAGGTTTTGGCCCAAAAGGACTCGGCTTTGGAGGATACTTGCAAGACTATGCAACTTAGCGTATAGAATTACACCATGGCAACCGCGGGAGTTCTCGGAGCATCAGGTTATGCAGGTACGGAACTCTTGGGGATCCTTGCTGGACACGGGCAGATGGAGCTCGTCGTTGCCGGGGCACATCGTTCGGCCGGCATCACCGTTGCCCAGCACCAGCCTTCGCTTGCTCCGGCCTATCCCGATCTCGTGATGCTTGAGGCCAGTCCGGAATCTGTTTCTGGGCTCGATGTCGTCTTTTTGGCCCTTCCCCATGGGGAATCACAGCAGATGATGCGGCTTTTTGCCCCTGAACAGACCATCATCGACCTTTCGGCTGACTTTAGGACAGGCGCTAAAGCCTATGAGCACTGGTATGGAAGCCCTCATCAGGCAGCTGAACTCTGCGATGAGTTTGTCACCGGAGTTGTGGAACGCAGCCGGCAGCAACTTCAGGGTGCAAAGCGGATTGCTGTTCCGGGTTGCTATCCCACCGCGAGCACCTTGGCCCTTGGGCCACTGCTTGATAGGGGACTGATTGAGTCTTCGGGCATCGTGATCGATGCGGTGAGTGGCGTTTCGGGCGCAGGTCGTTCAAGTGCTGAGGCTTATGGATTTTCGCAGATTGATGAAGATTTCAAGGCCTATGGCCTTTTTGATCACCGCCACACCGGCGAGATTCAAGATCTGCTCAATGCCGAGGTCATCTTTACGCCTCATCTTGCACCCATGGTGAGGGGCATGTTGGTGACTTGCTACGCGAGGCCAAAGGCTTCTGTGACTGCAGACCAACTCCAGGCCGCAATGCGCGAGGCCTACCAGGATGAAGCCTTCGTGACGCTGACGCCCCATGCTCCATCGACCAAGTGGACGGCACATTCGAATGCCGCCTTTGTTTGGGTAGGGCTCGACGAAAGAACAGGTTGGGTCGTCGCCATGGCGGCCATCGACAATCTCGGCAAGGGTGCCGCCGGCCAAGCCGTTCAGGCGGCCAATGTCGCGCTCGGCTTTAGCGAAACCGAAGGACTTAGCACGATAGGGAGTTTTCCATGAGCGTCCTCGCAGCACAGGGTTTCATTGCCGGTGGCGCACACCTCGGCATCAAAGCTGATGGGGTGCCCGACGTGACCATCGTGGCCAGCGCCTCAGGCCAGGCCTTGAGTTGCGCTGCTGTCTTTACGACAAACCTGACCGCTGCAGCACCAGTACAGGTCAGTCGGGCCCATCTCAAAGCGACGTCGGGTAAAACTCGGGCAGTCGTAGTGACCTCAGGTAATGCCAATGCCGCCACCGGTCAGCAGGGTCTTGCCGATGTTGAAGCGATTTTGAACGAGACGGCCACCGCGCTGTCTTGTGCAGCAGAAGAAGTGCTGATCTGCCAGACAGGACTCATTGGTATTCGTTTCCCCAGAGAAGCGGTCCTGCCAGGCCTTGCTCCTTTGGTGGCAGCGCTAGCCAATGACGACGCTCATGCTTCAGCTGCTGCTCAGGCCATCTTGACCACCGATACGAAGGCAAAGACCGAAGTCCTAAAGAAGGGCTCCTTTACCGTTGGCGGAATCGCCAAAGGCGCCGCGATGCTCGCACCCAAGATGGCGACGATGTTGTCCGTGATTACTACTGATGCCGAAGTATCACCGGCACAATTGCACGATGCGCTTGCAGAGGCGGTGTCCACGAGTTTTAACGCCATGACGGTGGATGGTTGCCGTTCAACCAATGACAGCGTCATCGTGATGGCCAGTGGCGAAGCGGGTCCCGTGGACCTGGGCGAATTCACGCAAGCCCTGAGGGAAGTTTGTGCGTCTCTGGCCCTGCAGATGGTTGAAGACGCCAAGGGTGCATCCAAGGTTGTTCACGTCAGCGTTCACGGGGCAAAGAGCGACGCAGAAGCCCATGCCGCTGCGCTTAAGGTCGCAGAATCGCAGTTGGTGAAGTGTTCGTTTAATGGCGGTGACCCCTACTGGGGAAGGGTGCTCTCAGAACTCGGTTCTGCCGGTGTGGATTTTGATCCTGCGGTCGCCGAAGTTGCCTACGGAGACGTCGTAGTGGTTAAGGGTGAAGAAGCTGTCGACCATGACGCCAAAGCCCTTGCCGTCTACATGAGCGGGCGTTATCTCCATGTCGACTGCTACCTGCACTTAGGTAGTGGCGAGGCAACGGTGCTGACCTGCGACCTCGGACACGGTTACATCGATGAGAACGTGGGGACCTCATGACTCAGCACAGCCCAGGCAGTGACTCAGCAGCAATTCTTGTTGAGGCCCTTCCCTACATCCAAGAGTTTCGTGGGCGCATTGTGGTCGTCAAATACGGTGGTAACGCACTGGCTGGCGCCAGCGAAGACGACGCCTTGGCTTCCTTTGCTGAAGACATCGTGCTGCTGCATGCCGTTGGCATTCTTCCCGTGGTGGTTCATGGTGGGGGACCGCAAATCGGCGAGATGCTCGCCAAGCTGGGTATGAAGTCTGAATTCGTCGAAGGCCTCAGGGTTACTGACGCGGAAACCCTTGAGGTTGCTCGCATGGTCTTAAAGGGCCAGGTCAATCCCAACATTGTGTCGGCACTCAATGTGCACGGACCCATAGCCGTCGGCATTTCCGGTGAGGACGCAAACCTCATCACCGCAAGCTCGTTCAGTGAGGCTCTCGGTTTTGTGGGTCAGGTTGAAGCCATTGACCCCAGCATTGTTAATCGGCTTTTAGCTCAGGACCTCGTACCGGTCATTGCGACCATAGGCGCCGATGATCTCGGGCAGGCCTACAACATCAATGCCGACACCGTCGCTGGCGCACTGGCTGCGGCCCTTGGTGCTGAGAAGTTGATCTTTCTGACCGATGTCGATGGCATCAGAAGTGACGCCTCGGACCCCTCGAGCAGGATTAATCAAATTACGCTGGAACAAGCCCCCGGTCTCTTTGCCGATGGGACGGTTTCGGGCGGCATGATCCCCAAGCTTGAAGCCTGCGTTCACGCCGTTGAAGCGGGAGTGGCAAGGGCACACGTCCTTGACGGACGGAATCCTCATGCCCTCCTCGTTGAACTTTTCACCGATGCTGGGGTGGGAACGATGGTGCGGCCATGAGCTTCATTATGTCGACCTACGGTCCGGCAAAGAAGAAGTTCTTGAAAGGTTCTGGCGCGTCGCTCTTTGATGAGCATGGCCGTGAATACCTCGATCTTTTGTCGGGAATTGCGGTGACCTCGCTGGGTCACGCGCACCCGGAGATCAGCGAAGTGATTGCAAGCCAGGCTGCAAAACTGAGCCACACCTCCAACTTCTTTTCCAATGAATTCTCCGAAAAAGTCGCAGAGGGCCTCGCCAGTGCCGTCGCCGACGGTGGCAGTCCTTCGGGAAAAGTCTTCTTCTGCAATTCAGGGGC
>Ga0114962_10000275_pt1 | contig 44480 bp, 28 predicted proteins | sample C_130820_MF_Meta_FD_87017 | JGI IMG/M metagenome (GOLD analysis project Ga0114962, IMG submission 87017) | Freshwater microbial communities from Lake Croche, Canada to study carbon cycling - C_130820_MF_MetaG | ecosystem: Environmental > Aquatic > Freshwater > Lake | place: Lake Croche, Canada...
CACTTAAATAATCGCAACAACAACGAGTTAGCGTGTCAATTGTCAAACTTGATTCAAAATTTCACCGAGCAAACTGTGCAATTAGATACTGATGCATTTGATTTAAAAATTACTCGATGGTTTAATTGGAAGTAATATTTCTTTCTTGCATCCACCACACATATTGTTACATGCGATCAATCTACCGTCACCATATGTAGGTATATCCCAAGTCTTCTCTACATTATTAAACCATGCTATACATTCTTCCAATGTATGCTCTAATGCATTGTTGTTTAATATTAATGGACGTAGTTGAGTGTTAACCGCATTCATGTAGTTGTGTGATCCGTGTCCGAATGTTTTAGGTGCAAACCCTAAATAACAGCAAGGATATACTTCACCTACGCTGGTAATATACACACTCTTGCTTTTGGCTGCTTTGCAAATTATTGGGACTTTTATTTCTATAGGGTAGCTGCCAATGTTGGTTACAGCAGTGGGTTCGGCTAATTGATCAAATATAATATTAAAATCAACATTGCTCGGTTTTCCCATTACATATACTAGATTCTTGTCTTTATCGTATATAGGTCCCTGATTACGACCGTGATCGATTAATTGAAACTCTTTAAATCCCATTTCTGTTGAGATGATTTGTGCTTGATCCTGCTGGTGCCTATTGTGATCAAAATCGATCATTTTCCATATAGCATGCCCGCCTGCACTAATAAACGCTTCTGCATTACGTATCACTGTGCTATACAATGTGTTGCGTCTATAGATACTGTGCGTATCTGCCAAGCCGTCTATACAGAAGGATACTTCTATACCGAGAGCACCTAGCTTTTGCCAAAACATACGATCTCTGGCGCCACCATTTGTGCTGACAGAAATATTACTAAATCTAGGCATGTGTTGTTTAAAGTATTCAACAATTTCTAATGCATCTGGATTCATTACGATATCACCAAAATTACCATTGATCAATATTTTTCTAAGTTGGCTTAGAAATGCAGGAGAAAATATATGTTTTGCCTCAACCAAGGTCATTGCGTGTTCTTCATACCCGTCATTGTGTGGGTATCCGCATAAGTTACGCGGGCATTTGGGGCAGGCAGCATTGCACTCACTAGATATTTCTAGGTGTACTTCTTTTATGTCTTCTACTGCATACATCATACGGAGTAAATCCTGTTCAGTTAATATCGCGATCAAGAATATGATTAAACATTATATTCTCTACTTGTGCAAGTCGTTGTGTCTTGTTTGCTTCACCTAAAATAACTATAACATATTGTTGTTTCTTGTTTTGCACAAGTAACGCCACACACCATCCGGCAGGATTAGTAAATCCAGTCTTGCTAATTAGAATATTATCAAACTCTATTAACACTGGTCGATTGGTATTGTTTATATCTATGCTCCGAATCTTCTTTCCATAATGAGCATCTATTAATGATTGTTTTTTTGTGCTTGTAATTGTTATTAACTCGTATTTGGCGACTTCCTTTAACAATATTCCAATCTCACCAGCTGTGGATATGTTTGCACTACTTAACCCACTGGGGTCATTAAATCGAGTCTGTGTCATGCCCAATGCAGTTGCTTTGGTATTCATTGCTTTTATAAATGCTTTTCGACCACCAGGATAGTTTGCAGCCAATGTTTCTGCTGCGGCATTATCGGATCGTATCAACATAGCACTAAATAAATCTTCTCGACTATAGTGAGTAAGTGGCAATCGACTCTTTGTCACACGAGATAGTTTCAACTGTTGACCCATACTGGGGTTTTGACCGATAGCTATTATTGCTGTCATTAGCTTAGTCAGACTTGCAATAGGGCGAGCGCTATTTACATCGTTACCAATTATTATATTATCTGTAGTTTCATTATAAACCCAAATGCTGGGTTTCTTAGCTGCATGGGCTGATATTGAAAAGAACAACAAGATAATAAGAAATTTCATTTTAACTTGGCCAAGCTATTCGTGTATCAGCTAATAACAATGCTGCACCAATCGCACTAGAACTATCACCAGGTACAGGTAATCCCCATACATTATCCCACAGTGGTAATATACGTTGTCGAGCTTTGCTATTCATTGCACATCCGCCCATGTATACCAAGTTGCGCTCGCCGGTTAGTTCTAGTGCTTTATGCATTACCCAGATTACTTGCTCCTCAAATACTCGTTGTACCGCAGTGGCGATGTCGTAACGATCATAATATGATAAGATTAAATGAGGCCAATTATAAACACCACGATGTAAATTATATCTAGCTTGCATTGGAGATTTGAAATAATCGGCTACAGTTTCATAATATCTAGTATATGAACCGTGATCGCTATCAAGTTGTAATAAATGTTCTTCACCCAATGGTTTATATCCTATTAGTTTAGTAAATGCAGAATAGAATAATCCAAGACTAGTTGGGTAACTAACACTCCATAATTTTGTAAGCGTCTTACCGGTGCCTTTCCATATTGAAGCTGATTCCCATTCACCTATAGCATCCAATACTACAATAGCTGCACTGTCAAATGTTGATGTATAGAATCCGGCTGCTGCATGAGTCTTATGATGAGAAAAATATTTTATTGGTATCGATGGTATAGGCAATTTCTTCAAGTATACGCTAGGAAGTACTTGACTATCAAATGCATCGGCATATTGTCCGGAATATAATTGACGAAACTTTTTAATCAATGGGCGTTCATACCACGCTATCTGATCTGGTTTACCATGAGCAAGAACATCAGATATCAACGGCTTACATAATAGTTCATCGCCGGAATAAGTATAGTTTCGTGACTGTGCCCAAAATGCTAATTTATCATCCTTAATCACTGCGATACTTGCATCGTGATTAAGAGCTGTAATACCCCAGGTAATCATTTATAAATGAATGGATCTCTACGGCGCAACTCTTTAAGTTTACGCCGATAGCGTATCTCAAGACGTATGCGCTGATATAACGTTTTTATCCAGTTCATCCCATTCTCCTTTGATAATCATATCCCGGTTTTAGCTTGGCAATCTGTTGTTGCTTATAGTCACTGTCGGTCCAACAGTAATCGAATGTTTGATTGATACCATTTACTTCTATCTTATATATATCTAGATGTGCAGACAGCATATTCCATATAGCTTGAGAATCAGTAGTTCCAAAACTCTGCTGCAATTGCACCTGCCCTAAGGGTAAATAACCAAGACTTAGTGAAACATCCGTTATGTCTTGCCCATTGTTTTGTAGCCAGTTTCGAAAGTGATCTTGTTCTTTATCATGCCACGGACATACACTATTATACACAATATCATTACCCCATTCAACATCAAATTCTCCAGAATAATATTTAAGATGTGTAATTGCATCACATACCGTATTGGTTAAAACAGGTGCATGTTCGTCTCGAAATACTTCAAACAAGGTTTTCCCTATCTGAGTCCAATGCATGTACACACCGCCCAATACACGATCATATCCATTGGATTTAAACAGTTGTCTATGTTCATCGGTAAGTGGATATCTATCTGCCGTAATCCAAGTTGTAATTTGACTTGGACGTACCCAATTTGGAGCCGTTACTGCTTTTCTTCTGCTTAGAATAAGAGACTCTAATTCATGACATATATTGTTTAATTGACGTATAGCATATTTAACCTCATAGTCGGCGTGTTTATACCAGTTACTAATATTTGATACTGTTCCTTGCAGAATTTCAAAATGATTATGTAATTCGTTAAACAATATATGATTGGGCCCATTTTCGGCCCAATCAGTTGCTAATACTGTATCCGGAGTGATAACTAAATCGATATGGTATCCATCTAAGCCATTATTGACTGTGGTAATGTGGTTTGTAATCTCATTGCATAGATATTCCACAGTGCGGGCAGTTTGTGGAAATCCAAGGAAACAGTAATTTTTCTCTAATGGTTTAGCTGACTTTAATAATTTTTCAAGAGCCGATATCCAGTCTTGCCCAAGTTCGTGATCAAATGATTGTATAACATAGTCAAGTTGATCGGCATGATTCAAGGGATTGCGTAGAACTATACGTACATTAGATTCCACGCCACCACCTAGAAACATCTGATCTGGCTGCAAGTATATCATTCATTGTGATGTTATGTGTACGTATACTTTCTAATTTTAATATACGTGTCTTACCTCTACGTAGTCCATCTGCATAAGCATCTGGCCATTGTTCCTCAAAAGTAGGACGTTGTTTAAGTTGTAGTAATACATCTGCCAATGCTCTAGAGCATTGTGGGACAAGTTCATCAATCCATGCATTTAATATGTTACGTGGTAATGCAAGTGGACTCATAACAATATCCGGAGTAAAACTGAATATAACTTTAGCCAATATATCAACACCAAGTTGTTTAGCTAACTTGTCGATCGCAATAACTTCGAACATACCTGGCAAGGTCAGTGTAAAATCTATACGTAATTGTCTTGGATGTTTTGCATATGGTAGCCCAAGTTTAAAATTATCTAACCATTCGTTATAATTTAATCCGGTGCGTATGTATTCGCCAATGGCACCGGTACCATCAAGACTGGCACATATTTGCCAATCACGTAAATGTGCAAGTATGTCTTTATATAAATTAGTACCGCCATAACCAACTTTACTAAGATTAGTATTGTACCGAGCATAGACTTTTTTTCCATCGCCAAGCTCAATTATACGTTTCATATATCTCCAGTGTTGTTCATACATTAGTGGTTCGCCGCCCACCCAGTAAATCTCTTCCACTCTATGTTCTTCAACTGCTTGAGAAAATTCGGCCTCTATCTGTGTGTCTTGGAATTGTGTTATTTGCTTTTTAACCGTAGGACGCATCCAATTATTTTTTGGATCAGACCAATTGACCATATTATTCTGACGTTGTTCTGTTTCCCAACTACTAGAAAGCATGTCACCACACATACGGCATTTGAAGTTACAGAGATTGCTAAATCTATAATCCCAACTAACTGGTAACATTGTGGTTGTGCCATCAGCATCGGTTGTGCTGGATATTTTATCATATTTGTGTTTAAACAATTGCCAAAAATATGTTCGATATACATCAGTATTCAATAGCTTGTCGTTGCATACTTCACATTCTGGCAATGTTTCTCCAGCTATCATTCTTTGTCTAACCGATCGCATATGATCACTATTCCAATGTTCTTCTAAGGTGATTGGAATATATTTGCCGGAACCGGCAGCGGTGTCGATATATTGTTTAAAATTTTGGGCCGGTTCGCGACTTGCACAGCACATCCTACGTTCTCCTTGTGGAGAAAGATATGTATGTACCCAGGGTGCTAGGCAAAGAGATTTGGGTTTTTCTAAAATATTAGTCATAATTATTCAAAGCACACAGAATGATTTTGTTTACGTGTTTGGTCTAATAAGGAATTAAATAAACGACTACGTTCCCATTGTACGGTATCAAATGGTTGTGATTCTAATGTGTTGATTAGTTTTGTAAATAATTGTTTATTAATATCAGATAGTTCCATACCTAGATATGTTTGTATACGAGAAATTGCTAGGCTTCGTAAATTTGTCGGTAAATTCCATGGTATCATATGCACAGGCTGTGACACCGGTTGAAAAATGTGATCTATTCCATTACGCTTATCAATATTTTGATTTCTTACATTGTTAATTAAAGAAATCAATGGCGCCAACTGTAGGATGTTAAGATTGGATATTGTTGTGTTTATTAGCAAACTGTGACTAGTGTGCGCAAGCAAATATAAATTTTTTAATACCAATGGCCAGTTTGTCCCATCCCTGACTAGTTCAGCTATGTGTTCAGTTCCATCAAGACTAATGGTCCAATGTATTGATGGTAATTTTTTCATAGCATCTATCCAAAAATCATCCTTGAAACTGCCATTAGTTGTAATTTGAATATCAATATTATGTAACTTGTGATCAATAATGTACTGTATAATCTGTTTAACCTCGGGCATACATGTTGGTTCACCTCCTGCTAATTTAAGCATTTTAAGCGTAGGTAAGATATCTATAACATATTCTAAAGTTTGTTTATCTATATACTGTATCTTACTATGTCCGATGCTGCGATAAAATGATTGTAATTCATGATTATGTTGTGCTTCAATATCAATTCCACTACTAAAATCTGGCTCACAACTTCTGCATCGAAAATTACACAAATTACTAAGACGTAGATCTAAGTATATGGGTGCTTGTTGTTTTTCTGTTTCTCCCCATTCTGACAATGCTTCAAGACGTGTACTTATTCCAGTTATTTTTTCCTTATGTTGACAATGCCAACATCCACTTAGTGGCCGGTTGTTTTTAAGTGCCAGATTTATATTAACAAGTTCATCACTATCCCAAAATTCGTTAATAGGCAATGGTGATATTTTTCCGTACGAACAACACGGTTTTATTCCGTCAGGTTGTAAAAAAATATGCACATTTGGCAACGGACAACTACGATTTGTCATATTCAATTAACTTAGCAAACTCTGGCTCAACAATAGATAGATTTTGCGACCTTTTACGATCAAGATCAGCTATCCTCATACGCATGATTGCCCCATCTGTACTTGCCCCTTTATTCATAAATTTTGCAATAAATTTAAATTCTGCCAATATATTTTCTAAGACATCGGCATTGAGTAATCTATCAGTTATTACACTCTTGGCTGTATCTGGCAATGACGCTACACTAAAATACCAAGCATCATGCATGATATTCCAATATATGTAATCAAATTGTTGCCCAACAATCCATTGTGCTACAGTTTTGAGATAATACACATTAAACACATTTACTGTACAGCATACCTGTAATCGTATATTGTTATATCGGGTGCGTAGTTCTTTAAATTTCTGTATGTTATCACATACTTCTGTCCATACTGAATTACTACGTTGATACTCGAATCTTTCTGCAACATCATCAATGCTAAATGCGATCTCCACTAATTTAAAATGCTGCCAAATATTTTCAGCATTGCTAGGCCATTGTGTGCCATTTGTATTATAGTGGATTTCAATATTACCTGCCAGTCCTTGATCAACAAGCCGTTGCAGCATATCAAAATGCTCACGGATCATGAATGGCTCGCCACCAGTGAATTCAATATATCGTATTTGTTCAGATACTTGTGCTATCTCCTGCCAGAAGCTAGGATTTTCACGTGGCCACGCACCAGCACGTAACATGGTAAAGTGATGGTTATTTTTTGAATCTTCTCCAACTGGCAAATTTTTTAATTCTTCAACTGCAAATGTGCTTGAACTCCAGCTACCACATATACGGCATTTTAAATTACAGATATTTCCCAGCTTGAGATCTAAAAACATTAATGGTTTTGCATCAGCAGTCCAACTTTGTTCCGGCAGCATGTGTTTTAGTCTGTCTAATGTATGCATACGTTTGCTTGTACGACCACCACGTTCTTCATTCCAACATTTCCTGCAAGTTTTTGGCTGTTTCCCATCAAGAAATTCTTGACGAAGATCCCGCATATGACTGCTGTCTTGAATATTTTGAAACCCTGCTTGATGCAAATCAAATTTATTACCGGCATCATCTACTATCTCATCATCAGCAAGACAGCATGGTCTTACTGTGCCAATGGGGCTGGTCTCAAGGCTGACCCAGGGTAATACGCAGAACTTATCGTGTGGAATATTCATATTAATGCAGTCAATTCTGGAATAACATCTAGTATATTTTCGCATCGTATATAATCAAGCTCACTAGTTTTAGCCCAGAATGTATCGATTAATTTTGTATTATCAGTTTTATTCATAAAGGTAATAGCACTTTCAAATCCAACAGTTGCTCTATGTAATGTGTCCAACGGGCGCAGCCATTCTAAATGTTTTTCAAATTTTTGTTGTATCTGTTCTTTGTATTCGTTAGATGCGATATCAATTCTGAAATGCATTGGATCTTGCAAGATATTTACATTTAAATCTTGTGGAGTTATCAATCCTTTCTCGACCCAGGCTTTATGGAAATCGGGTAAGTGCAATGCATTCATGATGCTAAGTGTGGGTGAAATATAAAAGTCTACTTTAGGACAGATTTCTATCATATTTTTACGATTTTCTTCTACAACTTTCCACACAGTACCTTTACGAATATATTCTGCACGTGGACCCATGGCATCTAAACTGGCACCAACAGCAACACTTTCAAATTTTTTCCAATAATCAAATACACTACGATTTTTTAGTTTCACTTGTGTAAAATTTGTATTGTATATGAGTCTTACATCAAACCGTTTACGACGTTCTAATTCTTCGAGGATAAGATAGTGTTCTTCCATCATTAGTGGTTCACCACCGGCAAAATATATTTGTTCGACATGATCGATATGTTCTATTAGCTGTTCCCACATATCAGTTTCATGTTGCCCGGCATAGTTTAATGCCGTGTTTTTAATCGCCCATTCGGGACCGGCAAGTTTGACTTGATCTTGATACCATTGGCTTGAAAATATAGATCCACAGCTACGGCAACGGAGATTGCATAAGTTGCTAAATCGTATATCCCAATATGTCATGGCAAATTCATCCACATGTCCTGTGTCTGTTGTTTGATCGATACGGTCAATTTGATGTCCGTGATGCTTGTTAGCACTTTTACGTCCACTGAAGAATCCAGATTGTTCCTGCTCGTAGCAACGTCCACATGCCACATTGGTATTTTCGGACAACATATCAACCCTGAGTTTCTTTTGTGGCTCGCTGTTCCATATTTCTTTAAGTGTATTAGTTTTACAATTACCAACGGGATAGTTCATTTCTGAGTGACAGCATGGATACGCTTCACCAGTTGGATATGCATGTAAATGGATCCAAGGATAGATGCAAAATGTTTTTGATTCGGAGAGCAAAAACTGTTTCTTTTTGTCAAGATCGGCTAATTGGATCTTAACTGGATCGGTGCTGCTATAATTATATGCTGTCATACCATTCTAATAGGTTGGGAAATGTTTGGGCAAAGTTTTTGCCACGGCGTTGATCGTATTGTGTATAAAATTGTTTGAAATCATTGTGTAGCTTGGGCATGTCAAATGCATCACTATGTGGGGTTTCGACTACGTCAAGATAATCAATTAATCGTTGGACCTGATTGATTTCGTGTTCGTGTAACAATTTATTTGATGCATTGATATTTAACCACGCTGTGAGCTTGTGTTGATATTGTGTACGAATTTCTACTGGCAATACCAATGGGCTTTGGAAGCTGGGGAATCGCAGTATATTAAGTGTGAAATTTGGAAAATCTTTACCATATAAGTGTTTTAGCTCAAGCATGTGATCTAAAAAGTTTGGTAAACTGTCGAGACATAGCGCATTGATCGTACACATTACATGCACAGCACGAACAGTGCCACTTGTGATAAGTGTTCTCATATTCATAAACCATTGTGCGTAATCAAGACCATCTCTAATGTATTCTGCTTGTGCCGAAACTGATTCGCAGCTGGTATAAACTTCAACATGTGGCAATGGACGTATTGCTTCGATAAACTCTTGTAGTTTGTCTTGCTTGAGTCCAAGATTACTGTTAATTGCAAGATGTGTGGTGCTCTTACCTTGGTTAAGTTTAAACCATTCTATTAGTTTCCAAGTTTCGGCTGACATCAATGGTTCACCACCGGTGATGCGTAGCTCTTTAAGAGTACGGTGAAGATCAGTTTCCCACCAACGAAAGAATGCATCCACATATGGATTAGCTTCGCCAAATTTGTATAGTTGTGCGCTGTCATGTGGATGTGTGAAATGATTACGCCCATCACTTATTAGTCCGGTGTATGCTCCGTTGGTTTTAATATCCTTTACCCATGTGCTTGAAAATGCAGGATTGCAATAGCTACAGGCAAATTGACATGTGCGATCAAATGCAATTTCTAAAGTTTGAAGATCTACATCAGCAGCAGGATCCATATCAAATGCACGTTGTAGATCTTCTTTGCTGTAAATTTTACTTTTGTACACACGATCGCTGATGTTATTACGACCGGTGTCCTCTATTTTCCAACAGTATTCACAGCCTGCAGGACGTTCTCCACGTTGCATCATTGCACGATCTAATTTCTTCTCTTTGGTATTATGCAATGCTTTTGGGTTTACTTTAATATCTTCCACATTTACTTTATGTGCAGGTGGATGATGACAACTGGTACTCATACCTGAGCCTAACCATATGGTTGCATTATAACTTTTAGCAGCACACCAACTGGCGCTTTTGCTATCAAGTAATTGTTGACGAAATTCGAGATCGGTCATATTATATATTCTTAGCGTGATATTGACATTGCTGCCACCATTCGCTCATTTCAGGAAAGGTTGTTAAGAAATCCGTGCCGCGGCGTTTATCGTGCTCATTAAAGAATTTCCAAAAATCAGCTTTGTTCTTATTAAGATATGCTGGATCTAATTTCTGTCCATCACGCATCCAGGCTATGTCGCGGTCAAGACGTGCCAATTCATAATCTTTAAATCCTTTAAAAGGAGCGTCTTCTGTTTCTATTTGGCGAATCATCCATGCCCATAATAGTTCTAACTGATCTGCATAGCTCTCAGGTAACAACTGTAGACTTTGCCATGCAGGCTGACGTAATACCGGAGTATCAAACCAAACACGTTGATAGGTATTGCTGTATAGATGTCGTAAGCCCAGTATAGCTGCAAATAAACTACCAAGCCCTGTTACAGATAGATTATTCATTGTTACGATAAATGTAATACTGTTACGCCCGGGAATCTCTGTTAAAAATTGATTAACTCTATCCCATAACAGATTAAAATCTAATCCATGCCGTATGTATTCTGCTTGTGCGCCGAATGAATCCAAGCTTACATATTGCATAAAATGTTCAATATTGTCTTTTTTGCATAAGCGTTTGACATAGCTAAGATATTTTTTCCAGCTTTTTTCATCGACGGAAAAGTTACTTGTAACATTTAAATGTAGATCCGGCTTTGGATTAGCTAACACATAATCAAACACACGATATGTATTTTTGTCCAGCAATGGTTCGCCGCCGGTCATACGGAAATGTTTTAGCTGTGGATATAGTTCGGGCCACCATGCCCAGAATGCATCCACATAGGGATTAGGTTGTGAGTGTGGTATTGGCTTACGACTTCCTGTGAAATGTTCCGGAGCATTATGTGGTATTGAGGTTAGGTAGGCCCCGTGGCGATCTATTTCCTGCTGCCAGGTGCTGCTGAATTGTGGGCTGCAATAGCTACATTTAAGATTACACGCATTGTTGAAATTAACTTCTACATAACTAGGAATAACATCTTCATCCCCTGTTGAATTTTTAATAGCATCAAAATCTGCAGCAGCCCATGGCTCTCCTGAACGATAGTGTCTATCACTAAGTTTGCCATTATCTTCCATATTCCAACAGTAGCTACATTCTGCTGGACGTTGTTGTTTTAACATAATCTTACGTTGATCTTTTTTGTATGCGGTATTATGCAACGCCGATGGATTGGATCTAATCGCAGATGGATCTATGGAATGCAGTGGAGGATGATAACATGAGTTGTTTAGTCCGGTTGGTAAATGTAGACTAACCTGTTTCCATTTAGCTAGACAAAGTGCAGGACCGAGATTGGTTTTCATAAACTCTGCATCATCTAAAAACTTTGATTTAAAGTTGGATGTAATTTCGTCGCCTTTATTACTCATATTCATGATTTTTTAAAATATTATCAACAGCGAAAGATTTAAACGGTAATAAATCAAATAATTTTTCGCCTCGTAAATTATCCAATAGTAATATGTGTGAGATAGTTTGCCGAAATAGAGTTTGATTAATATTATTGTTAATTAAATTTTTAATATGCAGTATTACATTATTGTTTATTTTATATTCAGATTCAAGTTTAGCAATTTTATCTAATGCTAATGATTTTAATGAATCAGGCATTACATCTAATGCTAAGTAGTCTGGGCCTGTTAGTATAATTAAGTTAATAGGAATATTATTTAATAATGCATACTTGTATAATTCGTCAATAAACCAAATATTTAAAATACTCAAAACTGGACTAAGATTAATATTAATATTTGATTTTTTTGAAAACGCTATTAGTTGTTCTAAATTTAATTTTATTTTCTCCCATCTGGCTCCGGATCTAATATACTCAAGCGGTACACCAACTGCATCAATACTACATTGGATTGTAACATTTTTAAATTTTTTCCAAATATCAATAATATTCGTATCTTTATATTTTATTGTGGTTAAATTAGTATTATACATTAATGATATATCAGCAGATTTTCCACTATCAATTAATTCATTAAGCAACACCCAATGTTCGCCGTTAATTAATGGTTCGCCACCAGTAAAATACATCCAATGTAACGAGTCGGTGATCAGTATATTTTTATAATCAATTATATCTTGATGTTGTACCACTGCCAACTTATCAAGTTCTTCCGCCCATTTACTGCTAAAATGTGGACCACAATATCTACATTTTAAATTACAAAGATTAGTATTTCTAATATCAACAAATTGTAATCCCACAGCTGATGTTACTTTGCTTTTAAACATATCTCTATAACTAGGTAGTTTGTGATATTCTGCTACCGAACATTTATTACACGGATGTTCGGGAGGACAGTCTTGTGTTTTTAAATCTACAAATCTATCGGAATTTACTAATTCGGATATAGGTTTTAAATATTTTGCGTCGATTAAACCACACGGACCAATTTTCCCATTAGAAAAAATAGTAACTCCGTGGTCAATTGCCGGGCAACGCCAAGTCATAATTATTTTACCAGCCTTCCTGCGTTCTAATAACATCAATTTCACGTGTCATAACACCAACATTATGCCAATTGCTGCGATAATGTTGTTTAAAGAATTTACTACCAGTGTCGTCTAACATGGTAATCGGCAAACCAAGTTGCGTAATCAAATCTTCGGACACACGACCTGCTAATAAATCCGGATCTGAATCCTGCACTGTGCCCCAGAGCTCGGTTAATGCATCAAAGTCTTGAACCCTTGTATGATCCCAATTAGTAAGCATGGTCATGTAAGTACCCATCCTGGCGCCGGCTATGCTCCAACTGCCATACTCTACATCACGACCAACGTTGTGCCATATAGTAAGATGATCAAGATTACGCTGATGTACTTGAGTTTGAAATTCTGTCAATGTTGGCTTTGCTCCCTTGTTCAAACACATCTTAACTCCTTCTCTAAATCCTGCACGCCAAGCATGATAGGATGATTGGTTAGGATATGTTGTGCTATAACAATCATGCATGGGCCAATATAATGGATCAAAGCAAAACTCTACTTGAGTTTCGGCTCTGCCATCTGTGGCTTCGTGTGTTTGCATACGGTTAACAAAATCTTTTGTCCAGCTGCTTATTCCTCCATTGCCGTACATGAGTCCATTTACATGGTTACGAGCACGCCAACGATATACAGCCTGTTGCCATTCTACTGTGGGAAATGACAATGAAAAATTGAAAAATTTTTGGTCAGGCATGTTGTCGCCATCAATTAGAATAAATCGATCAGTTGCGCTTGCTGCTGCCGCTGCTTTATGTGCTGCATCGCTACCTTTAATTCCATCAATTCGTTTGGCCCATGGGATCATGTTTCGAATTTTAATCCAGAATTCTTCTCGATTTGGTTCATCAAATGTAAGAAAAATTACATCAAGATCAGCAATGTCAATTTGTGTCATAGTTCTTTAAACTCCACTGTGTATGTATCTGCATAGCATCCACTACCACACATATATCTTGAGGATCGCAACAGGTTCCCGGAGATATTGGTACTAGCTTTTTTGACTGTGAGTGAATATCGATTTTTACTAGTTGTCCGGCTATCACACGAACCATCATTGATGCGGTTACATAAGCTATTGGATCTACATCTATATACAATCCGGGGAGATTCTCCATAGTATAGAATAATGGCATACCTTGTGCATCATGATATAATCTTCGGAATATTATGGGTGGTTCGTATGGCGGCAAGTTATTAAATACTGCCCAAAAATTATCAATAGTTTCGTTGCTCACTGTATGCACCAATCTTTGATATGGTAATGTACCGCACCCCATTGGGCTATGGTATTGATACGTAACCCTGGGTCGGTATGTTCCCACACAAGTTCTTGTGTCCAGTCTGATGTCCGAATTGGGATGATGTGTTTTTTCATATGTACCATGTTTGGTCCATAACCCGGCGGTAATGTAACTGTATCCGTGCCTAGAATTACTGCGGCTAATGCATACACAACATCAGTGGTAGGCTCTTGCTCAGCAAACTTTAATAACTTCTTAAATTGATCCCAGTTTTCGAATATCTTGCGTACCAACTCAAAGAATGCCTGAGCTGCATAACTTACCCGCCAATATGTAATACCGTTATATACATCCGGTAATTGATTTTCATCAAATACACGTCGATAGAATCTGTTGTGACTTGTTTGATCGTAAAAGTCCCGGCAGCCTTGACTGATAACAATGTCACGATGTTCAAACAATGACCACCAATGATCTATTGGACTGGCGATGAACACGTCAGCTTCTAGTTTTATGGTTTGGCGAAACGGTGATGCTGCAAAGACTTGCCAATCATTTGATAGTTTCCAACTACTATCGGGATCTTGATCTCCGTACGGTAATTGTACCACATGATCAAATATTGGATCTATTATAGATTGATTTGTCAACAAGCAAACATTTGCAGCAGGATGCCAGGCCTTTATGCTGTAAGCAAGTTGCTGCGCACAGGCTGTGTAATCATTGTTGGCTGTGTTGATAGCTGGGATTAGATATCCACGTTCACAAAGAATTGGCAACTATATCTCCTAGATGACGTTTTCCCATGGCATGGAAATCTTGACCTTGCAATGTCATCCAACGTGGCTGTTGTTGTGCTGTGACAAACTCCACACGGTAATTATCTTGACTTATCTCAACCACTTTGTGCTCAGGTGTGATACTAGCAAGATCCCAGGGTATGACAGGGTAGGTAAGAACATGTCCATTAACAAGACTTTGAGCTATTGTTAGGGCATGGTCGTTACGATATGCTGATCTTGCGTTGGCATAGAGATTTACGTAGTGTGGCCAATGATCACGTACCATACGCATGCTCTTAAAAATAAGATCAGCTGTGGTGCTGCGTTGAAATAACATAACAGTGGCCCAGGACATGGGCATACGATGTTGACCAAAATAATTAAGATCATCAAAATCTCGTAAATTGGTTATGTCATACGCACATGAATGTGCAAGGAAGTCTTGATTCGCTGAAAACAAAGTGCTGAGTTGATTGCTTGCTACTACATAATCTGCATCAAGCACCAAGGTCTGCTGCCATGGCGAGATGTTATATGCATCCACACGGTCTGCATTGTACCAAATTACATTACCATCAATGTCTGCAAATTGTCTAATGCTGCCTGCTTGTGGCTGCAGATGTATAATCTTATCAAATGTATGATCAGCAGGCAGTATATCTGCATCGGTCACGATACACACCGGAATGTTTAAATGTCGATGTATATTTTTTGTAGACCAAGCAGCCAGTGACACATAATCAATATACTCATTATTGAATGCAAATATCAACGCGCCGGTTATCATCTTTGTTGTGTAAGTGCGGTGTATTCTACCAGCCATGCATTCATTTGTTCCTGCCATCGCTGTTGGCTTAACGCCATGAGTTCTGTGGTATCGATTTTTACAGGAGTCTCGTAAAGATCTAATAACACTGCTTCACCAATTTTACCACAAGTAAATATAGTTGACTGTAATTCTGGACCGGCTTGCCACATACCTCCGTGACTTGCAAATAGCAGTTTAGCTTGATATTTTTCTTTAAGAGTGCGTTTGGCCGCGGCATGATCAAATCGTGCTCGAGAATGTTTAATCAATTCATCAGTATCCATGTGATAATTATATAGGAAAATTAGGCAAAAGTAAAGGGCCAATTGGCCCTTTATCTAAGTCGATTGTCCGATTATGCAACCGATGCAGCTACTGTAGGTGTTCCCCATGTGGCGGTGAGATTTGTTGTTTCAGGTGGAATATACGTAACCACTGTGGCTGGTGCTGTTCCAAATGTAGTGAATGGACTGGCAGTATCAGTACCACCTGTTATAACAGAATTAGCAGCAGGGCCGCCTGGATCAACCCAAGTTGTGGTCAAGGTCAGTACTGTAGACGTTGCACTGGCTTGAATCCGTATGTATTGGCCGGTATATGGTGAGGTATCTGCATTTTGCTGGTAAATGGTAACTGGCGTGCCGGTAAGTGCATACCATCCAGTTGTGGTAGCTAATGTGTTTGGTGTGCCAGTTCCGTTAATCTTTGTAGTTCCGGTATAAGAAACACCATTAATAGTTTGTGCTCCGCCGGTTATGTATATCTGTCCGGCTAATGTGCCAGCCAAATCATTCCATTCTGCATCTGCAGGTAATCCGGTGCTGGTTTTGCTAAATGCACATTTAATAATGCCGCCGGCATTGAAGAAATATCTGGCTGCATCGGCTGTGGCAAAAGTAACAGTGTGAGTAAAAGTAATAAGCCAGGCGCTGGTCCCTGATCCAGTATTTGTGGTCTTAGCAGAACTACCAGTCCAGGTTTTATATTCAGTGCCGGACGATACTGCATTACCACGATTTGTATTACAATTAGTAAGATCGGTATTAAGAGCAGCTAAAATAGAAATAAGGTTGCTGGCAACAGGACTGGTTCTTGTTGTTATTGCTGTTCCGGTATGTGCTGCTATGCTGGTGATCCTGCTGCATAATGCCGACCAGTTTGTGGCAGTAACAGTGCTAGCTGCGGCCACAGTGCCCAGCGTAGTACTTTGCCCATACCCACTATTAGTACTGCCGGTGCCCCATATGCTATCTACATTTGCCCCTACAGTGGTACTTGCAAATCCATTATAGTCTGTGGCTAGTATTATGTTACCTGCTGAATATGTCATTCCACTATTCCTAGTTTATTGTTACAATGGCTTCTACCGTGCCACTATCTACATCTAATTTATCGGCCAATGCTCGACCAATTACATTAAATGCTGTGGCTTCTCCGGCACGTGCGGCTCGGGCCAATCCCGCCCCTGCTGACACAAGACGATCGCCTTTGCAAACCTTACCGATTACTTGAACCGGAACACGTCCAGTCATTGCAATCGGTGGATGTGTTGCATCTGATCCAGCACCGCTGTTCATAAGATACGCCGCCTGGGTACTGATCACACCAAACACCCGCTCGCTCAATTCTTCCTGTGCTCTTGTTATTTCTTTTGCACCGCCAAGTTCCATTATGGTACCTGCTGAGTATACTGCATCTGCTGCAAAACGTTCAGCAACGTCAGCATATAGTGCTGAGGTGGCTTTGGCAAAGATTGTATTGAAATATGAGCTTGTGCTGCCAATATTGCCTACCGCATTGCTATTAAGATTGGTTAGGCCAAGCACACCAATCTGTCCGGTGGACCCAACAACGGTCAATGCATTTGTTGGCAATCCAGCTATATTAACACTCATAGACAGATTTCCGTTTGATGTTTGATTGGCAATAGTAGCTGCTGTGCCTGCTACACTTACTGCAAAGTCGCTGTTAGAACCAACTTTTAATCCGGTGTTATTAGTGACAGATAATGTGCCGGTGGTAGATGTATTGGCATCACTACGCATGAATTGTGTGTAACTTAATCCGCCGACTGAGTTTGAATCGGTTGATGTGCCCTGGAACAGTGGGATTTGAGTACCGATCAATGTACTAAGTGTTATACCTGGACGTACAGTGGTATAGCCTGACAATGCCACTTGTGGTGTAAATGCGGCATCTTTGCTAACGATGCCGACTATCGCATCTGACACATATAGTTCAATAACCACATGGCTCACTGCGGTATTATCAGTAATAGTGTTAACGATTGCGCCTGTTGTTCCTGTGCCTGAAGTAAACGCCGGGCCAATTAATAAGAATGCTGTTCCGGTCCAAACTTTAAGTTGTGCATTTGTTGTGTCATACCAAAGATCGCCTGTGACATTACTAGTAGGTGCGCTGGCGCTGGCAGTTGCTGCAGAAATAGTTTTAAATGTGCTGCCGTTGTATACTTTTAGTAAACTATTACCGCTATCCCACCACAATTGCCCAGTAAGTGGTGCCGGAGGTGCAGTTGTATTGGATGCATTTTCCAGTAAATGTATGAAGTTATCGTCTAGGAATTGCCCGTAACCAGCATAGTTTTTGCCCACCAAAGTCATCGAACTGGCGGTGTTGATAGTACCATCTGCTATTGAAGCAAATATTGCACCATCTGTTAGATTAATTGTATATGCCATTTTTGTTTACCTTATCCTATTGTTTGAAATATTCATATTCATATTTATGCCGCACTTAGATTAGTCAACGTCTGAATTCTCAACGTATAATCAATCTGGATTTGGCGATTTAAACTCTTTTGCACCGGATGAAAAATAACATGGGTAATCAACCGTAAATTTGTTGCTGATCCATTCCACACCTTAAGCCCAAGTTCATCAAATACATATTCACCATTGAAATTTGTGCTATTATCAAATGCTTGTTGTCCGGCCGGTTCGCCATAATCTAGCAAGCATGATACTAATATATCTGTATATACTTTGCCGGTTGTGTGTAACACAGTCATTTTATTATTTAACGGATCTGTATCAGCAGCCGACCTATCATCAACTACTTTGGCGTAAGTTTCATTATACAAATCGGCATTCTGCCCGGTTGTATTTGGGGGAAGATAGGTAATAACCCCAGTTGGATCTACCGAACTCCCACCGTTACGAAATGCCATAAGATAAATGTATCCAAGATCTCTATTGCTTAACGTCTGTGCCATTGCCACGGATATATTTTCGTAATGGATCGCATTGGTTTTGTCCACAAAAACTTCGCCGGTGATTGGATTAAAAATCTTTACAAATCCTTGTATATGTGCCATTCCTGCGCTGATCATGCTCGTTGCTCCACAAATATTTCCTTAGTTTCTGGGTCAGAAATTCGAACAAACGCTTCAACCGAAATAGAGCCAGTTTCGTTTGGGCGTTTAGGTGACTGCACTCCGGGCTTGCTATCTTTGAGATTTTCATTTGTTTGTTTCATGCTTTATTTACCTGGGCTACATACCACGCAAGAACCTTGCGGCCTGCGTATCTGTGTTCTGCAATGCGACTCCATCACTGGCTGTGTTTATTCCTGGTGCGTACCATGTTACTCCCTGACGTATAAGAACAGTAATTTGCACTCCGGCAACTGGTGCTGTATCAAACTGTACTGCCACAGGATTATTACCAATAATCGTATACCCTGTTAATTCTGTCAATAAGATTCCACCTACATATACTTCTACCGCTTCATTAATCAACGTACTGTCATCACCTGCAAGCACTACATTATCTGCGGTAAACAATGTGGTAACACCATCTGCCATAAACTCATTATAATCTATGTAGTTTTGGAATTCTTGAGCCAATAAATTACCACGACCCAGATCATATACTATGGCATTAACTGCATGTGTTGCTGCACCAGTTCCGGCAGTGCCACGACGTAACCCAGATACAGTATTGGATACTGTATCTCTTGTGCGATACATAATACGCTCGCCATCAACTGTGAGCACACCCCAAATATTAATAGCAAGGTCTGGTTCTGCAAGAGCTGCGGCATTTGTCACATACATAACATCATCTGTCGCACCCAGTGTGGCTGTCAGTGTTGTGGTTGTATCTGTTGTGATACGGTACGTTGCTTGCACTCCACGCATGTCCTGGAAGATACGGAAGGCCATTGCACCTGGTGCAACGCTGTTGGTGAACAGAGTTATCATCATGACATCAATTGCATTTATGACACCAGACGTTAATACTAATTCTTGTCCGGACATGGTAAACCCTGAGCCATAAAATAATCGATTACCATTCAGAGTAACCCAAAGCCTACTGGTGTCTATAATTTCTCTTTCTAATATGAAATTATTTACAGTGATAATTGATCCTGCTGCATAATCAAAAGACCCAGAAGCACCGTCCACTGTATCTGGTGAGTAGACTGTGTCATCGTATCCTTCTTGAGCTACGACATTTTGGGTTATAGGGCCAACAAATACCTGCGTTAATATATCCTGCTGGCGAGTGTCGTTCCAAGAAGTTACGGCTATAATGCTACTATCGTTAGGAACTAATCCGCCAGTTGCATTAAATGTCAACGTATTGCCGGTTACTGTATATTGGGCATTTGTGCTGACTGTGATTAACACCCGAATACCTATTGTTGGCGGAGTGATAAACTGTATCGCTCTTGGTGATCCACTTAGTGGATCATATGCTTCTACTGTATAAACTATTCCCTGTGTTTGCAATATATCGTCAAGATATACACGTACTTGGTTGTCAGCTATTAATGCAGCACTCATTCCAAGACGTTGTGGTAAAGCATAAGCTGTACTACCATCACCATAATATTCTGCACCGGCTGCGCTTCAAGCACGTATACCATTCACAGTAACAAACAAATTATCCGGATTGGTAAAGATCATTGCATTAGTAAGAGTATAAGTTAATACTCCAGTTACACCATTAATATATTGTGTCTGTGGTGTACTCCAACTATAAGCCACGGTAGACGAATCAACTGTGGTTACACCAATTGCAGTTAAATTAACATAGTCAGCTGCTGTGTATGTTGTACCAAATAGCACTTGAGTTTGACTGTTTGTTAAATCAGTTAATGTATAATCTGTTGTGTACACTCCGTTAACAAATACTGCTAGTTCTTGTATAGCTGTATACATCACTGGTACGATAACTGTGTTACCAATCGTTGCACCATTGTATGCATTGCGAAATAATTGATTGCCACCACCGATTCCATACACACTCACAGCAATTACATCACCATTTGACGCACCATTGATAATTGTGATGATTTGATCTGGCCAATTTACTGTGTAGTCTGTTCCAAGATCCAAATCGTCTGTGCTTGTTTGATTACTGACTACAACTTGTACTGGATATTGTATAGCGTCGGCAAAGCTTGTGGTGTTAGCCACGGTATCGTATGCAAATTTAAATTCAATTTCATTAAATCCGTGTCCATTGCGATCCCAATCAGCACCGGGGGTTGTGTAGACACGCATGTCTAATGTATCAAACTCGCTACCTGGTATTAACTCTTCTGGAGCATAGCTGCTAAACACGTCAATATATTCACCACCAGCTATATTAACATCCGTTGCTCGTGTACCAAGATACGGATCAACAAAGGAACTTTCGTATATGGCGTCAAGAATAGCAGGGTCGTATGTGGGTTTACCTTCTGGACCATACGATAAATTATCAAATGGATTGATATCATAGTTGCCAACATCAAATCCCGAATTTTGATCGTAGTTTACCCCTTTGACCTGAAGTCCAGGATATTCAACCCCATCAATTAATAATGGCAAACTAAGTCCAGGTTGATTTACAGTTGGTGTGTATAGACCCATGGTACGATCAACACCACTTAATGTTTCGGGATCAACCAATAACCATTGATCAGTATTAAATGTAGTTGACGAGTGTGTTATTTTTACGGTTGGATTACTAAAAAATCCACTTAGTACTACACCATTTCCTATTTTCGTACTTGTAACACCTGTTATGTCATTTGTAAATCCAGCTGTAATAATTGGGGTACCTATTGAATTTACTAAAATTATTATACCGCCTGTTGTGTGTTCGAGTACTATGGCTCCATTACTATTAATGCTCGCAATAACATACGGCACCGACGCTGCTGTAATTGCAGCAACAAACGCAGCGGGTGTTGTACCAAGTAATGTTGCTGTTACAAAAGCTGTCGTATTTGGTGTTCCTGGGGCGGACGCACTAATAATAAATTTATCGTTGACAACAAATGGTCCTGGCGTATTGTCATTGCCGGTTATAATAGTTGCACCAGCAAGAAATCTTTTAAACGGTGCATATCCAAGTGTGGCAGTTGAATCGACTTGTGCATACGTAGTACCTATTGCAATATTAATACCACCGCCAACTGGATCAAGTGCATAAATTGCCGATGCAGTGGTTTGATATATTACAAATGGGAAGTTAGCAGACCAAACTTGATTGGCATATCTAACTTCCGTACCATTTGCATATTGTATATTTGGTTCCCATTCTATAATAGTAGAAACATATTGATATCTGTCATATTTGATAGTTGTAGATATCGATCTTATAAGACCATTACCCATCACCACAACTGCACTTGCCCCGGCACCATTACCACCATCAAATGTTATTGTGGCATTAGTAGAATATCCAGATCCTGCATCTGTGATTATAACACCAACAACTTTTCCAACACTGTTAATAACAGCAGTCATACTAGCCGGAGTAATGCAGGTACCTGTCACTGTTACAACTGGTGGTTCGGTATATCCCGAACCAGTGTTGACAATGTTCACATCTTGGATACTTAATAGATAGTTGTTGTACCAATTGGTCCAAGGCCATTTAGTCCATATCGTACTATCTGCAGCCGTATCACTGTTAAAATTATTAGTGCCAGTGCCCATTGCTGTACTGGCAGTATACGGCAGCAATATCGGACTTATGTATTGTGGTATTTCGAGATCAGCATTATAAAATGCAGGATTATCAAAGTCGGCTAAACTGCCTGGATATACATCTTGTCCATTATATGCTAACTGCAATTCTCGTATTTGAACATGATATGGTTTAACTTCTTGTATGTAATCTACAACAAATTCTTGGTTGTCTCTGCTATAAAGTTGATATGGTATCAGTTCACGAATACGATGCTCTACATCAATTAAACTGGTTTTGACTAGCCACTGTGGGGCGGCGGACTCGCTCAGAATATAATTAAACATAAGAATCAATACGCGATTACGTTCTATAGCTAAATCATCGATTAATAACTCTTGATTAATAGCTTGGATTATCTTGCGTGTTTCAATCACCGGTTCTTTGTCGAAATATTGTGCATCAAATACTTCAATGACAAATCCAAATCTACCAATGGAATAGTCCCATAATTCGGCAGAGAATGCAATGGTACCATCTTCAAGCCCAACCCGATCCCATCCAATCAATGTGCGAAGATAAATTTCATATTTGCCTTGTGCATTTGCTGTGACTTTAACGCTGCTACCAACTGGGACAGATATTGTATCTAATGCTGAGTATGTTGCTACTTGCGCAACTGGCTTTATACTGCTATTATATCCAGGCAAGTACCAATTGATGTAGTTCCAATAGTTGCGAGTATCATATGTCTGCACCCGCAACAATTGTGTAGTTTTTTCTCCGGTGACAGCATTGGCTATAATAACTGTGTATATGGCCCAAAGACCATTATTGCTACTGTCAGAAACGATAAGATAGTTATAGCCAATAGGCACTATTTTTAAATTTTGATAACTAAGTTCTTCAAGATTGGCCAACCGTTTGTTCCATGCACCACTGGCAGAATTTGGTTCTGGTTCACTGCTATTCAACAATGTAAATGTACGAGATTCTGCCATTGGATATTGTTTTATTATGGCATTTACTCTAGTAAGATAGTTTTGTAATGCTACATATCTGTCGACAAACATTGTTTGCCTTGGGCGGAATTGCACACCAATTTTTTCAGCATCTGACAGATTTGGATCAGGTACTTTTGCACCGGTGGTATTTACACCACAAAAACTATCTTGTAACTTGCGGTATAATCCTGTACTAATAAAACTACTAGGTCTTCCGTCGGTTACTAATTCATATTCAATATGGATATTGTCTGAATTAAGTTTCTTATCATACTCTATATGTAATATAGTATCCTGTGCTGAAATAAATTCTAATCCGTTATAAATTGCTATTGTACTTGCATCAAGTGCAGCAATATAAGGGATGCCACTGCTTTTTGGATTTTCTATGTAACGTGCAATGCCAACAGTGCTAAGTGTTTTTCCAGCTGCGGAGTTCACCGTATCAATTCCCGTAACCCAGAAATAATAATTAGTAGAAATTATACCATTAGACCCCAGTCTAGATAGAACAGTATATCTAGTTGTTGACAATGGCGTGCCTATGCCAGCATATTGACTCGGTGGCGTACTACTTGCTACCCATTGGTAAATCTCGATTCGACTGCCGGGAAATAACTGTCCCCATCTACGACTGGCATACACAATATCATCCTGGTTAGGATCAATAAATCTTGCTGAGTTTGTATCCCACCATATTTGTCCAACTCGATCCTGTGCCCAATAATTTCCATTATTATTTACTGCACCGGTATTGTATTTTGCAGGATCTACAGCACCAAGGAAATCAATATTCTGACGGGCAGCACCGAGTATCTTTCCTTGTAATGGATTGAAGAAATCAAAATATTGAGTCTTGGCTGATAATAGTCTATCATACATGTAGATCGAATCTAATAGCTGAACATCAACAACCGGTTGCTGCGTATGTATCACAGCCCAGGCAGATGTTTGTGTAGTGTTGTCAAATATGCCCACACGACCATAATTGGCTGTGCTATCGTCAATATTATCATATCCTGGAGATCCTACTAGTAAGCGACCACTGGTATAATTAAGTGAGGATCCCCATTGATCTAATTCTTTAAGTTCACTGTCATATATTTGTTGTCCAAATACTAAATTTCCCGGATTGGTAATTGATGGTGTGGCACTTGGTAGATAGTCAAATGTATAAACTGCTCCACTTTGTACAATTACGCTAAAGAAGCTTGTACTGCTATCATCAAAATAAGTAGTACCTTGGTCAAATGTTAGTGGCGTATACACATTGCCGCCTGGCGCACCAACTACAAGATTTACCGCACTGCTGTCAATGAATACTGCGCTGCCAAATTTAGCATAATAATCTACACGTGGACTAATAAGCGTCTGTGCATACGTGTATTCTTTAAACCCTAGAGCAGCAAATGCTGTACCAACAGTCCCTGGCAGTACACTAAGTTTGTTAAATTCATCAGCAGCTTTATTATCGATAACTGATATAGTTAACAATCCTGCAGAAACAGATGCCATTACATTTGGTATACTTGCTGCATTTATTGCAGCAGCCAGGCCAGTAACCGTTTGATTTGGAGAATTGGGCACAGCAACTGCGGTATTATTAATACGTATAGTATCGCCATTGTTGAGCACTGGATTAGCAATAGTAGAAGTTATAACTCCAAACAATCTAGCTTGATTAATATGACGTTCAACAGAACCGGCGCCCGACAGTATAGAACTATCTCCAGGTGAGCCTACATAAATGCTGCAATTTCTACTACATACATCAGTTGCAGCGCCAAACAATGCACCGGCTGCTGGTACATTTGCCGGTATCTTTTGTACCAATGTAAATATATTGCTTTCAATTTCTAATATATCACCAACAGCAAGTGTAACAGAGTTTGAAAGTACAACATCGGTTCCTACAACAGCAAATTGACCATTCATAATTTGCGCATCGTTTGTAAGGAATTGATTGTTTAATAGTACTGCCACAGGATTCACAAAGTTAGCCGGCATTGCGTAGGTAAGCTGTGTTGGCGTGTTGATAATATATCGTGACACGCTACGATCAATAGCATAGATAGATCCTGCAGAGTTAGTTGCACTTACCGTATCATTAGAACATCCGATAATTACCTGTCGACCATCTGTGGTTGTTGACACACTTGATCCAAATCTTGCATTAGCTGGTAATCCAGGTACTTTTAATGCACTGATATTTTCAAAATAACTACGGGCAGACACTATTATAGTTGCACCAGCAGCTGGTACTGTAACAAATACAATTTCCATTGCGTATAATGCGCTATCACTATTAAAGTCATAATCTATGTGTGGACGTTGTAGAACACCATCAACCGTGACTGTAAATGAATAGATATTTGTAACAGTGTATAGATATGGATCTATTGCAAATATTGTTGTATTGCTAACTCCGCTACCAGACTTAGTAAATCCAGTTATGCTACCACCAGCACCAATCGAAGTAATTGTTATGGTTATATTATTGGCAGGGCTTGTACCACCATCTACTGTGGCAGCCAGGATTGTTATGGTATTTGCCACTGCATAATTAGTTCCACCTGCAGTAAGAGATACATTGTACACTCCGCGTGTGCGATCAATAGTAAATTCGGCGCCGGTTCCTACTCCTGATGTAGAATTTTGTAGAATATTATAATAACTTTCTTGGTCTAATTGATATGAAGAACGTCGACGTATTATAATTGGTAAGTTAGCCACTGGTGCTGAATTAAAGATTACATCAGTCGCACTAACTGAATAATCAACATTTAATATCTGTAACATATTATTAACTACTACATTTAGCTGCGCATCATTGCTTATTTCGATCGTGTCAGCGTAATTATAAAATGAAGTATATCCTGTGCTGGTATAAGTCACTGTTTGATTATCGTCAACGTCAACTCTGCCATAAGCATATACTGTGTTTGCGCCCGGAGCACTAATATACATCCATCGTTCATTCAAACTCATTGTTACAGCATATCCAAATTCTGTTGATCCGAAGTTTTGATCAGGTGCAGTCAATAACTGTAACTGTTCGAAAACATTACTAGCTGAGTTGCGATAAATTACTGCTGCATATCCTTGATTATTATTGCTGGAACTTGCACCAGCAACACTCCAGGTATTGGTTCCAGTATCAACGGCATTGCCATATCCTTTAGTACCGGTTGCTCCTAGTGTTAATAAAGTATTTTCAGCATAATTACCCTGATTGTCTGTGAGATAAGTGTAAATTGCCCCGGTATTGTTATAACCTGACATTCCAACTAGAGCTGCTGTATGATTAACCGATTGTGCTACAGCAGATCCAAATTTTGCTCCGGTTGGTAAGTCTGCTGGTTGCAATGATGTCCGTGTGTCAAATGGTTGTTGTTTCTCTAGGACCTCCCAATGTCCAAACCCATTATTATCGACCCAGGCACGCGCACCTGGAAGCAAATCAGTTGAATATGGTAAATTCGCAACATCACTTGCTTGTGCTACACGTTGAGTCTGAAGAAAATATGCAAGCCCTTGACCGGTTATAGTAACCGCTGCTTGCAAATCAATAACAACGGCTCCAACTGATGGGACAGCCAATACCCGATAAACGCCATTTGCAGTACCATCGACGAACTTTAAAATTATTATATCATTAACTGCAAGTAGTGGATCCGTAGTAAAAACCACTGTGCTTGTTCCATTTAGATTGCTACTAATCTCGGCAATAAAGCCAGGTACAGCCACGCAGCGATATATATTCCAATCATATTCATTACTTTTAGCTGCCCATACTGTGGTACCAACACCAATGGTACTAATAACTCCCGGTGCTAATCCAAGCTGTCCTTGTATAGAAAAAACTGTAATATCAACGTCATCGATATTCACATAACCGGCCGATGGTAATGCTGTGTCGGTTGGTACTGTAAATGTGGTGGGCAAGAAATTTGGAGATGTAAGTTTATAACTTTCTCTCCATACTTCATTTAGCAATATTGGCTGATCTGCGAGTGTTGATTCTCCAGGATTAATTAACTGTACTAGAGATGGGTCTGAACGAAGCAATGCTTCATTAAGTCTAAATTCGACAAAACTTTGATTAGCATTGGCTCCATATACTGCCCGCTGTATAGCCCAGTTTTCCCAAACATCATACTCGGCTACTTCTTTAGCAAGTTGTGCATTGGCGAACAGATCTATACTGAGTTTTGTTCCTTTGCTTTTTAGGAATTGCTGATACACATTTACTTGACTTACATCGTCGAGATTTAACGAAGTCATGTATGTTCTTGGTCTAAATCCAATTAAGCCATAACTTAATAAATCATTGTCTAATTCTAAATTAGCAGCATTAACATTATAGCTATTGGCTAATTGATTAGCTTTATTTGGAATATTAGCAAGTAATCCGCGCTGTATTTTAGTATAATCGCTCTTAACCCAATCGCTAAATTTAAAATTAGCACTAGGTTGTACAATGTTCTGTGCTGACCAATAATTGTTTTTATAGCTAACAATTTCTCCCTTGGCATACTTCCTAATAGGTTGCCATTCTGTTACTGTAGTATCATCGTTTAATATAAATCCCTGTGCATCTAGTTGACCATTCCAATCAGCACTAACTGTTGCAATTACATTTATTCTACCTTGTCTTGCTCCGGTAACAGGAGAATATATCAAGTCATTGAATATACTTACATTATCTAATACTACCATGCTTTCGTAACTAACAAATTTCAAATCAAGATATGAAATTGTCTGTGCAGATGCTGTAGAAACAGTGAAGGTATTTTCGTCTCTAACCACAATAAGATCACGAGCAGGTACTGTAGTTCTATTTTGATCAAGCACAAGATTTTCTTGTGTCATTAACACTATACTATCAACAATAGCTTGTGATTTTATTGCGGTTAGCGCACCTGCTGCTGGATTAAGACCTATAATACTTCCGTCACTCCATCCTTGATTGGCCCAATATAAAAATTCTTGTGCCATTTGATTCCAATCAAGTGCGTGGCCGTTTTCAACACCATCAAACATTAATCCTTGTCTTGATAGCAATGCGCCATAACTTAATAGGAAATCTACGACCATGGTGGCATTTGCTAATACATAACCATACGGAACCTGTGTGACAACATCGCTATATTGTGTCGGTACGGTAACAGATTCTCCGCCGGTACTTATTGTAGTCTTCAGGCCACCCGGACGACTGGTAAGAATCTCAAAATAAGGATTAGTTATGCTATAACCTAGTACTCTATATCCATCACCAGCATTTTGTATAATAACCGCACTGTAAATTATACGCTCAAATGGTTGATTCTTGTATAATAATAAATTATAACTTTCATCTGGTAGCAATAGACTACTATTTTGACTATTGGGGCTGGATTTTTCTGTATATATTTTGAGATATTGTTTGTCTGTAAATGTGCCCATGCGATAACATAATCTTACATCTAAGCTGGCTAAGTCGGCTGCTAATTTTGCAGAGCTATCGCGGCCCGATACTTGATTATAATCAACTATCCAATCAATGTAGCTGGCCTTGCTAACTCCACTACCATATACTTGAATACCATTGGCATCAAGACGATAACGATCGTTGTAAAGATATTGATTATAATCTAAATTATATTTGTAAAGATCTCGGTCAGCAAATAGACTGAAGAATTCTGCTGGTCGAGTTAGCGCCAATAAGCGCATGATTGCAAATGGATAGCTACTGCTCTTAATCCAGCTGGCTTCGACTGGGCCACCATCACCAAATACCCAACTTTTACGAAATTGTGAAGAATCATACACACCAACCACGCTGTTAAATGGGCTTAGTAGTTGTCCTTCTGTGCCAGTTGGAATAACATCGGTTAATCTTGGTCTTGCATACTGTGGTAAGATATATGTGCCGGCAGGGTCGGCAACAAGACCAAGTGCTAGATCATCCCATAACACCAAGTTATCTTGTGTGTATGGTCCCGGACCATATACATCTATCCACCAGGTGGGTATCTGACTAAAACCTAGCATCTGCCACGGGGTACGTTGCGGACTGTCTGTATCGTAGAAATAATTATAGATACCGCGCCAAGCACCCAATAATGGTGTTTCTCCAATACTTGTGTCGCCAGTTAAACGATTGCCAGCTGCACTATAATTCCAAGTAAATTCATTACTGGCGATATAATTCTGTGTAGAATAATTTAATTTATTCCAGCCTATCCAACTTAGAAAATCTGTTGATAATATCTCGTTTATTTCAGACAACGAATAGTCTGTGGTACGAAACTGTCCAGGTATGACTTCTGTCGCAGGCAATGGTATGGCGGAACGAATTTTAAGATTATTAAATATACGGGTTTCAAACTCTAATAAAATCTGATCTCGTATATCACTAAATGCAACTGTGATACTGCCATCATGGCCACGGATAACTACCGTGGGATTTACATAGGTATCATCTACAAAAATTTCTGGCTTATATGCAGGATATAAGCCTAACTTGGTAGGAGTATTAGGTACGTAATTACCATAAGTTGCTGCATATTCTTGTATGGTAATTACATCTCCAACTACTAGCGGAATAGTGATTGTAAGTCGCGGTCCATCTGTAGACACGATATAATCATAATTTAATGCCAACAATACGTCATTTACATACACCAACAACCCTTGATAGTTTGATGCGGTAAAATCATAAGTTGTTGTTAGATCAAATACTGGTGTTGATATTGCGGTATATGTCGTAACCGTTTGGGTATTGGTCGACCCAACAGGCAACATGTCACTCCAATAAAATGAATTTAAATTTGATTTACCATCATTTATATCTGAAAATGCAGAGGTTAAAATACCAGCCACTGTCTCATCGCTATAATCGTTACGGATCACATTATCCAATAATTGATTTTTAAATTTAATGTATTCTCTACTGTTGAAATCAAGTGCAGCAAAGATATTGTATTCTTTGCTACGCATAAAATAGCCAGCCATTGTCATCGGCGCACTTTGTTGCAGGATATTCATACCGTACGGTATGATGTCGCCGAGGTCACGTGTGTTGTTTGCTCCGTTAATTGGACCGGAGATAGCTAATAGATTCTCCCCTATGGTTTCGTAGTGAGCGCGGATAGTGCCAAGACTAAGCACTGGACTATTTTGATTTAATGGATTATTTTCAAGATTAACTGGTACTTGATAGAATCCTACACCGCTTGTCTGGTCACTTATTGCTGCTACTTCTATGATATCGCCGGGCACATAGATATCTAATAATGTTATAGTTGTAACAGTATTGGTACGTGCAACCGTATATCGGCTTGGATTTACAAATACCGATCCGGCATATAATTGTATGGCTGGAACACTGGTGTTATCATTCGTTCTAATATCCAGTCGCAACGGGCCACCATCATAGCTAAATCTAAACTGTTGACGTATCTTACTTTTTTCTATAGCAGGTTGCCAACCAATCTCTTTAATAAATGATATACGATTACTGTATTGTCTAACAACACCTTCACTAATATTTTCTACACTGCTAACACTATCAATTACATAAACAAATGTATCAGTGTATAGATTATTGGCAAAAACAATATCACCGATGTTGTTTAGACTTAGATATTTTAATGCAAACCCTAAAACGGGATCAACTGTACCTGATGCAGTTGCATAGGAAAATAACTTGCTGCCAACAAATGTGCTGCTTGGATATTTGTCTTTATTACTAAAACTAATACCGCTAATATCGTATATATTAAACAACGGTGCTTGATTAACACTAATTTTTTGTTGTGCATTAATCCATTCAACACCATCATACCAAAAACTCTTACCTTGTACTGTATCTCCAGCAAGGCATACTATAACCTGGTCTATTAGCACATCTGAATCTGCTGCCAGAACTAAATTTATAATAGGTTGTGCAATTAATGGTGGCACAGTGTCTGGTACAATAAATGTAACTTCATATATCTTGTTTCGTACTGCAGGATTCGTGTCGGCAGCAAATATCACTCTTGTGCCACTTACAAATGTATATCCATCTGTACTATATCCAATCGATCCATTGATATTACTTAAAGCATCAGTACTAGAAAAATCGATTATATCGATTGGTTGTTTTCCTTGTGTACCGTAATCATATAATCGAGTGCCGGCACGGTATTCTAATATAGGACGACGACCACGAAACGCATTATCAACAACCGGATTAGTGTTATTATAGGTTGCTGATGCATTAATAATATCAATGTGGAACCAGCGATTACTACGTGTCCACGAATTTAAATCCGGGCTGGCACGATTAATAGTAAGATAATCAGGTACCATTGGTATATTAAGACTTGAATAATCAGTTATGCTCTGCACATAGATTTCTGGAGTTACAAAATCATCCACTGACAATAGTTTAATTGCTGTACCAACTCCTTCGATATAATATGTTTGTCCTTGATAGATTGCAGGAGTTACTGCTCCGATAAATCGTACTTTTAATCCATTGGAAAAGACCACACCATTTGGACTTGTGTAGTTTTTTTGTCCTATGATTTCATCTATGTCAAGGATATCTGAACTTGTCTGATCGATTAAGCGTATTCTGCCGAAGATTTCTGGATCAGTTCCATCTTGATAATATAATGTATTTTGTATCGCCGACAACAATGGTATCTGTTCAAAGTATCCTTCGGCATTTTTATACCAATTGGTGCTAGAATATTGCGTACCGTAGTTAATACTGAATTTTTCAAGATTATTAACCGATTCAACACTGTTAAGTACCATGTATGGTAATCCGTCAGCATCATACACATATCGTATCTGCCATACACTATATCGTTGTGCTTGACTATCGATATTCGTAACTTGATCAAATAGTGTAGTATCAAATGTGCCCGGTAATCCTGGAGTGGCTGTTGGCGGCAATGGATCAAACTGTGTGGTTATTTGCCAACCACCATCCTCCGGATCAGCAATAGGATTAAGGAATATAATAGTTTTACCATTAAGTTCGGTTATGCCGTCGATGCTACCATTTTCTTCTAAAAAAGGAGCCACATATACATTATTGATTTGATTAAACTTTAAGGTTGGAACTACAAGATTAACCACACCACCAGCAATTACAGGAAGGGTATAATAAAAATTCTGTGCTGTGCTTGCCGGTACGTTGAATTGAACTATACCAAGATCTTCGCCGTTGTTAATAACGCCAAGCACATCTCTACTACTGATATTTGGTGCTGTTGGTAATCTACCATTTACGCCTGGTGTTGTTTGTATCCAAAATCCCGGTCCGGTTCCGGCTGTACCATCGACTATATTTAGAACACCATTCATGTTCATTTCTGTATCACTTGTATAATACAAGGTGTCGGGTGCATCTTGGGGAACAACAAAAGTTACTGTTTGCTCGAATGCTCCATTGTTAGTAACTCCAAGATCGTATGTTTGCCCTTGTCCAAGTACAGGTGCAGTTTTAATATAAAATCTGTAAGCACCACGCAGGCTCAAGTCAAACGCATAAGTGTTGCCGCGCACAAGAGTTAGCGTAGGATTATTAATATAATCTATTACGTATGCAGAATTACCGGCATTTGTTACACGATAGTTAACATCTTCTTTGGCATTTTGGGCTACAGTAAATGAATAGTTGCCCTGACGTACTAATGTTAGTGTTGGATTAGTTCCCGTTGCGCCCGAAAACGTGTAAACACCATTTGCTCGTGTCACAACAAAATTATCTGTACTCGGTACATTTTCCGAAAATACATCGACACTATCTGGACCATTTGGCAACCAATAGTATTGACTATAGTTTACGAATTTATCAAAATCTACAAACGGATCCCATGTATAATACTCGCTGGTATACAGTCGATCAGCACGAGTTGTTAAACTACCTTGTAATGCCAGAGCATCTGTAATACCTGGATATGTTATAGCATCGGCTATATCGGTAGAGTCAGGTTTTGTAATTATAACACCCGGTTCTAATTGATAATTGGCGCGAGTATCTGTAGTTTCTTTTACATAGTTATCGTTAGGATTTATTCCCGGACCAATTGCGCGGCCAACAAATCCTTGTATCTTTTTAAAATTTGGTTCTTGTACAAGTTGATCTAATGTTGCAGATAAAAATTGTCGATTTACTGGTGTTTGAAATATCTCAGGTAAAAAATCTACTGTACGAGTTCTTGCCATTATATGACTCCGCTGCCAGGGGCAGTGCGTAAATTGGTGCTGGTCAACGCTTCGATTACTTCAACGCTGTTGATATTGGCTGCATTAACAAATATCTGGTTAGGTGCTGATCTAATTTCATATAGATCACCAAAACTCTTTTGTAGATTCAATGGTACCAGCACGACCGAACTAATGATACTACCCATCTGTGCATGTAGATATGCTGCCATTTCTGAAAAATAGAATGTATCTCCAAAGTCCCACTTATCTATGGTAAAATAATTATTCATATTGGCTATAACAAGATTCTTAATTTCACTCACACTTGCATTACTACCATATGCCTTTATAACCTTGATAGTGGCTTGCAACTCTTTTGCTGCTTTGGCACCAAATAGCGGTTTAAATTCTACTGAATTCATTATCATTGTATCGGACAACATCTTATAGTTTTGCAATCCACTATATGTAGTTGTCAAAGAATTAATAGTAGGAGGTACTGGTTTGGGTACAGTATCAGTAATATCTTTTATATAATTTTGATATTGACTATAATATTCTCGTGTTACTACATATACGTCTATAATATTTGTTGTTCCAGGGTCTATTAGATTAGTTAAAGGACTATTATGTCTGTATTGAAAATACAAGTCTTGGCGACCAGTTCTGGCAATAAAATCATTGCGTAGAACTAGTGATCTAACTCCTGTTGTTGGATCGATTACAAGTGTATAAAATAATTCCGCAGTATATGCATAAAATATTTGCCCATCAACATAGGTATTTTTAACAAGTTCGATCTCATTCATAGTAGCATATTCGGAATTAACTATACCGCTTTCAACTAATAGATAGCGTTCAAGATTATCAAAATCTACAGTTTTTTGTAAGAATACTAATTTAAAGTTTGAAGCAACATCTGGTGCCACTACTTCTGTGAAGAAATCCGGATCATCTGGCACACCATCACCATCGGAATCTTGAAATGATACTAACACTTGATAATCGTCAACATATCCATCGCTTTCAACTGGCTGACCTACAATAGTAACATCGATGTCACTAGGAAAGGGTGCAGAAGAATCTGGAAGACTATTAGATTTTAATACTTTAATAAAATCTTTAATTACTGTGCCGGTGCGTGAATCATATATGGCTTGATTGCTATAGAAGAAAAATCTAGTCTGTAACACGCTACCAAAAATATAATCTAATGCTCTTGCAGTTGTTGTATAGGTAATGCCGTCTGTGAGAAATTCTACCACCCAACTTGCATCACTGCCGACACCGGCAGTACTACCAGCATTTGTTTGGCTCCAGGCAGCACCTTGATCAAGATTAGTAGAAGTAATAAGATACCATGTACCAGGCACACCGGTGATAGTACCCAAGCTATCAAACCCTATACCAAAATTACGCTGCAATACAATTTGATCCAACATGCTTTTTTCAAATGCAGCTGGCAGATCTGTTATTAATAATGGAATTACTTGTGTGGCAATTGCGCCAGTTGGTATAAAATTATTCAGTGCAATAGGGCCTGTACCATTTGATAAATTACCTAGACCTCGATTGGTACCATCACCTATTACTGCTGTTGGGCTTGCCCATAGTATTAATTTTTCGTCTGCTCTAAGCGGAGTTCCGGCTTGTAATCTATTGTTTGAATCAAAGTAATAACCAACCGGTGGTATAAATTTTACCAATGATCCAACTTGGATATATTTTTTATTATCGCTAGTATAGCTACCAACAGGGGCAGGTGCGCCAAGACTGTTTACAAAATATCCAGTAGTTTCATTTATTAAGGTAGTACTCTGATTCCAAGTAATTGCAAGTGGTACAAGATCTGGTCGGGGAAAATTAGCATAATAAAACTGCTGCATTTGAGAAGCAGCCAAGAGTGGTTGTACTTGATTAACAATAATATCATTGATCTCGTTTGTGGTTGCCCAAGTGAATAAGAATGTCGGTAAAGTATTTTCTTCATACAATGCACCATCACTACCAAAAATATTTGTGCTAGAATACTTGCCAGTGTTATCTACTAGATCTAGATATCTACTGGTACCGATGCTACTACGATTCAATGCTTTGCTTTTTATAATGCTGTTGTATGCAGTGAATGGAAAATTATTATAATCTTCGCCGTTGACCATACGATTTTGTGTATAATATCTAGCTGGCGCCCGTTGTTTGATTTCGTCTATAGTTTCTCTTGCTTGTGCATTAGATACTGGCTGTGTAATACCACAGGTAAATGTAATAGTTTCAAGTTGTCCGGTTCTGCTGACATAACTTATAGGCAAGCTAACTGCTTGCATTTCTTCAGGGTTGATGATATACTCGAGCCCGTTGCTGGCACGTACATAGTTACGGAACTGTCCAACTGGGATTTCGCTAAACACACCATCACCAAAATTTAATGTGATCTGATCGTTGGTTCTGCTTGCAACAGAGAACAGCTTTCTTAAACGTGCGCCTTCCTGCACCGCTGCAGAGGTATATACGCTTTCAACATACTGCCATTCAGATGCAATAGAACCAACATTATCTAATTGATATAACCAAATATCTTCGTTGTTGATACCTTCAATATTGATGTTAACAGTTCTGTTGCTTATGCGTTCTGTCAGATTGAAATCTTGATTCTGCAATGCACCTTGTTTGAATAAAAAGAAGTAGCCGGTATTAGCACTGGCAAATCCTAGTTGATCATTACGAAATAACATATTAAATACGCCATTTGGTTTTGGTGCTGGCTCGTAGATAAATTCTTTGTTAAGTGCAGTACTTGTGACGGCTTCAAATGGCATGCTTATACCATTAACTGTGGCGGTATATGGGATTACTGGCAAGTAGCCCGGAACCAAGTTAATACTATACTCGTCGGTGCGTACTCCTAATATGGTAGTACGATTTCCCGGACGGCCAACACGCTGAGTATTCACCATAGATGCATTTATGATAGCTGTGAATTGTTCTTGCCAATTTAAATTTGTAGGATCGGCCCAATTTACTGTGACGTTAGCAAGATTGATACCGTTGATGTCTGTAACATTTTCTGTGGTTTGCACAGAGAATACTTTGAGATATCCTTCAGCAGCACTATTGCGCTTAGGTGTATAGCTTACAAGATTAGCAAGTCGAACTACAGAATCTCTGCGTTCGGCTGTATCCATGTAATTTTCACGTGTGTTTAAATCTGTGCGGAATGCAAGGGCTTGACCCATGAATGCCATCACATCAAGTATGGCTATAAATTCTGAACTTTCTATGTAGTCATTAAAAGTTTCAGGGTAATAAAGGCGTAGATAGTCCACAAAACTTTTACGCAACGTTTCAAAATCGTAACTTTGAAAGTCTGCCTCACGGTAGGTTTGATAGATTCTTTTCCAATCCTCAACCCCGAATATTGCTGTTTGTCTTGTTGTTTTTGCCATAGTCAGTTATTTATGGACATATTAATCAGCTGATTTATACGTAACTGGCGCGGCGTGAACTTTGATCAAAAAATATTGCCAAACTCTCTGCATTGGTGCCCGGCACAAACACCAATTCAACTTGTATTAACATTCCATTTTCTTGTGGGAATAGCTGTAATTCGCTGATTTGCACCCTAGGATCACCTCCCACAACTCGTTGTAATTCTTGAGTTATCGTGCGCTGTGTATCGGCATTTTGATTTTCGAATAGATTATCCCATAAACTAGTACCATAGGAAGGTCTTCCTACTAACTGCCCATGACGAATATTCAAAGCATTAAGCAGATCTCGTTTAATAAGCTCATTATCAAGCAAAGTAAATTTTTTGAATTGATTTTGTGTATTAAACCCGATAAATGTTGTCATGATACTTTATTTATTTCCTCAAAGGATTGTCTGGAGCGAAGCGGAAAATTCCATCTTCGTCTGTTAACATAGGAGCAACGACCGATACTGCCACTGCTGCATCTGAATATATGATGTTGGGTATTTTTGCATTTCCAATTATATTTGAAACTAGCTGATCAAGATCTTGACGTTGTACAGTGTTATCATATCCAGATAGTGATGGAGCCACATTAAGTTGTGCAGAATATGCATCAACAAAATCTATAGCATACTGCCCTTGCCTTGCAGCCATTTGTATTTTACCGATCATATCCGGAGGTGATACTCCTACTATCCAAGCAATAACAGCATCTACCCCATATTGGGCAGCAGGTTGCACTAAGGCAGCTTGGAATCGCGCGCTTTCATCGCCGGTCATCATGCCAGTATCAATTAATCCCTGATAACTTCCTTGTAACAAGGCCTGTTGTGCTAAATTTTGTATCAAGGGAAAATTTAAATAGTCTAATAGTGACGTTACTCCAAGCAATCCTGTCCATACACTTGATTGCAGCAGAACTGCAAGGGTATCTGCGGGATCTTGTAAATACGTATCGATTGTTCCTGGTTTTAAAAATCCCGTTAATGTTAATGCTGCAGGACTTTGACCATACACTCCAACACCACGTGTGGCTATGTCGGCTCCGAGATATACTGGATCATTGCTGTCATTTAATTGCCAATCTGGCAATAACACACCATTGACATCGTATGCACCAATGGCAGATGCTACAGCAGTTTGTGCCGTTAGTGCAGTAACTTGTTGAGCTGTAAACATGTTATATCGATTGTCCTATTGATTGACTTGCTGGTGGTTCTTTAATATATGCTTCCACAGTAAGTGGATTAGATAATGGTATATTATCAATATATTCTACTGCCTTTACTGTTGCGATTGGAGTACCTGTTGCGCCCGTAGTACCTGTTGATACTGCACCGGTATTTGAATTAACTACCGTATTTGTTGACGTGGATACCGCCCCTGAACTAGTAGTCGTTGTGGTTGCTGCAACGTTTAAATTGCTAGTTACATTAACTCCTTGATTGGCATATGGATAAGGTGAATGTGTCGGTGCTCGTGTCACAATAGTTGGTAGTATTCCGTTTTGCGATTTCCACCCTTGCGCGGTTAAACTTGTGTCGGCGAGTTTAAATCCTTTTAATGCTGTGGCCGATGATACCGATGGCGGGCTACCTCCATTTAAATTAATAGGAGACCCTGTTAAGTCTAATGAACCAGATGCATTCCATCCACCTTGTTTACTTTTTATTCCCAACTTACCACCGCTGTTGATTCCAATTTCTGTTTTACTATACAACAACATCTTTTTTTCAGCATAAACTGTCATTGTTGCGTCGCTTTCTAAACGTAGATTATCTTTACTTTTAATATTAATCTTGCCGCCGGCATACATGTTTATGTCTTTGTCAGCATGTAGATTAAGAGTACCTTGGGTACGTATATTCACACTATTTGTTGAGAATACATCCACAGTGCCTTGCTTACCAAACTCCATCCATGTCTGTCCATTGGCATGAGTGATGAAGAAACAATCCCCATCATCGCTCATGGTTATTTGGTGACCTTTTGCTGTGCGTATGCGTATTAGTGTATCTGCTCCGTCAAGATCACCATCATCCATTACAAAAGTATGTCCGCCTTGTCGGCCTACTACTTTAATATCTTGCGGTTTAAGCTCACCACGTTCTAATTTCCCACGAATAGTTTTAGTATCAAGCCCGCCGTTATAGATAGCCTTGCCTGGGGTGCTGATTCCATATACTGTGCTGGGACTTTCTCGTTGGCTACTGCTGCGGATAGGACCACGTATAATATCTTTATCTAACCCTTGTTGAAACAATACTGCGGCCACCACACTTTGAACTGGTTTAATTTGATCAAAGAATCTTGGATTATCACTTATAGCAGTATTGTAATCATTTATTTCAGTAACAGGCAATACCGCAGCACGTACAAACGAAGTTTCTTGTCCATTATTAGAAACAGAATATTTACTACTTGATCCAATGGCCGGGATCATATGATTGATACCCGGTTCGGGCACACATCCAGTATAGTATCCTTGGCTTGGGTCGCCGCCGACAAAGAAACATAATACTCTAACACCAAGATCTGGTGGAGTAAACCACATACCGTAACTGGAACTATTGCCCGGAAATGTTCCAGGACCAGTAGTTTCGTCTATAAAATTTATATCACCATTGAATGGTGTGGCTCCGTAAAATGGCGGACAATAACTTACTGTGCGCCAAAGATTTATATCTGTTAAATTTGGAGTTCCATTGGGGTTGATAGCATTGAATTCTTGTATAGCAACCTGCAATCTACCATTGCGTGTATTATCAATATTATTAACAACGATACCGATAAATGGTCCCATTTCTGCAGGAACGCCGCCGCGGTCGTATTTGTATGCTGGTGGTCTACCTCTGCTGCGTTGACTATTATATCCCATGTGTATCCTTGTTAATCATATTATAATCCGCCAATATCAGAGTTTTCATTTAAGGTAATTGTTTGTGTATCTTGTGCGCCTACCCCATCAGTTTGTATAAGATCTGCATTATTTTCTCTAGCATTTGGATCTACTTGATTATATGCATCATCGGTTGCTGCCATTACTTGTAATGGAGTATTTACTATTTGTGTTGAGGTCGCTGCGTTAATTGCATCGTTTACGCTTTTGGTTACGACATTGCCGGCTGCTCTGGCAGTTGGTAAAAGTGCCTGCGCCAATGTATTTTGCAGTTGAGCGCTTGCTGTACCAATAAACTGACCAAAAGACGTTGGGGGTTTTGATTGCGCAGCAATACTTGGTGTTGCTGCGGTTGCTGCTATAGCATTATCGCTTTTACGTACATCTCCCTGTGATGCTGATACTAAATTATTAATCCCAGCTGCAACCACAGTTGACGTTGTGCCGACTCTTGCATTTTCAGCAAGCATCAGGCGTAAATCGGCTGCTTCTTTATCGAGAGCGATATCGGCATCTACATCTGTATGAGATAACTTGAACGCACCACCCGTAATTGTTTGTGTGAATTTTCCTTGCTTAAAGTCACTAATAACTTCACTTGCTTTAAACACATAATTCTGTGCTGCGCGCCCGGGGCCAGATCTTCCAGGAACACGCCCAATAATTGGATCAATCCCAAAGTTATTTGCGCCGACATCCATAAGTCCAGTTTGAAGATTATAATCTGTAGGTGTGTTAAACGCTATTTCAAATAATATTTCTTGACTTTCAAAGTTAATAGTACCATCAGGTAAAAATGGATTAAAAAATACTGATCGAGCTAATCCTACAGATGCTTCACCTTGTTGCAACCAAGCCGGATCTCCAACAATAGTTAATTTTGCTTCGTTCCAAATTGATGGGCTATAAAATTCATCTGCTGCGTTGGCTGCTGCTTCGTTTACGCGGCCGGCGGCGCCGAATGCGCTGGCATCACTGCGTGGCTGTGCATTGCGTTTAATTAATGAGTTTAATAAATTTGCATTTTGTATTTCCCCGTAAGGTATGGTAGATGTTATAGACTGGGTATAGAGATTATCCATGGTATTTTCATAGCTTATAACTGAGGTATTTTCGCCAGTGAACCAATAATTATAAGATTTATGAACTCCCTGAAATTTACGGTCGCCAATAAAATAACTACTTGTTAATTCGGACAATTTGTAAAAACTTAATGTGTATGTGATATCATATGCATAGTCGTGTCGTAATGGGTCTATTGGGCTATTTGGCACCGCTGTCATCCCAATTTTAAACCAACTTAACGCAGAAAGACCGCCGCTTGCTATTGGTTTAAGTGTTTGTTTTCCATCCGCAGCATCAACATCAATAGTTTGCTGATCTTTTATATAGGTACTATTACGTGTAATTAATTCAAGTACTTGTACAAGTTGTTGACCGGCACTGAATGTAAGATCGTACGATTTAGCATTCATTGACTGTTTTCTTGGATCGAAATCATACACATCGTTTGGTCCACAAATCATAGATGTTTTTGTTTTATCTATAGATCCCGGAGGCTTAATCATTGCATTTGCAATAGCAGGATTTAAAAATTCTATAAAATAACGATCGGGATATGTTACCTGTGTACCCACTGCTTCCAATTGTTGTTGATTCATTGCATCCATTAATCCACGCCGCACTGTTTTTGCAGGGGTTGGTGCTGCTATTGCATTTGGCGGTGGTGTATTTACTGCCCCTGCTACCTTTGTTTGCGCAAAAATTGCATTGACCTGTCCAGTTGCTGTACCAAGTTGCGGATTAAACACTTGACCGGTAAATGTAGGAAGTCTTTGTCTTGCTGCGATATCAGATGATTGACTCTCGGTTGTTCCAGATGATCGAATCTCGGTTGTTCCAGATAGCGCCTGAGATAGCGTCATAGCACTTAATTCTACACCATATTTAATTGTTCCTCTATCAGAACTTCCTGCTATTTGAATAGCAGGGGTAGTTGCTTTAATTGTATATTCAACTGCTTTACTGGCAATCTTCCAATTAAGCTGCACTAATGAGAATGGATAAAATTTTTCAATTATTGCATTTACTTTTCCTGGGGAATTTGTACCGTTTGAGAAATCTAAACCGCCGCCAGTGACACCACCTTGCACTAATTTTCCATTTTGGTCATATCCATAAAATCTTATTGCTAAAAGATATATTTGTGAAGAAAAGCTATTATCTTTATCTCCAATTGTTCCTAGAAATTCATTAACGGCCTTCTTTAAATTAGAAAGAAAAGTTATACCATATGGTTCAATTACAGTCATGGTAAATTCATTTGCATTATGTGCGGTATTAGTGCCGTGGCCGGCGGTAGTTGATTTTATCGAAAACGTATCAATATAATAATCTGTTTTAAAAAACTTATTACGCCCGACTTGATCATCAATAGTATTAAGTGTTGCTCCCCCGCTTTGGAACAATAGCTGTGCGCCACGTAATGATACTTTTCTTTCTTTCATCATTTTTGCATAATCAGTGGGACTTAATAGATATACAGATGCATTGTAGGTATAACTAGCATACTGATCAAGTACATTAGATTGGGGTGTTATCTGTTGATCTTTATTAAAGATATCATCAATTTCAATCAATGTGGCATTTCTATTAGGTATAACATTATCAGCGTTACCGGCACCGACCCCTATTTTCGTTATAGGTTTTGCTATTTCGGGCATTACTGCAATAGCATCATCGCCGGTGCTTGCTGCCATGCGCACCCTGGGTGGTGGAGGAGGATTTCTAATCTGAATATTTGGAGTATCTGTAGTCGCTTGTGTTTGTATTACTGGTCGTGTTGCGGCGTCGGTTCCAAATGTTATTCCATCAACGTCCACAGATGGTATGGCATTAGTTCCTGCGGTAGTAGTAGAAGGTGCCACACCCACTCTACCATTATCGTTAACTTGTAGTTGTTGTATTGCAGGCGCCTGCGGGCGAGCCCCATCATCGGTCGCTGCTTGTGCGTCTTGTGTGACTTGTCCTGTACTTGCTGTTCCCTTGTCGTCTTGCGCAACAATCACAGGATTTGTAGACTGTGTTGGTGGTGCCACAGCCGCAACTAACGCAGTATCAAGTGCAGCAACATTTGCTATTGTTTCTGGACGTTCAAGTAATGCAAATAATGTTTGTCGTTTATTTAAAGGAAGTTCATTAAAAATACGCGGATCATCAATTACTCTGGTGCTAAGATCGAGTCCTTCATATTGTTTACGGAGGAACTCTTTTTGTGCATCAGTTAAATTACTCCATTGAGATCCAGTATTATTCATTAGTTAAAATCCCAGGATGGTGCGTAATGTAGACAGTTTAGGCAAAAATATTGTAACACCTACTGCGAAATCCAACGGTGGAGCAGCTAGTGTGTTAGGATTACGTTGATAAAATACCCACCATAACCCCGGATCATTATATAGATCAAATGCCAACAGATCTGGGCGATATTGATAGGTTTGTGTTATTATCATTTGTAGATCATCGGTCTGTTTGGGAATGGGCCTATTCACCATGGGGCTAAGATAGAACTGGGTATATCCAGTTTCGTAATATGGGCTAGTTGGTGCGTAGTCTGCCATTACCAAAATCCTTTACTGAGTAAATTACCATTTGCAAATTCAGTTAAGCTGAATACTTGGCTTACTTGTTGCCGCGATTGCATTGGGTATAAGCTAATATTGATATCTATTTTAGTAGGTACATACGTTGATGGTGGATCTTGTGATGAAACTTGCCCCAATATGCGTACAAAGGCAGGGTCTTTTTGTGCACCTGGGTTTATACCTTGCCCAAGATTTTTAAGACGCTCTATTGTATAGCTCAACGGATTGCTTGCTGTACTTGTAGTTTCTCTTGCGGTAAGCGTATTGGTTCCATTAACGTTGAATACGCTGCTTGACCGTATATAGTTTACGTCTGCTGGTAAAGAATAATCAAACGAAGCTACCACACACGGATGTTTATTAAATTGATATTGTCCCAATCCAGTAAGAAAAACCAATGGAGGAGGTGCACCACGGTATGCATCTTGCCCATAAAACATTTTTGTTACCGAACGGAAAAAATGTATCACTGCCAGCATATAATTAGCTTCGGCAGTATCCTGTGCTGTAAATGTTGCTTTAATATTAATTGGGTCAACATAGCTACTTTTGTAAAAGTATCCTTTGAAGTTGCTATGTGTCAATGAATACGGTTCATAATCAGCTTTGTATGCGGTACTGATAGCGGGTGTGTATGGAAATATAACTCCGCCTGTGTTTTTTAATGGTCTTAGTATAGTGCCCA
>Ga0114962_10000277_pt1 | contig 44414 bp, 55 predicted proteins | sample C_130820_MF_Meta_FD_87017 | JGI IMG/M metagenome (GOLD analysis project Ga0114962, IMG submission 87017) | Freshwater microbial communities from Lake Croche, Canada to study carbon cycling - C_130820_MF_MetaG | ecosystem: Environmental > Aquatic > Freshwater > Lake | place: Lake Croche, Canada...
ACTTTTAAGCTCAATTCCGCCTCTAATTCCTGGCGTGCGATTTTTTATTTTTTGGGGGGGAAAGTTTGGGTCTGTTTTCGTTTTTGTTTTGCGGTTGTTCTTTTATTTTTTTTTTTTTTTTACATTGTAAATTTGAGAGAAGCATATGGCTCCTTCACACGGGGAACGAGCCATACCGGACCCCCCATTATATTAACTTTTGGGTGCACAGGCTTCCAGAACGAACTAGACATGAATGTAGTCGTCTACCGGGTATCATGGGGGTGCAAGGACAGGGGTATAACTAGGTGATTGCGGGATGCACCCATACGCCATCCCCTCCGACCCATCACGAAAAAGTTACCAGGCCGGGGAAAATAAATTCAGGCCGGGTGAATTTATGTGTTGACTCCGCGCCGGGCGAGTGTATGGTGGGATTGTTCTTTGACATGGGCCTCGGCCCGTCATCTCAAACCGCACCCGGCGGCACCGGGTAAACAGGAGACTACCATGCATAATTTCGAAGACATCATGCCGGACACGTTCACGGCCAAGGTTCGCGGAAACCCTTTCCAGGTTGATGACATTCACACCATGTCACCAGTCGGGTTACGGAAGATCGTCGAATATGGCCTGCAGCGTATCTTTAATGACGCAGCCGCTTCCGCGAAAAACGACGAAGAAGCGATAAGCCTTGCGTCCAAACGACTCGATGCTTTACGTTCAGGTATCCTTCGCCAATCATCCACACGGGAAGGAAATCCAATCCGCGCCAGGGCGATAGAAATCGCGTCCGGCAAGGTTAAGAAGAACCCGAAGTTTATCTCTTGGATGCAAGCTAACGGACTCAAGCCTAACAGCAAAGAAGCCCTAGCGGAAATCAAGCGGCAGGCCACAATGGCGTGTGATAAGCCGGATAATGTGTTTATGGCACAGGCCAAGATTGACGTGGAAGGGCAGAACAGCCTGGATGAGATCGAACTAGACCTGGGTTAAGCCTTAAGCCCCGCAGGGAGACTTGCGGGGCTTTTTCTTTGCCGCAAAGCGGAAGCGGAACTACGTGTAGCACTACATAGCTCCTGCCAGGACTACAATTATTTTTTGCAGGCCGCATTTTTTATTTGACACGGTGCGGCCTCCGTGCGATGCTTTCATGTCGTCGGGATAACCCCGTGCGACAGATCTTTGAAAACTTGGAGAGATACCAATGTCACAAGCAACTGATTTTGCCACAATCATGAGTGCGCTTTGGGAAGACTTAGATTGTTCGGTTTCAATTATGGTTCCAGAACATACCGACGGCGAAACTCCGTGGTGCATTGGAGATGCAAAGGAATTATGTAAAACGCTTTATCCTACCGCCAAATACGAAGATAAAGTATATGGCCCAGGGGAACTTCCCGCGAAAGAAGACGATCCTGAGTTGTTCGTAACCTTCCCAGACGGATCAACGGCTGTTGTAAGCCGAGACGGCGTAGACCCTTTCTAGTAAACTTAACCCCCCAGGTTCGCTTGGGGGGTTTTTTACTGCGAAAGCGGCGCACTGGGTAAATATACCGCACACGGATGCATGGGGCTTGACAGTAAGCACATCTTATGGTATGTTTTCCAAGTTGGCGTAAAAGTGCATCGGGCACTCGCTAAAAAGTAGAGACGAGACAATGAATAGACCAGCACGTTACTGGCAAGGGAGCCCTTTAGTCCGTTGTGACACATGCAAAGGCCCCTACGAAGGCGTCATGTTTGACGCTCGCACACGTGGCGGATATTGGGCGAATATGTGCTCAGACTGCTTTGCCCACGGACCAGGGCTAGGCGTCCTTGGTCAAGGCGAAGGACAAAAATACGAAAAGCTAAGCGACGGTCGCTGGCTTAAGACAGCAGGGTGAATAATGCGCGTTAAACATAAAACCAGGCCTTACTTTGCCACAGTACACGTCGAAACGCCGGAACGGATTGTTTATTCATCCCAGGCGCGAACTGAAGAAGGGCAAATGAAACTACTACAAAAGTGGAATTGCCGCCAACCTGCGCGATTTTGGGCAGAGTGGGAAACGGTAGGGAAAAAGGAAGCTAAAGCATGACCCATGATCCAGATCTATCTGACTCGATCTTAAGCAGTGACGCAAGGTACACTCATGCTAGGCGGGATTACCGCTACAAAGGCCAGCCGCATGTAGACATGACTCCCGGCGCATATCCTCAGCGGTCAAGTTGGTGGTTAGTTGCGGGCGGGATGCTTGCAGTGGTAGCATTTTTCATTCTTGCTAGTGTAAAGGGCTGGTAATGGCTACTAATATAGACGCAACACCTACCTGGGAAGCAGTCGCGCAAATTTGCATAGCAGCGCTAGAGCACGGAAGCCCAGCAGCAGCTTCTGCTGCCCGAAAAACCATTCTAGAAATGGCCCGCGTAGCAGATACATATAATGAGATTGCCGGTAGAGTTAAACAAGCTGTAGAAGACGAGCTTTAGCTTAAACCTACCGAGGCCTCCCGCTTCGGTAGTGTTAAACTAAAGGAGAGCCAAATGGCTAAGCTACGCCTAGAAATAACCTACGACGCCGCTAGTGGCATGTTTTGCGCTCTCGCGGATCACGGGGAGCGGTTTATCATATCCCCTATGCATATTCGCGGGAACCTTGAGCTAGCCCTTGACCGCTTGCGCCAGGACGCAAAGGCGGAAGCCGGAACATGGGAACCGCCAAAGCGGACTACGCCTCTTCCAGTTCCTTACGCGGAGAGTGAAGTTGTAAAATACAAACCAGGGTCTAAGGCGATAGTCGCATTAGAGGACCTGGACTTGGACTTGGAGATTTAAGCGATGAACCTTCAGCTTAACATAACAGAATTCGATCAATTGCGTTTTACCCCACCTAGGGGAGAACACTTAAACCACCGAGCCAAGGTTCACTTTGAGAACAACTACGGCGCGAGTATTATCATTGGTCCGCACACCTACGGCGGACCAAAAGGGCTGTATGAACTTGCAGTTCTATATGACGGCAGGCTCTGCTACGACACGCCTATCACCAGCGACGTTGAGGGGCACTTAACCCCAGACGACGTTACTTCCCTCCTCCACCGTATCGCGGAACTTCCCGCTCAGCCCCCGACAGGATTAGTCTATTGACTCAGCACACTCCTACCCCCGAGCAGGCCGCAATCTTAGCCCTTGCCCGTGAACCAGACTCTATCATAATTCACGCTCTCGCCGGAGCCGCAAAAACCACCACCCTCGTGATGCTTGCCGCAAAGCTTCCAGTAGTGTCTACCTTCTGCGGAGCGTTCAACAAGTCAATCGCAACTGAGATGGGAAAGCGGCTACCTTCCCATATCGAGTCCTCCACCATGAACGCAGTTGGACATCGTGCTTGGGGAAAGAAAACAGGGAAGAGGCTTAACGTATCCACAGATAAAATGTATTCCATCCTTAGTGAAGTAACCGGGCACCCAAAGTGGAGACCAGAAGATAAGAAAACTTTAGGTGCTAACTTTTCCTCTATGCTTCGCGCAACTCGCCTAGCAAAAAGTTACGGTTACATTCCCTCCGAGATGAAGTCCGTAGGCACCAGCGTTATGACAGCCGATGATTTCTACTACTCACTTGGCGCTCAGATAGACTGCGACGCAGACTTGATGTTTCAAGAGGTAGTAGATCAAGCCCTTATCGTAAGCATAGCGCAAGCGTTTGAGGGAAAAATTGACTTCGACGACCAGATCTACATGAGTACACTTTTCGGCGGAGAGTTTACTAAATATGAAATCCTTATGGTAGACGAAGCGCAAGACCTCTCCACACTAAACCACCTTATGCTTTCCGCTATGTTTTCCCGACGGATCATAGCAGTAGGCGATCCCTTCCAGTCCATCTACGCTTTTCGTGGCGCAAACACTTCTAGTATGGACTTGCTAACCGAGCGCTTCTCCATGCGCCGTATGGACCTTAGTGTAAGCTTCCGCTGCCCAGTTAAAGTAGTAGAACGCGCACGAACCAGAGCGCCTGCTATGCAATACCCGACCTGGGCTAAAGAAGGCATAGTTGAACGCCTTGCTGAATGGAGCGCAAACACTATCCCAGACGGTGCTATGGTAATTTGCAGAAACAACGCACCACTGCTTCGTTGTGCTATGTATCTAATCCGTAATAAGCGCGGGATTAAGCTAGTAGGCTTTGACATTGGCAAAAACTTAACCTCAGTAATGCTTAAGCTTGGCGAAAAAACTATGCCAACAGAAGAAGGACTTGAGGCACTTAAAACCTGGGAAACTACTTCTATAGCTAAAGCTAGTGAGTCTCGCCATGCCGCAATATCCGACCGAGCGGAATGTATGCGAGTGTTTATTTCCTCCACAGCTACACTAGAAGAAGCAGTAGCTTTCGCGCAGATGATCTTTAACGCCTCCGGCCCAATTCAGCTTATGACTGGGCATAAAAGCAAAGGACTAGAAGCACCTATCGTATTCCACCTAGATCCTTGGCGTGTACCTGGGAAGAAAGCTATTCAAATAGCGGAAAGCTCAGGAGACACTTCCCAGCTTGAACAGGAGAAAAATCTTCGTTATGTAATCGAGACTCGTGCTATGGACTCCCTCTACCTTATCAACATGGACGACGCAGTTTAAGGAACTTTTATGTCTCTATCTAAATCCATTACTTCCTACGAAGACTTAATCCCAGTACTAGAACACGCACTTAGCGCCGAGCGCGGTATCCGCATAGACGCCTCTACCTACGGACGCGCAGTGCATATGAGACAACGCATTTACGCTTTGCGCTCTATCAAACGTGAGCAGTCTTTAGAAATATACCCAGTAGGCCATCCTGCTCGCGGCACTTGTGAGTGGGATTGCCTTACGGCTAAGATAGAGCCTGGGGACACTTTCCTCTACCTTACACGATTGGCTTCTCCGGTTATTGAAGAACTATGAGCACCCAACTCGAAAAACTTATGCTAGATGTCTCCGAGCGCAAATCTCGATCAGTAGACATATCCATCCACAATTGGCGTTTAGCTGAAGAGTCCTGGCGCGAAAACGGTTTTCGTTCCAGGGCAGAAGCTAACTCGGCTAAACTTGCAAACTGCGTATATGAATTGACAGTTTCGTCTTATGATGGTACAACAATACTCCGCGCACCAAGCATTGCAAGTCTTATCTACTGGGCGCGAGTCTTACGCGGAGAGTATCCCGATAGCGTACTGAAAGGAGTAGAAGACGAAGACGAAAGAGTTGAGCTTATAATGCTTTACTGGCGTGTACCGCCGGCAGTAGCAAAATTCATTTTGTTTCTTTACGACAACCCTACTCAGCTTTCCTTCTTAAAGATATTTGAGGTAGTTTGGCCTGGGGCACGTAGAGACAGTCTGCTAAAACAGTACGTGTATAAAGTGCGGAAAGCCGCAGGAGTAGACGCGATAGACAGCATACCTCGTTTCGGTATTCAAATCGGAACAAGGTTTTATCAAAAGATAACTGAACTTCTGGAGAAGAAAAATGGGCTACATAGTTGAAAAAGTAACGCCTTACTGCCCCGCAGGTCACGAACCGCAACCAGATTACTGGACTGTGCGTACAAGCTACCTGCAAAAAGCTGACGGTGGGCCTTGGCCACCTATGCTTAAGTACGAAACTAAAGAAGAAGCAGAAGCTTTACTTGCTATCATGCGCTGTGCACATAGTGACGGCCAGCTTTATATGAAACAAGCTTTTAGAGAACTAATGGACATTGCGGAGATAGATCATGAGCACTAAAGTAGAAGAAATGACCCCGGAAGAACTTGATAAGGCCAAATGGGACGAAGCCTGCGCCCGAGCAGATAAAGAATATGTCGGCAAGAGCACAATCCGCTGGGTCACGCAGCGGTCCGCAGATCACTATCGCCAGATGACCATCGACAACTGGCAACCCACCCCTAAGCCCAGCCCTAGGGTGATGGCTATGAGGGAGTGGTTGAAGGCAACCTCTGGTTTGCGTCAATGGGGCCATTGGGTCGATCAAGGTAAACATGACGACGATACACCAGCTCAAGCCTACCTCGCAGGCTTCGACGCAGCGGTGAAGGAAGCGGAGCCGATTGTCGCCAGACTGAAAGATCGCCTGCGTTTCTTTCCTATCGACACCGCCTCAACTGAAGCCCTCACAACCTACCTAGCAGCTATAGGGGATGAGACGCTATGAGCCCTACTCAAGAAGCCATCCAAGATTTGCAGCTTGCCGCTATGCGAGACAAGACCCTCGCTGGTCCTCTCGCCACCCTCCTAGCCAGCCATGACAAGCTGGTGGAGGGGTTGAGACCGTTAGCGGCGGCTCACAACGAGCGTCCAGAAGTCAACGACACTCACCCGGATTATGACCTCGAAACCATATGGGAGAGCCCGGCTGCGACGACCCTGACTTATGGCCATCTTCGCAACGCCGCCGCCCTTCTAAAGGAACTCGGCCAATGACCCAGGTATACAAACCCGATCCCAACTTTGGCCGGTCTCTTGAGTATGTTCCGAAGGCTAGGCTTGAGGCCCTAGGGGACGAGGTTGCAAGACTTACCGCAGCCCTCTTGCTGATCGCTAATTATCCCTACGGCGGCGCGCCTGACATTCACATGCGGAAGATTGCCCGCACAGCCCTTGGAGAGACGCAATGACCCAGGAACTGAAGGCGTGTCCGTTTTGCGGGAATAAGATGTTTTTGATAGCACCAGAACAACAGGGTGAGCCTTGGTTTTTGACCTGTCCGAACTACGAGAAATGCCCATCCCCGAACGCTATGTTTGATAGCCGAGAAGAGGCGACAAAGGGCTGCAACACCCGCCCCAGAGAAGACGCCCTAGCGGCTGAGAACGAGAGGCTGAGGAAGGCGTTGGAACCCTTCGCTAACCTTGGCGTGGGCAGCGGCCCTGACGATGAGCCCTGCTCCATTCCGTATCGCATCACGCGAGGCTTTATCCGCAACGCCCGCCGAGCCCTTGGAGAGACCCAATGACCGACCAGACACCGAAAGAAGCGGGGTGGTATTTTGCTCGCTACTTCGACAGCGACGAAATTCAGCCAGTGCTAGTTATAGACAGGGACTCGTTGCATCGGGTTGTAATAGCGCGCGAGGAAGGCTTGTTCCGCATAGATGCCTTCACCTGGGGTCCCCGCATCACCATGCCGGATGAACTGGAGGGGTCTCAATGATGTTTGACCTGATCATTTGCACATACCTAGTTGGCGTTGTCTGCGTCGCCTTGCTGGGGGGCCTTATAGTTGGCTATCGCGCGGAGGTGGGGATCATCGCGCTGGGGTGGCCAATCGTAGTCGGTAGCTTCGTGGCAGTCGCGCCCGTCGTCGGGTTCGTGGCGCTTGGAGCCTTCATCAGAAGCCGCCTTCAGTCACCAGATGAACTGGAGGGGGTGAAGTGAGTCTCCGTGTCGTAGCCGCAGCGCACCTCTACTACCTCGCCGGTTCAGATGATCCGCGCGCCGTGCCCTTGTCTCTGATAGGGGGGAGGGGGAATGACCCTAGCTGAAATGTCCACCATCCTCCGCACCAACAACCTCCTCCTCAACAACTTCTACCAACTAGACTCAGGAGCCTACCGTGTTTCAGTCCGCAGCCTTGGAGCTGGTCTCCACTACCACTTTGCCACCCACGCAGATCCCGACACCGCCTTCCTCAACGCCATTGCAGCTGCTGGATCGACTGGAGTTTCACTTCGCCATAACAACCCTACTGCTAAAGGAACTTCGCCAAGAGTTAAAGTTGCACTTGAAGAACTAGATTTAGATTTGTAGTCTTAAAGTATGGCTCATTCCCCGCGCAAATGGGCCATACTACCCGCCTGAATAAACCGCTTGACACCTGCACCTACGTCCCCCATTATGGCCACGTCAACGCGGCAATGACCGCACACCCCAAACCAAGGAAATTCAAATGCCCGAGATCACCGAGACCACGCCCCGCACTAACATCACTATCCAAGGCGAAACTTTTGCCGCACCTCAGCCTTACGCTGAAGGCCACGTTCTTTCCGGTAATGAAGCTAACGCTCTTAACCAGACCTACGCCGAAAACCTGCGCAATAACTTTGCCTCTAAGGTTAAGGCTGCCCAGGAAGCTGGCACTTTCGATCTTGCCCAGTTCCAGTCAGAGTTTGACGAGTACGCTTCCGGCTACGAGTTTGGCGTTCGCTCCGGCGGTGGCGGCGGCGGTGGCCGTAGTGCTAACCCAGTACGCGCCGAGGCCATGAGCATTGCTCGCGCCCTGGTGAAGAAGGCCATCGTTAAGAAGGGTCTGAAGCTTTCCGACTACACCGCAGCAGACATTACGGCTCGCGCCACTGCCGCGCTGGACAAGGGAGACGATACTTCCGCTTCGATCATGGCGCTCGCTACGCAGCGGGTTGAGGCTACTAAGGATATTACCGACATCGACCTTGACTCTGAGGAAGAAGTTGCCCCAGCCAAGGCTAAGAAGGGCGCCAGCGCCGAGTAATCGTTTGGCCGGAGCTTGCGCCCTAGTTCCGGCCATTCGCAGCACGCTAAAGCTTTATTCTCCTGGGCTTTAGTTGTGCGGAAGGGGAGGTATGTTCTGACTACCTCCCCTTTTTCCTATGGACCAGTAGCTCAATTGGTAGAGCCTCCGTTAACGAGAGATTCGGGTTCAAGTCCCGACTGGCTCCCCATCCTGCTTAGGCAAACCACTTCTCTCCGAGGTGGTTTTCTTAAACTGGAGTTCCCCACTTGCCCACAGTTCCAGTACTAGACTTTTGGTATAAAGCCCTTCACTCTAGAAGCGGAATTTGCATACGTGTAACTGACTTGGATAAAACTCGTCAGGCCCTTTACCGTGCGCGAAAAGATGCTATGGACCCTCGGCTTGACTGCCTTCAAATATCTGCTTCCCCCACAGCCACAGATGAGTTGTGGATAGTCCACGCCCGAGCGCAGGAGCCTACTGATGCCGAAGAGACGTGAAATAGAACCACTGGTAAAAGTAACGCTTAACCTTTACCGAAGTGACTACGAAAAGTTTCAGGTAATATATCGCCAATCCGGAGCTGCAGTAGCAATTCGTGCCTTGGTTCGGCAGCATGTGCAAAAAGTAGAAACACGGATTGCACAGACTACCGATGAAAAGCTTATCGCTGAAATTGACATTGACCTTGAAGGAGAAACAACGTGAGTGAGATTGGAGATCTATTCGCTAAAGACCCACTGCTTCTTACGAAAGAAGACAGAACTGAAATCATAGGCTTTTACCGCGCTAACAGGGACAAGTATCTTTCTGGCGGTAAGCAGGAAAAGCAGCCAAAAGCGCCGAAGGCTACCAAAGGCGCAGGAGATCTTGGTGCGCTGGAAGATTTGGGGTTGGACCTTTGAGCAATTCGCCTTCTCCTTACTTTTCCGGCACTTCACTCCAGTACGCCTGGGACAACACTTCCATGTCTACTCTTCAAGCTTGCCCGCGAAAGTATCAGCTTTCCATCCTTGAAGGCTGGCGCCAGAAAAACAAGTCTCGCCACCTCATCTTCGGCGGGCATTACGCTACTGCTATGGAGCACTTCTTCAAACACCAAGCTTCCGGCATGTCTTACGATGACGCGCTAGAAGCGGTAGTGGAAGAAACTTTAACCGCTACCTGGCTCCGCACCGAGGATGACCCAGACGGTTCCCCGTGGGACAGCGAAGACACTAAGAAATCTCGCGAGACCCTTATCCGCAGCATCATATGGTACTTCGAGACCTACCGAACGGACACAATGAAAACTGTAGTTCTTTCCGACGGTCGGCCAGCAGTTGAGTTATCCTTTGCCTTTGAGTCTGGGCATGAGTCGCCTTTCGCTAATCAACCTTATATTCTAACTGGCCACCTAGACCGGATTGTAGAGTTCGACGATACGACCTACATCATGGACCAAAAAACTACCGGAGGCGCACTAGGCTCTTACTACTTTTCCGGCTACGACCTTGACTCACAAATGTCCCAGTATACTTTTGCGGGCAAGGTAGCATTTAACCTACCGATCAAAGGAGTCATAATCGACGCCGCGCAAATAATGGTAGGTTTCACTGCTTTTGGTCGTGGTATTACTATGCGATCTGCCGGCCAGCTAGAAGAGTGGCACGAAAGTTTCGGGCATTGGCTCAGCCTTGCGGAGCGCTTCGCGGAAACGAAGTACTACCCTATGAACTTACAGTCTTGCGGCAACTACGGCGGCTGTGCTTTCAAAAACGTATGCAACAAAGACCCCGCAGTTCGTAATCTATTCTTAGAGACCGATTTTGAGAAGCGGTATTGGAACCCACTGGAGGCTCGGTAATGGGACAGATTAATACAAAGGCAAACACTATTCAGCTACAAGCTAAAGTAGAAGGTATAGCTAAACCAGACGGAACTATTGCTGGGCCTATTACCCTAGTTTATTCTGACGGTTTTCCAGGCGGAGATAACAAACTTAAAAAGTTAGAGATCCCCTCTTCGCCATTTCCTTTCCTGATCCAAGATACAATTGTCCTTGTTGCAGTAACAATTATGCAAGTTTCTGTAGTTGAAGACAAGATTATTCCACCTCCTAAGTTTCTTCTATAGGTCCCCGTATGCCATCACTTGCTAACCATGAAGGAGCAGGCTTTGTTAAAGGTCTACTTCTTGGAGATCCAGGGTCCGGGAAAACCGGCTCGCTTACTTCTCTTGTCAAAGCAGGATACAAACTTCGTGTCTATGACTTCGACAATCTTCTCACCTCCCTCATCGCCTTTTGTCAGCACGAGTGTCCAGACAAACTTAGCAACGTCGCCTACCAAACTTTTACCGATAAGCTTAAGGGAGTAGATACTCCTGTCGTAATGAACGGCGCTTCAGCTAAGATAATGCCGATTAATGACGGAACACCTAAAGCTTACGTAGCCGCGATGAAGCAGCTTACTCGATGGAAAGACCCAGACGGAGAAGACTTAGGTGATCCTGGCTCTTGGGGTAGAGACACAATAGTAGTGATTGACTCCCTAACTACCGCAAGCAACGCCGCGTTTCGCTATGCTCAGGCTATGAACCCTATGGGTCGTGAGCCACAGGCATACTACCACACAGCGCAGCAGCTAATTATGAATATGCTTCAGCTTCTTTGCTCCAAAGACTTTGCGGTAAATGTGCTAGTGCTAGCTCATCTTACCTATACCGCAAAACCCCGTAGTCAGTCCGCTAAAGATGACATGACACTGCATGAGCAAATGGAGCTTGGCAAAGGCTTTCCGCGAAGTATAGGCGGGGCTCTTAACCAGGTTATTGCCGCATACTTTAACTCCGCCCTTCTTGTTGAGAACAACGGAAACAAGCGGACCATCCAGACAAAGTCCACTTCTCTCGTGGACCTCAAGAACCCTGTCCCGTTCGGAGGTATAGATAAACTTCCTATCGAGACCGGTTTGGCCACCTTTTTCCTCGCAGTGAATGGCCCACTGCATCCTTCCACTTAATGAAAGTTAAAAGTTATGGTTGACTTTACACAAATCCTGACCACTAAAGCTGACGCAGTTGAAAAGCCTAAGCCGCGTCCAGTTGGTAGCTATCTTGCCTCTATCGTTGGTATGCCTTCGCAGAAAACGGTACAGTCCCAGGGCGAAGAAAAGCCTATCATTTCCTTCTCTTGCAAGGTAATGTCAGCAGGCTCAGACGTAGACCAAGATGATCTTTTCGTTCATGGCGAAGTCCATACTTGGCCTCCGTATAAGAAAGATTTCTGGGTTGATACGCCAGAAGGCCAGTACGCCTTGAAGCGTTTCCTTACCGAGACTCTTGACCTTGACCCGAAGGGAAAGACTATGGCTGAACTTCTTGCTGAGTCCCCCGGCAAGCAGCTTACTATTGTGCTCAAGCACAGGCCTTTTGTGAACCGCGACGGTGAAGCAGAGATCTCCACAGAGATCGGCTCTACCGCTAAGGCGTAAGAGGAACTCCTGTCTGCAGCAGGGTTGGGGCGTAACCTGCCCGGAAGAAGTGGTTAGGTTGACGAGCTATCGTCTTTTATTTACTAGGAGGTCCTATGCTATCCGGCGAATTTGAGTCTGTATCTTATTCTTCCCTTTGGGTAGACCGAGGCGAGCGTATTCGCAAAGTCCTCACCCCAGAAGCTGTAGAAGAAAAGCGCGAGTCCATTGCACGTATCGGCTTGATCCATCCTCTCGTAATCACACGTGAGGGTCAGATTATTTCCGGCGAAACCCGCTATACCGCTCTCGGCTTACTTGGCTGGGACATGGTGCCGGTACAGTACGTTGATACCCTCGACCCAAAAGAACTTCTTGCTATCGAGCTAGAAGAAAACATTAAGCGCACGGACCTCAGCTGGCAGGACCAGTGCGATGCGCTTCGCAAGTATCACGCACTGCAACAAGATCTTCACGACTCTTGGACGCAGACCCAAACTGCAGACGCGCTTGGCATCGCCGCTTCTACTGTAACGCAGCAGCTTGCAGTAGCAGAAGAGATAAGCAAAGGAAACAGTAGAGTAGTAAATGCGCCAAAGTATTCCGTAGCTCGCGGCATTGTCGCACGGCAGAAAGAAAGGGAAAAAGCATCTGAGTTAACATCCCTTCTTGGCGAAGACGTTTTAGCCGCACCCGTTGCAGAAACTCCTATCTTAACCGCTAACTTTATAGATTGGGTTGACACATACTCCGGCCCTACTTTTAATTTAATCCACTGCGATTTTCCCTACGGCATTAACGCAGATAAATTTAACCAAGGATCAGCAGATGCTTTTGGCGGATATGCCGATACGCCTGAAACGTATTGGGCTCTCGTGGACACTCTTATTTCAAACAAAGAAAAGCTTCTTGGTTCCAGCGGGCACATTATCTTCTGGTTTTCCATGCGGTTTTACACTGAAACACTCGCACGACTTTCCGAGCATTTTTGGGTGGACCCTTACCCTCTTATATGGCACAAGTCAGACAATAAAGGCACCCTTCCTGATCCGAGTAGAGGTCCCAGGCGGATTTACGAAGTGGCATTTCTCTGCTCCCACGGAGATCGTAAGATCATATCAGCTGTTGCTAATACTTTCTCCGGCCCTACCATCCGTACAGCGGAGCACATGAGTGAAAAATCACAAGCAATGCTGGAGCACTTTTTCCGAATGGTGGTTGATGAGAATACTAGACTTCTTGATCCTACTTGTGGTAGCGGCAGTGCTTTGCGGGCTGGGCGTACTTTGGGAGCTGCTTCTATCCTTGGGCTAGAGATGAACCCCGACTTTGCTGAGAACGCTCGTAAAAGCTGGCTTGCCTCCAATGGCTGATATTGTTTTTGTAGTAGGGCATTACACCGATGTCGAAGAACTCCACTGGAAACTTCCCCTTGTACCCAGCACTTCATCTGGAGTACAATTTGATACGCTCCTTAAGGACGCAGGCCTGGGTCGCGGAAGCGGAAAGGTTATCGCAGTATTACCCTTTTACCCGCTCAACGGTTCTATCCTTGATGAGTGCGTCAAGAAACAAGACCCTAATGCTGCTTACGGACTCACCCCACTCGCCACCGGTAAATATTTACCAAACAAATACCTTAGTGCGCTTGAGTCGTTTGATAGAACTCTTACAGAACTCCGGCCAAATATCGTTGTTACTCTCGGTAGTGTTGCGTCCTGGGCAGTCACGGGTTCCAGCAAACTTGACTCCATCCGTGGAACACTCCGTATTGGTACTCGATATGAGGGAAAAGTCCTTCCTACATACCATCCCAGCGATATACTGCGACAGTATGATTTACGCCACACTACTGTCCTCGACTTCACGAAAGCGAAACGCCACAGCACAAGCCCTGTCTTCTCTAGACCAATTCGTGAAATACACATTGCGGAGACCGTTGAAGATATTGTCGAGTTCACCAAACTATACCTACAACATGCAACACAACTCGCATTTGACATCGAAACCAGCATGGGACAAATTACTTGCATTGGGTTCGCCCCTTCCTTGGATCGAGCCCTCGTCATTCCAATCATAGATCCCCGGTGTCCTCATGCGTCGTACTGGCCTACTCTTTCGCAAGAGCTTATTGTCTGGCGCCTCATTGCTGAAATCCTTGCTCTTCCCAACTGCAGCAAGTGTGGGCAAAACACTCTCTACGATATTCAATACCTCTGGCAAGCCTACGGAATACCAGTTGTTCGATACGAACACGACACTATGCTGCTGCATCACTCGCTTCAGCCTGAGGCACTTAAAGGTCTTGGTTATCTTGGGAGTGTATATACAGACGAGCCTTCATGGAAAGCAGATCGTCCTCGTGGAGGCGATGATACAATCAAACGAGAGGACAGCTAATGCGTATAGTACAAACAGCTGACGAACACGGAAACTCCCTCCCTCTTCCTCAGGACACTACCACAGGTCTTTGGGTGTACAACGGACTAGATTGCTGCATAACTCTTGAGGTTCTTAACGTCCTTCTTCCTCAGCTAGACGAAATAACTTCTCGAACTTATGACTCAGCTTTAGCTATGCAAGCGCCTATTCTTGAGATGCAATGTCGCGGTGTCTTAATTGACAAAGACAAAATTGGAGAGACGTATGGTATCCTCAAAGAACGACTCAACTTTCTTCAAGAGTCTTTACGCGAGATACTCATCCACGGACTGGGCTTGGACCCTAGCGAAGTTTCTTCCTTCAAAAAAGAACGAGGACAACTTGTCGAAAAGTTCATGTGGAACTCTCCCGCCCAGCTTAAGCATTTCTTCTACACCCGCTTGGGTCTTCCCCCTGTGCGAGTTAGAGGGATTATTACCGCTGATAGAAAAGCGCTCGAAAAACTCCGTAACTATTTTCATGTTGAGTTACTCGTCTCCCATATACTCGCTATCCGAGATTGTACAAAAAGGATGGGAGTCTTACGAACTACTATCGACCCAGACGGACGTATGCGAACTACGTTTAATATTGCCGGAACAGATACTGGAAGGTTGTCCAGTTACGGGTCCTGCTTCTATAGCGGAACAAATCTACAAAACATCACAGGGGAGCTTCGCGGGATATTTACAGCTGACCCAGGAAAAAAGTTCGTTTACATTGACTTGGAGCAAGCAGAAGCCCGAGCTGTCGGCGCGATTGTATGGAACCTATTCAGTGATCCTCTCTTTTTGGACTTCTGCGAGTCGGGAGATCTCCATACTAATGTCGCCAAAATGACGTTCGATGAACTCCCTTGGACAGACGATCCTAAAGCTAATCGTAAGGTCGCAGACCAGCAATTCTATCGTGACTTTTCCTACCGTGACGCTACCAAACGCCTAGGCCACGGAACAAACTACTATGGTCAACCTGCGCAGATGGCTAAAGAAACTCGTATTGAAAAATCCCTTGTTGAGGCTTTTCAAGAAAAATACTTTAAGTCGTTTAGTGGTATTTCCTCTTGGCATAAGTGGGTGTCCCGTACTCTGCAAACCAAAGGCTACATTACAACCTTCATGGGCAGACGTAGATACTTTCTTGGCAGGCTGTGGGACAAAGAAACCCTTCGTGGTGCTATAGCGTACGAGCCTCAATCCGCTATTGCCCAGTACATCAATGACGGAATACTTGCAATCTGGAAAGAAACCATATATAATAATTTTCCAGTTCAGCTTCTTCTTCAAATTCACGACGCTATACTTTGCCAAATTCCTGATGATCCTACTACCGAAGCTGCAATTATAGCTCGATTACAAGAGTTGCTTGAGTTCCCGGTAGAGCTAATGAACGGTCGCATCTTGGTCCTCCCCACCGAAGCTATGTCTGGTTGGAATTGGGCCTACACACATAACGCCAAAAAAGAGCTAGTAAACCCAGATGGCCTTGTCAAATTCAAAGGAAGCGACCCCAGAACCCGGTCAAAGAAAATCTCATTTCTTCATCGACAGCTTTCTTGATTTGACAGACGGATCACAGTCTCCGCGTATTTTTCGCAAGTGGGCGGCTGCATCTATTATTGCCGGAGCCATGGAACGTAAGACCTGGCTTAAAGCTTTTAAGAGAATACTTTATCCTAATCTCTACATTCTATTAACCGGCGGCCCTGGTATTGGTAAAACCGACGCACTAAGAGAGGTGTATAAGTTTTGGGAATTTCTTCCAGATCTTCACGTAGCCCCATCGTCCGTGTCCAGGGCAAGTCTTGTAGACGCACTTGCGTCGGCGGAGAGAAGTGTGCTGCGCCCGCAAGATGCGAGTCCGTATACGAAATTTAACAGCTTACAAGTAGCTGCTACAGAATTCGGTACGTTTCTGAGTGCCTACGATACGGAGTTCTTATCTACGCTGAATGATCTGTATGACTGCGTTCGGTATAAAGAGATGAAGCGGCATATGAAAAACCCTATTGAAATGCCAGCACCTCAGATAAACATGATTGCCGGTACTACCCCTGCTTGGCTTGGCGGAACACTTCCAGAAACAGCTTGGGCAGAAGGGTTTAGCTCTAGGTTGGTTATTATTTACTCCGGCGATAGAATTAAAGTTGATCCGTTTGGACTAGACACTAGGGACGAAGCACTTGAAGCAGACCTAGTGCAAGACCTGCAAGCAGTGCATAACATGTTCGGGCAATTCCAGTTCGCGGAAGATTTCGCGGAAACATTTAAGACTTGGTACTACGCAGATTGTGCACCTCAGCCGGATCACCCAAAGCTTGAGCACTACCTTCCTCGTCGTCACATTCACTTTCTAAAACTCTGCATGGTTATGTCCGCAGCACGTAGCTCAGATTTTGTTCTTCGAATGATTGACTACACAAGAGCGCAAGACATGCTGCTTGAAGCTGAAACATACATGCCAGACATCTTCAAAGCTATGCGGCACAACTCTGATGCTAATGTCTACGACGAAGCTTATCAGTATATCTACCAGCTTTGGATGAAAGAAAATAAACCGGTGTCTGAGTCTCGGATAATACACTTCATAGGCCAACGTATTCCTTCGCACAGTGTGCTTAAAGTACTAGAAGTAATGGTCTCAAGCAACATGCTTCAGGTAGCAAGTCTTGCTGATAACTCCGGTCGGAAGACTTATAAACCTACGGCAAAAGCGGAGTTCTGATATGGTTTATTCCCCCGATGAATGAGCCATATCCCAGGCAAAAAGAAGGGGGCCGGAGCCCCCAAGTAATACCCAAACAAAGAAAACCGGCTACAGAAAACGCGACGTGACGGGCGGGACATGTCGGGATGATACAATACACCATCCCGACCGAACGCCCGCCACGGGGCTTCCTATTGAGCCATACCCCAGTCTATTTAATCCCTGCAAGCGGCAGGTTAGGTTGCGTCCCTGCGATAGTAGGCGTACCAGCTTCTGCTACAGCGTTCTTATGATGAGCAAACAGCGCCGCAACGTAAGTCATCGCATGTTGCTCTGCAAAGTCTAGGGTACAATTAGCTAATTTTACAGCTTCCGGCGCGATCAATCCTCCAACGACAGGGATTGAACTTCTAACTGCGCTATCAACAAACGCATCCAGCACATCACGAAGTCCGGTTTCAAGATCCCCTACCAGGGTATTTCCCAAACCAATTACCGTGTTGTGAGCCAAAGACTCCTTACTTACATCTTGCGTAATAGATGCTACAGCTGTTGCTGCCGCAGTACCAGTTGCCCGTGACACAGGATTACTGGAACTTTCCGCCCGAGCAATAGCAGCTTTCATAGGGTTAAACACAAACTTGCTAAGATAGCTCATTACAGTCTTCCTTCATGATAAAGTTTAGCTTCAGTTTCACGACGCTTTGTTAGCCCGTTTAGCACTTTGCCTTTCTGTTTATTCCAGAGAGCAAAAGCTGCTTCTGCTTCTGTAAACATACCAGCATTGTGTTGTTTAAGAACAGTAGATTTTTCAAAATTAGCTAGACCTATATTATACGCCAAGCTAACCATTGCATCAAATTCTAACTGAGTAGTTTGAGTACTTACTACCGCACTAACTCCATTAGAAAATTTTTGCAAATCCCTAGCAAACCAGTTATCAGCAGTTTCCTGCATAATACTTAGTCCTTGATGAATACCAAATCCAGTAGTACCCCAGCCAATAGTCCATACATCATTTGGCGTAGGAAGGTAAGCAGTAAGCTTACACTTTTCATAGCTTTTAATAAGCTCAATTCCTCTATAACTAATCTGCATCAGGCTTATCCGGTGCGGGTTGAGGCATACTAGCTAACTCGTCGTTAAGTACTTGAGCTACAGCTTGTGCTTCAATCTTTTCCATGATTGCTTTACCTATAGCTAAAGCAAATTGCTCTTGGACAATAGCACTCATTTGAGTAGCACGTTCTTGATTAGTCATGTTGTATTCCTTTACCAGCTTGCGACAAGAGAACCACCTTTGTATAGTAATACATTGGTGCCGTTATAGATGAAGTATGTATTACCTAGAAGACCATCAAGTCCAACTTTATAGTTGGTGTTTGTGGCAAGACCTGTCGCCGCTGCAATCGCGGCTGCACCATTGACCTGCTTGTTAAAGTTAAAGCTATCAGGCCTCATTCTAAATCTTGCATCGTTAGGAGAAGCACGGTTAAACCTTAACGCTATGTAATCAGACGTACCATCATTAGCACTTTCAATAAACATGTCACCTGGAGTATTACCAAAATAAGTACCGTAAAGAGTAGAACCACCTCTACCTGCAGTAGACGCAGTTGAGTTCATTACCCACCTGTGCCCAAGAGCAGTATTAATAGCAGCGTTAATACCGTCACTTGTGGTTACAAACGTACTTAAATCTGCGCGAACAGTATCTAGTCCTACCCGCCATTTACCAGCTACTGCATGAGCGGCATCAGCAGGTTTAGTTCCTTCGGACTTAAACAGAGTACCTAGCCAAACACAGCTTAATGCCCCAGTATCATTTGTTCTAACAAACGTATCTACCTGAGCAATAACCGCAACGTCATTTCCTTGGTCAGTGTATGAACTTTCCCAGCCGGTTCCGTAAGAACCACCAGCACTACCAACAAAGTTAATATCTCCGCCGTACTGGCCCACAGTAGAAGTTTCGAAGAAATGCGTTTGCCCTGGTTTCTTTACATAGCTTTGGATCATCCTGCGAATATCGCCGTAAGAGTCTCCAGCACCAGTGTTAGTAACTCGAACGTAGCTAAACCCATTCCAAGTTCTTGACCCAATGGAAATTACAGTACCAATAGGATGATTAGCACTAGGGTAAGTAGACAAAGTAAGTACGGTACCAGCTACCGAATTAACATGCTTTATGTCCAGCAGTGTTCCACCATAACCCGTGTAAAAACATATGTCTTTCCCGTTTACATCTGAACTGTTAATTCCATCTACAGTAATATTATAGGAAGCAGTCGAGGCAGCAACAGTAAGCCTTGCGATAACTGAAGAAGATCCATCTTGCGTATCAAACCAGGCATGATGCGGAATATAAGCAGACTCAAAATACCTATTGTTTGTAGAAGCTCTAGTACCTGGGCCAATAATCTTTCGCTCACCGCCGTCAGTAAACCTTTGATCTCCGCGAAACCAACCAGTAGTTCCTTGCGTAGGCCAAAGTGTAGGTGCTACAGAAATATAACCATAATGCCCTGGCATAACGGCAAGGTCGGGGAAAAGAATAACTCCCTCGCCTTCATAGCTTTTAGTCAGGTTCCCTTCAATCAGCGTTGTAGCATACACCCCTGCCGGCAGTGACCAACGAAGATTAGTAGAAGCTTCTGCTGCGGCAAACACAAGATCATTAGCTGCAGTGTTTACTCCACCTCCATCCATAGGGCCTAAGGTAGTAAGAAGCGGAGGATAACCTGTAGTTGTTGCATTAATAATTGTAGTGCTTCCCCCCACACCTATTTGCTGCATCATGAGAACTAATCTATCAGCAATAGTTTCAATTACATTAGGGTATAGAGTAGTATTAGGTACAGCTACGCTTTGTGTAAAAGCCAAAGCACGACTGATTTTAAGATAAGTCCCTGCAGCAATTGCGCTTCCGCTTAACGGGTAAGTAACTGTACCGCCAGCACTGGTATTAATTCCAGTATAGCTATACAACCCACTAGCAATAGTAGTAGCAACGCCAGTACTGCTGATTGTTTGTACTAAAATTGCAGGCGTAGTTCCATTGTCCTGGTAAGGAATTAGAAAGTTATAGCTAAAAGTTTTAGTAACTCCATCACCAGCTAATGTTATAGAAGATGTAGTGTTAGATACTGTCATTGTCTACGTCCTTTACCGTCTATGTGAAGTATGTTTTTTATCAGCATGTTCTGCATCAGTCTTGCGACCAAGAACAACGGTTTGAGCTATACCAACAGGAGATTTATCTTCTTCTGAAAGTTTATCCTGCGCAGCGTATACTCCAATTTGCGCGGCGTTAGCTACTGAGTCTATACCAAAGCCAAAGAGTGAAGCTAGAATTTCTACTCCTTTAACTGAAGCTTTATCCAGCGGCATATCTTTAAGTTTTACTAAATCAGTGATAGTACCTTGCAGCATGTTATCCGCGCCGTAATGCTCAAACGCTGCTTCAATAGTAGAGTAAGCAATAGAAATATAACCGTAGCTACCAAACACTTGATCGCCTATATGCACTATCATTTTTTCCAGCAGATGATCAGTAGCTTTTTCGTCTTTAGCATGGTCTCCTCTAAACACGCCTATCAAAGTGCCAATTATTGCAGCTACTACTACATAGGTCATTAAGATACTACTAGCTTTACCAAAATCTGCACTAGCGCTTGGCTTTTCTGGATCAGCTCCTTCATCAAGAACTGTAAAATCTCCGTCAATTACGTCACCACCACCCCCGCCACCGGCAGTAGTTAAAGCTTTACTATTGTTATCAACAAGAGTTTTGAACCCACGGTCAATTAGCCTAGCCGCAGTGAAGAACCTATTAGGTGCTGTGTTTCTAAAACCCATCAAGATTTGAAAAACACTTGCGGCAAACTCTCCTAGAAGGGTATTACTTCTTCGTAGGTTAGGTGCATTGTCTACTAACGAACTTGCCCCTTGCGTATCTCGCACAGCTTTGTTTGCAGTAAGTACAGCTTTTGTGCTATCTCCAGTACGGTTAACTTCTTGCCTATACCTTGCAAGCCAAGTAGCCCGACTTTCCACTAGCTTAGAAATAGTGAAAATCACATACCCCATCTTATGAAAGTCTTTCTGGAACCCTCCAGTAAATTCATCAAAAGCAAGACCATCACTTACAGCTCGTTCAGTATGCCAAAGCATAGTTCGCACTTCGCCAGATTTAGCGGAGATGAAATCTCTCAGCGCATCACCTTGCGGCCCAACCTCTAGCACTTCCCCAAGGCACTGAGCAAGTAGCACAGGATCTTTAATCTCATTCAGCATGTGGCCGAAACCAATACCACTGTGAGTAAGAGCCGCTTTAGGATTAAGCGCAATTTTACTAAACACTAGATTACTAGTTACCTTACGAATAAACTGAATAGTCGGCACATTATTAGGCTCAGGATAATTCATAGCGTGTGCAATATGCTCGAGCCAAGGAAGAATTTGTGCTTGATACTCAGGTCCAAGAACTTTTTCTAGCACTCCTTTAACTCTAGGTTCAGTTAAAATTTTCTGTGCGTTAATCAATGCTTCACGATAGCTAATATCATGGATAGTTTCGTTAACACCAGTGCTCAATTTATCTACTGCTAAGTCTACCGGCCCAGCTACGTTAGTAAGACTTTTAGTATATCCTGAAACTGGTAGAGAAGTTACAGGATAATTTTTATCTACTACAGACTCACTTGTACTAATCGGAGTTGCAAGCCCATTTTTTATTTGCTTAAGTTTAGCCTGGATCGCCAGGCCTTTATTATACTGAATATGCGTATAGCCACCTTTAAGTGTAGTGCCATCAGGAAGAACTATCTCCCGAGGCTCTTGTTTTTCTACACCATACCCACGCACTCGCATATACATCTTATCCGCAAGAGGAAATATCTTTTCGTTTTCCGCCCAATAAGCTTCAGCAAAAGCTATATCATCTGGTCGTACTTGAGAAAGTATCCAGTCTTCTTGTTCCTTTCCCCAGTCAAAACCAACTAGCAATCTTTCTCTAGCGCCTTCGGTGCCAAGATAAATTAACGCAGTACGCAAGTCGCCGCGAGTTTTAATTACTGTGGCCCGCTCTCCATCCACTCCTACAAAATCCATCATGGGTGGGGCTGTAAGTGCCTGGCGTTGAGTCTTAAAAATGTTGTATTCTTTATCTACTGCTTGCATAGCTTTAACGTAAGCATCAGTAAGATCAGCAGCTAAATACTTTCCATCCATAAGCGGAGCTACAGCACTTTCAGAAAGCACTCCAATTTTATCACCATCCAACCAATGAAGATAAACTTCTGGCCTATAGTTTAGCACAAGCACAGTTTTAACTATGCTTTTAGTTTTACCAAAAAGCTGAGTACGCCGATCTTGCAGTTGCTGATTAGTGTATTTGTTTCCTAGCTTAGCCCCATTGCGAACTACAGCAGTTACTACATTGTCTAATGCAACACGTTTTCCTGCGCGAATAACTTTGTCCTCGTCCCTACCAAAAGTAGCAATAGCTTTAAGCATGTTAGTGTAATTAACAAACTGTGTAACAGTAAACTTAGGTAACTTAACTCCGTTCACTTTATACAAATTAGCAGGAATAGAATGTTCAACTGTTCCTTTACCTACAAGATACATCATATGCGTAACTGCAGTAATGTCTGTAAACCCTTTATTAACAGTAGGATCAGCAAGAAAACGATCTAGTTCTGCAGAGTCTCGGCTAAGATCATACCCCAGGTTTTCAAGTTCTTTTTGCAAAACAGCGCTAACTGCTGGGTCCATACCTGGGATTGCATCAGCTTTAGCCCAACGACTTAGCGTTTTAGCAATAGACTTAAAACTTTTTTGCAGTTTGTATGCTTCAGTTAATTGATACTTAACAATAAGCTGCTTCTGCCAGGCATCAAATGCTTTAATTGTATCTCCATTAGCCAGAGCAACTTGACCAGCTTTACCTTGTGCTGCAAGTTGCTTCTCTAGCTTACGTGTATCGCCGGCAATATCTACAGGTTGTTTTTCCCAAGAGCGTAAAGCTGTATTTTTTACATCATCTTTAGAAAACGGTGTTCGCTGTCCTTGAGCAGTAAGCGCATCAGCTACTTGCTTAAGTCTTTCTTCCAGCAAAGTAGTTATATCTGGCTCCGCAAAAAGTGCTTTAGCTTCTGCAAGGATCGCTTCTGGAGAAGCTACATCACCTACATCAGCTTTCGTCTTCTCCATAGTTCCTTGCTTAATCATGTCTCCTACAAACTTGCGGAAAGGAACTTTACCTCGAGCTAGTTCTACTTGAGAAAGTGAATTAAGCAAAGCTTCGCCGGAGTCCATATCCAAAGCCGCAGCTACAGTATCTGCATCTAGCCCATCTTCCGCAGAAAACATAATGTTAGGCAGATTTTCCCACAATGCTTTTGGATAAAGCTTTTTAATTTCTGGAGAAAGTTTATATGTAGGAGACTCAACACCTGGACGAATTTCATACTTAAAGTAAACTTGAGAGTTATCCCCCACACAAGCGTTAGGTTTATCTCTAGCTTGACCTTGCTCTTCTAGCATATATGCCGCATCAAACCCACAGTCTTTCCACATGACTGGGTTTTCCCAACGCTCATATGCGCCATCAGCTAATTGCTTACGGAAACTATCTTCGTAACTTTTTTCCACAAGCCCTTGCTTGATATACCACTGTAATGCTTTTTCTACGTCAGCAGGATTACGAAAATCTCCAGGGCGAGAAGCCTTAAGATGCGTAACGTACAGTGTGCGTATTCTACCTAACTTATTATAAAGATCGTAATTACCAGCTTTCCATTTGTCAGCAAAAGTTGGATCAGTACTGAAAGAGATAACATTGTAATTAATAGGACGCCACGGGTTAGGCGAAAAATCTACTTGAGTATGAGGATTTAACCGCTTAAACTCAGCTTTCTTCATAGCAAGTTCTTCAGCAGTAATTCCAATATCGTTATGCCATGCTCCATGATAGAACGTAATAGGATTACCTTTAGCATCCACAAACGCGTTATCTTTACGTAGTGGATCTTCTAACTTATTGCTATACCTGATAAGATGAGAAGCTTTAATTCCAGGTTCACTTAGTACTTGATTTTCAACGGCTAACTGATTAACTGCATAAGCAGCACGCCACTCTTGTCCGCGTTCTTTACGAATGTTGTTAAGTGTTTTCTTCCACAGCTTTACCGCCTTCTGCATAAACTCCTTTTGAACTTTGTCTGAGTAGTTCTTAAAGGTCTTCTTATTCATGCCGAGAGCTTTGTTGTCCTCAAACAAACTGTTAAGGAACAAATCATTAGCCGCTTTGACGATTGCGGCTTTTACCGCAGGTTTAGCTTTATCCCATTCAGCTTGCTGATCAGGTTCTAGCATAATACCAAGATCTGCTGGTTCAGGAAAATTATCTACATCAGTACCAACAGGAAACAATTGATCAAATAAAGACTCAACATCTTGACCAGAACCGTTAAGCACTTCCTGTTCGCTAAACGGATACGGCAACTCATATCGAGCAAGAATATTTTTTTGCCTAGCAATAAGCGTATCATATAGCTCTTGGTCAAAAGGCACAGTGTCGTTAAGAGTTATTGCTTCTCTAATAGCAGTTGGAGAAACGTATTGAATGTTTTCTGCGCTGTATTTTTCATCTTCTTTGCTCATTCCGCTGAAAACTTGAGCAGCTTGCGGTGCAATCGCCGGGTTCTTAAACCCTTCTAACTCTAGCGGGATCGGGCCGAAGTCCTTCTTCAACTCCCCCATTCCGCGAAACCGCAGTGCGCCGCCTAGGTCAATAGGTTTTACGCCTGACCCATGCGCCAGCACATTATCAAAGTCCAGGCCCACTACATCTCGATTAGCCAACCAAGCATGTAGTGCATAATCCGATTGCAGCGACTGCTTATGAGCTGCATTACTTATATCAAAAGGTTTTGCATTGTTAAGCAGCCGAGAAGCTATACCTAGACCACCTCCATGCTCATTGCCCAAGTCTACAAGATGAACTAAGTTTTGTTGGCCAGTAACTGCAGCATAGAGCGCATTAGCTTGAGCTTCGTTAATTGCTCTTTCAGATTTTAATGTCTCTTGCGCGGAACCTTTTACTAAAAATTTAGATCCGTATTCATCTTCGTACACAGCGCCTGGGTTAGACCCAGCAAGTTTTTCTCCAACTTTAGTCATAGCTGAAAGTGGAGGAATAACATTAGTTTCTTTAGGTGCAGCAAGCGCAGCTTCTACTTCTTGCTGCTGCTTGTACTCTTCCAAGCTTTGCCCATTTTGCTGATAACGCACTTGTTTATCTAGCAAGTTAGCATCAGGGTTATTAGCGGTATAAGCTAAATAATCTGACATAGGCACTTCTACGTGCGTGTCTCCATTTTGAATAGAGTCAAACAAAGCTGTATCAGTATACCCAAAAGAGTATTTACCTTGAAGCTGCTGCTCTAGCAAAGTTTGCGCAGGTATCCAAACTTTTTCATCACCAACAGGAGTGTGGTTTTCTAGAAAATCAGCTACAATTTCTGGCGCTCGTTGCGCTATAGGAGCGTTTTGAATTATATCTCTTGCACTACCCATACTGTCTATATGAGCAGCGGTGTTAAAATCATCAGGTATATTATCTACTGGCGGTGGGGTAACACCATCTTCAGTAGTGTTTCTTGTAAGACCTTCTGGGCCAGGTAGCCGAAGTTGATCAGTGTACGGTCCTTGCGGAGCATCACTTACCCCGGTTACTTTAACACCGTAGCGAGCTTTAACATAAGCCTCTACTACTTTTGGCGGAACTCGTACGCTACCTAGCGCATGTGGCAAAACTCCAAGCATACCACCTAGCGCGCCACCAATAGACTGAAGATCTTCTCCTCCGCCTAAAGCTTTTACTCCTTGTTGCCCAGCATATGATCCGGCTGTAGGTAGCACAACTGCGCCAATACGACTAAGTGCAGAACCAGGCATAGCAGCGAACGGCAATGCTCCGCCAACCATGTAAGCAATACGCTCAGTTTCGTTTTGCGGGGTATAAGCAGCGCCACTAGCTTGAGTTAATGTTTGCCCATAAAGTTCTCCGGGAGAAGACACAGGCTTAAAATCAGCTTCGGTAAGATTACCACTAAGCAAATCGCTAAATTTAGCAGCAGACTGCATAGTACTCATTAGCTGATCAATAGGCCTAAAAGCAAGTGCTCCGGCAAAAGAAGCTACACTATTAAACAGACCGCTTCCGGTAGCCTTTGCCATACCTACATGGTCTTGCGCCCATTGACCGAGAGCCGCAAGAGATTTATAGCTATCTCCCACCGCTGCCGCTTTAGTAGCATCGCTTGCAACAAAGCTTTGCACATGAGGTGATGATTGTAGTATAGCGTGATTATCCTGCTGCTGCAGCTGGGCTACAACTGGCGCAGGATTATTCTGAATACTTGCCGGCGCTAGCCCCGCTTTCGGCGCCGCTTGCAGCGCAGTAGTAGCGTTAACTGGATTTACATTCGCGGTGCTTCCAGCATTAAGCGTGGCCTGCTCACGATAGTAATCCGCGATTGCCTTATCGTACTGATCACTGGGCATTAGGAACCTTTTTGCTTATAGCTAGCGCAACAGGATACGGGATTGGCTGGCCACTTGGGCTTTTACGAGACATAATAGTTTGAATAGCAGGACTGCCTTGTACAAATTTAGGTGCTGTTGGAGAAAAAGCAGCTACCATACTATCTGTAGTAGGCCCTTTAAGAAGTGTTTGCGCTTGAATAAGTAGTGCGGGAATATCTTTATCTTGCGGAGGTCTACCGTTTACTTCTGTAAAAGACTGTAAAGCAGTGCCCATAGCGCCCTTAAACTGAAAATATTTATCCGAGGAAAAATCAGTAATACCTAATTGTTTAAGTGCTTGAGAAACATTGCTGTCATACATGATATGATTTAGCGGTTTATTGCTTCCAGCTAAAGCATCTTCCTGCCCGCGCATTTTAATCTGACGCGTCATAAGAGTGTTTTTATCTGAACGCGTAAGGTCCATGCTCATAATATCTGCATGAAGAAAATCGCCAACAGTTTTAGGATCACTCATCATTCCAATAAGGGCATATTTATTAAGATCTGTTTCTAGTGTAGGCGTGTTTGCTTCTCGTTTCATCATGCTGCTAAGAGCAGAGCGAGAAGACTGCGGAAGACTATTATACTGTGCGGCAGCTCCAGGCTGAGCAAGAAGTGTAGGCAAATCTTTAATATTAGCGGTGTCGATAATACCTAGCAAACTTTGCCCAGCATCTTGTTCTGCGTAGCTTCGCGCTTGAATAGTTTGATTAAGCTGAGTAAGACCTCGGCTAACTACCATATCAGCATAGGCCATATTGCCAGGCTGCTCTGCTAGTGCTCTAGCGCGAAGAGCGTCTTGCAATGCTCCTTCTTTAGCTTTAAGCTCGTAAGAAGTCATAGCCCCGCCAAGAGCGGAGTTGATGCTTGGGTTGTGCACTTGTCCCGCTAGGTCTCCGATAATCATTCCACGTTGAGTATCGTTAGGCTTAAACCCTACGTGAACGTGATTGCCTTGCACTTCTAGCTGATCATAAGGAATACCTGAGTCGTGAATACGCTGAGCTAGTTGTACCATGCTCATGCCTTTAGGGGGTTGCAAATCCCAGGCAGCATTAACTAGATGCTCAGAAGTATCTGAACCACCTACTTGCTTATTACGTGCAGCATCTCGTGCGCCGTAAGCTACAGGTACAGTAATTCCAGTTGCAGCTTTAATTGCTGCAATAGGATCTTGGCGCATAGCGGTAAGTGTTTGCATAGCATCAGCTTTAGGCGCTCTTACTCCAAGCGTTTCACCTACAACTTGATCAGCTAGTGTAGCAGCAGAATTAGCAAACAACGCTGGCTTAAGCATGCCTTGCAGTTTATTAATAGCAGTCTCATTCATCCCAGCATTATGGGCCTGAAGAAACGCATCTGCGCCAGTTACATCACCGCTTGTGAAAAGCTTTTGCACTTGCGCAGCAACCAGTTCTCCATAAGCGTTTCGCGCAAATTGCTGAGCAACGTTGCCGCTATAACCTAGGTGTTCCGCGCGAAACGCGGCAGCTACCATGGTTTTGTCCCTGTTCATCTCCCACGTTTTCTGAAAGTCAGGGCTACCTGAGTGCTTAAAGTTATCATCCATGAGCGCGGAGTTAGTGGCAACATACTGCGCCGTAAGCGCATCTTCCCGCTGACTTGATGCAAACCGGCGCAACTCTCCTGCAGTCCGCACAGCAAGAAGTTTGCTATCCGCAAGAAACGCACTACGAGCAGTAGGATTACTCATCGTAGAAGCTATCGCTTGAGTTTGCGTGTCGATAGCTTTGAACGCATCAGGCAAAGCGGCAACCGCTTTCATGCCTCGATTTTCTTGCTGAAAACCTATAACCAGGTTATCCAATGCGTTTGCGTGTTGAGCATTACCCTCAGCAAGCATGGCCTGATTATCAATCATCGCCATTTTCTGAGCGTGTTGCTCGAGGTCTACTCCAGCTTGCGCGGCAGCAGCTCCTAAGTTTTCGGCAGCATCGCCCAGCACTGCGGCTCCAAAAGCTGCTCTAGGCGCATCAATTTGCTGATAAGGCAGTTGTGTAGAGCTAGGCGCTACAGTAGGCAGTGGTATATTAGGAACCTGCGCCATTTAACGCTCCTGTAGTTTTATACGCTGCTGCTTTTTTACCAAGAGAAGATGCTCCAGCAATAAGCGTAGAAGCTGCTTTTGCCGAACCCGAAGCATACATACCATAACCGGCGGCTTTAGTCAATGAGGCTTGAGCCTTAAAATTATTAGCTTGAGCCATGTCACCAAACGCTTGTTTAGCTGCATTAAAGTGTATCATAGCTGCATCAAGAGAAGACATACGTTCAGTTGCTTGTTGAGTTTCTAGCGCACTTCCCGAACCAACATCAATTCCACTAGCAGCATAACCTGCCCGTTGAGCACCAACTGTTTTTGCGCCGTTAGCTAAAGCTACTTGTGCTTCAAAATCACCAGCGTCTATAGCTGCACCAGCATTACTTGTAGCTATAGCAGCGTTATTTTTAGCTATTTGCGATTGATACAGTCCTTGCTGCATACCGCCAATACCTTCAAACAGCTGGCCACCAGCGTCTAAAGCAGTACCAGCCCCACTCCAATTAAGCGAAGATGCAGCAGATTGTGCCGCAGTTCCGTAGCCAAAAGCATTAGCAGCTTTTTCTGCTAAGAAGCCCATGTCATGTTCCTTTCAGCGCACATAAGCATAAATTTTTCTCCGATGTTTACGGGGTAAAAACCAAGCCACTCAAGCCAACGGACTGCGCGAGTATATTTCCAATCAACTTCTACATATACCTGAGGATAATGCAGCAGTAACTGTTCTAAGTACGCTACAGAAGCCTCCATAAACGCACGCTTGTGCTGCTCTACGGCTGGAGTACTAAGCAACCAGGCCCGGCATGAGTTACCCATAAAGCTACTTGGAGCATACCCCCAATAAGCAAGAGTTTCTCCTTCTTCTGACTTTACGATACTAGACCATACGCTTAAGTTTACCGATTGATAAACTGCTTCTAGTCCTGACATACCGCCAGCTGCACATTCTTGCTCGTCTTCGGCTCGAAGTTTCTCTACCGAAAAACTGCTTTCGGTTATTTGCTCAACGCATAGTGTCGCCAAGGATCACCTCTGGGATTACGCCTAAGATTGTTACAGGATATGGTTTATCTTGCCTAAAGCAAACTTGTCCGCCATCGCCCCAAGTTGAGTCTATTGCTTGTCTAAAATCACCAGTGTACAATCCACTAGGAAAAGATAACGGGCTGGAATAAAGTTCTTTCATATCGTACAGTGTGTGTTCAAAATCTTGCCCTGCTTGCACGCCTATTCCAGTGTTTTGCATACGCGCAGTAACGGCAGGGATAAACTTAGCTTTAGATTGCTGCGTAGGTTCACCTAACTCTAATGCAAGGGTTTTGGCTTCGCATGTAAAGTTAAGCCCTACAACAACTTTAGAGGCGGCGTATGGTAAAGTCAATCGACCGTTTAAGACTTTTACAGGGTTAATTTGAACTCCGTCTGCAAGTCCAGTTACCGTTAAGTCCTCTAAGTGATTAAGGCCTGTTACTACAGTTACAGGTGTATTAATAGACCAAAGTCCTTGTTCAAATAGTTCTGGAGTGTTCTCTAAATTATTGCTTACAATAGGAAAAGACTGAGTTACACTAAGCGTTACTATGTAAGAGTTTATGTAAGCAACAACTGTAGCTTTACCGCCCTTATACCAAATAACTTTTCCTACATCGTTTACAGAAAAAATTGGATATGTAGCATAGGCGTTAGTATCTCCACTAGCGTTAGTAAGCTGAAGACCAGATGCCGGATAAGTTACGGGCAATTGCAAAGCACAGTCTACACACCAGGCATCAGCAACTGTTTTATTATCAAGCACACGGTCAGCAAAACGCTCGATATAATTAACCCACTTACCGCCAGTGAACCTAGCAACAACTGCATAAATCGCATTAGCGTTATCCTCTGGGATAGATGCTACAGAAATATATCTACCATTAGTGTCCCAGTGCGCCCAACCATAAACTTCTTGGTCAGGAACGTATGTCATAGTATTTATCATACCATCGTCACGCACAACAGTAATAAGCCTGAATGGTTCTTCTGCCCAACACCAATCTAGCAAAGTTCTTCCTAAAAATAAATGAGAAGAAAGTGCGCTTCTGTCTGTACCGGTGTAAGACTGGACTTGCCAGGAAAAAGATAAATCTCGTATAACAGCGCCTTTAGCTTGAGCATAAAGAATGTCGTAGTTAATAACTAGCGGAGGTAAATCGTTACATCCACTTGCGGCCTGAGGTAGAGCAGTTATAGTAGTAGGCGTTATTGGCGCATTACCAGAACCACCGCTTACCAAAAAACCATTACCAGAAGTAAGGACTACAGCTCCAGTACTCATAGGCGTAATTGATTTAATTCTATTAACTTCTCGCGAAGCAATTGAAGCTGTGATTGCATCTGAGTCTAGCGATACTGGTGTTCTATTGTAATTACTATACAACCCAGTTTGAGAAAGAACTAAAGTTTCTGGATTGTTAATAGAACCTCCAGCTACTGCACGCTGCTGCAAAAATCCACCACAAGCAGGATAATCTCCAGACGACGGCGAAAGCTGTGCGGTAAATGTTGCACTGCCGGCAGAGATGGTAGGTGCTGTGTAGTTTGACCCAGTGCTAGTTATAACTGCACCAACAGCTACGTTAGTGGTTGGGTCTACAACTGCATAACCTGCAGCGCCAGTTCCAGTAGAGTCTGTAATCGTTAAAGCAACTATGTAAGTTCCCGCAGAAAAAGCACCAGCACTGTTTACCTTTGCAGATAAAATCTGAGAGGGAGAAAACGGATCTGCAAATTGCGGTGGAACTTTAGAATAGTCAATTACAGTATCACCAGTGTCCGTAAAAGAAGTAGTAAGCGTTTGGCCTAGATAACCAAAAACTGAAGGCAACGGAGCAAGCAGACGCACTGGTCCCCATTTGTAAATTTTGTAATAGCTTACTGCTTGAGTAGGCGCAGTCCATTTAATCTTATTAATATTGTTAATACCGTCAAGTTTAACACAAGAAACTATAGTTGGATATGAAGGTAAAGACTCTTCTTTTCCATCAGCAGAAACAGCAGTTACTACATACCCAATGTTAGCTGATGTACCACCACCACCTGAATATGTCCCAGACACACTACTAGGTGGATCTATTTTTGGGCCAAGAACTTCAGCTCCTATGCTAAAAGTAGAAGACGTAACTCTGCGTAATTGCTGCACAGGATATTTAGGGTGAAACAAACGCATAACATCAGCTGATTGTGCGTACTTAATTGTCCCAGTGTCAGCTGTAGCGTAAGGTGTAGCAATGCTGTATATTCTAGCGCAAGTACCTCCACTTACCCAAGCAGGATCAATAAGAGTACTACAGGGTAGATTGTCTAACGTAACAATGTTAAAGTTGTTTGCGTCTATTACTACTACAGCCCAGGACCCATTTGCAGCTACTGCATCAGTAATACCGCTAATTACAACTTCGTTTCCTGTGCTGTACCCGTGGCCTACAATGTTAATTGCAGCATTAGCAGAAGTCGTAACTCCAGTAATAGTTTTGCTTGCTTCTACAACCGGAGCACCTTTATAATAAAAACGCATGTAGTAATCGCCAAGCTCAAGCACGTAGGCTGTTTCTTGCGATACGATAAAGGGAAGTATGCGAGGACTTATGGTAGCAGTATAACCTTGCGCTCTACCGCAAAGCTTACTACCAGGCCTGGATATAATTCCGCCATGATAGTCTACAAACCAGTTGCGTATTTTTTCAGCTCCACTGTGGTATTTATCCATATCCACACGACTGTTAAGCGCAGGAGTAAGTTCACCTGCACCAAAGCTTGGCTGAATTACATTAAAAGCCATTTAACTACCCCACGCCATGTCTTCGTAAGATGAGTTCCAAGAACCCCAGGTACTACTAGTGTAAGGCATATCTAGCCCAAACCCTCGCGTAGAAATCCAATCTGGGGTATGCTGGTTGTTGTTTATAGTTTCATTTGCGTCAGCAGCCCTAGCGTTAGTTATTGCTATTTCTGCCGCACGACGAAAATCGTCCCTCATACCAGCGTTGCCTGTAATAGGAATAACAAACGTGTAAGCAAGACTAGAAGTCAATGCATCTTCAAACAAGTCATCCCATAGGTCCGGCGATGTTACGTCTCCGGTGTAAACAACTAATGCGTTTTGGACGTTGGATAAAATTACTCTGCGTTGATTTCCGCTACTGTCAGTATCAGATGCAACAATAAATCTGTTAGAACGAGAAGGACTAAGCCCAGCTACCCCAAAGATAGAGTCACCTACCAGCGGAATACCAGAAGGCAAAGCTGTAGAAGCCGGTGCTAAAATATAGCGTACTTTGAAACAGCCAGCTGGATACTCGTATTTATACAAAAATGGGTAAGGAGATGTGCTGTCGGTTATTGTGCCAAGTAGTGATAAAGTAGCAGTCATTCGCGCAAAACCCCAAGGGGCTGTACGAAGCAATTGCCGTCTACGTTTGTCGTACCACAAGTTTCCTTGCTGTGCTTCTTTAGAACTTTCGCTAAAGCTAGCTATAGTAGACCTTGCGCCTATGCTACTTAACGCACGATTAACAACATCAACTGGGCTAGTCATTTACGACTCCAATGATATGAAAGACGGTAGCTTAAGTACAGGAAGAGGAATACCGTGCTGGTTAAGGCTTGCCACCAAAGCTCTGACAGCGATGGTAAGTTCTTTAATACTCTGCTCCAAGTGCGCTTGTTTCTCCAACCACGCATTACGTTCCTCCTCATGAGCAGAAGTTACTTGTTCTAATAGTTTTTCAAACCCATCGTTAATAGCAGTTTGCATTGCTGCTTTTCCGCTTACTTGATTAGCTACCCAAACAGAAATTGCGCCTATACCAGCTACTGCAATTTCCGCATGTTGACCTAGCCAAGATAGAAAAGAATGTTGTTGTGCCACTACTTATCTCCAGTAAGATTAGTGTTATTGATAGAAAGTACCCAAGGCGCTCCAGCGCGGATTACTTCAGTTTCACTAAGACATTGGTATTCAATAGAAGTATGTCGCATTTCCGTAGCAAGATAAGCTGAACCAAAAGTATCACCTACAATCCAAAACTGACCTTCAGCAGAAAGTACAGCGCCTACTAAGTGGTTTACTGTAGTACTGCCTTTACTTCCAACTTCAAGCCTGTAACGTTGCGTAAGCGGTAAACCTGCTTGACCTAGTAGATCTAAAACAGTGGCTACAAGATCATCACAGTCTCCTTGCCAACTTGCGCCAAGAGAAGCTTCAGTAGCATGACTGCGCCAAGTGTCGATTTGTTTATCTGGTGTGTAAACAAAACCACTTCTAGCTTGAGCATCCCAATGTTTTATGTCAGCGCTGTGCATGTCGGCACCAATCTAAAGTAGGTTGTGCTTTGCATTGCTCTGTAGACTGAGGCCATGTTTTATTAAGCACAGGGCCTTGTTGTGGAACTGCAGAAAGAGTAGTGCAACTGATGATAGTAAATAGTATTAGCCAGCATAAAGCGGCTAAAGTAATGTTAATAAAAGCTGGTAAGATACGCATTAGTAGTTACCTGGAGAGCGGTAGATCACCTCAGCGTCGGAAAGGGCGGATGAGTAAACAGCAGCCGACTTGAGGGTGCCGTTTAGGATATTTCCCCCGGCTGACGCGCTCCCGAGCCGTAAATTGCTAACCGTTGGAACCGTGCCTGTGCCCGCACTGATTGCGCTTCCTGAAACCGAAGCCGCCATTCGGCTAGCTTGAATTGAGATTGCTACCCCGAATGAGTTTCCGTTAGTAAAGACGCTGCCCGGTGACGGGTTAAATTGTGTCGCGCCGCCGACTTGCACGATTGGGGAGCCCTGAGTTGTGGAAACACTAACAAAGCTAGCCAGCAGCACTCGATCTGAGTCTGTGCCGCCATCTAACTGAACCAAGCCAGGGGAGTTCCCACTCCCTGCATTACTCTGCCCCACTGCCGCCAAGCTATACGCCCCCGAGAGCGAGCTAGACAGGGTGTAGTATCCTACGTCAGCAGGTCGGGTGACGGGGGCTGTGGTGGTGAGAATTGGCGAGGTAATTTTTGAGCCGCTTTGAGTATCGGCTTGCCAGAAAGCAACATTATCGGTGCCGTTCCCAAGGTAGGTATTTATTACTGTTGAAGAATTAGTGAACCCGACCCGAAGTTGGCTTTGATTTGCTGTGGCAGATAGCGTACCGTTTATGGATAGCCGATAAAACCCAAACGCAGCAGGCGTAATCGACGGAACATTTCCAGTGCCGCCCGATGACGTAATGGTTAAGGTTTGCAAATCAAAAATTGCTACAGCAGACGAGCCTAGGTCAGCACCTGATAGATACGGATGTTGTTCTAGCCAGACGTATCGCTGTGTTGAAGGTTTTACATAAATAGCATCCGCCCGCGCTTCTGATGCTGTCGCAGTTACGATTTGACTGAAATAATGATATTCGGTCAGTGCAGAAATAGTCACGGTGTCAGCCGTAAGCGTACCATCTGGCGCAGTTGTTGTGTTAGCCGAAGGCGTCAGCCCTAACTTTGTCCAAGCCGCATCCGTAAAGTCTTGCGACGCTAAAAAGCCATTCGTCGCACTCGGCTCTGCCAAATACCCAAGGTTCGTAATCCTCGGCACGTTAGCGCCAAACGAGATCAAATTGCCCGAGGCATCCGATGCATAGGCCGTCCCTGCGCGGGTATAGGTCAGGTTGCCTACGTCAGCGGGGTTGTTGCTGATGTAGGTTTTGACGGTGACGGGCGCGGAGGTGGTCAGTATATCCGACGATGGCGACCCGGCTTGCTCTAGCTGGGGCTGGTAGATGCGGAGGACAAAATTATAAGTTCCCGCAGGAAGACCACCACCCGCTCCAATAAACGATTGAACTCCCGCAGTTGTGGCTGATGCGATTGTGGCAGTTCCGCTGTTTCGTGCAAACCCACCTGATGTCATTGATGTATTTACAAGAACAGTACCAAGGCCTACGCCAGCACTGTTATACGCAATAAATCCTACGCCAAACGTATTTGCAGGTAATGTGCCCGAAATAAGCCGGTAATAGATGGATGATGTCCAAGTTTGCCCAGTAGCTGCTGGCGCGTTAGTTGCTGCCGAAAGTCCGCCAGGACTTGTAGAAATTAGTGGGGCTGTTGTCGTTGAAGTAGTACCGACGACTGACCAATCAATATAGTTTCGACCAAACTCCGTGCCGGTGCCGACAACTGATTGGGTCAGTCCAGTAGCCGCTTGAAAGCTCCACCCCGTCGGCAAGGTCGAAGCCGTGGCCCCGACCATTGTGGAGTTGGGGACGTAGTTCGTTCGGTTATAGCCAGCTAAATTAGTATAAACGCCAGTGTCAAAATGCAACGTCATCAACGCTGGTGTGTTAAGTGCGTTCCTGGCTACACCAGTCAACGCCAATGATAAGCCAGTATGCATGTCAGTACAAAGCCACTATGTTGCCTGCGGTAGTATTAGTAAGCCAAACACGATTTACGCTTACCGGAAGAATAGAGCCAGCCAGCACTCCGGTAAAAACAACGTCATCGCCAAAAGCAGTAGTAACGCGCACATTACCAGAAGAACCTACATACAAAGCACGAGCACCAAGTACGGGCAAATCACTATCTGCAAGAGTAACAAGAGCAGCACCAAGTGCTGGATTTGCGCCATCAGGCTGAAGAAATTCTTGTTGAGAAGATCTAGGCATTTTGCTATCCTTTGCTAAAAAGACTGGTATGGCTCATTCATTTGGGGAACAAGCCATACCAGTTGGCGTTTACTTTGCCGCAGAAGCAGCCGGAGAAACAACTTTTGCCGGAGCTTTAGGCTCAGCAGAAGGAGGAATAGGATCTGTGCGACCTGGTCCCATTGAAGCTTCTGCTAGAGAAAGTCCAACTTCGCTTCCAGGCTTTGGTTCAGAAAGCACTTGCACTCGTGCAGCGCCTAGCATTTCTCCAGGAGGAAGAGGACGGAACTTAGCGTTAGGGTATTCAATTCCCCCTGGCACTAGAATTCCATCGACAATACGGTCTGGAGAATTGACGGTCATACCGTACCACTCTTCCATAGCCGCTTCGGCTTCTTCATCCATTGGCTCCAAAAAATCACCAGGGATACCGTTGTAGTTAATTTCAGTACCCGCGCGGATAAAATGCGGAGCAACAAACATGTCAACTTTGACAAAGTAACGAGCCATTTTTATTTCTCCTTAGACTGTAAAGTTACCGGCGTAAGTTTGATACTGCACACGGTCGTTAATCGGAGCAATCCAAGCTACCACGGCGCCGGCAGTCATTGGGCCGGTACCTACAGTATAAACAAGTTTCACATAACGACCAGGAGCTGCAACAACACCAGAAGTAGAGTTAAGCGCTTGGTTCATTGGCAAGGCATAACGAAACACTGGTGCGCCGACGATAAGGTCAGCTTTACCGTAAGAGTTGCTAAGTAGCAATGACTTGTAAGTACCACCTACAGTAGCGCAGGTTTGATAATCAATAGTCATTGTAGCAGCACCAGCTGCGGTAAATGCTTGTGACACATGCACAAACAAACCTAGCTCGTTATCTGCACCAATATCTCGAGCTGCCAGCAGGTCAAGAATATTAGTAGAGTCTCGAGTTACAGTGATAGCAGAACCAGTAAGAGTACTGCCAGAAATCGAGCCGTCAAAAAGATAAGATGCGTCAATCATGAGGTCCTCCTTAGACCACGCGAGATTCAGTGTTAAGGATTGCATCCACGACACGAATAGGAATGCCGCGATACGTCAGCACAGCGTGACCGTCCCACTCATCCATGTTAAGGAACAAGTTGGTTTTATTTTGTGCTTGTTGATCTAGCGCAAGGTAAACAGTACGATTGCAGTAAATAACCGTACGCGCAAGTTGTACAGCCATGTTACCAGGACTGTCGCTATTTTGCACAGGACCAACGCCGACAGGTTGAACTGGCATCTTCATCATCATACGCGAAAGAGCGTTGATAAGGTTAGCCGGAGAACCAGTGCTAAGCGTAGGCACGTCAATGTTAGCTGCACGAACAGCAAAACGCCAGTCGTGAATAGCAAGACCAATGTTCATCTGCAGCCAAGTACGATAAGCTAGAAACTCATAACCGTTAGAGTCCACAGAAGGAAGCAAACCCATATCCCGGTGTTGCATACCAGCTGGCATACCCTTAGGGAAAATGGTGTGAATGTGCTTAGGACCCCAGGTAACCATCCACATAGAAGTGTTAGTTGAACCGGTGCCGCCAAGATCAATCACGTTGTTTGCGATAGCACTAGTGCTGGTGCTTACAGTATTGTAAATGTTAGCCAAGCCAGTAAAGGCGGTAGGGTCAGTGGCCCGGTTAGCATAGAACAAATCAGAAGCAACTGTCTGCGAAAGCGCTTCCATGTGGAGAGCATCTTCCGTAGCACGAAGCTCATTAAGGCTCCCGCCAAGTTCAGCTAGTGATTTATCCAGCTTAGTCCAGTCTGCATACTCCACCGCTGTAGTAACTTGCTTAGCAACGCCAGCGAGAGAAGCAGGCACACCTGCGTTGTAAGAACGACGGCCAACTGGAGGAAGTTTGACAACTTGCGTATATTCATACACGTTGCCGGTAGTGCACTCTAGCGCCAGGCAGTCAGCCATGATGCCGTTGTTTTGAGAAAGAAGATTTACGAGGGTAGAGATTTTCCCCGTATCGTCCATGCGGAGGGCCCATTCCGCATAAGTCATCAGGCCCGGAGTAATGGTTGCCATTTATGGCTCCTATGAAGGGGTTGGATATAGTACGCCGCCTAGCGTTCGTGGTGCTTGACGGCCTGCAGGTCGGCCAAGGCCGGTAGGTGACCCTTCGGAAAGGGCTTTAGCCATGGAAAGAACCAGTTGCACAATGGCAGGATTATTTCCAGCTCCGGTGATGTCCATAGCTTCGCGAGCCAGGTTCACCGTCTTCTTAGTCCCGTCTGCAGCTTCGCGCTGGACTGTCGGACCAAATGCGTCCAGGGCGGAAGCTATAGCAGCTTCACTAGCTTTACGGGCTTCACCCTTAAATTCTGGCATGGCGTTAATTTCGCCAACCCAAGTGGCTTGAAGTTGATTAAATTGCTCTTGTTGCGCGTTAGCTAGTGCTTGCACTTGGCCTTCAAGCAACTTAGGAACAAGGGTTTGAACTAGAGAAGTAGCCGTTTCTGGCGCAATACCTGCTGCCGCGAAAAAACTTTTAGCTTCTCCAAGAAGAGCATCGTTAACCTGGATGTTATCAGGAAGCGTAAAGGTGTAAGAGTCAGCAGTTAAGCTGTCCGAACCGGAAACGCTATCTGAGCCAGGAGTACTATCTTCGCCGGGTACGCTATCTTCGCCGGGTACGCTATCGGCACCAGGCTCGCTTTCCGCAGCAGCGGTAGTTTCTTCTCCGGCGCCAGAAGTAGTTTCTTCTGGGTACAGTGCGCTTGCAAGTGTAGGCGCGTTTTCAGCTACGGGCGGTAGTTCCGGCGCAACTTCTGGTGTAGGTGTTGGCGTTGGCGTTTCAGTTGACATCTTCGTTTTCCTCTTCGGGACCGTCTTCGGTGATTAAGTTAACCGCAGTATTTTCTTGCGTCATTAGCACGTATTCCTGCGGACAAGTACGTGTTACAGCTGCAAGTAGTCTAAGGCCTATAGTACGTTGGCCTTCACGGTAAGCCATAATTTGCGGATCTAGATTATCGCTTCCGGTGAATATGTTACACTCAGCAAGACGCAACCAAACCCAGCGACGTGAACTACCGTTTCGCATAAGATTGCGGATTACAGTTTGCTCTTCCAGTGCATCGCTTGCGGCACGTTTACGCTGTGCTTTAATGCTGCTTTCTTTAGCTGCGTTTGTCATCCAATCATAGCCTGTAATGCATTTTGCCCGCCACCAACACTAGTGTCAGATAGCGTTTTGCCAGCAGAAGCCAAGGCACTTGTCGTAGCCAAAGCTTGTGCTTGTTGCTGAGCCTGCTGTCGTGCTTGACGAATTTGCATAACAGCTTTAAGTTGGCGCAGAATTTCAGGATCAACTTTGAGATAATCTGCATAACGCTCAAGCGCAACATCAGTGTCAAGGTTGTCAAATATATCTGGAACTACACCTACTAGGCCCCCAGCAAAACCAAACAGGCGCTCAATAGCAGCAGTGCTTGCGGCGCGCTGTTGTTCAGCTAGCATTGAAACGTATTGAATGTCTATTACTGCTCCGGCGATTTCTGGGGGAGGATCAGAAAACATTCCTTTACGAGCCATAATAGCAAACGTACGCTCAATAGTAGGGTCAAGAACTTCGTTCTCAAACCGCTCAATTACTGGGCCTAGTAGGATAAGTTTTTCCTCACGTCTCGCGTCGATCTCTGTTGCTGTTCGGACTGTATCAAGTTGCGATATCATGAGAAAAAGATCGTTGAACATTATTTGCCTAACACGATCTTGGACTTCTTTGAGGTCCTCCATCATCTCGTTAATACGAGGTTCAACTGTATAAGCAGGCTTAAAGCCGGAGTTAGCTGGATCAGCGGTAAAAGTTACACCGCCAGGAAGAATGTCCATAGGTTCGTTTTTCATAGAGACTGAAGCAACCATGGGCGGACGAACTAGTTTGTCGATAGCTTCAGCTTTACGCCGCTGCTCAATTTGCAACTGACGTACAGCAGGAAGCGCATCCATACCAGGGCTACGACCATAAGGATCGTTAGAGGTTACGTCCCATCTTGCGCCAACAAAAGGTTTCTCGTTAAACCCTGCTACACGAAGAAGACCAGCAGACGCATTGCCTACTTCCCAATAAACTTCTCGGTAAGCAAATTTAGCCGGAACAACTTGGCCGTAGTTCACACCGTTGCAATATAAGTCGTTGTTAGGCTCGATAAGATGGCCTATTACAATTTCAACATCTCGGTTATTGGACTTGTACATTTGCGCTACAGAAGGGCTTACCATGTCTAAGCCAAACTCACTTACGCATTGCTCAGCAGTGTAAGTGTATTCGCGCCCAATACCAGATACTACAAGACGGTTATCTACAATGAAGAAAAACTCACCAAGCGCAGGATTGTAAAAGCGAATTACGTCTTCTACATCTTCATACTGAATAATACCAGCAGAGCCAAATACACCAAGATCGTGATACGCTACACCAATTGCTTGATAGAAGTTTGAGCCTTGATAAACTTTCATCATGCGCCGCTCGCACTCAGCAAGCCAATCGGCAACAGGACCAGGCTCTATTTTAGTAAAGCCAGCAAGGGTAAGACGAAACCACGGTTTAGTGGGGGAAGTAAGATCTGCAAGCAAGCCTGTAGCTAGCGTCCGCGCAGCCAGTACGCCAGTTTCGTCTACAATGCTAGAGTTAAGCTGCGATCCTTTATTACTTCTGTTAGGTGATACAAACCAGCGATAGCGTCTAGGAAGAAACATATCTGCAAGCTGAGACCAATGTGCCCACCAACTTACGCGAACATTACGCAGTCCTTCAAGCCGCTGCGTGCTATCAGACGCGATAGCAATTGCGGTTTCTTTAGTTAGCTTTTGGGTAAGGTATTTACTCATTGGCCTAGCAAAGTCTTTCCGCCAGTTTGCACTGCGCCTTTAATTCCGCCAAATGTGCCGCCAAGGGCTGAGCCTGGGTTAGGAAGTCCAGCTCCGGTGACAGCGCCAAGCGATCCTACAAAAGTAGGGGATTTAAGCGGGACAGGCGCAGGTGGTGGTTTAGGAGCAAATGCTTTAGCAGCAATACCTCCGGCAAGAGTACTAGCTGCTGCTGTTAACGCTGCTTTGCCTAGCCCGGCAAGAAAGGTTGTGTGACCTGCAGCAAGAGCAGCGCTTGTTAGGCTAGAGTTAACGGCAGCAACTGTACCTGCTCCTACAGCAGCAGTGGTCGCAGCAGTGGTAGCAGCTGCAGTGGTAGCCGCAGTAGTAGTAGCAGCTGCTGTTGTTGCGCCCGCAGCGGCAAGAAGGGGAGTTATAAAACCCATCAGTTATACATTCCTTCTAAGTCATACTCGCGAGAAGCTGGATTATCAAAAGCGGAGACTTGAGTAAAAGCTAAAGGATCATATTCTTTTTTAACTTGCTGAGCTTTTCCGCCAAACCTGCGCACTGCAGGAAACGCAAACGTAAGCGCTAAAGCGTCCGCCCAGTCAGGAGAAACTACCATTTCTTTTTTCGGAGTAAGGATAGTTTCTTGAGTACGTTCCCGCTCAGAATACGTTACAGCGATAAGTTGGTCTTCAAGCTCATCTGCGTCAGCAATAGCGCCACCAGTAGTTAGCCATTCCCGCGCAAGGAAGTACATTTCCGCACGTTTGTTAGCTACAAGAATTCCGCCAGGACGACTGCTAGCTCCGGCGCCAAAGTTTACGCCGATTACGTAGTGGCCAAGTAAACGAACAAAGTCTACTACCCCGCCGCCAACACCACCTTCGTCTATGAAGACCGCATCAGGATTGTGCTTAGCTATAAGCTGCGCAATACGATTACCAGATTCAGGAACAGAAAGTCCTTTCCAGCGAACTATAGGAAGAGTTCTTGCATCGCGGCCTTGGCGGAACTGAGCTACGTTTTCGTTTTCGCCGTAGCGGGCTACGTCTACGCCTAGTACCAGCGGAGCCCAAGGCTGTGGTTCTAAAGGGCAAACTCTAGCTTCGCGGATAACGTCGGTAGAGATAAGCTGATGCGTGGAAGTAGAAGGAAACTCACCAAGGATACGAACTTTAACGTAGTCGGAGTCTAGCCCGTGCTGCTCGATAGCTTTGTGTAGAGAGTCTTTGTTGGTGAAGGTAACTTCTAAGGAAGATACGGTTTTCGTAATCCAAGAAGAAGAAAGCTTATGCCAGCACTCGTAGAACCTACCAGAGTTGTTTGATGGGTTAGATGCAGCAACCCAAAGAAGCTGGGTATTCATCTCTCGCATTACGCCATCTGTACGTTCCCAGATAGAGTCTGCAATACCGGATGCTTCGTCAAAGAGGATGATAATCCGCTTACCGTAGTTGTGCAAGCCGGAGAAAGCGTCAGGGTTATCTGCACTCCAAGGCACAGCATCCATACGCCAAGTCATAGCGTGTTCTGGGTCTGAAGAGTAGATAGAAGTAGCGGTAACTTTGAACAGCTGCTTAGCGATGAAAAGTCCGTGCCACTTGGAAAGCTCAGCCCAAAGGATGGTGCGAAGCTGTTTTTCGGTGTTAGCTGTAGCGCGGCCGCGAGTATCTACCGCAGTAGCCATAGCCCACCAGCCAATCCAGCTAAGCAACGCAGACTTACCTACGTTGTGGCCGGATTTGATTGCTACCTGGATTGCTTCTCCGGCCCAGGCCATAACAGCGTTAGGCGTTTCTCCAGCAAGTAAGCGTTCTTGCATTTGGAGAAGAACGTTTTTTTGCCAAGGGTCAGGGCCGGCACGAGTCTCTAGCTCGGTGTTAGGCTCGCCCCAGGGAAAACCCCAGAGAGTAAAGTCATACGGTCGGTTAGCTAAAGATACTAGCTGCTCTAGCAGAAGCTCATTTACGCTAAGGTTATTCATCAAACTCACCCGGCGTTACGTTTCGCAAGCGCTGAGCCGCAGCGCGCATACGTGAGCCTAGGTCGTGATTTACATTTACGTTTACGGATTTAGAGACCGGGGCATGGCCCGCACGGTCTGCCGCAACTTTAATAATCTCTAGCTGAACCGATGCCGGAAGCGGGGACTCATCGTCTTCCAGCATTTCTTGAATATTAGCCATTGCAGTAATCGCTACTGTAATTGCGCGATCCTGGAACTGCGCTAGCCCGGCTTCCGCCATCCCCTGGTAGTGCGACATAAGTTCCTTAAACTGCGGGTCCCCGCGCAGAATAGAAATTCGGGATATGTCGTACCCGGTGATAGCGGAAGCCTCCGCAAGACTCATCCCGGTGGCTAAGCACCTAGCGAGCGCGTGGTGACGATCCCGTAGCTTGACTATTGTCTGCGGCTTTACCCCTTGCTCACTTGCCAAGAGCACAAGGTCTGCAGGCGCAAGATCCCGAACGTACTCCGCCGTGTTTTGCGCGGGAGCCCGTCCACGTCCTCGCGGGACAAGATCAAGTTCGGAAAATGTCATTCTTCCCGTTTACGCGCCCAGCCGTGATTTGTCAACCCCCGTGGGAAAATAAAGAGGGAGCCATACTAATCAAACTGTGAAAATTTGTAGGAGGGTCCTCCCCAGCGCGTGACCGGGGGGTACTCGACGGGGTGGGGGTGGCCTAACAGGCTTTGGGAATGTTGGAAGAGTATAGGGACCAGGCCAGTGCAAGATGGAGGTAAAGTCTTAAAGCTGAAGGCAAAGCTTTACTAAGTTGCAAGGGTTAGGTAGAGTTTAAGGTTAAACGCTATTGGATTGAGTAGGGTGGCACGCACTCTGCGTATGGCTGCACCCCGCACACATCCCGATGACGGCTACAAGTGACTGCACGCTTGCACCCATGTGCGACCCGGTAAACGACTACGTTTAAGCCTAGTTCGTCCTAGAAGTCTGTGCGGGCGATTGTTGATATTTTGGGGGGTAAAGTATGGCTCATTCACCGATTTTGTTTTTCGTTTGTTCTTATATTTTTTTTTTTTTTTTTTTTTTTAAATTTTAGAGAAGCATATGGCTCCTTTACACGGGGAAAGAGCGGCAAGCCGGCTCAGGCTGAAGTCTTCTACGGAGAATGAGGCAAGGATGGTGCCTTCGAGAACTCCGTGTGCGAGGGTAGAGAGGTTGATATATTTTAGATCGGCGAGGTAACCGGCGAGGCC
>Ga0114962_10000279_pt1 | contig 44046 bp, 52 predicted proteins | sample C_130820_MF_Meta_FD_87017 | JGI IMG/M metagenome (GOLD analysis project Ga0114962, IMG submission 87017) | Freshwater microbial communities from Lake Croche, Canada to study carbon cycling - C_130820_MF_MetaG | ecosystem: Environmental > Aquatic > Freshwater > Lake | place: Lake Croche, Canada...
AGTTTATCGATCACCACAATTCACGGATCCGGTGGCCGGCCGGCTCTGGACAACGCCGGCAGTCCCTCGGGGTCACCTCGGGTCACCCGAGCCGGAGCTCCAATATAACCTATCACACCGTGGCCAGAACTCCTAAAGACACTCCTACGCACAAGCCGTTTTATAAGCGAAAGACGCTGCTGGCGCTTGCCCTCAACATTTCGCGTACGACGCTAGATGGATTGTTAGTTCTTGCGAAGTGCCCGCCCCGCCACGCAGAGGGCTGGAACTTCGACGAGATGCGCAAGTTCGCGCTTGAGCAGCTGACGACGAAAGCGCGTGAGGCGGGAGGGAACGACTTCCAGCAACTGCGCATGAAGGAAATGGCGGGTCGAGTCGCTCGCGTAGAACTGATTGTCGAAAAGGAACGCGGAAATTTCTTGGCCCGCGATTCTTACGCCACGTCAATTGCGGCTTGCTTGTCTGAGTTTGATTCGGCGTTCAGCCGAGCCCTGTTCCAAGATTTGCCGCCGCAGCTCGAGCAAAAGTCGGCGGTTGAGATTAGCAAGATCCTGCGCGAAAAGTACACCCTGTTGAAGACTGAACTATATGGTCGAATTGAAGAAATTAAGTGACGACGATTTTGTTCGGCACGCTTTCTTTTCGTGCCTGCGCCCGTCGACGAATCAACCACTCGACGAGTGGGCCGAGGCTAACGTGCGCCTGCCGCATTCCGCGGTCAGCGATCGGTTAAACTTGAGCCTCACACCGTACTTGCGTGAGCCGATCCGCTACGCTTCAGGGCGAGAAGAGTTAAGCGGAACTCGAGTCGATAAACTGACTCTCATGGCTGCAGTGCAAAGTTCTAAGTCCACTCTTGAAGAAGCAGTGGCCTGCTTCGCAATCGCTGAAGACGGCGGCCCGCTGATGTGGAACTACCAAAGCGATGGTGACGCAACTGAAGCGGCGCAACAGCGCATTTGGCGTATGTTCAAAGCCACGAAGGCCGTCAAAGATTTGCTGCCGAAAAAGTATCGGACGATGATGATCAATTTTCCGCACATGCCCTTTATCATTCAGGGTGCGGAAGCAAAGACCAACCTGCAGTCGAAGTCGATTCGCTGGCAACTGAATGATGAAACATGGATGTGGCCGCGCGGACATTTGGACGAGGCGTTCAAGCGGTGCACCGCCTACTGGAACCGCATGATCATCAACGTTTCTACCGGAGCGGTTGAGAACGACGACACCGACGTTATCTTCAAAGAAGCCGACCAGCGCGAATGGATGTTTACCTGCGACAAGTGCGGCCGCCTGCAGAAATTTCAGATCATGTGCCGCGACCCGGTCACAGGTTACACCCGCGATTGCGGACTGACTTGGGACAACATTGAGTTTCCCGACGGATCTAAGAATATTCCGGCTTGTGCGAGAACAGCTCGTTACCAATGCAGCTGCGGCAAAACCTGGAAGGATTCGGCGCAGTCTCGCAGAGATTTGAACAAGCTCGCTAAGTATGTTGCGCAGAATGCCCACCCGATGCCTGGGACGGTCTCATTCCACTATCCAGCAATGTGCGTCGAGTGGATCTCATGGATGATCCTTGTTATGGAGTGGTTGAAAGCGAATGCCGCAATGAAAGCAGGCGTCTCCACGCCTCTTCGAGAATTTGTGCAAAAGCGGCTTGGAGAATCGTGGCGCGAACGCGCAACTGAGGAAGTTACTGATTTGCGCGCTGGCGATTTTGCGATGCTTGAATCGTGGAACGACGAAGACCGGCGCTATATGGCAGTTGACGTTCAAGGTGACCACTTCTGGGCTCTCTGCCGCGTAGTCGCAGACGATGGAAGGTCGAGACTAGTTTGGTGTGGCAAGATTCAAGGAACTTATGACGACGTTCGCGCAAAGCAATTCGAGCTCGGAGTCGCGGACAAACGCGTACTGATTGACTGTTCCTATGGCCAAGGAGCTAGGGGTCCTCGGTCTGTGTACTACCAATGCTGCATGTTTGGATGGACCGCGTTGGCGGGCGATCATCGCGAATACTTTTCTATTATCGACAAACGCACGAAGAAACCGGTGCGTTCGGCCGTCAGCGGCATGTCATTTGGTGATCCGCTGTCTGGAGCCAAGCATAGCGACGGCTATGACGCCAAGAAAATGAAGCTTCGCGTTTGCCCGCTATTTCGATGGTCGAACCCGACGATTAAAGATATCCTTGAGAACCTGTGGAGAAAACGCGGCGTTGCCTGGGATATCCCAATTGACGTCCCGCAAGAATGGCATGACCACATGCGCGCCGAGATTCGCCAAGTCGTCGCCAACAAGCAGACAGGACGACCTGAAGTGAAGTATGTTTTGGTTGACCGCAAAGGAGCTCACTTGCGCGACTGCGAGTGCATGATCTTAGCCGCAGTCGTGAAATCAGGAGTCCTTGGAGCTGACGTTGACGCCGCCGCTGCGCCTGATCCTACGTTGACATCTAACTGATTTCAATATGCCGCCGTTAAGTCCCTCCGCCCAAACCAGCTTTAAGAGATGGCTCTCTAGTCTTGATCGAGGAATCGGCCGCAATAGTTTAGCGGGCCTCGATCGAGCGGCTCGCCGGTTTCAGAACGACAACCACGATGAGAAAGGGCGTTTCGCTGTGGCGGCCGGCGGAGATTCAAAATGGGGCGAAGCGGATAATCCAGTTCCGATGTCTAGGGTCCTTACACCAGACGACCACACCCGTATGAAGGAGGCCTGGATTGACGCGGATGCGGAAGGACACGGCCTGACGGCAGAGAGCATTCCTATCTCGTCTCTTACGACTGTTCAGGATATCGTTTGGCTTGGGCAAGACGGCTTGCCGCAATCAAAGACCGACTTGCCTGTTTCGGTCGTTCGCCATAAAGGCGAAACGATTATCATGAATGGTAACCATCGAGTTGCGGCGGCCTTAGCTAAAGGAGCGACGCATATTCTCGTGAAGGCCGCCAACCTACGTTGACATCATCATCTCAATAGTATGCCCAAAGGATCTTTCGTTGGATTAGACTTGCCCACGCTGCAAAGCTTGCGGAGCCAATATACCGACTGCGTTGGGCGCATCGCCGCGGCTGGCCAAAGTTACACCGTTGCTGGCCGCACGTTTACTCGCGCCGACCTTTCAGAAGTTAAAGACACGCTCGCAGAACTGACCTACGCGATTCGGCTGGTCTCCAAAACAGGTGCTCGCCGAGTCAAGCTCAATTTCACCAATCCTAATGGCTAATCCAGCACTTCTTCACAACTGGGAAAAGAAACTTGCCTCCATCTTTCCTGGATGGATGGCAACGAGAGCGCAAGCTCGCGCCCGTATGTTTCGGTATATTGCAGCGCAGCCAAGCCGCCAACGGCCAATTGCGCCGTCGGCTCCGCAAAATCCCGAGAGTTCGACATATCAACGCGACCGCATTCGACTGATTTGGGAAGCTCGCGATATGCGCGAAAACACCGTGCTTGGCGGCAGCATTACCACGAAGGTCATGGAGTATGGCTGCGGCAAGGTTCGCTATTTACCTCGCACCGGTGATTTAGACCGCAACAAAATCTATGCGGACTTCATTGCCGAACGCTCGAAGAAAGTGGATGTCACCGGTCGATTGAACCTCGGTGCCCTTGGCCGTTTGGCGTTGGCAACGCGAGCCGTTGATGGAGATTGCGGATTCTTGGTATGCGATGGTGACGATAAAGGAACGGTCGCGTTGAATCCAATTGAAGGCGACCGTATTGGCAATCCTATGGAGACGATGATGTATTCTCCGAATTACGTTTCTGGATTTCATCTCGATGACCGTGGGAAAATCGCCCAGGTTGATATTGTCGACCGCAATGATTCGTCTTACGTCAACAAGCGGCCATATCCAGGCAACCAATTCCTGCATTTTGCTAATCGCATGCGTTTTGATTCGTATCGCGGCACAACGATGTTTTATTCGGTGCTGTCGAAGCTTCGTGACCTTGGCTTGCTGATCGACTATGAGATGGCTTCGTCAAAATGGGCCAGCTCGCTGACCGGCATGGTGATCAAGAATGCTGGTTTGGCCACGGTTGAAGAGGAAGATTTCTTCGCAGATGGCGGTCGGACAACTTCGCCAGAAGCCGCAGCTAACCGCATCAAGACGGTTGAAGCTGGCACGATCGAATACCTCAATGAAGGCGAAGACATCAAACAACTGATTTCCAACCGACCGACGCCGGCGTGGCAGGGATTCGTCCAACTGCTCGGCCGCGAAATTTCTACGGGTTTCAACCTTCCATTCTCATTCACATTTGACTCCACGGGTTTGATGGGTACGGCGATGCGGTTGGAATCGGCTCAAGCGCAACGCGGCTTTTCGGCGCACCAACGAGATCTCGTCGATTCCGTTCTGCAAGATTGGGTTGAGCTCAACTTGTCTCTTGGTATTCTCGCCGGTGAAATTCCGCCCTGTCAAGATTGGGACAAAGGTCAATGGCTGTTCACGGCTCATCCAAGCGTCGACATTGGCCGCGAGTCACAAGCTAACCTCTCTGAAAATCGCCAAGGTCTTCGGTCAGGCGCGGCGATTTGCGGTGAGGACGCGGAGGATATCTTTGAAGTGCAGGAACAAATCGCGGCAGAAGCCGCCAACATCGTCGCGCTGGCCAAGAAGTATGACGTGCCTGTCGCGATGATTCAGACGCTGGCAAAAGAAGGTCGCGCCGATGCTGAGCCGATTCAGGGCCTTTCCAGCCATGAACAAGCCGCGGCCGACCTCGCTTCTAAAGCTAAGAGCATGGGAAGCGTGATCGCTTCACGTGAGCTCGCCGCCGAGATCAACGCCCATCCACTGACTGAGCGAATCATGATCGAGCACGAACTCAGCGCCCTGCCGTCCGACTCAGGTGAATACAGGATCCTGAAAGCCCGTCTGAGTGAACTTGGGGTCCCGTAGGCCCATCCGAGCCAGACTACCTTATATATCTATCACACCACGAACCACGAGATCCTCAAATAAAGTAACATTTCTATGTATTTCCGCGGTTGACACTATATAATACCTTACCATGCAGCACCACGAATTTGCCTCTAAATTTTCACGTGAACGCGTCGACCGCGAAAAAGGAATCATCCACGGAGTTGCGGTAGCAACTGAGGGTCCTGCTCAAGGCCACGGGTGCCATCTCGACGCCAAGACGCTCGAGCAAATTCGCGACAAAGGCGCCGAATTTCAAAACGGCCTTAAAGTCAAGGCCGACCACGGTACGGGAATCTTTGCGACGGCCGCGCATCTCAAAGATTTCCGCATTGATAACTCGAATCCAAAGGAACTTGTCCTTCGCGCTGACATGCACGTTCTCGAAAGCGAAGTCAATCGTGACAAGCTTTTTGAGATGGCCGAAAAGATGCCCGATAATTTTGGCCTGTCAATTTCCTTCGATGGCCCCGACGAAAAAATCGGCAAGAAGAAATTCGCCCGCTGTGAGAAGCTTTTCTCCACCGATATCGTCGGTGAACCCGCCGCCAACCGTCGCGGATTATTCTCAGCCGCCCGCTGTGAGAAGCACGACGCGCCAATGGAAGACGGTAAATGCGCCAAATGTGATGAGGAAACCGCGGCTAAAGAGAAGGAAGGCAAGGACGATGAAAGCAAGGAGTTTGCTCAAACGTTGCTGCGCTCTCTCGACCAAGGAATCAACAAAGTCGCCCGCCAGTTTCAGAACGACAACCACGATGAGAAAGGGCGGTTCGCGGCCGCTGACGGTGCATCTTCGGCCGCAGCTGAACACACTAACTCGCTTGGAGGTAGCGCCGCCACGCTTATGGCTACAGGCTACGGACCAAGCATAACAGACACCTCGTATGATCGCGGAGCCCGTTCTGCGTTCCACCAAGGTATGGCTCGCGAACATGGGCGGTTAGCAAAAGCGGCAGAAGCCGTTGGAGCTAAGGAGTTTGTCGCCAAACACGAGGCAGCACGCGATGCGCACCGATCAGCGGCTGAACTTCAACTCGGTCTCCATAAAGAAGCGCGGGCCGCCCGCGAAAACGCCCGCCAAAATAATCCGCTCAAGCCCACGACTAAAGCTTCTCTTGACAAAGACGCCGAAGAAAATCGTGTGGCCGCACAGATTGCCCAGTGGTCTAAAAAAGATCTCGACAATCCCCAAGCCCGCCTCCTCTCCATCCTCGACGACGGCATCCGCAAATTCGGTAACGACAATCATGATGAGAAAGGGCGGTTCGCTTCTGGAGATGGTGGAGGCGGCGGAAGCGAGGCTCCATGGAGCGCTGAGGACGACGCGAAAGTAGCGGCGACTCCTTATAATAGCCAGTGGGGCGCGGGTTCCGTTGGGAAGACCGCGCGGTTAGGCTGGACTACCGCTAGCGGTAAGCACGTGATCACTGGTATGAACGGAAACGAGTATGCGAGTGGGGCGACCCGCCGCGATGCGCTTTTAGATCTTAAGTCAAACTATAAAGGGGCGGATGCGCACATCGGCTACTTAAAGGAGGCGGTTGGTCGCGCAGAACCCGAGAAGTATGATCTCGACAATCCCCAAGCCCGCCTCCTCTCCATCCTCGACGACGGCATCCGCAAATTCGGCAATGACAGTCACGACGAGAAAGGGCGGTTCGCTTCTGGAGACGGCGGAGGTGGAAGTGAAGCCGCAGCTAATTCGCATGAAGCGTTAGCGCGGTCATCGCGCCTTGGTATGTCAGAAAAAGGATTGGAAGGGCGCGCTCTTATTACCAAAGGGTTGACGACTGGTTCTAGTGAAGATGCGGCAAAAGGCCACGCAATCATGGCTGATAGCCATACTTTTTATGCCGACAAGTATAAGAACAGCGAGTCGTCAATAACGCGCCGCCTGTCATTTGAACATAACGCGGCGGCGACTGCCCACAGTAAGGCAGCTCAAGCGCACGCCGCAACTTCAAGTGAGGCCCCCGCCGCGCCGCAAAAACCGCTTGATGCTGAGCAGTTCGCCTCTCGCCACGGTTCTGCGGTTGATACATACGGGAGTCCTCAGCTGCACGCCAAGATCGCGGAGCTGCAAGCAGCCGGTCATAAGTTTAAGGCCGTAATGAGTGACACTGGGGCGGTTTCCGATAAGCGCATCGATAAGCTCACGACATCTGGATGGTCGTTGCTTCATCACGAAAAGAACGACGAGTCTAGTGAAGCGCTGTTCCACCGGGCTAAATAATGGCGCCGGTAAAATAAATTGCCGCGTTTGTTGACAATAGTTAGTGTTGTATAAGCCAACACTACTATGCCTGACGAAAACTTCTCCCTTGAAACCTTTGCTCGCGAGTTCGGTGCAAAGTTCGATACCTTCTCCGACGGCGTTGATGCTCGTCTGAAGGTTCTTGAAACGAAACGCGAAGCGCCAGTTGAAACCACCGAGAAACAATTCGGCGAGTTCATGGAAGAGTTTCGCCAGTTTGGCTTGAAGCTTGAAAACTTCGCCAAAGTGCGCCAGTTCTCCAATCCAGCCGGATCCAATCCAGCCGATAATGCCGACGCCAAGCGCCGGGAGCTCGAAGCTAAGGAGAAAGGCACGAAGAAAGACTTCGCCGCCATCGTCGCCGACCACATGACGAAGAACCCTTCTCTCAGCAAGGTCGCCGCAATCACCGCCATGTCGGCGGCACACCCTGAACTCCACCGCGAGTATGTTCAAGGTGGCGGTTCTCGCACCCTGTAACAAAATCATCAACCCAACCTCACTTAACGCACTATGAGCGCAGTCAATACAACCGGCCTGATGGCCTTCACCGCCGGCGAAGATATCCTTAAAGTGGGTACTCGCGTCAAGCTTTCGTCCGGCAACATCGTTAAGGCCGCTGCGGCGGATCTTAATGGCTGGATTGGAACGGTCATCGAACCGATCGTCAGCGGAAATCAAGGGACGGTCCGTCTTCGCAACTCTCCTGGAAGCCGCTTCTTTGTAGCAAGCGCCGCAATCGCCTCTGGTGCGGTCCTTTGGGCTACGGACGCCGGCTGCGTTGATGACGCCGACCCCGGTTCCGGTTCGAAAATCGGGTATGTCGCCCTTGAAGCGGCTACGGCCGCCAATGACACCATCGAAGCTATCGAGCAGCCCGTCGCCGCTTAATTCACGATCCTACAACCTTTCACAACTTACACTGACTCAACATGAATAACTCCTCCGGTGCAGTCCTTCGCGGCGACCTTCTTACCTATGTGGAAGAAGCCTCCAGCGTTGACAAGCTCTTCATCGCCGACAAGGTCCTCCCGATGTATCCGGTGGATCTCAAAGATGGTCGGTATCCAAAATTCACGCTGGCTGGCGGTTCTGAGCTGCTCGATGGCGACATCTCAACTCGCCGCCCCGGTGGTTCCTACAAGCGCGTTCAGCGCGACTTCACGGAGGACACTTACTCTACTGCTGACCGCGGCATTGAGGAATCCGTCGATGACACCAGCAAGAAGGAATTCTCCCGCTTCTTCCAGCAGGAGACTATCGCGGCTCGTATGTGCCTTCGCCGCATGAAAATTGCGGCTGAGATTCGCGCTGCTGCGGCGATGTTCAACTCCAGCAACTTCACGGCTACGGCTGCGACGGTCTCTTATACCTCGGCTCACGTTGCTGATGGCACCCTGGATCCAATCGCCGATATTCTCGCGGCGATCGATAAGATGAACGCTCTCGGCTACATGCCGAACACGATGGTCATCCCATACGCCGTGTTCACCCTCATGCGCCGGTCGACCAAACTTCAGAACTACATCCGCGGCAATCGCCCGTCAGATACTGAATTGAAGGTCAACTCGCAGACACTGGCAGATGCCTTTGATATCGAGCAAGTCTTGATTGCTCGTGCTCCGAAAAACACCGCGAAGAAAGGCCAGCCTACTGTGACGGCCAACATTTGGCCAACCACATATATCGGGTTGTATGACATCCAGTCGGGCGACCCATACGCCGGCGGTGCCGGTCGGACCTTCGTTTGGAATGAAGAAGGCGGACTGTATGTTGCCGAAAGCTACCGCGATGAGGAAGTTCGCTCGGACATCGTTCGAGTGCGCCACCACACGATCGAGAAAATTATCGATGCGAACGCCGGCCAACTGGTCACGACCAGCTACGCATAATCAAGCTACCCGCAGTACGAAGGGTGTTGTGGTAGCCACTGCAACACCCTTTATACTTTTATAAGTATGAGCACACGAGAACAACTGATGGCCTCTGACATGTCGGCAGTTTTTGCCGATTGGGACAAGGTGTCTCTCACGCTCAAAAATGGAAGTTCGGTCGACGCGTTATCTGTCAGCTCTTCCGATGCCAAGATCCTCAAGTGGGGTGGAGCGACCTTGACCGGGTCATCTCGGGCACTCCTGATACTTCAAAAAGACCTGGATGATGGGTCACTCATAGTTAACGATCGGGTACACCTGGAGTCCAAGAAGTGGGTCGTGGCCGGCCTCGATTCTTCCGTTATCAATGACTGCATGGCGGTCACGCTTAATCCTGTCGAATGATCTATATTGACGCAGACACCGGAAAAGCTTACTCGTCGCTAACGCTGCTGACGCCAATACCACTGACGGTCGTGGGCTTAGGCGATACATATTCGCTTGAGTGCCAATTTTTTCGCGACGGCGTTATCGTCGAGCTTGATTCGTCGGCCGTTGGTGAGCTAGGTTTGAGCCGCGTTGTCGATGGGGATCTTACGACAACGTCGTTGGCGTTCGTTACTTCTTGGACAAAAACCGGATCAGGAACGTCCACTGTTTATACGTTTGCGCTCGACTTTAGCGGTGGGACTCTTTCGAGTATCTTTGAAGCTAGCGGCGACGTTGAAATGGTCTTTGGTCGTTCTGATGTCAAATGGACGATCTATACGCCAGCCCCAACGACCGTTCAGCGGTCTCGCTCGTTTGATTGGCGGATTGATCGCAGCACGGTGCCGCCAATTCCAGCGATTGAAGAAATCACAAATGACGAACTTCGTGTGATTTGCCCTGACGGGACCGTTCGCCGAACTCTCTTGTCTGACTTATGAAAATGCGCTTTTTACTCTTTATCATTTTGTTCTTGCCGCTTTTAGCGGCGGCTCAAACTGCGGGTCAATGGGTTATCCAGAAAAAGAACGCCGGTTCTGGGTATACGTCGATGGCCGCTACTCCGACCGTTGGCCAATTTTTGAAGGTCGACGGCAGTGGAAATATGGCGTTCGCCGCGGGATCGGGTGGCGGCTCCCTGCTCGATGCGCTGAATGTCAGCAGCGATGCCAACGCGTTCACCGGCTCAGTCAATCTCGGCGGATCGCTCAACATCCTCAACTACGGTCTCGAAGTCTATCACGACGGCAGCAGTTATGCCGTGATCGACTCCGCCGACAGCGGAAACGGCACCATCCGCATGGTGAACAAGGTCATCGTGGATAACTATGGTGCTCCAGCCCTCACGTTAGACGGCATCAATGGCACCCTGCTCTTGAGCAACGGCAGCTTGCTTGGAGTTGGCACGTTCGATAACGAACTTGGTGGCGCAGGTGGCATTTCACTAACCTGCTCGGTGGGTGTCGAACTAAACTGGCAGGCAGGGCATCTCGGCGCATGGGCGGTCAACACCCCCGGAACCTATGTCCCCATTGTCCTTGACTCTGGACTTTACTTCCCCGCATCATCGAGGATTTACTCGTCACTTGAAAATGGAGTCAGCATTGACCCATCCGACCGATCTTTGGTAGGTCACGATTCTACGGTAGTCATGGACTGGTCTGGAATGGGTTACAACGCAGCCGCGGCCTTCTCGCTGGATGCCATAAATGACTACGATGGCAGCGTGCAGATTGGTTATGCGGCCACTGGTGCTGACTATGGCACGGCTGTTGGACTACTCGCGGATGCACATGATGTAGGGGCCGCTTTTGGATACGGAGCACAGGGCAATGGGTCAGGTGCGGCAGTAGGCGTTGACTCACTGGCGAACCAACATGGCACAGCCGTAGGTAATTCTGCTTGGGCACCGAATTTCGGGGTGGCAATCGGATTTAATGCCTCTGTGGATATAGGCCAATCAAACTCCTACAATTCTGGAAATGTGGCTATCGGTTCCAGTGATGACTTCGTCAACCCCGCTACCATCGCCAGCGGACTCACCGACACCGTGATCCTTGGACGTGGGCAGGCCACCAGCAAGGGCTTGTGGTATGGTAATAACGGCACGGCGTATAAAATCATCTCTGCGAGTGGAGCATTGCAGTATGGCAACGGCACCGACCTTACCACGGTTGGCGGGATTTTGAATTACGCCAGCGGCTACCAGCTTGCCGACAGTTATGGCTCGCTCTACTACAACAACGGCCCCAATCTTACCGACAGTTCTGGCTCACTCTACTATGGCAACGGAAATAATCTGGCAGACAGCAGTGGGAACTTATACTACAACAACGGCTACCAGCTTGCCGACAGTTCTGGCTCACTCTACTACAGCAACGGAAATAATCTGGCAGACAGTTCTGGCGCACTCTACTACTCCAACGGAAACTACCTAGCGGATAGCAGTTCGTTGTATTTTAGTAACGGTGTCCAGTTTGCAGACCAATACGGAGGCGTTTACGGCACATGGTATGGCACGGCTATTGGAGATGGATATATTGCCTCAGCCCTCACAGGCAAGACCTACAACGGCATGACGATCACCAGCAACAGCGGCACGCTGCATGTTGGTGATGCTAAGTCGGTGGACTTCCCACACTCGGTCACATGGGATGGTGTGGACGGTAAAACATTCACAGCAAGCAACACCCTCACCCTTGCGGGAACGGATGGCAGCACGTTGAATGTTGGCACTGGCGGCACACTCGGCACAGCGGCTTACACGGCTGCTTCTGCCTATCAAGCGGTCAACACCAAGCTTACTTCTATCGCAGCACTGGCGAACGGAGCCGGATGGTTGCACAATGATGGGGCCGGAGTCTTTGCCTACACCACCCCATCTGCCACAGACGTAGGCCTTGGCTCAGTAACCAACAACGCACAGACGCAAGCTGCCATCGTGCCAAACACGGCACCAAGCGCGGGACAGGTGCTCATTGGTAACGCAGGCGGCACCGCCTACGCAAAAAACACTCTCTCAGGCAGTGGTGCTACGTTCTCCCTGTCATCGGCTGGAGTTCTCACTGTCAGTGCCATCGCGGATGCGTCAATCTCCAGCGCAGCCACTTGGAACGCCAAGCAGTCAGCACTTGTGGCTGGCACTGATTACCAAGTCCCGCTCACGTTCTCAACTGGACTCACTAAGACGACCAATACCGTGACGGTGAATACGAGCCAAAATATCAGCACGCTTTCAAATCTCACATCTAACGGACTCGTTAAGACGAGCGGCGACACAGGTGCTCTTTCCATAGCTACCGCTGGCACCGACTACGCGGGAATATCCTCCACTAACGCCTTCACCCGCCTCCAGACCATCACCCAGGGAACCGCCAATGAGGGCGTCCTTGCTTCCACCGGCTATTCGCTCACCGGCTCCAACGCCTCAAACATGATTGACCTCGCCGGGACATGGAACACCAGCGGCAACCCAACTGCCATCAAGGTTAATGTCACCAACACGGCGAGCGGCGCGACTTCCAACCTGATGGACTTGCAAATCGGCGGAACAAGTAAATTTAAGGTATCTTCAACCGGAGTCCTCGCAGTACCCATCGGATCAGCCGCCGCTCCGTCACTTACTTTCAGCTCATTCGGATGGTATGAAAACAGCGCACTCGGTATCATCTGCTCTTATGCGTCCACTCCCGTTTTTCTCGCAGCTTACGATGGCATGGCTGTTGCATCGAATGGATTCATCGGGTTTTCTAATTCTACTTCGGCAGCAACTTCCAGAGACACTGTAATGCAGCGCGAATCCGCCGCCGTTGTGCAGCATGGTGTGGACTCCGCGACACCAATCGCTCAAACAATCAAAGCCCCCGATGCTCGGGCGGGAACGGATACCAATGTCGCAGGCACCAGCTTGACCCTCGCCGCAGGTCGAGGCACGGGCACTGCAGCCGTCACGTCCTCAACGGTTATTCTGCAAAGCCCCGTTGCTGTCGCCAGCGGCACGGGTGCGCAGACGCTCACCACCGGCCTCACGATTATTAATGGAACGGCCAAGCTCACCAGCTACACCGTCTCAGGGTTGCCAAGCGCGTCAACCTGCGGAGCTGGTGCCTGCGCATTTGTGACGGACGCCACCGCCACTACTGCCTACACCACCGTCGCTGGGGGTGGGGCAAATAAAGTCCTCGTTATCAGCGACGGAACCAACTGGGTCATTCACTGATCCATCAATTAAACGACACCCCATGAAACATATCACCTTCTCCATCTTCTGTCTTTGCACCATTCTGTCCGCCCGCGCGGTGGACATCGTGCCGCCCGTTGTCGAAACCAAAACGCAAGCTCAATTCGTCTCTGAAAATCTGATCACCGGCGCAAACTCGGCGCTGAACGTTCGTATCGAAAACTTCAAGGTCATGTGGTCCATGCTTTGGGAAAACGACCGTGCAACTCCAGCGGACATCCTTGCCGCACTTGGAACCAAAGCAAAATCACTTTTCGTCGCCGCCGGTCTTGCCCGGCAAGACATGACATCCATTGCTACCGTCCTTGGCACCACGCCAGAGGCCATGCTTGGAGATGCCAAATATCTCACGCCAAAAGTGCCAGTAACGATTCATGACGACGGAACAGTAACATTGCAACAATAAATCAACCAGTCAACCCATCAACCCGTAAACCTACCAACATGAAACAGCACCTCCATCTCCTATCTTTCATCTGCTATCTCCTTGCGCTTTCAAGTGCGATCGCCGTCAATCCACCATCCCCGACAACTCCGAGTGCCCAAGAGAAAGCCGACGCCCTCCGAATCCAGATCAAGCAACAGGTGCAGATGGCCGCTGACGGCCCTGCCCGCGTCGCCCAGGCTCAGAAATACGCCGACCAAGCCAAAGCGGCCGCCCTCGCCAAACTCAACGATCCCAAAGTCGCCGAAGTATTCACCGTCGCCGAGTTGAACGCGCTCAACGCGCTGTTGCAGTAACCTTGTTGACACTATCGAGTATCTTGTATGTCTGAAGAAGAGCTTTCCAAAAAGGTCAAAGAGGCCCTTGAATCGCAGTCGGCTCAAATGCGGGCTGACAGTGATAAAAGTAAATTTTGGAAAACGGCGGCAATAATCGCCTATCGTATCGGTTTGGTTATCGCCATTCTTCAGGGCGGAAAATACGCGTGGAATGCAACCATCAAGATTGACGAGATCGCCAAACTGCCGGAGCAAATCGCTAAAGACCGGGCAATGTACGCGACGCATGACGAAGTGCTTCAACTCAAGGCCGATTCGAATGCTGTTATCGCCAATCACGAAATGAACCTCAAAAAGGTAGACACAAAAGTCACTGATGGTGTTCTTCGAGTGGTGGCTGTCGAGGATGCCGTCAACAAGTTAGACGGCAAAGTTAGCGTACTGATTGAAACCTTAAAAAATAAATCGTGAAAGCCGTCTCCGCCATCCTATTGCTCGCCGCCATCCTATTGTTTGCGTCCTGTCAGTCAACCAAGCCGAATGTTGACTTCACGATCACCGAAGGGAAAAGCGTGAAGCGTGTCGTAGGACGGATTCCAGAGCCGTCCAATCCACTTTCATTTGTCCTCAGTATTGGCGCGGACGCCTTGAAATGCATCTTCCCCGCACTATGAAAGCAAGAACCGTAATCACGATGGCCCTCGCCGCCGTTGCTGGTATTGTTTTTTATGTGGTGATTGTCCTGCTTGGAACGCATACGGACATGGCGAGTGATGATGACTGTCAACCCGAAAACCCCGACTGCGTCACACCTCCATGAGTAGCCTCGTTAGCAAAATGTGCGCCCCGATTGAGGGCATCAAGCCGCGCCAGATCGGCGTGAAGGAACTCGTTTCTCGCGCCAATCGCCAACCAGACGATCCGATTATGGAAAGCGCCTTCTCCGTCGTGGACGAATCTTTCATCGCCGCCAACGTCCCTGCCGACATGCTCGACTATTGGGCGGAACTGCGCCGTATGGGACGCCGCCCGCACGCCGAGGCTGTCGCGGGCCTGCTCCAGAATTTCGAGAATGACGGCAACCGCTATCACCTCGTTCAAGCAATAGAAATCCTACAACACCTCAAAGAACTGCCATGAATATCCTATCGTCTATCTCATCCGCCGTCACCAAAGTCGAACACGCCCTCGCCATTGGCGCTCAGTCCATCGTTAAGATCGGCCAGTGGTTTGTCAATGAGGCCAAGCCAGCCCTGCAAGCCGCCGGCGCCAGTGAAACTGTCATTGAGTCCGCGTCCGCCCTCGTTTGTCCACAGGCCGTTAGCATCGAGCGGGTCGGTTTTGCCCTGCTCGGCGCAGTGTGCAAAGCCATCGACCACGGTGCCGCTGCTGCCGCTGAAGGCGGACTCAATATTACGCTTGATGCGGCATTGGTCGCCGACCTTAAGAGTCTCATTCCAATTATCAAAGCGCAGGCGCCGGCCGTGACGCCAGTTCCCACAACCCCAACCGTCTGAATCATGCCCTCCAACCAAATCCCCGGTGTTCCGACAGGCGCCAGCGCGCCAACTACGGAGATCCCGCGTGCCATGCCCGCGGGTCCTGACAAACCGCAATTCCTCCAAGGCAAGATGACTTTTATCGGTCTTGGCCTTGCGACAGTCGGAACTATCGCAAAAATGTTCGGCTACACTCTGCCAACGGACGAAGCGAAAGACTTTCTTTCGTGGCTGTCGGCAAATTGGGATGTCATCGCAAGCGGTCTTGGCCTTCTTACAGCGGCCTACGGCCGCTTGAGGATGAATTGGAGGAAACCTTAACTCGACGCTTATGAAACGCCCGCGCTATGAGGATGGCCTTAACGTAGGATCGCTCGCTTTTTGGGTGATGACCCGCTTGGCCATTCCTCTTGCGCTAGCGACAGTACTGGTTTGCTCGTTACACGGAGCAAATCCAGTCAAGCACGTCGGTCCTACTGAATGCTATCCCGATCCCGCCAAGACTCCCGGCTGCGCTTTACCACAAGTTACTACCGAACAGGTTACGACGCCCGGTTACACTGAAACCGCCCGCCACGTTTCTAAGCTTCTTAAGTGGCAGGTGTTTGTTCTTTATGGGTTCGCGGCGCCAGGTGAACCGCTCGATTTGCAACGCCTTCATGATTTAGAGAATCAGTTTGAGATCGATCATTTTGTTTCGTTGGAACTCGGTGGAAGCAATGACATCAAGAACCTATGGCCCCAGCCCTACGCCGCGCCTGTCGTTGAGAATCAGACCCTCGGCGCACGACAGAAGGATGTCGTGGAAACCGCACTGCACCGCATGATCGCCCGCGGCCAGATTACCCTGAAACAAGCGCAGGACATCATTCTAACAGATTGGGTGAAAGCATATTTTGAGATCAAAACAAGCAAACCCGTTACCACATACACGCCATGAGTCGTACCGCATTCGACAGAGCCATCGCGTTTGTGCTGCCGCACGAAGAAGAGTTTGTTCGTGGCCATTGGGGTGACGAAAATTATGTCACTACGGAGAACGTATCAGGAGATTCTGGTGGCCTCACAAAATACGGGATTGATCAAGCGAGCCATCCGCATGTGGATATCGCCGCGCTTACCAAGGACGCGGCCATCATGATCTATTATGGGGAGTGGGAAAAGCACGAACTCGATTCGCTCCCAGATAAACTGGCGATTGCCGCTTTCGACGTGTGGGTCAATGGCGGCCACGCGAATCTTTGGCTGCAGTCTGCATATAATCGCGTTGAGAATAACAGAGCGCCCCTCGAAGAAGACGGCGTGTTGGGGCCTGTTTCTCTTGCGGCATTTAATTCATGCACGCCGGCCGAAATTAACTCGATGATCGATCAGTTCATTAAAGAGCGAGACGCCCGATTTGAGCAACTTGCGCAAACCCCATCAAGAGCAAAGTTCCTAGCTGGTTGGGAACAGCGTGACGCCGACTTGCGGGCATACATACAGTCCGTGTAAGCTTCACGAGTGATCCTCGGGTCTCCCTGGTTGACGCACCTCCCTAGTATGAGTAACCTATCACACCAACCGGCCCGAGTGACTCCTAGGGACCTTAACGATCATGCCTTTTAACACAACCGACCCAGAAACGCTGATTGAGTCCGTATTCGTGCATATCGCGACGAAAACGATTTCACCAACCGCCATGCCCGCGTTTGTAGCGTCACGGTTGGCGGATGCCCCGCAAGACCCTCGAATTGTCATGCGAGCCGAGTGTCAAGGCGAACGCCAAGAAGTGAAAATCTCTGGAGTGTATGCTAAAATGTACCGCGTTAGCGCGACGTTTGATGTTCCGAGTCCCGATGAGAACGACCCATCCAACCAAAGTGCGCTGTGCACGAAGGCCGCCCGCGAGTTCATGGCCGTTATGGACGACGAAGCGGCGCTAGCGGCAGCACTAGCTGACTGCGCGGCCATAGCCAAGTTTGACATGCTCGTTGTCGAAAAGGACGAGGAAGCGTCTCGCGCGGTTGACAACACTACGTTTCATGTAGAGCAATTCTTTTCCGTGACCGCTCACCTTATCTGATTATGGCTGTAACTCTTGTCAATGCTTCTGGATTCGCTTTCGGCGTCGCCGCCGATGAAACTGGTATGAACATGTCGACGCGCAACGTCACATACAAACCGGAGTTCAAAGAAAATTTGGTCAGCCGCCAAAATGAAAAAATCGGTTTTGCTATCGGTGAAACTGAAACAGAAATTTCCCTCAGTGGTGAAGTTCATGGTGCGCTTGTTGCCACGGCGTTCGCAACGGCCACGACGCTTGCGGAAACGCCGGCCTTGTTTAGTGCTTCGGGTGGCGTATACCTCAATGAAGCCACCCTTGATCAAGGCCGCTCTGCTTGGAAGACCGCGAGCCTTAAGTTCTCGATGAACCACGGAATCTCCTAACCTCAGCTAACTCGATCCTATGCCACAAGATACCATCCCTATTAAGAAGGCGCTCTTTCAGACGCCGAACACCAAGTTGGCCGCGGCTCTTGCGACGCTTGGTGTTTCGTTTTATAAGAGCGAACCGATTTCGAACATCCATACGGCCGACCGTCCGTATGATGGCGGTCGCACTCCGGGTCACGTCACGTATTACTTTGAGGATGTCTCGGCCATGGGCCGCCCTACGAAAGAGTTGCATGCCGCGTGGGAAGCCAACACGGCCGACAAGGAGTTTGACGCGTTGCTTGATCGCCTCGAAAAGGAGACTGATCCAGTTCGCCTTCGTGAAGGAATCAAGGAGATCAAAAAGACCTTGCCTGACGCCTTGATGTGCTACCTTCGCGGTGGTTTTGAAAATCGCGAACGCACGCTTGATTTTTGGAAAAAGGCGACCCCGCTTATTTTGATCCGCCGCGGCGGGTCCTCATTCATCTTGGTAGGTGCTCGTGCGTCTGCTGAAGTTAAACAACACCTCGGACTTCCACACAAATAACGATCCCATGCTTGACGAACGGCCAGACCCTGAGAACCTCACTAAACTCGATCGCGCGATGGTACGCAGCTCTTTAACGCGCTCGTTTTTGGGCCGCGAGTTGCGGCCCTTCGCCGGTCGTTCGCAACTCATGGCCCAGTCTCTTGGGTTGCGGCTGTTTTCACTCGCTGATTCGGAACGGGCGGCCATCAAAACCGGCGCGTTGTACGACGGCATGTTTCTTGACGCGGCAACGGTCGTTTGGTCGTGTTGGGCCACTCCAAATGAAGTCACCAAAGCGACGCTGAATCGCGAAACGGCAATGTCGATGGTGCTTGATTGGGCCGAACAAAACAACGTGTCCGTCGGTAACGCCGTTTGGACTGAAATGGTCGCGCTGTTCGGCGAGCTTTTGGAAGACGTTTTTGCTTCGTCTTCTAACGCCGAATCATCCGATGGAGGGTCTGGCTTGGGGGAGCCGAAGACCCCTGGTCCGCCTTCATAGAATACGTCGCTATGAATCACGCTGTCACAGGGGATTCCAGAGCGGTTATCGAGTGGGAACTTCCTTATGCATACGGGCGTCAGATTCAAGCGTACTATTTGAAACACCATCGTGGGCGCAACTCTACATCGCCGTTAACCGCGCCGTTTGATGAAAAAGAACTAGCCGCGCTAGGCAACCATGGCTAACAAACTCGTCGATACTACTGCTTATACGAAAATGTGCCGGGAGTTAGGTAAGCTTTCGGGCGTCGGTTTTGCGCAAGCGCTCAGAGCTGAAACGGGCAAGGTTCTTCAAAAGACGATGCAGTTGACGCCGGTAGCTAAAGCGGCGCTGATTCGCAAACGGTACGCCAACCGCAAATTTATCACGCTTAACGGCAAATTGTATTGTCTTGCCAACGCGTTTCCAGACGAACTGTGGGAAGCTATAACCACCATTAAAAAAGAGGGCTTGACAAAGGCGTTAAAAGCGCGTGGTCTTTCACGCCAATCTTGGTGGCTGCTCGGTCAAGCGATGGAGTCAGGCTCGTTCGACGCACCTGACTTCGTTAAAGCGGCGATCGCGTCAACCGGCTACACATACACAGGAAACGTTGAACTCCGCGAAGAAGGTTCAGGGAAGCGACTTGTGCTGACCTTCGTTAACTCGCAGCCAACCGTATACGCAACGGGCGGCGAGCATAAGTTGCAGGCGGCCATTTCAGGGCGCGTTAAGTTTTTCGAAAAAAACATTTCGACGCATGTGTTCGAACGCGCGGCTAACGCGGCTAAAAAATATCCAGGAATTTACGTTAAACGATGAGCGCATCTTCAACAAACAGTATTGTCGGACGGATGGGGTTAGACTTAGCCCCGCTGTCTGAAGCAGCGCACAATGCGATTAAAATCGTGGATGCCATGGCCGACAAAATGTCGGATCATTTGAAGCATACCGCGCTTAAACTCGGAACGCTGATGGGCATCGGCCTCGGCATCGAGCATTTTATTGAAGCAACGCACCGCGTTGTGGAATTTGGGGCGCATCTTGAAGAACTCGAAGCGCAAACGGGCGTTTCCGTAAAGGCGCTTGTCGAGCTTCAAGAAGCATTCACTGATGGCGGACTGTCTATCGAGGTCATGGGCCGGTCAGTCATGATGCTGTCGCGCCGGCTTAACAGCCAAAAAGGACTTGAGACTTTTCAAAAACTCGGCGCGGATATTGACACGCTTAAGCGGATGCGCCCTGAGGATATGTTTGTGGCCATTGGCCGGCGTATCAACAGTATCGCCGACCCGATGGAGCGGCTTCAAACGGCCGTCGCGCTTTTTGGCGGTCAAGGCCGTCGCTTATTATCCGTCTTTAAGGAGGAGAGTTTTGGAAAACCAAGTGCCGGCATCAAGCATCAAGCAGAAATCATCGCGAAGAACGCGCATGTTTTCAAAGAAGTTACCGACAAGCTCAATCACCTGTTGAACGTTGGGCGCGGCTTTTTCTTGGGTGTGGCCGAAGCTGTCATTCCCGCGATCAATCACATGGGCGCGGTCTTAGAAAAAATCGACTTGGTCTCGGCGGGCCAGGTGTTTGGCCGCTTTCTCCGAGATGCAGGCTCGGTTGTGCTGGCAGCGATGCACTCCGTTTATGAGATCGCCATGGGCGTTCGCGAGATTTTTGCTATCGTTGGTGAATCGCTGATGGCGACATTCCGCGTGATCACGGGACAATCCTCGTTAACTCTGTCTAATGTGTCTAAGACTACTCAAGCACACCTCAAAAGTGTCCTAGGGGTCATTAAAGAAGCCAGCAAGACCCTCTTGATGCTTCCTGAATTGTTCGGCGATTTGTTGAAGCTGGCGCTATTTGAAAGCCTCGACCTTCTTAGCACCGGTTTCGCTAATATCGTCACGGCCTTTGGGGCAGGGTTAGCCACGAATTTTGCGGGCGTTTCTAGCGATTGGCACGACCTCATTGAATGGGTGTCCGACACACTTGCTGAAGCGTGGTACCAAATCTCTGACGGCCAGTCTGAATTGTGGACGTGGATTGTTGATACAGTTGCGGGAATCGGCAAAGCCTTGTATGACTCGGTCGTTGCCGTTGGGTCTGCTCTCATCGACATCGCTGGCATGTGGACGCACTATCTGTTCGGCGGCATTCAAACATTTTTGGATTATTTTAGGACGGGCATCTTGTCGATCGCCGCCATGTTCGGCGCAGCCATCTCTCATGCATTTGCTAAAGTTTTGTCGATTTATCCCGATCGATTCCTCAAGTTTATGGGGATCAATCCAAAAGAACTCAACAAGACGTATGCTGAGCGAGTAGCAGACGCCGGAAGCGCCTTGGGCCTCGATAAAGGGCGCTCTGATTTGGGCGATTCAGCTAAGGCGCACATGGCGGCGGGAGATGCGTTATTCAATAAGATTGGCGATCGCGGCCTCGGCATGACCGACGCCGTCATGAATGTCGCGCATAAAATACCCGCGTTCCTTTCAAAAGCGAGCGCCTCGATTCAGAAAGCGGGCAGTCACGCGTGGGACGCCATCACAGGAGCGGTTGACCACGTTGCCGATGCCTTAGCCGATCAGTTCGCAGGGAAATCATGGCTGACTGGTCCTATTGAGGAAACGAAAGCGCGCATCAAAGAAACGCTGACCGAACTTTTGAAAAAAGGACATGAGGCGTTCGAGCATCTTTTTCACCCAGTTGAAGAAGCCACGAAAAAAGCCGGCGGCGGCCGCCGCGTTTTGTCGAATTACGAATACATGCAAAGCTGGCGGACGCTGGGAGGATACGATCGTCACGCGGCCCATCATGCGCCCGTGTCCTTCATGCGCAAGTATGGTGAAACGCCGCAGCAATTCGAGGCGCGTAAAGCAAAAGCTCGCGGGCAGGACGCCAAGAAGCACGGCGTTCAAGAAGAAATGCGCGATTGTCTTAAAAACATTCAGGAGTCAACCCAAGAAACCGCCGACGCTTGGTCGGATCACTCATAATGGTTACATACGTTGGAGAACAAAATTTTGTCCAGGTTACAAACCCCATACTCGATCGAGATGAGTGGGGTTTGGACCGCACTTCGATTAAATTCAAAGGACCGGCGCCTAAGTTGCCGGCCTTTTTAGCGACGTTGGCTCAAGGTCAACCATGCCCTGAAGTCCCCGGCCTTTCGTTAACGTCGTGGTCAAATGATGAGAACGGCGTTTACCCAACCGTCACTTGCGTCTATAAAGGTTTGCGCGATTCTGACATGCGGTATTCATCGACGCTCGACCAATCGATTCAATCAGTTACGCGTTCGGTTGAGGGCATCTCTGGCGAATATTACAAGGCCACGCGAATCACGACATTTTTGGCGCCTACCAGAACGCACACGTATTATTCAGGCGCTGAGACGATAAATGCTGTTTATACCACCGTTGGAAGTTTCTTGCTCGGCGATCTGATTATCTACTCTGACGTGATTAAAGCAACGCACGATGTTGATGGTAGTCCAACGGAGGTTACTTTTTACGGGAGCGCCCCGGCGGCGGTTGCCTCCGCTATGGCATACACGGCGCTCCAAGCGTCCGCTCAATCGCACAAAAGCACGCCCGTAACGCCGTTGAGTTTGAGCTTGTGGCACAACGAGGACGTCGTAATTGCCAAGCCTTTCCCTAATACATGAGCCGCATTTTACCAGAAGCCGGGAGCATCAAGTCGTGCACGCGCGGTCCGGTCTGGTTTCGGACCATGATCAATGACATTTACGAAGCCCTCGGGACCCTCCGAGTCATCTCGAACCCGAGCGTGAGTGTCATATCACGAACCCCGCAAGGGACTCTCCTGGATGTTCCTAATGTGACTGCGGGGTCAACCGCGGCCAACCCGTGGAACGCGACGCTCACAATGATCGCTGGGGTCCCCAATATCACGATTCGACCTGGATATATCGCCGAACACTCGCCCACGATTGGTGGAGTCGCGATCAATACGAACCCGGCTCCGACGTTGGTCATTTCTCTTACGGGCACACAAGTTATTTATCTCAAACTTGACGTCACGTTCAGTACAGCCAATGGCTACGTTTATCAAGGCGACTTCGTCTCTGCCATCATCGACGTCGACGCTTCTTTACCTCCTGATGACACCGCCGCAGGAACTTACTACATTTGTCTTGCCACTTATGAAGACGGCGTGAAGCAATCTCCGCAACCCGTGCTTGTTAACCTCACATGGGTCTTGTTCGATAAACTCCTAGGCACTTCCGAAGCGACGGTCAACTTCTTCGGCGTATGACCCTTCCATACTTGGTCTCTGACTTAGACGTATTCGTGCCCGTTCTCGGCGGTCCTTTGACGCTGGACTTGTTTAACATCATTCAAGCGTATCCTAGCGGAGTCATCAGAACGTGGAAAATCGAAGATGGCGACTATACGAGCATCGGTTGCAATGATTGTTCGGCGGCGTCCGGATCTATGTTGATGCCGCGTCCTGCTTATGGCGGTTCAGGCGTCGTTGGAAATGATTTTTATTACACGCGAGATTCTTCCAACGGCGTTGGGCGCGGTTATGGTATTCCTGCAAGATTCACGGTCGAGCTCTATGATACGGACCACATGATTCCTTCAACAACTCTCGTTAGTACCACAGAATTGACGATGGGACCCACTGACATAGACAGCACGCGCGTTTACGTACCAGCTGACTATACTGACGGTAGCGGCCATCTTCATACCGCCTCGCTTAGTCTCGTCCGCATCGAGTTCCCTTGGATCTTGCCATGAGCGCCGCGTTTCGAGTTTTAGGAATCGATCCTGGTCGTGGTGGCGCCTTTGCTGTGGTTGATTCCGACGGCCACCTCATCCGCCAAGACAAGATGCCGCGTGAAGAGGACCTTGCCGCGGCGTTGATGGCCCGCCTTGTGAACGAGGCCGAAGTGTCTTATATAGCTATTGAACGCGTGACGGGCTGGATCCCACAAAAGAATATATTCAACGCGTCACGTATGTTCGTGATGGGGTGGTGGACCGGTGGTCCTTTATTCGCGGCCTATTTGCTAGTCGGCGCAAAGAGGGTGAAAAAGGTGATGGCGCATAAGTGGCAACGCGATCTTGAAATCTCGGCGAAAGGCGATAAGAAGATCTTGGTTCAAGCTGCTCGGAACAAGTTCCCCGATGCGCGGTTCCCGCAACAAGTCGCCGACGCGATACTGATTGCATTGTGGGCCGTGAGCCATTTTCAGAAAATACATGAAAATAATTGTTTACGAAACGCATCCGCTGATTTAGGATCGACACGCAACGGACAACCGTTCAAAGAAACACCAAACAAAAACGATACTATGGCTACAAAGAAAACAGCAAAGAAAGCGGCTGCCAAAGCACCCGCCTCCGGCAAAGAGGGTTTTGCCATCGACTGCAACTACATCCTGAAGCGTTTCGCGAAGAAGCTCGCCGGCCTTGTCGGTGCGGACGACCGCGCGAAAGTCAAGGAACTCCGCGAGAAGCTCTTCGGCAAGAACTCCTACGCGAAGGTGATCGAAGCCTCCGGTGCTGACGAAGCGACTCTCGCTCGTGCGCACAACGAGTTCTTCGCGCAGTTCGAAAAGTCTAAGTAACTCAGCCCTCTGGGAACTCGGCCGCGCAGGCCGAGTTCTTGGAAATCGCCGCCGCACCGTGACATAAAGGGTGGAGCGGATTCTTGAAATACTCGTGGATGGGTGGTCAAGACGCGGCGGCGATTTCCAAGAACAAGTTTTCGAGATCTGATTTGCCGCAGTGCCTAGACCTGCCTCGTATTTGTAGAGGAGTTCGCTGACCAGCTGAAGCAACGCCGCAAATCAGATCTCGATGACTACTGGATTGTTTATCTTTGAAGGTCCTGACGCGGCAGGAAAAACGACACTCGCAAAAGAGCTCATGAAGCTCGGCAAAGACCCGCTGTATCTTCACTTGAAACTGCACAAAAATTTACCGTACCGACAGCTGATGGCCTTGCACATCGCGCAACGCGAATACAAACGACGCATGGTGATCATAGACCGCCATTGGCTGAGTGAGCAAGTTTACGGCACGGTGTATCGCGGCGAAGTGGCAACCGATAATATCGCGTGGGACCTACTTGAATGGTCGATCGCCATGAACACGGTCAACATCCTTTGCTGCCCGCCGCCAGACGAATCAGTTGAGCAGTTTACTCAAGCGCGGGAAGTTCGTAAGGAGCACTACCAGCTCGACGGCCGCATCTTGAAATGCGCTCGCCTGTATCACATGGCGACGCATGGAAAAGCTGACGGTTGCATTTGGGAGGAGTTCAAGCCGGGTTGCTTGGCTCAGGCAATCGTCAACAATGGCGGAATGCTAACTTTACACGAGGCGTTTAACGGCTTGGTGCGGGCGCTCGGCTACAATCGCGCCGGCCACAACCCACGGGAGTTTGCCGAGTGGATCGCTGAATACACCGACTATACTCCGGCGCCTGCGGGGAGTCGCAAGCGAGTGCTCACGCTCGAGCTGAAGCGGTGCCTAGGACGAGATTGACCTGACCGTAGTGTGATGTGCCTATCACATCACCCGGCCCGGGTGACCGCGCGGTCACTTAAGCTAGGCCGCCTGCGCCGTCGTAAACTATTTCTAAAGAATTTTCACTAATTCAGCAGATATTTGTTTACAGAGTTCGCAATTTATTGTAGATTGACCTCGTTAAATCAATCCACCCTAAACCAAATCGATCCTATGAATACTCCAGAATATAAAATTGTAAAAAACGAATCCGGCGAGCGCGCCGTTAAAATCATCCGCAGCGGCCAATTGATTCCAGCCGATATTGCCGGTCTTTGCGTCGGCAAAGACTTCTGGCTCTCGCAAATCAAGTGTAAGTGCCGCGACTGCAAGCAGGAGTTTACGCTGCGCGAACTCCAGGGCGGCGGTCAATGGTGCGAAGAGTGCCAAACCGCCGGAATCGAAAGCTAAATTCTACAGGGGCCGCGCATCTTACACGCGGAAAACTTTAACCAAATCGATCCTATGAACGACAATAATATCATTGAAAAAATCCGCAAGCTCCTCCGTTTGGCAGACCCCACACGCGGAGCGTCCGAAGCTGAAGCCGAACTCGCCATGCAGCGAGCTCAAGAGCTGATGACGCAGCACAACATTTCTCTTGCCGCAGTCGGCAATGAGGATGGCGAAGTCCCAGCCGCCTTTGTGGTTGGCAAAGACGTTTACCAAACCGGCCGCCGCAAAATGGACATCGACCAGTATACTTCATGGGTGCTCAAAGAGGTGCTCGAGATCAAGGTGGCGTGGATGAAGTATGTCGACAAAGACGCTAAAGGCAAGTGGTGCCAACGGCACGCCTACATCCTCATCGGTGGCGAGAACGAGCGCGAATACGCCAAACTGCTGATCGAGATGCTCTGCTCCGCCATGACGGTTGGCCTTTCGAAATACCTGAAAGACCGCGGCACGAAGTGGACCTCGCCAGTCGCCAACAGCTACTACCGCGGCGTTCACGACGGCTTCATTCGCGCCGCTAAAGAGGGCCGCAACAAGGCGGTCGACGCCGCGCCCGAAGCCGCTCGCAACTCCTATGCGTTGGCCGTCATCGACAAGAAAAAAGCCATCGCACTCTGGACCGACGAAAATATGAATCTTCGCAAAGGGCGCGCGTTCAACCGCGAAGAAGCTGACTATGGCGCCTACCTCGATGGTCGTGCCCGTGGCGCTTCATTGGATATCGGCAACAAGAAGGTCACCTCAGGATCTCACAAGCTTTCCTAATATGCAAACATTCCTTCCCTATCCCGATTTCCGAGAGTCTGCCAGGGTGCTTGACAACAAGCGCCTTGGCAAACAACGGGTCGAAGCAAAACAGATTTATCTTGCGTTGACCGAACCGACGTATGGCTGGAAAAACCATCCGGCTGTCAAGATGTGGCAAGACTTTGAGTTCCAAGTTGCGCGTTACGGCTTCTGGATGTGTGCTGAGTGGCGCGACCGCGGTTTTAAGGACACGCTGGAATCGTGGTTTTATTTGCGGGCAACAAATTGGGGCATGCCATCATGGATCAGCGATCCCGCGTTCCACGCCTCTCATCGCTCGAACCTCTTGCGTAAAGATCCTAAATGGTATTCTCAATTCGGCTGGAGTGAATCACCTGACTTGCCCTACGTGTGGCCGGTGTGACTCGCAAAATTCAGTGAAAATAATTGTTTACAACCTTTGCGAATTGAGTTAAGATCGCCTTGTTAGTTAATCCACCCTAAACCCAAATACGATCCTATGAACTACATCGTCGAAGTCCCCTCTGCCATCAGCCACCGCATGTGCCTCCTCGGCCACGGTCCCACGAAAGCCGCCGCTCTCGAAGACGCGTATGGCCCCAAAGATTCTTGGGGCCCAAGCACACAGCGCTCCGTCAAGAACGCGCAAATCCGTCAGGTCAGCGACGACGAGCTCGCCGACCTCCAAACCGAATCCGCCAACGCCTAACCCAACACTATGAAAACCAAAACCAAAATCCACGACTTCACCGGCGCCAATGGCTACTTTATCAGCCATGCGCTACAGAATCAAAAATCGTGCAGCGCGCGCAAAAAGCACCGCGAACTGCTTCAACTAAACCTCAACCGCCCCGCCCGCCATCCGCTGGTCGAGTGGTTCGCCAACCTCTTCAACTAATACTATCCTATGAAAACGCTAATATTCGATACCTACGCAGACTTCAGTAATCGCGCGGATCAGGTCGTCAACGGCAAATCAAACTCGCAACCAACTAAAAAAAATGAAATACGACGAACAATACAAAATGTGGGTTCATGATGGCCAACGCGGCTTGACTGACCGTTTCCTCATCAACGAAGTCAAGTCCGCTTACCGCGAGCTCTATGCGTTCGCTGAGGGCAAGGTGGTGCTTGACATCGGGGCCAACATCGGCGCTACGTCAGTCCGCCTCGCTCAAGTCGCCGAACGCGTTATCGCGTTTGAACCTGAACCTCAATGTTTTGCGATAGCGAAAAAGAACCTCGCTAAGTTCAAGAATGTTGAGATTCATAATGTAGCCGTTAGCGACGGCAATGGGGTCATTCAATTTTTCGTTAACCGCCGCAACAACTCTGGCCTCCATTCTATGCTGAAGGTTCGCGGCCGCGATTGCATCAACGTTCCGACAACTAGTTTTATGGGGTTGCTTAAAAAATACCGCCCCGACGCCGTCAAGTTCGACGCTGAAGGCGCTGAGCAATACGTCGCTGACGAACTTGCCGCATTGCCCAAGCATGTGAAACACATCAGCATCGAATACGACATGCGGCCAGGCGTGATGGAGCGCAATGGCTTCGATCCGCTTTGCTCGATCCAGTTGTTCAAGCGTGTTGCCAAGCAGTTCAAGCAACTGCGCGCCGCCGTGCCGGATCCGGTTGGCGATATTCACGCCGCTCGTCACAACGGCTTCTATGTTGGTGAGCGCAAGTGACCGCCTTGCCCACCAAGCCGGGTAGTATGATAGACCCATCACACTACCCGGCTACGATCCTAATGCGCTCGAAATTCAGTTGAAAAAATAAGTTTACATCGGCCACGCGCTGATTATAATCACATTACTCGATCGCCATAAGGCTTTCTGAGATTCTCCTTATACCATGAAATTAAAACTCAGCGATTTAATCGCGGGTGGCAGCCAGCCGCCTGCGACCGCAAATACCACGGAGCTTCGCGCTCCACAACGCATCGACGAGATCAACCCAACCGGGCTTCTCGATTACCAAGTCCCGTCCGTCTTCACCTTGTCTCGCGCCATTGCTCGTTTTCGGGCAGCGGCAGACACTAGTGATACGGGCACCGGAAAAACCTACACCAGCCTCGCGGTTGCCCGCCAACTCGGGCTTCGCTCGCTGATCGTCTGCCCAAAGTCGGTCATTACAGCTTGGCGCCGAGTCGCTAAATTCCTCAACGTTGAAGTCCACGACATCATCAACTATGAGAGGCTTAAGGGTGGCAAGTACGGTCATGTCAAGTGGGTCAGCAAGACGACGATGGCCGCTGACGGCGACTTCGAGTGGAAGGTCCCCGGTGACGTGCTGCTCATCTTTGATGAAGCCCATCGCTGCAAGGCTCAGTTCTCGCAAAACGCGAAGCTGCTGATCTCGGCCCGACGCCAAGGCATTCCGCTTCTTATGGCGAGCGCCACGTTGGCCACAAATCCTCTTGAAATGCGCGGTGTTGGTTACGCCCTCGGCCTCCACTTCCTCACCAACTTCTTCCAGTGGTGCCGCCGCCATGGCTGCGAGACCCACGACTTTGGCGGACTCGGTTTCGACAAGAAGGATGAGAAGAACAAGAAGATCTTGCTGGGAATCCACAACCAAATCTTCCCCGAACGCGGAGTGCGGATCTCGATCAGCGAACTGGGAGACGCGTTCCCCGAATCCCAGCTCAGTGCCGAAGCCTACGATATGAATGGCAATACGGCCAAGATCAACAAGGTCTACGAGCACATGCAAGACGAACTTGCCGCACTTGCGAAACGCACTGAAAACTACAGCGCGCAAATCTTCGCGGTCATGATGAGAGCTCGCATGCAGGCTGAGTTGCTCAAAGTCCCAGCGCTGATTGAACAAGCAACGGACGCCATTGACGAAGGCATGAGCGTTTGCATCTTCGTCAATTTCCAAGCGACGATCGACGCTCTTCGAGCACGCCTTAAAGACAGCGCGGTGGTTCAAGGCGGTCAATCACAAGAAGACCGTGACGCCAACATCGACGCTTTCCAAGCTGACGAGAAGCACATCATCATCTGCAACATTGCGGCTGGTGGGGTCGGAATCAGCCTTCACGACGTCCGAGGTGAACGGCCCCGCCTGTCATTGATAAGTCCTAACTACAGCGCCATCCAACTCGTGCAAGCCATTGGACGAGCATGGAGGCAGGGCGGCAAAAGCGCGACGATCCAACGCGTCGTCTTCGCCGCTGGAACGATTGAAGAAACCGCGTGCGATGCCGTTCGCACGAAGCTCGAAAACCTCGCCCTCCTCAACGATGGCGACCTAACCGCCGGAATCCAATTCTAACTGCCATGACTGCCATGACTGCGCTAGCCCTCATAAAGCACGTAACAGTTGTGTCGAAGGAAGACGCCGAACGCCTGCGTTGTATATGCAAACACCACTTGATCATAAAAGAAGGCGATCGCGCTCTTCATTATGTTTATAGCCCCGAAACCGGATACGCAATCATCGTTGGTTGCGTCACCTTTCCAACCAAACAAGACCATGCCCAAACCGAAACACCCTCGAGCTAAAAACACCGCTCCTAAAACCAAGCCCGCCAAACCATCGAAGATCTCGGAAAAAGATCGCAAGACGGTGTTGGACAAGCTGACACGCGCCGTCAAAGCTGTGCCGCATCCCGACGACCAATGCAAGTTCAACCCATCGGCGATCAAGTCACTGCGGCTTTGCCCCAGCTTTTATCCCGTCTTTGAAGAAGAGGAGACCAAGGTCGCTGCCAACGAAGGCACACTCCTTCACGAAGCGACACACAACGCCAAAACCTACAAGTCCCTATCAACCGACCAAAAGGCTATGGTCGACAAGTGCCTCGCTTACGCTAAACACGCGGTTCCTGAAAAAGCGCGCCTCTCATCCACACACGAAATCAAGGTGTCGGTCATGGGCATCAGCAACGGCTACATTGACCTGACTATCGAGACCAACGACGGCAAAGGAACGTTGCATGTGTTCGACTGGAAATTCGGCAAGATGCCTGTGGACGACGCCAAGATTAACGATCAAGGCAAAGCTTACGCCTTGGCGCTCTATGAAATGTATTTCAGGCGCAACCAACAGATTAACGAACTGGTGGTGCACTTCGTTTCACCACGCATCGATGAAATTTCATGCCACACGTTCAACATTGAGGATATCAAAGCGATCAAAGAAGATTTAACCGCGTTGTTCCTCGAAACACGGAAGCCCGCCAACAAACGCCTGCACAATGTTACGCCAGCAGCGTGCGTTAACTGCGGCCGCCTGCCAATTTGTCCTGCAGTCCGCGACGCCACGCTTCGGATCACTCGAGAAGCCACATCCAAATTGAGTGATGAGACTATTGATGCCCTGACTTCGAATGACCCAGAGAGCATCTCTGATCCGGTCATGATTGGCGCGCTGTTCACGCTGACTCGCCCATTCGCGGAACTCGGCAAGCGGATCGCCGACCACGCAACTCAACTGCTGATGTCCGGCCATGCGATGGAGGGAATCAAGCTTGTTGAGCGTGCTGGAAATTCGCGGCTCTCGGGAAGCGTCGCGGAAATCGCCGGACTCATTGAGACGACCATCAATGAAGGCCGGACAAAACAACAAAAGAGAATCCCCGTCCCGCCAATTGAGCTTGCCGATCCTGTTGGCATTACCGAATTGGAAATGCGAGTCAAAGCGATTGCCGAAAACTACGGGCTCGATTCTAAAGAAGCGGTCGGGCTTTGCGCTCGAATCCGCGAAACACTTTCTAAGGAGGGTTATATCTCCTCAGGATTGCCAAGCTTCTATCCGAAGCTGGCGTAACACAAACAAAATACACAAACTAAAATACCATGGCTAAAAGTTCATTCAAAAAGGGCGCCGTTAAACCGGACGCAAAACCTGTTCCGCAAACCGCGGCACTCGTCCCGGCTACCCCAGCCCACATTGCGAATCCGCATGACAGCGGCGTTCAAGGTGAGGTCGACAACTCTGACTTCGTCATACCCAGTTTCAAGCTCGTCCAGTCCATTGGACCGATGAGCGAGAACTTCGAACCCGGAGCGTGGGTCGTCAATGGCGAGGTGCCGGTCACCGAACCCGACGACAAAGCAAAGGTCGCTGAAACGCCGCTTGTCCTTGGCTTCATCAAGGCCAAGAAAATGTATCGCGAAAACGTGGATTATGAAGGTGAAGAGCGCGCCCGCTATCTCGATACGATGGAGCAAGTCCGCGCTGTCGGAGGCCACCTCGACTGGATCGACAACCAGCGTCCGCCGTTCAGCCCATGCGCCCAATGCTTGGTCGTGGTCAAAGCTCCTGAGGGTTTGCCAGATGAAGCGCTCGTCGCCTTCCCATTCATCTTCGAAAGCAAAGACAAAGCGGATAAGCCATTCGTCGGCAACTGGGCCCTGTGCCTCTACGAAGCGAAATCGACGCAATACACCCGAGTCGGAAAGCCGCTTTTCACAGCTTGCGAACTGGGCGACCTTCGCCGTAAAGGACTCAACGCAGGCTGTTGGGCTCTTGGATCCAAGCGCGAAAAGCTTGGCAAGAACCTCGTCTGGGTGCCGGTCTTCAAGCGCCACACCACGCCTGACTTCACTCCTGGGTTCATCGAGTGGATGAAGTCCTTGGCCTAATATAACAACATGTCCCAGGAGACGCGGGTCTCCTGGGGCCCACCAAAATCACGCCATGGACACACCCGAGTCAGATCCTAAAGTCCCTAAAATTACCGTCTATAAAGGCCGCGAAGGCGGACATTACGCTCGCGACAAGCATGGTTGCATGCGCCGCGTTCGAGTTTTTACTGAAGACACGCCCATCGTTAATCCTGACGGGACAATCCGCGAAATCGCACAAAAAGGCGAAGTTCGACTTCTCAATACCCGCGCCATCAAAGAACAACGCAAACTGAACAAGAAGGCCCGACGCCTTGCATTTAAGCAATCCAACCCACGCTGATCCTATGAAGCAAAAAGCCATCAACCAGAAAAAACCGCCGGTCGTAGTCATTGACTTCGAAACGTATTATGACAAAGAGTGTTCAGTCAAGGATTTAGGCGCCGCGGCATACGTTGCCCATCCAAAGTTCGACGCCTATCTCGTCTCCATCGTCAGCAAAGACCTTGGAATTGAGTGGGTCGGCCATCCGAAGAAAGCGCCGTGGAAAAAGCTCACGGGAGCCCAACCGGTCGCGCATAACGCTCAGTTTGACTGGACCGTCTATAACTGGTGCGTGAAGCACAAATACGCACCTGATTGCAAATTTCTTCCATGGCGCGATACTGCCGGCATGGCCGCATGGGCCGGACTTCCTCGCAACTTGGCTGGCGCCGTCAAGCAGCAATTCAACGTTGACTTGGACAAAGGGATGCGGACGTGGATGATGGGTCGAACTTGGGCTGATGCCGTAGCCGCCGGCAAAGAAGAACAACTTAAGCAATACGCGTTAGACGACTCGATTTATGCGCTCCGTCTTTACGAGGAGTTTGCCACGCAAATCATGATTGAGGAGTTCGATATCATGGAGTTTACCGTGGACTCAGGCATGATGGGCCTCGCAATCGACGTCCCATACGTCAAGAAACAACTCATTGAGATTGGAAAATATCGGCGCAGTCTTGAGGCTCAAATACCATGGATCGAGGATGGCGGTGCTCCGACCTCAATCAAACAGATCGCGCAAGCGTGTCGTGATTTGAACATCCCGCCTCCGAAAACCACGGCTGAAGACTCCCCAATCTTTGAAGACTGGCTCGCTGAATATTCAGAGCGCGCTCCATTCGTCAAAGCGGTTCAACGCTTCCGCAAAATCAACCGCGTCGAAAAGCTTTTCATAACGCTGCTTCGACGTCAAGTCGATGGCATTTTCGGATTCTCGAAAAAGTATTACGGCGCTCATACGGGCCGGTTCTCTGGTGACGGCGGGTTCAACATGGAGAACCTTCCACGCGAGCCGTTCGAAACATTCGACCTTAAACGCGCGTTCGTTCCACGCCCGAAACACAAATTCTTCGTGGCTGACTATGCGCAAATTGAAGCTCGAATCTTACTGTGGTTCGCCGGCGACACAAAGCAGCTTGACATCATCCGCACTGGAGTCAGCGTTTATGAAGCGCATGCAAAAGCGACAATGGGGTACAAAGGCGACAATCTTAAGAAGGAAAACAACTTGATGTATCGGTTGGCGAAAGCTCGAGTGCTCGGACTTGGCTATGGATGCGGTGACAAGAAATTTGTTCAAGCGGCCAAATCTATGGCGGGCGTCGACCTATCAATGGCTGAATCAAGCAAGACGGTCAATGCTTACCGCGCCGCCAACAAAGGAATCGTTTCACTATGGGCGCGACTTGATGCAGAAGCGAGAGCCGCTTCAAATACACGAGCCAACGCTGCCGGATATTATTCCATCGAGCTTCCAAGCGGTCGTGAGGTGCGGTACTTCAACCTTCAGCGTCGTGGCGGACAAACGTTCGCGCAGCACGTCAAAGGTGAACCACACAAGATGATCTATGGCGGCTTGCTGACCGAGAACCTCGTTCAAGCGACCGCGCGAGACGTCTTATGCGCCGCGGTTCTCCGATTGCGAGCCGCGGGCTACGTTCCCTTGCTCACAGTCCACGATGAAATTGTCGTTGAAATGAAAGCAACAGACGATCCTGAAAAAATCGCCGCCATAATCAGGGAGTGCCCCGACTGGCTTGAAGGCTGCCCATTTGATATCGACTACGGAGTCGCCAACCACTACCAAAAACCAGACTGATCATGAGCACGGTTATACCAACACACGATAATGGCGTGGCCCATTGCGGCTGCGCGAAACCTCGAATTGGCGGCGCTACGATGACGCACTTGAATACGGACACGCGCAAATTTCAGTTGACCGTCGATCCTCGCCAACACGACAATCAGACATTTTGCCGCGTCGTGCTTGAATTCATGGTTCACGGTGAGCGCATCCCGCCTGCCTGGCTCGCCAGCGATCGGAAACGCTTCCCTCGCATGTATTCATCCTCGGTTAAGTGACCGCCTTGCCCACCAAACCAACCATCCTTATATACCTATCACACCAATGAGTCAAGAAGCAAGAGACCGGCTCCTTACAGAGCCAAATAGAACAATTCTGCAGGCGATTGAGATTATCAAGAACCTGCCATCACGAATTGTGGCTCCTGAAACGAGTCACACGTTACGGATACCCGAAGGCGCCCTTATCTGCAATGAACCGCGGCAAGCGGACCCACTTGGTACGGCCGGCCAACGCCTTGAATGGTGGGCCAACCACTATCATTGCACTGTAACGCGCCATCTGCCGTTGCGTGAATACCATGTCATGTATACGATCATTCATGGGCGACCGGCGTTGTTCCTTGATTGGGACGGCGTCATGAATCACGGGCATCCGGAATACGGCACCGACCGTGACAAGCTATATTTGCTGCGGCGCATCGTTGACGAAACGCGGTGCTTGCTGATCATCACGTCGGACCGACGGCGCAAAGCTGATGGCATGGCCCGCATGCTGGCGGCCCTCGAAACCGTCGGGCTGATTTCGGATGGCGTTACCCCGTTTGACTATCCTAATTCGCACGAGCTCGAACGCTGGAATGAAATCGAAGACTGGCGCGCCGACAACAAGCACACGGGAAAGTTCGTCATACTCGACGACCTTGACGCCATGGGCGCCCTTCAATCAGCGCTGGTCCTCACTCAAACCTCTGAAGGACTGACCTTAACTCAAACTGACGAAGTCATCAAAAAACTATCATGAAACGATGCTACATCATTGGCCTTGCGCCATCACAAGAACCGCCCGATGGCAACTCGCATTGCCTAGGAAATTTTAAGCGACGAATTTGCGAGATCACCGGCATGAGCTATCATGCCTACGACACAAAGTTCGTCCGTCTTAACTTGTTCACGCATCCATGGACCACGCCGCCAACACCCAACGAAGCAAAAGCTCGCGCCCGTGAGATCGTCAAATTGGTTAATCAGACGTGCGTCGAGCTTGGCGAGCATGCCATCCTTATTACGTGTGGAATAATCGCGGGTGCTGCCATTGAGGAAGTGCTTGAAGATTCGTCAACGCGCATCCATCTTCAACAGTTCCGCGTTCCACTTCCCTCGGCCCGTAGTTATGAGGATCCCGGTTCGCGGAACCGTCTTACCAAAGTATTTCTCAATGCCTTAATCGATGCCGCCGATGTCCCAAAAACCTTCCACGCCAAATTCAATGTTTCCACCCTTACTGACGCTTCCCAACCTATCGGCGCCTGACATTCATGAACAGCCGCTGAAAGGCCAAGGATGGCCGAAGTCATTGAAAAGCAAAGAAGCGTTTTCGCGTTGGGTGACTGACCCAACGTCTGAAGGCCTTTTCTTTTCTGCTTATGAAGGCTTGGATCCACACCACCGCGTGTCGTCTTCAAATCCACCGTTCAAGATGCGCGCCATCATCGCTGACTATGACACGGCCGCTATCAACGAATCGCTTGAAGATGCCGCCAACGACATCCGAGTCTTTTGCGCCCGTCGCCAAGTAAAGCTTCCTAACCTTCTCGGCAAGACCTTCTCCGGCGGCCTTCGAGCAATCTGGTTCCTCGACAAGCCGCTGTTAGTCCACACGACGGTGCACGACAAACTCCTCACGTGGTTGAAGAGGGAAATGGTCGTCTCGAGGATGTGCGACCATCTTGATGACCGAGCATGGTCCGACACGGCCATCTTATACTGCAGCTCATCATCCTGGGTCACCCTGGATGACCAACCACTCGCCCATGAGTTGATACAAACAGGACTGGTGGATGTATCCTCGAGAGTGTCCTGGGTGCCGCGAGGGACCGTCCCGGTGCCATTGGATAAGGTTAAAGAGGCGCTCGATGCCAAGTTCCCAGGAAGGTGGCGCGGAAGCTTTGAGCTTGGGGCTCGCGGCTTGCGGTTCTGGGATCCCACAGCCGACAACCCAAGCGCCGCCATCGTGCGTGAGACAGGGATGCAGTGCTTCACGGGACCGCGGCCCTTTGCCTCGTGGTCGGATATCTTTGGCTCGTCGTTCGTTAAGGAGTATGCCGCGCAGCGTATTGGTGGAGCGGTTGAAGACGCGTGGTTCGATGGCCAAAAATATTGGCTCAACCACAATGCGGAGCTGTATGACTTCTCACGAGCCGACTTCACCATGCACTTAAGGAGCCGTGGGTTATCAAATGACCCGACGGTTGGCGGTGTGTCTGAAGTTGAAGCGGCCATGATTACCACGCAAACTACGCATCGAATTGAAGCAGCCGTGCCACTGCCATTCTTCCCGAAGGGCATCAACATGATCATGGCGAAGAAGTATTTGAATATGGCGGGAAACCGAAACTTGATCGAGCCGCATGGAGATCCTGCAAAGTGGGGCAAGTCGTTCCCTCGCTTATCAGAGTTCCTCGATCACTTCTTCGAGAAACTCGGGCCATCACATTCTAATACTCAGTTGGCGCACTTTCTCGCATGGGTGTGGCGATGGTATAACGCGTGTGCTGAACGCAAGCCAAAACCAGGTCAAGCGTTTTTCATTGCCGGACCGGTGGAGCAAGGCAAGACGTTCCCCAGCAACGTGGTGTTATCGAAATTGATGGGCGGACACGCGGACTGTGCGAGTTACTTGCTGGGAGAAACGGGTTTCACTGGCCATCTATTCGACATCGCGTTGTGGACGATCGACGATACGCGGCCGTCACAAGAAAGGGTGCATGCCAACTACTCAGCGCTGATTAAGAAGATGCCGGCGAACCAGATGTTTCTCTACAATGACAAGTTTGTAAAGGCGAAGATGATTCCATGGCTCGGCCGAATTATGGTGACGTGCAATCTAGATCAGGAAAGCCTTCGCATCTTGCCGGACGTCGACCAATCGCTGCTTGATAAAATCATGTTGACCAAGGCTGGAGTTCGAGAGGGATTCGATTTCGAAAGGCTGATTGCGGCACTCGGTGAAGAGCTCCCGAAATTCGCACGGTGGCTCACGGATTGGGATCCGCGTTCCGACCACCCCGACATAATAGAGGCGAGCCGCTATGGAGTAGCCGCGTTCCACCATCCCGAACTTTTGGAAGCCGCAAAAGAAACGACGTCATCACATACGTTCTATGAACTGTTACACCTTTACTGGACTGAATGGTTCAAGACTGACCCAGTGTGGACGGGCAATGCCACAACGCTGATTCGCTCGATGAATGAAGACGACACGCTACGCCCAATCGTCGGCCAGTATACGCCGCGCGCCGTTGGTCGGTTCCTCGCCCAGCTCTCAAATCAAGGCATGCCCATTACACCTGAAAGAGAAAATGGAATGCGCGGATGGCGCATCTTGAAGGAAGACTTTATTGCGTACAATGGAGCGCGCAAAGAAACCAAACAACCAACTAAGAAAGAGAAAAAGAAATGAAACGCAGTGTAGTCGTTCAATGTATCGAAGACGAACCTGAATTGCCGGGGCCGATGCCGGATTCTATTTGGCATTTGTTACAAAATAGAAATCAAGCAGAAGAGGTGCTGCGTGGAATCGCGCGGGTAACCAAAGCCGGAATCTTGTCGCGATTGCCACAAGAAGATGCTGAAGAAACAAATAACGGTGTACGAAGCACGAAATTCGTCGTATAATAAACAAGCCAACGGTTAAGTGACCACAGGGTCACCCGAGCCGGACTGCCAATATAACCTATCACACCAAGATCCTATGATAACTGAACCGATGCTCGCGGGACGGTGCAACGACATGAAGAAGTTGCGCTACCCGGTTCTCGCCACTCCAAAACTCGATGGCATTCGCTGCCTTAAAATCAGCGGCCGGTGCTTGTCACGCCGCTTCAAGCCGATCGCCAACCATTTCATTCGCAACTGGATAGAGCAGCATCTTACTGATGGCGTTGATGGAGAACTGTTGATCAATGATGTGCCGTTTTCGGAAACGGCCGGTCACGTGGGCCGCCATGAAGGGGAGCCAGATTTCGTCTACCATATCTTCGACTACGTTCGAGGAGGCGCCGCGGACAAGCCGTACGAGAAGCGGATGCAGGACTTGAGAGAACTTTGCTGGAGCGAAGATGAGCATCGAGTTAATAAAGTGCTGCCGATCCAAATCAATTCAGTCGCTGAACTCGAAAAATACGAGGAAGACTGCTTGTACGCCGGCTACGAAGGCGTGATGGTAAGGACGCCTGATTCGCCGTACAAATTCGGAAGGTCAACGGAGAAGGAAGGATGGCTGTTGAAGATCAAGAGGTTCCAGGACAGCGAAGCGATTGTCCTCAAGTGTGTCGAAGCTAGGACCAATATGAACCCTAAGAAGATCAATGAGTTGGGCCGAGAACAGCGCTCGTCACACAGAGCAAATCTGATCGGCAAAGGAACGTTGGGCGCGCTTGCTGTGAGGGACGTCAAGACAGGAGCCGAGTTTCAAGTGGGAGGGTTCACGATGGCGTTAGCTCAGAGCATTTGGGAAAATCAAGGTGCGGCCGTTGGCCGACTGATTACATATAAACATCAACCAAGTGGCGCAAAGGACAAGCCAAGGTTCCCAACTTTTGTGGCGTTCCGGGAAGAGTGGGACATCTAGGTGACGGCCGCCATTAACTACCGATATGGAAAAAACGAACCAAACAGCCGCCGGACTAAGGATCTGCATGCAATTATTTGCAACTTGTGGTTTGGGATTTATTGATTCGGATGGCGGTTCGCGGAACTCGAAAAGCGAAACGCATAGGCTTTTTGGAGTCATTCGTGTAACGTTTTTAGGCACAAGGTGCTCGTCACGAGTCACGTGGACCCCTGGTCGTCATGCCAAAAAGGCACAAGTGATTCAGGCTGTAGGCGATGTTCCAGATTTGGACATCAGTCTGGTCATCATGGTCATTATAGCTTTTTTAATTGCCATTTATAAGTGGTTGATAATCAATCAGTTGTATCAGTTTGGTCATCATGGTCATCATTTTGGGCCCGAAATTCTATATACGAGCCGGGGCAACTCACCTGTAGGCCAGTATAATCTCTATTCGATAGTATTTATACTGGCCTACAGGTGCACTGCCCAATGTCCATCACCCTAGCTTTATTTAATAATATAATGGACTGATGACCAACTTAGGCACAACTGAATCATTCTGAATCACTTACGCAATGGCAATTAAAAATACTATAATGAACTGATGACCAGACTGATTGCCATAAAATGGGCCGGACCCAATCCCGGCAATACTTCGCAGCCCTATGCCATGATGACCAGATTCTTAAGAAACCCAAAACTAACCAAAATACATGAATACACCAATGCAACCATGGAAACAGCTCGATAGAGCGGTTCCACTCCACGTAGTTCAAATGCTCGTCATCGATTCTAAACGACGGTTATTGCTAATGCATCGAAGCGATAAAGTTCGGTCAGCGAAAAATGTGTGGTCTCTTCCAAGCGGATTGCATGATATCGGTGAAACAATGTTCACAGCGTGTTCTCGCGAACTCAAAGAAGAATTGAACTTACCCGCGAATCCCGCTCACATGCGCCATCTTGGTATTTACGAAAATATCGCGCCTGAACTTGAATCGCCATGGCATTGGATTATGAGCTGCATCGGCGTTTTCGTGCCTGACGTTTCTGTGTTCGTTAACACCGAACCAGACAAACATGACGCTATCGCGTTAGTGCGGCTTGTTGAGTTTATGGGCGACTCGTTTTGGGATAACCATAATTTCCATCCGTCTTTCGTTAACTGGTGCAAACCGCAACGAGCGGCTATTGGAATGGCCCTTAGCGAGTTAGTGTTTGATCGCGGTTATCCGCTTATCTAAAATTAGTTTCACAAAGTTGTTTCTTTTATAAAAAAACGTTCTATAATCATTTTCATTATGGCAAACGAACTCAACGTCACAGCGACTCTCGCCTATAACAAAAACAGCGCGCAACTTACTGCGCAACAGCAGCTTCCCGTTAACGTAGCAGGAAATAAGTTTCTGCGTGAACTCGAAAGCGTTGCTACATCCGACCAAGCTCTTAGCCTCAGCGGTCTTGGTTCTATCGGATGGGTTCTCATCCGCAATCTTGACACCGTCAATTTTGTGAAAATTGGCCCCGTGTCCGGCACCTATCCAATCAAGCTCGCCCCTGGTGGATTCTTCTTTGGACAATGGAACGCCGCCGCCATCCACGCTCTTGCTGATACAGCAGCGTGCGTGCTCGATAAAACAATTTTCGAGATCTAATATCTCGAATCAACCAACACAAACTCGATCCTATGAAAATACTTGTAACGGGCCCGAACAGCCTTCAATGTTCGAAATCAAGCGTCCACGACTTTCGTGGAGGCAAAGGCGTTTCATGCGCGATCTTTGCCACGCTCGCGGTTTTGCGCGATAAATACGGCGCAGAGAATGTTATCCAGCAACCAGTACGGCCAGGCGACAAGAAGCTTGTTGACAGCGTCGATTTGGTCTTGATGTACCCGATGCCTGTTGGTGGATGGACAAGCGCGTTCGCGTTAGGAGCCGCTTGGGCAACCGCGTATGCCCATGAAAAACTCGTGTATGGCGTCGATGACTGGCAAATTAGCAAAGTTCACGGCGTGTCTGAAGCAATGCTTCGCGGCCTTGATGGCCGCTTCTGGGAGACAGAGTCGAAAGCGAAAGTGTTCGATTCGTACGCTGATTGGAAAGCGTCGAAGAAAGATCGCGAGTTCATTCGCGCCGGCTTTGCGAAGTGGATGGAACCATGGGACCGTCCCACGATCATGCCGACCTTTTACGGCCAAGGAGCTCCAGCAGATATGGGGCTCGATGTTAAGCGCGACACGCCAGTACTGACGTTTGATCCATCGGGATATTTTCACACAAAGACGAACGCGCCGAATTTTAATGACAAAAAGAAGCAGCTTGTTTATAGCTCGCTGACGAACAGAAACAACTGGCTAGAAGGCGCTGAAAAGGAAGCAGCTCCGTGGCCAGTTCTTGCTTATGGAAATCGAAGTAGCGGTCAAGAACGGCTTACTGAAGCTGATCTCAATCTCAAACAGCGAGAATCGTGGGGAATCCTCTGTCCGCCAACGGGTCATGCTAAGGGTGCTTGGTGGCGCAACCGATTCTTGTTTGGAGCGGAAATGGGCACCGCCGTTATTGGCGCGCCAAGTGAACTTAAGTTTTGCGGAAGTTCATACGATATTATGATGGCGGATTTCGTAAAGCTAAGCGATCAAGATTTAGCGGCAGTATGTCTTGCGCAACGCGACGATTTTTTTGGAAGCATGTGGAGCTCGAAAAAACTAGCCGCAAAAACCATTAGCTTCTTCGACGCACTCTCATGAGCCATTTCTTTTCTGCTACTGAAGCATGGATGGCGGCGCTCAAACGAGTCCGCAATGCGCGCGAAATGTCGACACGAGGATACGTGTGTCGAGAAACGATTGGAGCGCATCTTTCGTTTGACATGACTAACTGTCTTGTTAACCACGCAAAGCGCAAACTGTTTTTCCGGTTCGCATTCGCGGAAGCTTATTGGATTTTAAGTGGAAGCGATCGCGTTGTGGATATCTGCGATGTTAATCCTAAGTTAGCTCGATTTAGCGATGACGGCGTCGTGTTTGCTGGAGCGTATGGTCCCGCATGGGCCAGCCAAAAAGCACGAGTGCTTAACGCCTTGATTGACGACGGCGGAACGCGACAAGCGGTCGTATCGTTTTGGAGAAATCTGAATCCGGCAAAGTCAAAAGACGTTCCATGTAGCACCACGGCTCAATGGTTCATCCGTCATGGCGCGATTCACTGCGTATATACGATGCGGTCAAATGATTTATGGCTTGGATTTCCATACGACGTTTTCTCATTCACTTGCATGACGATGTGGCTCGCTCTTGAGCTCAGATATCGAGGAATTAGCGTTAAACTCGGATCGATGTTCCATCGAGCAGGCTCGCTTCATCTTTATGAAACCGATTTAGCTAAAGCTAATCAGTGCGTATTAGCATTCGAACCGGCGTTTAACCGCGGACAATCTGCTAATTTCGCGCTGCCCGCGTTTGACGATGGCGCAGAATTTATGGCGCATCTTTTGCGAATGCGAAATAAAGACGCGTCCGATGGAAAATGGCTCGCACCTAGCATGCAACAACTTTGGACTGTTTGACGCATGGAACCAGAAATACTTTTTGACTCCGACGCTCCTGAAATTGCTGGGGCCTATTACACGCCGCATCCAGCGGATGAAATCGATAACTGGGAAGACGACGTCTTACAAGCAATCAAAGATGGGCGTAACGACGAAGCACTTAAAATCATTCGCGTATACCACCAAACGGTTATCACTTCTACGGTATGTGAAGCGTTGGTTCGCACATTATCGCTGATTGTCGATTCTCCAGATCCGCGATATCAGGCGGACTTATTAGCCTATTGCTGCGGATTGCGCCTTCGTGAAGGTCAAAATTCCGCACAACTGGCAAAAGTGTATGGCAAAAGCCGCACGATTGTTAGGCGAAACGTCGACGAGTTATGCGGCTTATTGGGTTTGGCTATTCCAGACGATCGCAACAATGGGGACATCCACCAAAATAGTAACTACGCGAAACCCAAATAACATGAGCACCGATTTCATTGTTCCGCAAGAGTTAAAGAAGTCCGTAGTGTCTGAGACGCACTTGACCTTCGACGGATTGAGTTTTGACGAGTGGGTTGCTAGAGGCTCACAAATTCGTAAATTGCAGGGCGCTTCGTTTTGGTGGCTGGGGGAGTGGATCAATCACGGTAAGAACGTCTTTGGCAAGAAGTACTCGGATGCGCTCAAGATCTTTGACTACGACTATCAGAGTTTAGTGAATATTGCGTTCGTATGCGCACACGTAGCTCCTGAGAACAGAGATCCTAAGCTGTCGTTCTCTCATCACAGGGAGGTGTGCGGCTTCGAGCCAGACAAGCAGAAAGCGTTTCTCGCTGACGCTCGCAAGAACGAGTGGAGCGTCGCTGAGTTGCGCCGAAGCGTGAGAGCGGCAGCGCCACTCGCAGGAGGTAAGAAGAACGGAAGGCGCACGTTTAACGTTGTGCGCTGGAGCATGGAGGGAGCGTCGTTCTTCCGCGACGTAGAGAAGAAAGAACCGATTGAGAAGATGCCACGCGATAGGCGGTTGGCGCTTGCTCGCGATCTACAACCGCTCGTTACGATCTATCAACGCTTAATCGCCGTCCGATGAACCTCGCGCACTCTCAGACACTCACGCGCTCGCCGCTGCGACGCGCTCGCCGCTGCGTGAATCACCAAGCGCTGCCCGGGCCCCTCGCGCAGCGCCGCAGACGTCCCCTAAAAAATAATTTTTTGTATCCTCAGACGTTGACGGCAAGTTTATCGAT
>Ga0114962_10000282_pt1 | contig 43854 bp, 40 predicted proteins | sample C_130820_MF_Meta_FD_87017 | JGI IMG/M metagenome (GOLD analysis project Ga0114962, IMG submission 87017) | Freshwater microbial communities from Lake Croche, Canada to study carbon cycling - C_130820_MF_MetaG | ecosystem: Environmental > Aquatic > Freshwater > Lake | place: Lake Croche, Canada...
TCATCAAAAGCACCAATCAGAGCCAACCTTTCAAATGTTCTTCTAGAAGGCTTGGCTCGTAGATAGAAATCACTCAGTGAGGAATATGGCTGACCTGAAATGATGCGGTTGATCTCTGTCTCACTAATTGATTTCAGGTCAACAAAGCTCATCCTGATGGCACTGGTGCCATCATGTTTATCAACATGAAACTCACTAGAAGATTTGTTGATATCTATTGGGAGTAACTTGACTCCCAATCTTCTAGCTTCAGCCAATAACAGTCTCCTCGGATACATCCCAGGATCATGGGTCATCACACCGCTCAAGAACTCAGCGGGGTAGTGAGTCTTAAGCCAAGCTGACTGGTATGTGGGTAGGGCAAAGGCAGCACCATGAGCTTTACAGAACCCAAAGGAACCAAAGCCTGCAAGGATATCCCAAACCTTATCTATGACCTGCTTCGAATAACCCTTCTTAGCTGCACTTACTCTAAAGAAGTTCTCTATCTCCCTTGCCATGCCTGGCTTTTCTAGAGACCTTCTAAGTTCATCTGCACGAGCTAGTGTGCAGCCGGTCATGACATGAAGTATTCGCAGCACATGCTCGTGGAAGATAACCACTCCGAAGGTTTCCTTCAGGATTGGTTCTAAGTCCTTGTGGATGTATTCAGGCTTTTCAAAACCATGTCTTCTATCTAGATAAGGCAAGATCATGTTGCCTTTCATTGGCCCTGGTCTAAACAAAGAGATCTGAATGGTTAGGTCATTGAACTCAGTTGGTTGATGCTTACCGGTTAGTTCTCTTTGACCTGGAGATTCAATCTGGAAGATACCTAGAGTGTTAGTAGTTCTAATGGCTTTGAAGGTTGCTGCATCATCCTTAGCAATACCATCTAGATCTAGAGAAACTCCTCTAACCCTTTTGATTTCACTAACCGCATAAGCCATCGTTGACTGCATACGAACACCTAGAACATCTAGCTTTAGAAAGCCCATCGGATCCATGTCATCTTTATCAAACTGGCTCATCGGTAAACCCATACCGCTAGGTTCAACAGGAGTTAGTAATGGAAGAGTTAGATCACCCAAGATAACTCCACAAGGGTGCATCGAGATGTGCCTTGGAATACGGTCTAATCGCTCAGTCATATCAACCAGCAGGTTCATCTTCCGGTCATGCTCAACTGCTTGCGCAAACTCAGCAAGCTCAGGCTTTACCCGAAGAGCATTACGGAAACTGCTAGCGCTGAATCGCCACATCGATTCAGCGATGCTATCTACCTGATCAGGGTCTATTCCAAGTGCTAGAGCACTGTCCCGCATTGCTCCTCTGCCTCGATATGTTGATTGCATGGAGAGCAAAGTAACTCGTTTAGAACCGTAACGCTTAAAGATTGCTCGGTAGATGTCATGTCTTCTAGCTGACTCAACATCGATATCGATATCAGGTAAAGAAGATCTTTCAACTGATAAGAATCTCTCAAACAAGAGATCATGTTCAATCGGATCAACACCAGAGATGCCTAACAGGTAGTTCACTAAAGAACCAGCACCACTACCACGAGCAGCAATCCTGATGTTCATGTCCCTAATCATCTGAGCAACATCAGCCACAGTTAAGAAGTAAGTTGCAAAGCCAAGTTTGTTGATAGTAATCAACTCTTGATTCAACCGGTGTTGTATCTTAGATAATTGCTTACCTGAGACAGAACCATATCTCCAGTTCACACCTGACTGAACCTTCTGAAACAACACTTCAAAAGGAGAACCTTCAATACCGAGAGCTTCTTTCTCTGGAGTCTTAGGTTTACCCCAACCACAATCACTAACCGGATCTAAGCGACAGAGATCGGCAAGTAGGGAAGTATCAGCAAGTAACTTCCTTGCTCGCTTTCTGTCTTCAGCAATCTCTAGAGCAACAGCTTGCATCTGAGCTTTAGGCTTCAACCAAGCCTGAGCATTAGGTTGTGGTTCAAACTTGCCTAAAGGTTCTAGAAATCTTGCAGCATCAAGAATGTCTGCAGTAATTGCATCGTCAGGTTCGATGTATCTAACGGAGTTAGTAAGAACTGCTGGAACATTCAAAGAATCAGCAAGTTCCAGCATTCTTCTTGCTTGAACCGAAGAGAACATCTTGCCCGGTTCAGTCAAGAGAGAAACAATCTCAAGACCTAGAACACCTGGCTTACTAAATAGTTCTAACCATTTACCTAAAGCTTTAACCGCAGCTGTCTTAGATCTACCAAGAGTTGCTTTACCAACATCACTATCAGGACCAAGAAGAACAGTAATAACACCAGAACTAGCTAGAGCAGCCAGTTTGGTTCCCTTGATACCAAACTGCTTCTTCTTACCTCCAGCATGAGCCTCAGTAACAACAGCACAGAGAGTTGCCCACCCTAAACCCTTGTTCTGACCATGGGCTAGAACAACTACTCGAGCAAGTAAAGAACCATCCTCATCTAGAACAGGTAGATCCACCCCAACAATAGGAGCTAGATCTACCTGTAGACAGGCACCAATGTGCTTCACAGCACCATAGAGCCCATCCCTATCAGTAATAGCCAGAGCATCAAACCCCAGGTTATGAGCAGTCTCAACCAATAGCTCAGGCCTATTAACCCCATAGTGGGAAGAGAACCCTGAGGCTACGTGAAGGTGGGTAAAGCTCATAAATCGTCCTAGAAACAGTTATTCGAACATATGTTCGGATATAGAAGTTTATAGGTTTGGGGTGACATTGCAAATTGAGGCCCAGGCTCGCAGACTTCTCACACAAATCGGTCGCAGTGGATTAGTATTGCCCGAATCGGAGACATTAAATGGTTACAGTGAGGCAAAGTTCGTGACTAAAGTAACTGACAACACATGTGGCGCTAAAAAATATAGAAAGCCAGTTAGCTGCCCAATATTCAGAAGCAGACATAGAGACCAGCTTTCCTGCTTACTTACAGTGCAATACTTTGCACAAGGCTATCTCCTCGCGAATAGCTAATTCGACATTTATTAGTTCTGAACGCAAGGGGTGAGATTTATGGGATATCTGGTCGCGATTGGCTGTTTTATCCTGCTGAGCATGATTTCGAGTAACCCCGGCCTACTTCTTATTCTGATACCAGTCGTCCTGCTATTAGTTTTGTTGCGATCCCAAGCTAAGAAAACGCGGCTCAAAGCGGAACTCGAAAGGGAAAAGCTGCTTGAAGCCCAGGCGGCACAACTAGCTGAACAAAAAAGGATAGAAACCATAGAGGCACAACGGCGATGGAATAAGGAAAGGGCTAAGCAACAACAAAACAGAATTCAGAGAGTAAACCGTGAAAGAGAGAACTTTAGAATTGTTTCCGAGGTTTGCGGGGTTTGCGGTTCAAAACTGAACGGCAAGGGTATATGTATCTCAGGTTGCAAGCCACTTGAAGAGTAGGGGGAGTCTCCACATAGTAGAGTTTTCGAACCCATGTTTCCAAGAGTCCGTTCAATTACCATCCAGGAAGCCTTGGCAGCTCATCTACAAAGATTGAAAGTAATTTTCCGAACCGCTAGGAAAACTAAGCCTCATTAGAGTCCAAGTGTCTAATCAGTAATTAGACCGGTTGCTCTGCAGTAAGACTTGAAGTCACACTCATTGCAGATCTTTGGGTCTGATGCGTGGTCCATCATAAAGTTTTGTGCTTGAATGGAAAGCTGACAAAGTCACTTCTATTCCCATTGCCTGGCAATCGGATAAGAATGCTAAAGCACTTGCAACGCTTACTTCGAGAGGTAGTGCTTTACAAAGCATTTCTTCAAAAGAATTCCCTGCTATTCAAACCGCCTAAGGAGCTTCCAGCTGTTGGCAACAGTGTTATGAAGTAACTCAAAAGGGCACTTATAACCGTCTCCAGTTGCTAGGAACCGCCACATCTCTACTTCAACAGCACCAGAACCAATACCTCTGTGAGCTCTTTCTCCTACCCACCATTCAGTCCTGGCAAACCATCTAACCGGCCTAGAACTAACCTGGTAGTCCTTTTCCCTCCATCTAAAGAGGGTAGGGACACCCTCCTGATCAACTAAAACTGCCACAGCTTCGTCTATACGACCCATAAATCACCCTAACAAAATATCCGAACATATGTTCGGATATTAGAGTTTATAGGTTTGGTCTGACATTGCAAATTGGTTGAAAGTATTGGGAACTAAGCAGTCTTTATGTACTTCGCAAGATGCTTTCTTAGCTCTGGGTTGACCACGTAAATGTATGTACCTCGGATACCTCTGGTCAGGAGAACTCTGTAAATCTGGGTCACATATTTCAGCAAGTCCTCGTCGCTCGGGAAATATCCCAACTTGACGTTGTTCTCTTTCCCTTTGGTGTCTTTGTAGTTATCTCTATTGAAAACAATCTTTTGTTCGATTGGGTCGAACTGAAGGTCCTCGCCAATTATGACCCCACAATAATTGAGGTCGTAGCCTTGAACTGTGTGAATCGAACCAACCTCATCAGGCGATCCTTCGGATGAAACCCAGTCTTTACGAGCTCTGTTCCAGACAAGGCTCAATCCATCAATTTCTATATCTTTCACTAATCCGGTTTCATCATTTCTAGACTTCCAGTCCCAGGCATATCCAGCAACCATGCGAGAAAGCTTGAAATAGTTCTCCTTCTCAGCGATAGCAGCTTGGAATTCACGGATATCATCGAAAAGCCGTAAATCATAGTCCTCGAAAGTGCGAATGCCAGAGGAAACTGAATCTGTTAAGAGCTCAGATACAAAGGCAATGTAGTCCTCACCACCTTTGACTCTCATTTGGGCCAGAAGTTTGAAGTGATTGTGGCTAGATATGGCATCAGAGACGACTTTTGAGACAACTGACTCTGGCAGATCTTGAGGCATAACACTTTGTTCGGCATCTAGCAGGAAGATGCGGTTTTTACTTTTTGCTCTAATCCAATCCAATTGTGTGTATTTATTGTCGTCGGCTCCGAAAATTGCAATGTTATTGTCGCGGAACTTGCCATTCAGTTGTGCAGTGTTCATGTTCGCTCGCATTTTTAGCCGATGAACTTCATCAACTATGAGTAGATCAAAATCCTCCTCTGAGCTGGCAACCTCCCATGGAGTAAGCACCATCTTCGGGCTGAGTCCCGGAATACTCTTGAAAGCATTTTGGATTGTTGCTCTTAGCGCCTGCTGAGGGATAACAATGGCTATTCTCCAAGTCGATAACTTGGCTTTCAGTTCCTCGGTGAAAAACTCAAAAAAGAACGAATCTGTGTCTAGGTCTTCATCACCGCCCCTTACCTTGATGTCCATGAGCAGTTTCATCAAGTAAATCGCGACAATCGTCTTGCCAGTCCCCGGACCGCCTTGAACAACTATTTCGTTGCCTGTTTCGCTTCTTTCAGACCCCAATATTGAATCAAGAATTCCCTCGATAGCTACTGCTTGGTCGTCATTGAGGGCTTTGAAGGGCGAGAACTTGAAAAGGTTGTCATTCTCGATTTCTTTGAGGGATCTAGAAAACATTCCTTGGGCTTTGAGCTGTTCAAAAATCTCTTCAAAAATAAGTGAGTAGTTACTCTTGTCAAAATAAGCCGCGTCACGAAGCCCTGGTGCTTCATTTTGAACTTTATATTTATTGTCACCATGGAAGTAGTTGATTAGTCTGGCTTCCAAATCTTTGGTTGCAGAAATATTGAATCTCTCGTGAAGTATCACTTGAGCAACTTCCAGTTTTGCCTTTGCGGGATTTCTCTTATGTTGACCGAGTCTTTTTACAGCGCTTGTGGACTCACCAACATAAATGCGGGCTGAGTCCGAAATGGTGTAGACAACGGGCCAGTTTTTGATTTTAGGTTCAAGTCGTGACTGGAGTGAGATTTCATCGAGATTAAATTGGAATCGCCTAATTTCAAAGTTGGTCATATTTTGCGCTATTTCCTTTGGCCTTCTCAACTGGATATTTTGCTGAAGTTTTTTGAAGTTTATCTAAGATGATTTCCTCAGGAGACACCTGAAACTTATCGGCCAAAAGATAGCAATAAGTGAGCACATCGGCAAGCTCGTCAAGTGACCTCTCTCTGCTTATCTCCTGGCCCCATTGAAAGACCTCAAGAAGTTCAGCTGCTTCTATGGAAATGCTCTTAGCTAGATTTTCGATTGAGTGAAATTGACTCCAGTCTCTAGCTTTTACGAAATCTCTAAGCGCTCTAAAAGTATCTTGTTCTGACATGACTGCAGTCTACTTCTGGGAGGAGCTCTTGCTGGTGCAAATCATATTCGGGTCATTTAGTGGGAACAACTAATTGTGCACCGGTGTTCCTGACATTCCCAACCTCAACCCCAACCGGCCAGAATTCTACTTCTGCTGCAACCTGATCTGATTCTTCTGCTAGTTCGTTGAGAAGAGCTTGGGTGGTGTTCTCAGGGTCTTCTAGGTTGTCTGGGTCAAGCCATTCAGCCATAGATGAAGAAGACAAGAGGACTGGGTTTCTTTCGTGGATTGGAGCTAAGGGTTCTGCTGCATCTTTGGTGAGAATTGCAAAGGAGAGTAACCAACGGGTTGGATCATCTTGTTTCTTTGTTGGGTCTAACCACCAGTCGTAGATTCCAGCTAGAGCGAGCATGCCTTGGTCACCTGCGTTGATATAGAAAGGTTGTTTAGAGCCGTCTTCTTTGATTTGCCACTCGTAGTAACCAGAGACTGGCATTACGCAGTGCTGTCTCAGCACTGCATTTCTAAAGGTTGGTTTCTGAAGCACAGTTTCGATACGAGCATTGTTGTGCAGGGGAGTGTTAGCTGTTCCTTGTGAGTTTCTAGGAATTAGTCCCCATCTTGCTGAATGCAGCTGTCTTCTAAGTTCTCCAGCATGTTCGCCCTCGTTCTCTTTGAGAACTCGGTCAACAATGATTGAAGCTGGAAGTGATGGTGGGTTGTTATAGGTAATGCCGGGTTGTTCACCAATGACATCGTCAATATCAAAGAGGGTGACTAGTTCACCGATAGATCTGGCAACTACGGTTCTTCCGCACATGACTCTCCTCACCAATAATCATGACAGCAACCTGCTGTATTTTTATGTTGAGTTGCAAAATTCTTTCTATACTTGGCACCAAGAGAACTTAAAGGATTGGAGCCTCTCAACATGGATGAGCGCAAAATCGAGATTCGAGATAAAATTGACCGTTTGGAATCCTTGCTCGACGATCTCCAAGAAACAAAAAACATCCCTAGTTTTAATTCGATTGAATGGGACCTAATTTTACGCGACATGTCTGCCCCGATTCTCAAACAAATTGATGATTTGAAAGCCGAACTCGAAAACTAGAACAACTGCAGTCTAAAGATTAGGTCTCTTCATCTCAGCTTCACGAAGCTTTTTAGCTCTTGCCTTCGCTTCTTCTGATTCTTCAATCATCGCTGTTGCAGATTTCTCTAAGCGCTTTTTTACAATGGTGATTATTACGAGGAAGACGAGAATGATTCCAGCAAAGATTGCTCCACCGAATTTGAACTGCTTTAGAGCATCTGTTGCACCATGTGCAAACCAACCAATGCTTAGGTAAACAGTTGACCAAACAGCACAAGCTCCTGCAGTCCAAGAGATGAAGGTTTTGTATGACATTTTGGTCATTCCAGCGGTCACAGGAACTATTGAGTGCAGAACGGGTAAGAATCTCGACATTGCTATTGCCAGACCGCCACGGGATTCAACAAAAGCATCTGCCTGATGCCAGACCTTGTCTGGCACTTTCTGACCCAGCTTGCTTGATCTAATTCGTGTTCCGAATACCCGCCCGATATAAAAGCCTAAAGATTCACCCATTACAGATCCGGCCATGACTGATAGAAAGAGGAAGAGAAAGTCAAACCAGTCTCTGACCATAGCTCCAGCGGCTAGAACTACGGTGTCTCCAGGGATTAGGAGTCCAACGAAAAGGCTGGTTTCTAGCAGAATTGCAAAGCCAGCAATAACGTCACGCCACAGCGGGTCAAAACTGTGAACACTGTTATTTAGCCAGTCGATGAACTCGTTCATGGCTCAATCATTCCACAGCCACTTAGGGAAGTTGGGTTTCTAGGAGTTTCAAACGCTGGTTGAATCTTTCAACATGTTCACCTGATTTGAAATCGTTTGATAGCCCAACCCAGTTCTTGACCACTCTGATGCCTTGGAGTGAGGAGAGTAACCATAGCTCGAAGCCAACTAAATCTGCTGGCCGGACATGCTCCATTCGGGTTTGGATGTTCAGGCTCTTAGCAACGGTGAAGATCTCAGTCCTGGTTACTGATTCCAGCCAAGGTATTTCAACACCTGGTGCGCAAAGCAAATCTCCTCGCCACCAGACCAGGGAAGACAAGGCACCTTCGCTGACTTCACCATAGGAAGTCAGCAGCACTGCTTCGTCTGCGCCGTTCACAGCAGCTTGTTCTCTCATAATTTGACCTAGTTCCAGCTCTGGGCCTTTAGTGCTCAGGTCTAGTCTTGGGTCAGGTTCTGGGTATGTCCAAACGGTGGCAGGGCCAAGTTGTGCAGGGGCAGGTCTGATGTGAACTAGGAGTTCTTCTCTCAGTTCGATTCTTGGAAAGAATCTGCCTGTTCGAGGGATTAGGGCGAGCGCTTGTTCTAGGAAGTTTTCTAGGTTTGGGAGTAGTTCTGGAGCTTTGTTTTGAATGCCTCTTCTGAACCTATCTAGGTGCAGGTCTAGAGATCTAGTTCTTCCGTCAATAACTAGAAATGAGTCAGCTACCAGCACCGGTTGTGCTGATGGCTCAACAGCTACCAGCTGTTGATTTCTGTATGCGTAGGACTGACTCATGGCTCTAATCTATAGTTAGTGATTCAAGTTCAAGGATAGGTAGGCAATGCAGCTCTTCAGTGCTTCACTGCCTAGCCGGGTCAATATAGTTGATGCTTTCATTGCCCTGCATTCAACCGACGAATACTCCTTCTGCCTAGACCGTGAGCATAACCCTGCTAACCGGTTCAGCGTCATTGGGGCAGCAAGTCAGGTTCACACTGTTGAAACCTCAGATTTTTCAGGAATTCAGGAAATCCTTAGCAGTTATGAAGTCTCTGAAGCTGAGCTACCTTTTGATTTCCGGCCGGGCTTGGTTGGCGCTATTTCTTACGAAGGACAGGCTAGGTTCCTGGGGATTGATAGAGCTATTGTTGTCGATCACGATAACAACGCAGCTTGGTTCATTGGGCTTTTTGATACTGAAAGTGAATTCGTTTCTTGGCGAGATGCAGCTCTATTGAGACTTGCTCTTATTGGCGGTGAAGGTGCTGTTTATCGACACAAAAACCCAATCATCAGTTTCTCTGCTGAACTAGTTCAGTCAAGACACTCTGATGAAAAATACCTTGAACTTATCGTTCTTGCTAAAGAGTCGATAGCCAGGGGAGATGTCTATCAACTTTGTTTGACTAATCAGCTATCGGTTGAGAGAAGTTCTGACCCACTTGCAGTATTTATACAACTAAGAGAGCTAAACCCTGCGCCTTACCTTTCCTTCCTTCGGTTTGGAGAAACTACTTTAGTTTCTTCTTCTCCTGAACAGTTCCTTAGAGCTACTGCAGGAGGAAAGCTAAGTAGTAAACCTATTAAGGGAACCAGACCAAGATCTAAAGACATTGAAGAAGACAAAGCAATTGCTCTGGAGCTCAGTGCTAATGAAAAAGAGCGTGCTGAGAATCTGATGATTGTTGACCTTATGCGGAATGACCTGGGTAGGGTTTCTGCTCCAGAGGACGTTGTGGTTGAGAAGCTATTTGACGTTGAGAGTTACTCTTCGGTGCATCAGTTGGTGAGCACTATTACTGCGAAACTAAAACCAGGTTTGAATGTCTTCGATGCTGTTGCAGCTTGTTTTCCAGCAGGATCGATGACCGGAGCTCCAAAGATTAGAGCAATTGAGATTTTGCAAGGTTTAGAGCAGGGAGATAGAGGCCTCTATAGCGGTGTGCATGGGTATATCACTGCCTCAGGGGCTGCAGATCTAGCAATGACTATTAGAACAATCGTTTTTGAGGATGGTGTTGCCGCTATAGGTATCGGTGGGGGAATAACCATTGACTCAGATCCTCAGTCTGAACTGTTAGAAACTAAGTTGAAGGCAAAGGCTTTGCTTATGGCCCTTGGGGTTGAGCAATAGTCTCGTTTGGTAGCCTAGAACCTAAGTATTTACCTGAATTGAGATCATGAACGAGATCCGTAACGAGCCAACTGGCCCTGACGTCTTCGCTATCCAAGAGAAGTGGTTACCGGTTTGGGATGAGCTACGCCCGTTTGCTTCAGGGAATAAGGACGATAACCGTCCTAAGAAGTATGTCTTGGACATGTTCCCTTACCCTTCAGGCGATCTGCATATGGGTCATGCTGAGGCTTATGCCCTAGGTGATGTTATTGCCAGGTATTGGATTCAAAAGGGATACAACGTCATGCACCCAATCGGTTGGGATGCTTTTGGTCTTCCTGCAGAGAATGCTGCTATCAAGCGCAATCTAGATCCTCGTGCTTGGACTTACGACAACATCGAGATTCACAAAGCTTCAATGCGTCGCTATGCCTGTTCTTTTGACTGGGACAGAATCATCAGAACCTGTGACCCTATTTACTACCGCTGGAATCAGTGGCTGTTCTTAGAGTTCTATAAAAAGGGTTTGGCATATCGTAAGAACTCAATGGTCAACTGGTGTCCTTCCTGTCAGACAGTTCTAGCGAACGAGCAGGTTGTTGGTGGAGCTTGTGAGAGATGTGACTCCGTTGTTACTAAGAAAGCTCTAACTCAGTGGTTCTTCAAAGTAACAGAATATGCAGACAGGTTGTTAGATGACCTTGAACTACTTGAAGGAAATTGGCCTTCAAAAGTTCTTTCAATGCAACGTAACTGGATTGGCAGAAGTTACGGTGCGGAAGTTGCTTTTGCTATTGAAGGCAGAACTGAACCGATCACTGTTTATACAACGCGTCCAGATACTCTCTATGGTGCAACGTTTATGGTTGTTGCCGTTGATAGTGATTTAGCAGCTGAACTTGTTTCTGGTTCAACGCCTGAAGTGCGTATGCAGTTCCAGGCTTACCTTGATGAAACTAAGAAATCTAATGACATCGAAAGAATGGCTACCGATAGAGCGAAGACCGGTGTTGACACTGGAAGATTCGCTATCAACCCAGCAAACGGTGAACGTATCCCAATCTGGGTATCTGACTATGTTCTAGCTGATTATGGAACCGGTGCCATCATGGCAGTTCCTGCTCACGACCAGCGAGATTTAGATTTTGCTAGAACTCTTGGTCTTTCAGTTCGAGTTGTTGTTGATACTGGGGAAGCAGATCCTGTTGAAACCGGCATTGCAACTGTTGGTGAGGGAGTGCTTACTAACTCTGGTGTGCTCAATGGCTTAAACAAGACTGATGCTATTTCTAAGATGGTTGGCATCTTGGAAGAAGAGGGCAGAGGAAAAGCAGCTAAGAACTTTAGACTGCGTGACTGGCTAATCTCTCGGCAGAGATATTGGGGAACACCAATTCCGATCGTGCACTGTGATTCTTGTGGCGAGGTTCCGGTTCCACAGGATCAGCTGCCAATTGAACTTCCTTCTGCTGAAGGACTAGACCTAGCTCCGAAGGGAACTTCTCCGCTAGGAGGAGCAGAGGACTGGGTTAATGTTTCATGTCCTGGCTGTGGAAAGCCAGCTAAGCGTGACACCGACACCATGGACACTTTTGTTGACTCTTCTTGGTACTTCCTTCGCTACCTTTCTCCTAACAGTGAGACTGAAGCGTTTAGCAAAGAGGAAGCTAGTAAGTGGGCTCCAGTTGATCAGTATGTTGGTGGCGTAACGCACGCGATTCTGCACCTTCTTTATGCACGCTTTTTCACCAAGGTCTTACAAGACCTTGGTTATGTTGATTTCGGTGAGCCATTCACTCGTTTGTTGAACCAGGGAATGGTTCTGATGAATGGTTCAGCGATGAGTAAATCTCGTGGCAACCTAGTGAAACTTGGTGACCAGCTTGATGAGCATGGTGCTGATGCAATTCGTTTGACTATGGCTTTTGCTGGTCCTCCTGAGGATGACATTGATTGGGCGGATGTTTCACCTGCTGGTTCAGGTAAGTTCCTTGCTCGTTGTTGGAGATTAGCCAACGATGTTGATGTTCCAGTTGGGGTAGATATCTCTAAGGGAAATCTAGAACTTAGAAAAGCAACGCACTCGTTCCTTAGAGATTTTGGAACTAACATCGAGAACTTCAAGTTCAACGTTGGTGTTGCCAAGCTGATGGAACTTGTTAATGCTGCTCGTAAAACTATCGATGGACCAGTTGGACCAACTGATCCTGCAGTTAGAGAAGCAACTGAAATCGTTGCTAAGGCTTTGTCTTTGTTCTCACCGTTTATGGCAGAAGAGATGTGGGAGATGTTAGGTCAAAAGCCAGGTGTCGCTCTAGCGCTATTGCCTGAAGCGGATCCTGCACTATTGGTTGAGAGCACACTGACTGCAGTTCTTCAGGTTGACGGCAAGTTACGTGACACTGTTGAGCTTTCTGTTGAGGCAACTGATGCTGATTTGCAGGCTGCCGCTGATGCTTCTGCTGCAGTGCAGAGAGCTATCGATGGCCGAGAGATTGCCAAGGTGATAGTTCGTGCGCCGAAACTTATCAACATAGTAACCAAGCAGTAGTTATCACCATTTACAACTAGTTCTTGTTGCGTTGCTGTTGGGAGTTCTTAGCCTAGGTAAATGTTTCCTTGGCTAAAGAACTTGTTTGCGGAATTCACTCCCAGGTCTCTAAAAGCCGCTATTACGGCATTAGCGATTATTGGCTTTGCTGGATATTTCTTTGGGACAGCTACCGTAGTGACACCGAAACTTGCCGTTAGCAAAAGAGCTGGGGTAAGTTCCTCAAGTGAGGTAGCGAAGCCAACAATTTTTGTGCACATTGCCGGCTCTGTGAAGCATCCTGGTATTTACCAACTCGAATCAGGTTCAAGGGTCTATGAAGCAGTCCTAGCAGCAGGTGGATTAGGCGCTAAGGCTAATCAGATGAGCGTAAACCTAGCCAGGGTCCTTACAGATGGTGAGCAATTAGTGGTTGCCAGTAATTCACAGCCCGTGAACCAGCAGTTCAACGTTCCAACCATGCCGAGTTTGATTTCACTAAATCAAGCAAGCGCCTCTCAACTAGAAGACTTACCTGGTGTCGGTCCAGCATTAGCTGGTCGAATGGTTGATTGGCGAACTGCCAACGGTGGATTCAAGTCGAAGGAAGATTTGTTAAACGTTTCAGGTATCGGCGATAAGTTGTATGCCGATGTTAAGGACTTGGTGACGCTTTGAGGTTGAGATGGCTAGCCGCACTCGTATGGTTAGGAGCAGCAGTATTTACAACCTTCTTCGCATCCCAACTACTCTCTGCAGATCTGAAAACAGCGATTGATGATCGCAGTTCACTAACAGTTAGAGCTAAGTTACTCAGTGAACCTGCCCTAGACAGCAAACAGCTCGGCAGCGAACCCCGTTATCGAGCTCAAATCGAGATACTTGAGCCAAAAGAACTAGCTCGCAGCAAAGGGGTGCTTGCAGGTAACGAAAAGCTGTCTGACTTGCATGAAGGAAACTGCTTCATCGGCTCGGTAAGTTTTCGGCCGGCCTTTGGTTTTGCCTCTGACTTCAGTGCCAACTTGAGATACGTGCGAAGTGTTGAGCGAAGTGAACAGCCTGATCTGCTTCGTCAAGTGAGAAAGACCTTCTTGGCAAACCGTGCTGGCGTTACACCTGACTCCGCTGCACTGGTAGCCGGTCTCGCTATTGGCGATGATTCTCAACTTTCCAAAGAGACCAAAGATAACTTCAAGACTGTATCGCTCACGCATCTGTCAGCTGTCAGTGGCGCGAACTGTGCGATTGTGCTTGCTGGTTCGGCGTTCTTGTTGAATTTGTTGCCGCTGGCCAGAGCTATTCGGATTGGTCTTAGCTTTGGAGTAATTGCTCTCTATCTAGCTTTGGTTGGACCAGAGGCTAGCGTCTTGAGAGCAAGCGTCATGGTTAGCGTAGTTTTGCTTGGACTGCTGATTGGTAGGAGAGTGTCACCGCTTGATGCAATTGCTTTGAGCATCGTTTTGTTGCTGGTGCTTCAGCCGGATCTTTCACTGAATTATGGTTTTGCTCTTTCAGTATTAGCAACCGTTGGGCTATTGGTTCTTGCTCCAAAGTTTGTAGGGATATTTGAACGCAAAATGCCGACTTGGCTGGCAATAATGATTTCGGTTTCACTGGCAGCGCAGATTGCTTGTCTACCGGTACTACTTATGCTGCAGCCGAAGATACCGGTGTATTCAATTCTTGCCAATGTTCTGGCAGAGCCACTAGTTGCTCCTATTACTGTCTTAGGGTTACTGGCTTGTCTTTTTTCATCTATTGCACCTCTGGTGACAACTTGTCTCTGTATGTTGGCTTCGTATCCAGCAGCATTAATTGTCTGGATCGGTAATTGTCTCGCTAACGCACCTGTTGCCAGCATTAGCTGGTTTGCTGGAACTGGTGGCATCGCTCTTGGATTACTAATGACTATCGCGATTTGGTTTCTATTTGTAGGAAGAGGGAATTGGGTTCGCACATCATCGGGTCTCGTTGTTGTTTGCATCTTGGTTGTCTTTGGTGCACAGAGTTCAATTGCGGTTCTCCTTAGAGGCAATTTCTATGCAGGCAACTACACGTTAGTCAATTGCGATGTCGGTCAGGGTGATGCCCTAGTTGTTAGGTCTAAAGGTGAAGTTGCGGTTATCGATGTTGGCAGGGAAGACCCCGCGATAGATGAGTGTCTAACTGGATTAGGAATAGAGCACATCAATCTTTTGGTTTTGACTCACTTTGACATGGATCATGTTGGAGGAGTTGTTGGAGCGGTGTCTGGAAGAACTGTTGATCAAGCATTGATTACTTCATACTCCGACAGCCGACCTGGAGCAGAGCTCACTAACAATTACTTGAATGGACTGGACATTCCCCTCATCAAAGCTGAAGTTGGATTGACCGGGAAACTTGGTTTGTTTAGTTGGTTGGTGCTGAGTCCTCATAAGGGAGGACCTGAAGCAGAGGACAGCAATGACGGAAGTGTCACTATGCTCTGGCAGGATTCAACAATGGCTTTGCTTACTCTTGCTGACCTTGGTGAACGCGGCCAGCTTAGAGTTGGCTCTGAGCAACAGGAACTCCTTTCCTCAGGGTTTGGCGGGAGAGTGGTAGTAGTGAAAGTGGCTCACCACGGTTCTGCAGATCAAGCAGCTGAATTCTATGAAGCAATCAATCCTGAGTTGGCTCTCATTTCTGTTGGTGAGCGCAATTCCTATGGTCATCCAACTAATCGAGCGTTGAGAATGCTTGATTCCCTTAGTGCACAGGCTATTCGAACAGACCAATCTGGAGCCATTGGAATCACCGAAGCAGAGTCAGGGCTGACTGTTTCTGTCTCCGGCAGAAGTTAGGCTTTACAGGTGAGTCCAGTCAAAACAGTCCCTTGGCGAGCTATTTCCATAGCCCCGGTGATTCTGGTATCTGGACCCCAAGATTTCTTTGCGGAACGTGCAATCAAAACAATCCGCGATCTGCTTCGTAAAAAGGTTGAGAATCTGGAAACAGTTGAAACCGATGCGGCTGAATATATTCCAGGTCAGATCTTCGATTTGGCAAGTGCAGGGCTCTTTGGTGATAGCAAATTAGTTGTCTTCGCCGGTGCAGAACGATGCTCCGACTCATTCATAACCGACATGATTGAGTACCTCAAGCAACCTGCCGATGACGCGGTGGTAATTATTCGCCATAACGGTAAGAGCGTCCGAGGTAAAAGGATGCTCGAAGCTATTAGAGCTTCCGATACTGCTTTAGAAGCTACCTGTATTGAGCAAACTAAAGACGCAGAAAGACTTTCATTTGTTGAGTCTGAATTTAGTTCTAATGGTAGAAAGATTCAAAGAGCTGCAGCTCAGTCGTTGATTGAAATCTTCGGTAAAGATTTTGAAGAGTTAGCTGCTGCTTGCTCCCAATTGCAGAACGATGACTCTGGTGAAGTAACTGTTGAGTTAGTTCAAAGGTACTTTGGTGGCAGATTAGAAACCGATGGTTTCAAGATTGCAGATTCAGCATTTGAGGGCCGAAGTGCTGAGTCACTCTTGTTACTTCGTCACAGTCTTGCTCAAGGTTTAGCGGGGGTTCTAATCATTTCCGCTTTTGAACGTAAAATCCGCCAGATGGCCGGTGTCATTGGTAATCCAAAGGCAACGCCTGCAAGTATTGGTGTGCCAGATTGGGTATTTGATCGAATCCGTAAATCTACTGCTGGCTGGACTGAAGATTCAGTTGCCAATGTTATTCATGCTTTGGCAGATACTGACTTCGCTATCAAAGGTGGCGAAGGGGATTCGACCTATGCTCTGGAAAGACTTGTGACATTGGTAGCGAACAAGGGAAAACATTGACCACAGTAGTTAAACGTTCATTGTTCGCAATGCTTGCTCTCATTTTTATTTCACTGGTGCTTCGTCCACCGGTGGGTTCGATCGGTCCTTTGGTTGATGAGTTGCAGAAAGTTGAGGGGCTTACTGGCTTCCAGGTTGGCTTGCTTACCTCGTTACCGGTTGTCTGCTTTGGAATCGGAGCGTTTGCAAGCCCTGCCTTAGTTAGACGTCTAACGCTGAACCGCGCAATGATGTGGGTTTTGATTGCATTATTCCTGGCCATGATCTTTAGGCTCTTCGGTGGATACATCCCACTTATTAGTTTTACATTGATTATCGGTTTGGCAATTGCGGTTGGTAATGTGTTGATTCCAACTATCGTCCGTGAGCAGTTTCCTAAGAATCTTGAATTGATTACCGGAGTGTATGTGACATTGCTTGCTATTTCAGCAAGCTTGTCGGCAACTATTGCCGTACCAACATCAGAATGGCTCGGTGGCTGGAGAATGGCTCTAGCTATTTGGTTGATACCAACTTTGGCCGCAATTATCTTCTGGTACCCAATATCAAAGATCTCCGCTCATAAGGAAGTTACTTCGGAAGAAACTCATGCTGAGGAGAGAAGAGCAGTTCTCGTTTCTCCATTGGCTTGGGCTATTGTCGCTTTCTTTGGCTTGCAATCTGCAGGTTTCTATGCAATTTTGAACTGGCTGCCATCGCTGCTTATTGATCGAGGCTTTTCCCCTCTTGAAGCTGGTTCACTATTAGGGTTGACAACTTCGATTGGAATACCGAGTGGTTTTCTTATTTCGTTAGTTATCAAGAGATTTAAAGTTCTCTCGGCACTTGCTGTAGTTGTTTCGGCGTTCACACTATGTGGCCTAATTATTCTTTTTATCTTCCCTGATCAGGCAATCTTGGCGTGTGTGATTACCGGCTTTGGTTTTGCTGCTACTTTCCCGTTGTCACTGACTTTGATTGGGTCTAGAGCAAGCACTTCAACACAAACAACTCAGTTGTCTGCGCTATCCCAAGGTTATGGATATCTGATAGCGGCACTGGGTGCTTTCGCTTTTGGCTACCTAAAGGACCTGACTGGCAACTGGTCGCTCTCACTTATTGTCCTGATCGGGATTACTGCTGTGCAGCTGGTAGCGGGGGCATACGCTGGTCGAGATCAGCGAATAGCTGCCCGTTAAATGAAAAGACCCGCCGAAGCGGGTCTTTTACTAATTCTGATTTAAAGCGCTGAAACCTTCTTGGCAATAGCTGACTTCTTGTTAGCTGCCTGGTTCTTGTGAAGGACACCCTTAGAGACTGCCTTGTCTAACTTTTTGGTTGCTACCTTTAGCGCTTCAGCTGCCTTGGTCTTATCTCCAGCAACAACTGCTTCACGAGCAACACGAACTGCAGATCTGACTTCGCTGCGAACTGCCTTGTTACGGTCAGCTGCCTTCTGGTTGGTGCCGATTCGCTTGATTTGCGACTTGATATTTGCCATGTTTCACTTTCTTAAGTGTTTGACCGCAGGGCGGAACAAACTGAAAAACGTTTGATTTGGATTGATTAGATGGAGAGACTCACCTGAATCTAGACAAGACTACCAGCGTTTAAGGGATTCAGGCAACCTGTTTAAGGTGTAATCAGTGTCTAGTTCCTAGTGATTATGCGACAATAGAGGTTAGGCAATCGCCTAAATGTCAGTCTTTTTAGGTCAATCAAGAGGTATCCCTTGTCGCCACGAGCCAAAACAGCGCTTGAGCCCGCTAAGACTAACCCTGACTTCATTCGCAATTTCTGCATAATTGCGCACATTGACCACGGTAAATCAACCCTGGCTGACCGCATGCTTCAGCTAACTGGTGTAGTCGACGCTCGTTCCATGAGAGCCCAGTATTTAGATCGAATGGACATTGAGCGTGAGCGTGGAATTACCATCAAGTCACAGGCAGTTCGCATGCCTTGGGAGTTTGAGAACCAAACCTATGCGCTGAACATGATTGATACCCCAGGTCACGTTGACTTCACTTATGAAGTGTCAAGATCGCTTGCTGCCTGTGAAGGTGCAGTGCTGCTGGTTGATGCAGCTCAAGGAATTGAAGCACAGACTTTAGCTAACTTATATTTGGCTATGGAAAATGATCTGATGATCATTCCGGTATTGAACAAGATTGATCTACCAGCAGCACAACCAGAGAAGTATGCAGAGGAACTAGCAAACCTCATTGGTGGTAATCCTGAAGATTGTCTTCGTGTTTCGGGTAAGACTGGTGTTGGCGTTGATGCACTACTAGACAAGATTGTGCAGATGGTTCCCCATCCGGTAGGGGACCCGAACGCTCCAGCGAGAGCGATGATCTTCGATAGCGTTTATGACTCTTATCGAGGTGTTGTTACTTACGTTCGCATGATTGATGGCTCATTGAGCAACCGTGAAAAAATCACGATGATGTCAACAAAGGCCGTGCATGATCTTCTAGAGATTGGTGTTTCATCGCCAGAGCCAGAACCAACTAAGGGTTTAGGTGTTGGTGAGGTTGGTTATCTAATCACCGGTGTGAAAGATGTTAGACAGTCAAAAGTTGGAGACACTGTCACCACTGCTATGAAACCAGCAACGGTTGCTCTAAAGGGCTATTCAGAACCTAAGCCAATGGTTTTCTCAGGTCTATACCCAATCGATGGTTCTGAATATCCAAATCTTCGTGAAGCGCTAGACAAGCTAAAGCTAAGCGATGCTTCTTTGGTTTACGAACCAGAGACCTCTGTCGCTCTTGGTTTTGGTTTCAGATGTGGTTTCCTAGGTCTATTGCACTTGGAAATCATTACTGAGCGTCTTGAGCGTGAATTCAATCTTGAACTTATTGCAACTGCTCCTTCTGTGGTTTATGAAGTGACGCTTGATGACAAGAGAGAAATAACTGTCACCAACCCGAGCGAGTATCCAGTTGGCAAGATTTCTAAAGTTCTTGAACCAATGGTTAGAGCAACGATTCTTTCTCCTAAGGACTACGTCGGCGCCATCATGGAGCTTTGTCAGGGCAGACGCGGTGTGATGCTGGACATGCAGTATTTCGGAACTGATCGAGTTCAGCTTCGTTATGACATGCCTCTGGCAGAGATTGTCTTTGACTTCTTCGATAATTTGAAATCCAAGACACAGGGCTATGCATCTTTAGATTATGAAGAGAATGGCCTAGCTGAAGGTGACTTGGTAAAGGTTGACATCCTGCTCCAGGGTGAGCAGGTTGATGCCTTCAGTGCCATTGTGCATAAGGACAAGGCTTATTCCTACGGTGTGATGATGACTGGAAAGTTAAGAGAACTTATTCCTCGTCAACAGTTCGAGGTTCCTATCCAGGCTGCTATTGGAGCAAGAATCATTGCTCGTGAATCTATTCGTGCCATGCGTAAAGACGTGCTTGCTAAGTGTTACGGAGGAGACATCTCTCGTAAGCGCAAGCTGCTAGAGAAGCAAAAGGAAGGTAAGAAGCGCATGAAGATGGTGGGACGTGTTGAAGTTCCTCAGGAAGCTTTCATTGCAGCACTTTCCTCAGACAAAGAGACCAAAGGCGAGAAGAAGGGCAAGTAATGGCCCAGTTTCCTAAAGGTGAAACAGCACCTAAGGATGGCTTGCTTCCCGAGCAGGCAAAGCTAAACGCTGAACTAAGAACCTTTCACGCATATATCCACGTTCCTTTTTGTAAAGCACGCTGTGGATACTGTGACTTCAATACCTACACAGCTCAAGAAATCGGTTCTTCATCGCAACATACTTTCGCCAAAGATCTAATTACCGAAATTGATTTCTCGAAGCAGGTATTAGAAAACTCTGGTGTCCCACAGCGCTCATTCAGCACAGTCTTCTTCGGTGGAGGAACTCCGACACTTCTCCCTGCTGAAGATCTGATTTCGATGCTACAAAAGATCAGAGACAGTTTTGGCATAGAGGCTGAAGCTGACATCACAACAGAAGCTAATCCCGACGCTGTTGATGAGGATTACTTGTTCAAACTAAAAGCAGCAGGGTTCACCAGAGTGTCTATTGGAATGCAGTCTGCAGTTCCTAAGGTGCTGGCGGTATTGGAGCGCACCCATAATCCAGAGAACGTTGCGATAGCTGTGAGGGCAGCAAAAAATGCTGGCTTGGCAACGAGTGTAGATCTGATTTACGGAACTCCAACTGAAACTATCGACGACTGGGTTGAAACACTGCAGCAAGCTATTTCCCTTGATACTGATCACATCAGCGCTTACTCACTAATTGTTGAACCCGGCACCAAACTAGCTAGGCAAGTCAAAGTTGGTGAAGTTCAAATGCCTAATGATGACATTCATGCAGAAATGTATGAGGCTGCTGATGAGCTGCTAACCAAAGCAGGGTTCACCAACTATGAAGTCAGTAATTGGTCTAAGAGTGTTGAAACAAGATCTAAACACAATCTTGCTTATTGGAAATCGATGGACTGGTGGGGCTATGGCCCTGGAGCGCACAGTCATATGGGCGGTGTTAGATGGTGGAATGTGAAGAACCCTGCTGCATACACAGATCGAATAACTGCTTCACAATCACCGGCTCTGGAGCGCGAGCTTATAGATCAAGAGAACCAGGATATTGAACGGGTAATGCTTGAGACCAGGCTCGCAGAAGGTATTGATTTAACCTGGTTAAAAACTAAAGGTTTTGGGTCACAGGAAGTGATTTCCAATTTGATTGCTGAGCAGTTAATTGATGGTCCAGCAGTGTTCTCCGGGACGATTAGATTGACGACAAAGGGAAGGCTTTTAGCTGATTTTGTTGTCAGAAACCTCATAGGTTAGGACAGAATAGGATTACTACCAACTCAAGGGGGGATTGGAAATGGCGAACTGTTCGCAATGTCAGAAGAACGTGATTTGGGGAAAGTATTGCGCTGATTGCAAAGGTCAGCTCAACGGAACCGTTGGCTCCGCATGGACGCCAGGTCAAACGAAATTCAAAGCTGAAAATGTGAGAGCAGCTCTGCTGCACCTGACACCGCTGCCGGCTCTCTATGCTGCTCTTTGGGATGTGGGTGCGCAGGCTAGATCTGATTTGTCGGCGACTTGGTTATGTTTCTTGTACTTAGTTCCAGCGCTCATTATTCGCTTTAGACCTAAGTCAACTGATTTTGAGAGGCGTCACGCCAACACATTCATAAATCTACAAATCAGTCTGCTCATCTACGTCCTTGTAATAGTTGGTGCCTATTATGGAGCTTTTAGTGTTTCAGGAAATGACGCAAATAATATCAATGGGTATGACTATTCAGGGGCACCATACCTAATAACAGTTGCCACAGTGGGGGCCGCATTTGTGTTGGTATTTAGCTCGTTTATTATGTTGCCATTGGCCGCGTCACTAAAAGCACTTAAAGGCGATGACTTCCGCTATCCAATTGCAATCCGCTTTCTGAAGTAATATTGGCACTCTAGGGATAAGAGTGCTAACTCTCTTGTCTTTCTTCTAATTTCTGGAGTGGTGATGATCTCGGTTCGCAATCTGGCTGTGCTTAGGGCCATAATTGAGGACTTCATCGCGACCAATGAGCCTGTTGCATCTAAGTCTCTGGTTGAAAGACACAGCTTTGGGGTTTCCAGTGCGACTATCAGAAATGACATGGCAACCCTAGAAGAAGAAGGTTATCTGTCTGCTCCTCACACTTCTTCTGGGCGAATCCCGACAGACAAGGGTTATCGAGTATTTGTCGATCAACTAATTCAGGCTGAAGCCGAATCAGTTGAGATAAAGAAGAGCTTCACTGAACTGACAAAACAATTCTCTAAGACACTGAATCAGTTAACCGATCTGGATGAACGTCTTGAAACTTCAGCACAGCTGCTAGCAAAGGCAACCGGAGAAGCCGCGGTGATTCAGTATCCAAATATGAATACTGTTTTAGTTAGGTCAATCGAGGTAGTGCGAGTTGCTAACAACAGGGCCCTGGTTTTACTCATTACTGAATCAGAAAGAATTCAGCAACACCTAGTTATTTTCCCAGCAGATGTTTCGGAAGAACTCCTTAGATTATTTAGAACAAAGTTTAATGCTGCGGCTTCAGGGAAATTGATTGATGATCTGCCTGCTTTACTGAAGCCCGTGCTTGAGTCCTTCGCGCCAGCAGATAAGGGTTCAGCTCAAGTCTTCCTTGAAGGGCTGTTTTTGCTTATAGGCAGCAATCGACAAGACAAGATTGCCTTTGCGGGAGCTACCAACCTTGTAAGGCATGAAGACCAATTTGCCGGTGGGTTACCTTCCCTACTGGAGACCCTCGATCAACAGAAGGACCTCTTCGCATTTCTTTCAAATGTTGAGTCGGCAAAACCTAAAGCAATTATTGGCTCAGAAAACAGCGTTGTTGAACTTGCTAACAGTTCATTGCTGTTGTCTTCTTATCAGAATCAAGGCGATGACCTTGCCAAAGTCGCTGTTGTTGGTCCAACTCGGATGAACTATTCAAAGAACCTTGCTGCTGTCTTAGCTCTTGCCCATCTACTATCCAACGACTCTGAGGACTAATGGCCGATCACTACGAAGTGCTGGGTGTTGAACGTAACGCCAGCCAAGAAGAAATCAAGAAGGCTTATCGCAAGCTTGCGCGTCAGTTACACCCAGACATGAACCCTAGTGAAGAAGAGCAAGAGCGTTTCAAACTTGTTACCCATGCTTATGAAGTCCTAGGTGATCCACAATCCCGTCAGCAATACGACATGGGTGGCAATACTCCGTTTGGAGACATGGGTGGCTTTGGCTTTGGGGATATTTTTGAAAACTTCTTTGGTGGTGGACAACGTGGTCCTCGTCAGATGGCTGAACGCGGTCAGGATGCCCTACTTAGAGTTGAGCTAACCCTCGCTGAAGTGGTTACCGGTGTTGAAAAGAAAATTGAGATTGACACTGCTGTTACCTGTGTTACCTGCCTAGGAACCACCGCTAGACCTGGTACTTCGGCTCAAGTTTGTGATATCTGTCGAGGTTCCGGCCAGATTCAGCGACAGGTTAGATCCCTTCTCGGTAACGTTGTGACTTCTGCTCCCTGTGGATCATGTCGCGGTTACGGTCAAACAATTCCTGACCCCTGTGTTGACTGTCGTGGACAGGGCAGGACTAGAGCAAGAAGAACTCTAGATCTAAACATTCCAGGTGGCGTTGAACACGGCTTACGTTTACAGCTAAATGGTCAAGGTGAGGTTGGTTTCGCTGGAGGGCCTTCAGGAGACATTTATGTTGAGATTAGCGTTCGAGCTGATGAACATTTCGAACGAGATGGCGATGATTTGTCTGCAACGCTAGAGGTTCCTTTGCATGATGCTGCTCTTGGAACAGTCATTCCGATTGAAACCTTTGATGGAAGTCAAGATGTTGAAATCAAGCCAGGAGCACAATCGGGTGATGTTGTTACTCTAAAAGGTAAAGGCATCAAACACCTTAGACATAACGGCCGAGGGGATCTGCACATTCGCATTCAAGTTCAGACACCGAGCAAGCTTGATGCCAAGGAAAAAGAACTCTTCAAGAAACTTGCCGAACTTAGAAAATCAGATAAACCGAATCTAGCAAAGGTCAACCAGAGCACCTTTGGTCGTGGACGTAGACGCTAATGGTTGAACCGCTTTTCTATAAGGAATACCTACAAGCAACAGTTGGTTCTGTTGTTACTCTTACTGGCCCTGAAGCAAAGCATGCTGTTTCTGTTCGAAGAATGCAGACTGGTGAAGCTGTTCAGTTAACCAATGGTTTGGGATTGAGGGTCAAAGGAACTGTATCTGCAACTAGCTCTAGCTCACTTGAACTAAAAGTTTCTGAAGTCATTAGTGAATCTAAACCTGATTTGGAGATTACTTTGGTCCAGGCTTTGGCTAAAGGCGATCGTGACGAGTTGGCAATTCAAGCTGCAACTGAACTCGGTGTCTTTAGTGTTATTCCTTGGCAGGCAGCCAGAAGTATTAGCCGTTGGGATTCGGTCAAGGAAGTCAAAGCTAGGGCCCGATGGCAACAGATAGTCAATGAAGCAGGTAAGCAGAGCCTTAGGGCTTTTTGGCCAGAGGTTAAGCCTTCAGTTTCAACTGTTGATTTGGTGAGGGCTCTCGGTGAGTTTGATTTGGTATTAGTCCTAGACGTAACTGGAAGCCAGGCTTTGAGTGCGGTGAAGGTTCCCAAGCAGGCTTCGATAGCCATAGTTGTTGGTCCTGAAGGCGGCATTGCTTCTGACGAGCTGGAAGTTTTAGCTGGCGCAGGGGCTCAGTTGGTAACTCTTGGGGCAAATGTGTTGAGAACTTCAACGGCTGGGCCTGCTGTTATAGCAGCCTTGACTCTTAGGTAATCGCCGAAGCCTAAACTGATAGCAAGAGGAGTTTTCATTGGATTGTATTTTCTGCAAGATCACCAAGGGTGAGTTGCCTGCGACATTTGTTGCTGAATCAGAGCATGCGGTTGCCTTCAATGACATATCTCCTAGACAGCCAGTTCATGTTCTTGTCGTTCCTCGTGTTCACTACACCGATATTGCTGAGCTTGCAGTTGCAGATCCAGAGGTATTAGCCGATGTTATTCAGCTTGGGGTAAGAGTTGCAGAACTTACCTCAACTGGTTCTTTCAGACTGCAGTTCAACACCGGTATTGAAGCTGGTCAAACTGTGTTCCATGCTCACGCTCATATAACTTCAACAACTCCGAGGGCATAAGTGCCAAAACAACCTAAAACACCTCAGACCACACTAAGTTTTGCTGTTACTGAAGTTGATCCTGTTTCTGTCTTTGGCACTGAGGACTCTCTGCTGCGCTCGATAGAGGCGGCTCATCCGCAGGTAAGTGTTTTAGTTAGAGGTAATGAGATTTCTCTTTCAGGTAGTGAAGCTGATATTTATGCTGCTAAGAAGCTCATTGATGAAGCAATAGAGCTGTCATTGAAAGGCGTTGCCTTGCAGCCGGCAGACATTACCCGTTCCGCCAGAGTAATTGAGCAGTTGCAGTCGCCTGCGCAGATGTTAAGTCAAAGCATTCTTTCGTCTAAGGGAAAGAGCATAAGACCCAAGACTGTGAATCAGAAGAACTATGTTGATGCCATCGATGAGAACACGATTGTCTTTGGTATTGGTCCTGCTGGAACTGGAAAGACTTATTTGGCTATGGCTAAGGCTGTGCAGGCTTTGCAACGTAAAGAAGTTAGTCGAATCATCCTTACCCGACCTGCAGTTGAAGCAGGTGAGCGTTTAGGTTTCTTACCTGGCACATTGACTGACAAGATTGATCCGTATTTGCGACCACTTTTCGATGCACTGCACGAAATGATGGATCCTGATTCAGTGCCAAAGCTAATGGCAACCGGAACTATTGAGGTTGCACCGCTTGCTTTTATGCGCGGAAGAACTCTAAATGATTCCTTTATTATTCTTGATGAAGCTCAGAACACTACACCTGAACAGATGAAGATGTTCTTGACACGGCTAGGGTTCAACTCAAAGATGGTTGTTACTGGAGATGTCACTCAGATTGATTTACCTAACGGTAATTCTGGTTTGAAGGTAGCAACTAACATTTTGGGGAAAGTCGATGACATGAAGTTCTGTGTCTTGGATTCCTCGGATGTGGTTAGACATTCACTGGTTGCCAAGATTGTTGATGCTTATTCCAAGTTCGAGCAAAAGGCAGCTGTTAAGAAATCAGGGCCTAATCGATGAGTATTGAGATAGAAAATGAATCTGGTCTTGAGGTTCAGTTAGAGGAAATTCTAAATCTTGCTGACTTTGCTTTGGCAAAGATGCACATTGATCCAGCTGCTGACATTGAGATTCTCTTGGTCGATGAAAATGTGATGGAGTCATACCACCTTGACTGGATGCAGGAGAGTGGCCCAACTGATGTGCTCAGTCAGCCAATTGATGGTTTGCGTCCTGGTAAGCCAAATGCTCTTACTCCAGCAGGTCACCTAGGTTTGATTGTGCTGTGCCCACAGGTGGCGAAACAGCAAGCCGTTACAGCAGGCCACAGTGAGCTTCAGGAAGTACTAATTCTGGTTGCCCACTCAATACTGCACCTTTTGGGTTATGACCATGCCGAAGCTGAAGATGAGAAAGTCATGTTCTCACTGCAGCAGGAGATTGTTCGTGAGTATTTGGGCAGTAAGGGAGCGTCTAACTAGATGCTCATTCTGGCCATAGTTATTGCAGTATTACTTGCTCTGATTACCTTGTTACTTGCTGTTTCTGAAGCGGCTATTCGTCTCAACGATGAAGATGACCGTTCGACCGATGGTATTGCCTTCACTCGGATGGCGCTTCTAGGTGTTTTTGGAATAGTGGTGAGCCAGTCCTTTACCCCTGGCAAATTCAATTGGTATGTGGTTGCTCTGTTTTCACTGCTATTTGTTCTAGGTCTTAGCATCCTTGTGCAGGTTGTTAGCAGAACTGTTGGTAAGCATGCCTTTGGCAGGAGAGTGCTAAAGGTTTTAGCCCCTTTGGTGAAATCGATAAACATTCTCTTTACGCCTTTGTCTTTACCAACAGAAGAAACTGAAGAGTTTGAACAGGAACTGATTGATTCCGTTGAAGAATTATCTGAAACCATTGCTCGAGAGATCATGGTGCCAAGAATAGACATGGCAGTTATCTCAGTTGATGCATCGTTGCAGGAATCAATGAGCGCATTCTTTAGATATGGGTTCTCACGTCTTCCCGTAATTGGTAAGAATCTTGATGATGTCAAAGGTGTTTTGTATATCAAGGACGTTGCTCGTTTGATTCATGAGAATCCGGACAAGGCTGCATCTTTGAAGAGCATAGAGATTGCTCGTAAGGCAATCTTTATTCCAGAGAGCAAGCCGGTTGATGATCTCCTGCAAGAGATGCAGAAGACTTCAACTCACATTGCCCTCATTGTTGATGAGTATGGCGGTGTTGCAGGTCTTGTCACAATGGAAGATGTCATCGAGGAAATTGTTGGAAATATCTCGGATGAGTATGACAATGACCTACCTGATGTTGAGGTCCTCGAAGATGGCTGGGTTAGGGTTAGTGCAAGGCTAGGTTTAGAAGAACTTGGTGAGCACTTCGAAATTGAACTAGAAGACGAAGACGTCGATAGTGTTGGTGGTTTGCTAGCTAAGGTTTTGGGTAGATTGCCAGGTCGATCAGATCAAATTGAATTCTCTGGATTAGAGATAAAAGTTGAACGTATCGAAGGTAGACGTAAGAGAGTAATGACTGCATTGGTTCGGATGACTGAAGAACTAATCGCAGCTAAGAACGCATTTGAAGCAGATGGTGAATGAACGAGTTTAGATCAGGTTTTGTAACCTTCGTAGGTCGCCCCAACGTAGGTAAGTCAACCTTAACCAATGCACTGGTGGGTGAGAAGATTGCTATTACCTCTTCTAAACCACAGACCACACGTCGTGCTATCCGAGGAATTGTAAACACCGAAGCCGCCCAGATCATTTTGGTTGACACTCCAGGGCTTCACCGTCCTAGAACGCTCTTGGGTCAAAGATTGAATCATTTAGTTGAAAACACTCTCGGTCAGGTTGATGTCATTGGGCTCTGTATTCCAGCTAACGAGAAGATCGGTCCTGGCGATGCCTTCATTAATGAGCAGATTGGTGAATATCGTAGGTCAAAGCTAATTGTTTTAGTCACCAAGAGTGAAACAGTGTCTAGGGATGCACTAGCTAAACAACTGGTTGCTGTTTCTGAACTTAGAGAATGGGCGGCAATTATTCCAGTTAGCGCAGTTTCCGGTGAGCAGTTGGAAGAACTCAAAGAGGTATTAGGTTCACTTCTTCCTGCTTCACAGGCTCTATACCCAACTGACATGGCAACCGAAGAGACCCTTGAAGAACGTATCTGCGAATTGATCCGTGAAGCATCCTTGGAAGACTCTAGAGAAGAGCTGCCTCACTCATTGGCTGTGACCATTGACGAGATGGGTAAGCGAGAAGATTCGAACATCTTTGACATTCATGCCAACCTGTGGGTGGAAAGAGATAGCCAGAAAGCAATCATTATCGGTAAGGGTGGCTCAAGGCTCAAGCAGATTGGCTCTGAAGCCAGGGTTGAGATTGAGAAGTTATTAGGCCACAAGGTCATGCTCAGAATTCATGTTAAAGTAGCCCCTGATTGGCAGAGAGACCCTAAACAACTGGGTCGCTTGGGAATGTAAGGCTGTGTTAGCCTAGTTTTATGTTCTTCGCACTCCTGCTTAATAGCCGCGACGAGGCCTAACCCCGGCCCTCCCCGTCGCGGTGCAGTTTGCTTGACCGGATATCCCCCTTTCACCGCTTTTATTGCCAAAGATGGCAAGAAAACCTTGGGTTTCTAGGAGAGACCATGAAGAACAACCAAAAACCATCATCAATGCCCATCCACAAGTATTTGCCTTTCCATGAGCAGATCGCAGTGGAGCTTCCTGACCGTACCTGGCCAACTAAGAGAATCACTAAAGCGCCGCACTGGTGCGCTGTTGACCTTAGAGACGGTAACCAAGCTCTTATCGACCCAATGAGTCCTGAACGCAAGATGAAGATGTTCCAGTTGCTGGTAAAGATGGGATACAAAGAAATCGAAGTAGGTTTCCCTTCAGCTAGCCAAACTGACTTTGATTTTGTTAGAGAACTTATCGAGGGTGGACACATCCCAGAGGACGTCACCATCCAGGTTCTTACTCAAGCAAGAGATCACCTAATTGAGCGCACCTACGAATCCATCAAGGGCTCTCACCGAGCTATTGTGCATTTGTATAACTCAACATCTGTTTTGCAGCGCAGAGTTGTATTCAATACCGATAAGCAGGGTGTTATCGATATCGCTCTAGCCGGAGCGAAAAAGTGTCTTGAGATGGAAGCTAGCGTTCCTGAGACCATAGTGCACTACGAATACTCACCAGAATCTTATACCGGAACAGAACTTGAGTTTGCTCTAGAGGTTTGTAATGCAGTTATCGAAGCTTTCCAACCAACTCCTGATCACAAGATGATCATCAACCTACCGGCAACCGTTGAGATGGCAACACCTAATGTGTATGCAGACTCTATTGAGTGGATGTCTAGACATCTTGCTAAACGTGATTCAGTCTTGTTATCTCTTCACCCACACAATGACCGAGGAACAGCGGTTGCTGCAGCCGAGCTTGGTTACATGGCAGGAGCAGATCGTATCGAAGGTTGTCTATTCGGTAATGGTGAAAGAACTGGAAACGTAGATCTAGTTACCTTAGGGCTAAACCTATTTAGTCAGGGAATCGAGCCTGACATCGACTTCAGTAACCTCGATGAGATTAAGCGAACAGTTGAATACTGTAATCAGCTTCGCGTTCATGAACGTGCACCATACGGTGGAGATCTCGTCTACACAGCGTTCTCTGGTTCGCACCAGGATGCCATCAAGAAGGGCTTCGAGAAGATGGCTGCGGAAGCAGTTGCTTCTAATGTCGATCAAGAATCTCTAGTTTGGGCTGTTCCTTATCTTCCGATTGATCCTAAAGATGTTGGTAGATCATACGAAGCAGTTATTCGGGTTAACTCACAATCTGGTAAGGGAGGGGTTGCTTATCTTCTAAAGAGTGATCACAACCTAGATCTTCCTAGAAGACTGCAAATTGAATTCTCTAGAGTCGTCCAGAACAAGACTGACTCTGAGGGTGGTGAGGTAACTTCAGCTGCGCTATGGGCTATCTTCAACGATGAGTATTTACCTTCGCAGGATGATGCTCAGAAGTGGGGTCGTTTCGAACTAAAGAAGATGCGCACCACCAGTGAGATGGACGGTGTTGTTGATCTAGACGTTGTTCTTCGTGATGGCACAGAAGAAGTATCGGTTGCTGGTCGAGGCAATGGTCCTATCTCTGCCTTCCTAGAAATCCTTGAGAAGCAGGGCATCTCTGTCCAGTTACTTGACTACACCGAGCACACTCTGAGTGCATCTAGTGATGCTCAGGCGGCCGCCTATATTGAGTTATCTGTTGCGGGCAAGACTCTCTGGGGTGTTGGTATTGATGGAGATATCTCTAATGCTTCTTTGAAGGCTGTCATTTCAGCGGTTAACCGCGCTGTGCGGTAATACTTGAATAGTGCCTACCTACCGAGATGAAGCAGTTGTGCTGCGCACCCACAAGCTGGGTGAAGCAGACCGTATAGTCACTCTGCTAACTCGTTATCACGGTCAGGTTAGGGCAGTTGCTAAGGGCGTTAGAAGAACTGCGTCAAAGATTGGTTCACGACTAGAGCCATTTATGGTTGCTGACATTCAGTTCTATGAAGGTAGAAATCTAGATACTGTTACCCAAGTTGAATCTATTGGCGCATATGGTTCTGCAATCTCTGATGACTACGGAGCATTTACAGTTGCCAACGTTATGGCAGAGACAGCTATGAAACTCACCGGTGACGAAAGAGCAACCCAGCAGTATTTACTTCTTGTTGGTGGGCTTAGATCTCTTGCAACTAAAGAACATGCTCCAGAACAAATTCTGGATAGCTATTTACTCAGAGCTCTAGCAGTTGCTGGTTGGGCACCTAACTTTGCTGATTGCACAGGCTGCAACATGGCTGGACCTCATCAAGCTTTCGTTATTCAAACCGGTGGAGTGGTCTGTGATTTTTGTATGCCACCGGGGGCAGCAATTATCAGCAAGGAAGTAACAGTGTTGCTGGGAGCACTTCTTTCTGGCGAGTGGGAAAACGTTGAGAGTGCAACCGATCAGGCTAGGTCTTCGGCATCGGCTATCGTAAGTGCGTATAGTCAATGGCATATTGAACGAGGTCTAAAATCCATGAATCACCTGGAGCGCATGTGAGTAAGAAGTTTGTCGATGTACCAGAGCATGTTGCCATCGTCATGGATGGCAACGGTCGTTGGGCTAACGCTAAGGGATTTACTCGGGTCGAAGGTCACCGTGCCGGTGAAGCCGCTTTGATGGATGTTATCGAAGGTGCAATCAAAGCTGGAGTGAAGTATTTAACTGTCTTTGCCTTCTCAACCGAAAACTGGAAGAGATCTCCAGATGAGGTGAAGTTCTTGATGAACTATAACCGTGAGGTTCTAAGACGCAGGCGTGATCAACTAAACGGCTGGAATGTGAAAATACGTTGGGCTGGTCGAAGACCTAAGCTTTGGCCGACAGTTATTGATGAGTTGTTAACCGCTGAGAAACTAACCTCTAAGAACACGGGTTTAGTTTTCACCATGTGCGTGAACTACGGCTCTCGCATAGAAATGCTCGATGCTATAAATCAGATTGTTGATGACAGCAGTACTGGAAAGCTCAAAGGCAAAGTAACCGAGAAGACCTTCCAGAAGTATTTACTGACCAAAAACCTGCCCGATGTTGATTTGTTCATTCGTTCAAGTGGTGAGCAAAGGATAAGCAATTTCCTTTTGTGGCAATCGGCTTATGCTGAGTTTGTCTTCCTGGATGTGCTCTGGCCTGATTTCAACCGAGAGCATCTCTGGGCTTCGATTGAGCAGTATTCCAAGCGGAACAGGCGTTTCGGTGGGGCAGTGGACAAGCCTAAGAAAGACAAGCGCTCAGGCTAAACTTATCTAGCACCGTAAGCCAACGGCGCCAAATCATAGGGAGCAACAATGGCCACCCCAAATCGTCTCGAATCAGTTATCTCGCTCGCTAAGCGCAGAGGCTTCGTCTTCCCAGCAGGTGAAATCTATGGTGGAACTCGTTCTGCCTGGGATTACGGGCCTTTGGGTGTTGAACTCAAAGAGAACATTAAACGCCAGTGGTGGCGCTCGATTGTTAACTCCAGAGAAGACATCGTCGGTCTTGATAGCTCAGTAATCCTTCCTCGTAAGGTTTGGGAATCATCAGGTCACGTAAAAGAATTCGTTGATCCGCTAATTGAGTGCACATCATGTCACAAGAGATTCAGAGCCGATCACCTAGAAGAAGCCTTCGAAGAGAAAAAGGGCAGAGCCCCAGCTTCAATGGCTGAGATTGCTTGCCCTAACTGTGGTGGCAAAGATATCTGGACTGAACCTAAGTTATTCAACGGATTGCTAAAGACTTATCTAGGCCCAGTTGAAGACGAGTCAGGACTGCATTATCTCCGTCCTGAAACAGCTCAGGGAATCTTTGTGAACTTTGCCAATGTATTAGGCGCTTCAAGAATGAAGCCGCCATTCGGCATTGGTCAGATTGGTAAATCTTTTAGAAACGAAATCACTCCGGGTAATTTCATCTTTAGAACCAGAGAGTTCGAACAGATGGAAATGGAATTCTTTGTTGAGCCAGGCACTGATGAGACTTGGCATGACTACTGGATTCAAGAAAGACTGAACTGGTATTTAGATCTTGGTATCAATCGAGATAACCTTCGGTTATTTGAGCACCCGAAGGAAAAACTCTCGCACTATTCAAAGCGCACAGTGGATATCGAATACAAGTTCGGTTTCCAAGGTTCTGAGTTTGGTGAGCTAGAAGGTATTGCTAATCGAACAGACTTTGACCTAACCACTCACTCACGTGAATCAGGTGTTGATCTTTCATACTTCGATCAGGCTAAGGGAGAGCGTTGGACTCCTTACGTTATCGAACCAGCGGCAGGTCTAACACGATCTCTAATGGCTTTCCTAGTTGATGCATATGCAGAAGATGAAGCACCTAACACTAAAGGTGGTGTTGATGTTAGAACTGTTTTGCGTTTGGATTATCGACTAGCACCAATCAAGGTTGCTGTTCTTCCACTATCTCGTAATGAAGGTCTTTCGCCGGTTGCCAAGAATTTAGCTCAGGAGCTTCGCGGACACTGGAACATTGACTTTGATGACTCTGGTGCTATCGGTAGAAGATATCGTCGTCAGGATGAGATTGGAACTCCATTCTGTGTGACTGTTGACTTTGAATCTCTAGAAGACCAGGCGGTAACAGTTCGTGAACGTGACAGCATGGCCCAGGAACGTGTGTCTCTTGACAAGCTACGCGGATACTTGGCTGAGAAGCTAGTCAAATAAACCAACGTGAATACACCAGCACTGCAGTATGGAAGCATTTCGATAGCTACACCTGTCGTACTCGCTCCAATGGCTGGAATTACTAACACTGCCTTTAGAAGGCTCTGCCGTGAATACGGTGGTGGTCTATATGTTTCTGAGATGGTCACCTCTCGCGCTTTAGTTGAACGAACTGAAGAATCAATGAGGTTGATTGGGCATCACGAGAGTGAAGGGACTAGATCAGTTCAGTTATATGGAGTCGATCCAAAGACGATAGCTGAAGCAGTAACGATGTTGGTTGCTGAAAATAGAGCAGATCACATCGATCTAAACTTTGGCTGTCCAGTTCCTAAGGTCACTCGTAAAGGCGGTGGGGCAGCACTGCCTTATAAGCAGGATTTGTTCTCGGCAATTGTTAATGCTGCCGTAAAAGCAGCAGGAGATATTCCTGTAACAGTCAAAATGCGTAAAGGCATCGATGCTGATCATTTGACGTTCATAGATGCAGGTAAAGCGGCTCGTGATGCTGGGGTAGCGGCAGTTGCACTGCACGCTAGAACCGCATCTGAGTACTATTCAGGCAATGCAGATTGGTCAGCAATTGCAGAGCTAAAGAACTCTTTAGGCGATGTTCAAGTCTTAGGTAATGGGGATATCTGGTCAGCAGGTGATGCCATCAGAATGATGCGTGAGACTGGCTGTAATGGAGTTGTGGTAGGTCGAGGATGTTTAGGAAGACCTTGGCTATTCGCTGATTTACAGGCTGCCTTTGAAGAGTATGCGAAGAATCCAAACTCAGATGCAGCGATAGATCCGATTCAGCCGAACCTTGGTGAAGTTGCTCAGGCTTTCAAGAAGCACGCGGAATTGTTGGTCGAGTTCTTTGAGTCCGAAGAACGCGCCTGCCGGGACATTCGTAAGCACGTGGCTTGGTATTTCAAGGGTTATCCAGTTGGTGGAGAGTTCAGGGCTGCTCTGGCGCAGGTAGAGTCTCTGACGCAGATGGATGCCATCTTAGGAACCATTGATTGGACGGCACCTTACCCAGGGGAATTGGCTGAAGGGCCAAGAGGACGTCTAGGAGGAGCAAAAGTCTGTGCTCTACCGGAGAATTGGTTGCAATCGAGAGAACTGGTCGGAGACCAGCGTAAAGTGCTTCTAGAAGCAGAGTTATCGGTGTCAGGAGGATGATCAGTTATGTCTGAATACAGTGCATTTGATCGTGCTCGTTTCTTCGAAGAAGAAGGCACTAACCGATCGGCTAGAACAGAGTTTGCTAGAGATAGAGCTCGTGTGACACACTCGTCTGCTTTACGCAGACTAGGTGCAAAGACCCAGGTGTTAGAACCAGGTACTGGCGATTTCGCTAGAACAAGGTTGACTCATTCTCTTGAGGTTGCTCAAGTTGGTCGAGAAATGGCTGTGGAGTTCGGTATCGACCCTGATGTTGTTGACACGGCCTGCCTAGCTCACGATTTAGGTCACCCGCCTTTTGGTCACAATGGCGAGAAAGCCCTAAACGAGTGGGCTCAGGACTTTGGTGGATTTGAAGGTAATGCTCAAACCCTTAGGTTGATTACTCGCATTGAACAAAAGGTTCAAAGTTCAGAAGGTCAATCATTTGGCTTAAACCTGACTAGAGCAACTTTAGATGCCTGTTGTAAATATCCATGGACTCGTGAGCATGCAGTCAATGACACTGGTGCAGACAGATCAATTAAGTTTGGTGTTTATGAAGACGACATTCCTGTCTTTGAGTGGATTAGACAGGGTGCACCTGAACGGTTGAAGTGTTTCGAAGCGCAAATCATGGATTTCAGTGATGACGTTGCATACTCAGTGCATGACTTCGAAGATGCCATAGTTGAAGATTTCATCAAGCTAGAAGAGTTAACCATTCAAGCTAACGAAGATGCCATCGTCTCTGAAATCGAGAGATGGAATGGTAGCCGCATTCCAAGACATGAGCTAGTTTCAGCTATGAACAGATTGCAAGCGAACCCGTTCTGGTTGACCTCCTTTTCTGGTGAGCCAGCGCAAGCAGGTCAACTCAAGAACCTAACCTCAAACGTTATCGGTTCTTTTGTTTCTAGAACTACTCAAGCAACATTTGCCAGCAATCCAAGCTCTAGTTTTGCAAGGTACGCAGCCGATGTCGTTGTTCCTCCTGAGGTGGAGGCAGAGATTGCAATCTTCAAAGGTCTAGTTTCATACTTCTTGATGTCAGCTAAACGTAGAAAGACCTACTACGAATGGCAACGAGCGCTGCTAACTGAACTTGCTGATGAACTCCTAGCCACCAATGGCGAATACCTCGACCCTTACTCAAGAATTCAGTGGGCTTTAGCTAAGAATGATGTTGAGAAGCACAGGGTCATCGTTGATCAGATTGCCGTATTCACCGACGCAGCTGCCCTTAAACTACACAACGGCCTTATCGGCTCTAAGCGAAGAACTCTCTAATGGCCGGCAGAATTCCTCCTCGAGATATCGAGGCAATTAAGCACCGCATCAACATTGCTGACATTGTCGGTGAGTTTGTGCAACTTAAGGGTGCAAGTGTTGGCTCTCTGAAAGGGTTATGTCCTTTCCACGATGAGAAATCGCCATCGTTCAACGTTCGTCCTGATCAAGGCTTCTACCACTGCTTTGGTTGTGGTGAAGGAGGAGATGTTTATAAGTTTTTGCAAAAGATGGAGAACATCACTTTCTACGAGGCTGTTGAAAAGTGTGCTGCCAAGATTTCTTTTCAGATTACTTATGAAGCCGGTACCGGTCGAGACGAAGGTGTCAATCGTGCTCGCTTGCTACTGGCTAACGAAGCAGCGGCTAAGTTCTTTGCAGAGCAACTGTCCACACCTGAGGCTCAAACTGCAAGAGAGTTTTTGACTCAGAGAAAGTTCGACCAAGAGGCTTCGACTCACTTCGGAATTGGCTATGCACCTAAGGGGTGGAACTCACTTGGAGATTCGTTAAAGGCCCAGGGATTTACCGAAGAAGAACTTATTAGGGTTGATCTGCTGGTTTCAAAGGACGGTAGAAGTTACGACAAGTTCCGGGGCAGATTGATTTGGCCGATTAGAGATGCAACGAACTCAGTAATAGGTTTTGGTGCTCGCAAGATTTATGAGGATGACCCGCTAGCTAAATACATCAACACGGGAGAAACTCCTGTCTACCACAAGTCGCAGGTTCTCTACGGGCTCGATTTAGCTAAGAAAGATATTTCAACTAAGCGTCAAGTAGTTGTGGTTGAGGGATACACCGATGTCATGGCCTGTCACCTAGCAGGGATCACCACTGCAGTTGCAACCTGCGGAACAGCGTTCGGTGATGATCACATCAGAAGAATCAACCAACTCTTTGGATCCAGTGACGCACCCTCTCAGGTCATCTTTACTTTCGATCCAGACGCTGCCGGTCAAAAAGCAGCGATGCGAGCATTTGAATCTTCAGGGAAGTTCATAGCCAGCACTTTTGTGGCCGTTGGTCCTGATGGCTTAGACCCTTGTGATTTACGTATTACTAAAGGTGATGCTGCGGTAGCAGAAATGGTTGAAAGCAAGAAGCCTATTTATGAGTTTGCTTTAGATCAAAAGATATCAGGGCATGATTTGTCTTCCTACCCAGGCAGGCTTTCTGCAGCTGGTGCAGCTGTTTCAGTGCTCACTAAGATTTCAGATCTTGGTTCGAGAGAAGAGTATGTTCGACTGCTGGCAAGCAAGGTTCAGTTAGCTAATGATGAAATCAATCGTCTGCTATCTGCTGAATTAACTAAGTTGCGAGGCAGCGCTGTGCAGGGTTCTAGAAGAGGTGTTGATCCAGATCCAGGTGAACCACCGGTTGCTGATGATGGCCCAGAGTTTCCAGTGCCTAATCTCAACGATCCCAACACCAGAATGGAACAAGAAGTCCTCGCGGTTATTCTGCAGGCACCAGCTGCACTTAGTGAAGATGGCGTTCTGTTGGTCTGCCAGCAGATGTTTGGCACACCTGCCTACGTGGTCATTGCCGATGCCGCGGCTCAATCAATAGCTTCACTAAAGCAAACTGATTGGTTTAGCCAGATAGGGTCTAAGACCCCAGAGGTGCTTCATGGTCTTTTGAGAAACCTAGCAGCTAAGGAATTACCTATTCGCGATTTAACTCAATTGAATGAGTATGCAGTGAGTGTGGTCAATTCAGCACGTAAGAAGATTCTGGTTAGGCAAAAGAGCGCTCTGCTGTCGGCACTGGGTGTTCTCGATACTGAGAGTCAGTTGGAAGAGCACAGCCGCATTCAACAGTCACTCGTTGTTTTGGAACGGCAGATCAGGGAAATTGAATGAGTGTCCAACCAAACAAAGTTGCTATCGAACCTAAATCTTTTCCCGCCTATGAAAAAGCTGTGTTTGAATCCGATTGTGTCTTAGCTCCATTAGACGAAACAGTCGGTGCACTCATTTGGACTGATTACGGTAACCCGCAAGGTTTGGCTGACACTATTTTAGCTAACCCACAACTTACCTTTGTTCAACTTCCATTCGCCGGAGTTGATGCCTTCAGTGAAGTTATTCAACTACCAGTTCGATTTGCCTGTGCTAAAGGTTCTTATCGTGAACCGGTTGCAGAACATGCGTTGTCTCTGGCTCTTTCACTGTCGCGAATTATTCCAGAGCGAGTTCTGACTAAGACCTGGGGAAGGAAGTTTGCTGATTCACTTTACGATGCAAATGTTGTCATCGTAGGTGGGGGTGGTATCACTGAGGAATTAGTGAGGTTGCTAACTCCGTTTAGAGCTGAGATCACAGTTGTTCGAAATCAAGCCATTGCATTTAATTCAGTAAAGAAGACCGTTGTGCTAGATTCTCTTCGCAGCGTCTTAGGCGAAGCCGATTACGTTTTTGTTGCCTGCTCCCTGACTAATAAGACCCGAGGGCTATTTGACCTCGAAGCTTTCAAGAAGTTCAAACCAACCGCATATTTCATAAACATAGCTAGGGGCCCAATTGTGGTCACCGATGATCTTGTAAAGGCACTCAACACCGGATTGATAGCTGGTGCAGGAGTAGATGTGACAGACCCCGAGCCTTTACCCGATGGTCATCCGCTCTGGGAAGCCAAGAACATCATCATCACCCCACACTCGGCTGATACCAACGCTCAGGTAATCAGGCTTTTTTCTGAGCGAATTAAGGAGAATCTAGCCGCTTATCAAGGTTTAGGGTCGTGGAGCGGTTTGGTTGACCCAGAACTTGGTTACTAAGGCCTGTGGTTAGCCATTACCTCTGGTTTTTGGTAAAGTATTCAAGTTGCCTAAAGCAATATTCCTCGGTAGCTCAATTGGCAGAGCAATCGGCTGTTAACCGATAGGTTCTTGGTTCGAGTCCAAGCCGGGGAGCCATATGAGTCAAACCTTCAGGAGAGCCCATGTTTCTCTGGATTAGAGACCAGAAGTGGCTCCCAACCACCTACTTATCCCTTATCGCTCTAGCGGTGTTTGGAGTAGGCGACTACTTATTACAAGGATCTAGTACCTGGCCAGCAACACTTCTAATGGTCGGATCTGTTGCGTTCTCTAGACCATTACCGTGGCTGTCAATTGCGCTATTTTCAGCAGGTATTCTCACACCTCAGTTCCTGAAACTAGAGCCTCAGATCTCACTTTCATTGGCTACTTTCAGTCTGTTAGTTTTGGCTGCTTTTGGAACTAAATTGCAGCGAAGGATCGGATACGCACTAAACGTTTGCTTTGGAGTAGCCGCTTTTATCTGGCTGCTCATCTCCTTGCCGGTTGGTGGATCTTTCTACGGAGTTGAATTGCCAACAGCGGAATCAAAGTATGCATTATTTGCAGCTGGATTCGTAGCAATCATTGCGGTCAATGCCAATGCTTGGTTCTTTGGAAGATTGTTTATCACTCGAATTACCCACGTTGGCACAAACTTCGATCGGGCCATAATTGAACGCGAACTGGCAACTACTCAGCTGTCTCTAGCCGAGCAAGATAGAAGATTTGAGATAGCTAGAGATGTAAATGACTTGCTCTTGGAGCAGGTAAGCGCAACGCTAAGTTCTGCGGAGGCTGGAATCTTCTCAGCAAAGTTGGATCCAACAGTTGCACCGCGATTACTTGAAAACATCTACGAGGGCATGAAAAAATCTCACTCTGAGATTCGCAGACTAAGTGACCTGCTTGGATTGCAGGATGTCAAAGCCTTAGCGTTGCCTGGGATTAGAGATTTGCCGAAACTCTTTGTCAGTTATCGGGAATTTGGCTACGGCGTAAATTACCGCCTAACCGGTTATCCAATGCAGCTTGATGATGGGGCTGAGCTAGTTTTATACCGAATCGTTTTCGAGTCCTTAGAAAACATTAGACAACACACCGCTGAGTCGACTGAAGTTGATGTTGATTTCATTTGGCAGGGATCTGCAATGCAGGTTGTCATCAAGGATAACGGTGAGGAAACCAGGAACCGACTTGAGAAAGCCCTAACTGGCTACACAGAACAAGAAGATCACCGGGCACTCGTTGAAAGACCAACGGGTCCTAGCCTTACCGCTCTTCAGGAAAGAGCAGCTCTTTATGAGGGATCTATTGAATTCTCCAAAGTCCCTGGGGTTGGCTTTACTGTCTCAGCTGCATTCCCGAACATTTCGAAATACCGGAAAGATACCAACTAAGTGAGTCAAGAAATTCGTGTTGCTTTAGTCGGCGGCTCCGAAGCACTTAGAAATTCTCGCAGAGAGATATTGGCAACAGCCAGCTATATAAAAGTTGTCCACGATTCGGATGGCTTTGGTCTTACTCCCGCTCAGCTAGGAGAGGTCAACTTTGATGTTGCAGTCATTGAACTGCGACTCGAAGATCAGTCTGCACTGCAATTTTTGAAGTCAATGTTTGTAACAGCAAACATACAAAAGCAATCTTTCGGCAGAATTCTTATTTCTAGTCAGTTCAGTGATGATGCTCTGCGTTTGCATGCGATTCGAGCTGGGGCAGTTGATGCCGTGTTTGTAAGTGATGGCATGGACTCAATGCTCAAAAAGATTCAGCACTGCATTGATGAGCACACCGACTTTGCTATTCGTGAACTTCTGCCAACCCTGAATAAGCAAGAAGTCTCACAATCTGATTTGCAGATGATTTCCGTCTCACTTGAAACCCTTGAAGACAAGGAAGCCCTGATTCTGCGTGGCTTCTGCGAGCTAAAAAGCGATTCGGTGATTGCCAGCGAGGTTCACGTTACTAAATTGAAGGTTCGTCAAACAATAAAGAAGGTTCAAAACTTGATTGCCTTGGAAACTCGGTCGCAGCTATTACTAAAGATGTTTGAAGTTGGAGCCTTAGCCCTCTAGTTTGTCTTCACCTGGCAGCCAACTCCGATCAGGTTTACCCCAACCCCGTTCAGCGATAATCTCGTCGCATTCTGACTTGTATGGTTCCGCTAATCGATCAACATACAGAGTTCCGTTTAGGTGGTCAAATTCGTGTTGGAATATTCTGGCAAACCACCCTTCAGCCTCAATTTGTAAAGGTTTTCCGTCTAGGTCAAAACCCTTGACAGTAGCTCGCTCTGCTCTTTTCAGAGGGAACCTTTCACCAGGCACGCTTAGGCACCCTTCGCTGTCGCTATCCCAGTCGGGTTCCCCAACAGGGGTCTCTGATAATTCGATAGTTGGATTGATGACCACACCGCGTTGAGCGCCGCCATCCTCGGCATCCCAGTCATAAACAAAGACCCTAAGGTTAACCCCTACCTGGGGAGCTGCAAGTCCCACACCGGGAGCCTCATCCATGGTCTCGAACATGTCCTGAACTAGATCTCTAAGTTCTTGGTCGAATTCGGTCACGTCCAGGGCTTTAGCGTGCAATACAGGGTTTCCAGTAATAACAATCGGTCTAATAGGCATCCTCTAAATTTACCCTAAAGGGCATTTTCTGCTCACCTGACTAGGCTTATAGGAGCCTTTAGGAGAATCGGGGAAGTCTTGAAGATCATTGCTATTGGACTTGCGCTGATTTCAGCGGTCGCGTTAGGCATTGGCGCCCAGTTACAAAACGATGCCGTTGGTATTCAAAAAAAGGCTGCGCTCTCCGGCCGATCGCATGTTAGCTTCAGACAACTTTTAGATTTACTTAAGCATCCAAGATGGGTAACTGGGCTTACGATCTCAGCCTTCGCCCTAATTTTGCAATTTACAGCGCTTCTGCTTGCGCCACTTATTCTGGTGCAACCCATTGGTGCAATTGCCTTGGTAATAACTTCAATCCTGAATTCTCGAATCACCAAGACCAAACTTAACTCAGCATCTATCCTCGCTATTGCTCTATGCACTGCAGGATTAGGCGCATTCGTTGTAATGGCTCACCAGGTCGCTGTTGAACCAGAAATTGACGATAGCAATCTGATGTTGATTCTTGCCATGGCAATATCTCTAATTGCTATCTTCAGTTACATATTCTTTAGTGGAGCTAGCAGATTCAAGCCCCTTACCTTCATTATTGGTGCCGGCGCGCTCTATGGTTTTGTCGCAACGCTCACCAAGGTGGTAGTAAAGAGACTGTTTAATCAAGATGGTTTCAACAGGATGGTCAGTGGAAGTTTTCAGTGGGAAACAGACTCACTGACTTTGTTTGCTCTTCTGAGCATGTTGGCAGCAGCTTTCTTGGGTGGTTGGTTTGTTCAGAATGCCTATGCCTCTGGACCACCAGATTTGGTAGTTGCCGGCCTTACTGTAATTGACCCTCTAATTGCGGTCAGCATTGGTGTGGTTGTCCTAAATGAAGCGATGGATGCTCCTATGCCCTTCATGCTTGGTTTCCTAGGATCTGGTGCTATGGCAGTTATGGGTGTTTACCTGCTATCTAAGGTTCATCCTCAGGTATCCACATCACAGTCAAGTTAGCCCTGTTCGGATAAACTTGGAGGGTGGTCAACTTGAACCACATCTCTGAACACATTTGACCAGGATAGACAGGTTTTTAGCGTTGGCTGAATCGATTAGACATCCAGGCGAACCCCTGAGGGTTTTGATTGCCTCTGATACTTTTCCACCTGACATAAATGGCGCAGCTAGGTTTACCGAGCGCCTTGCCGGTGGACTAGTAAGAAACGGCAACAACGTTCATGTGGTTGCTCCAGCTATAGATAAGAACTGGGGAACTTTTCTCGAGACTCATGACGGCATGGAGATGACTGTCCACCGGATCAAATCTCACAAACTTATTGTTCACAAAACATTGAGATTTGTAACGCCTTTTACCATCAAGAAGAAGATGGACCGAATCCTCGATAGCTTCGAACCGGATGCCATCCACTCCCAGTCACATGTAGTCATGGGTCGAGCACTAGCCAAAAGTGGTCACGAGCGAGATATCAACCTAATTGCTACAAATCACCTAATGCCTGAGAACATGCTGCGTTATATTCCACTTCCGAAATTCCTTGAGAAAAGAATTATCCGAAGTCTTTGGAAAGACAGCGGCAAGGTTTTCTCGCAATTCGATCAGGTCACTACTCCAACCAGAAGAGCTGCCCAATTACTTGAGGATGCCACTGGACTAAAAAATGTTTTAGCAATCTCTTGTGGCATTGATGCGACTAAGTTTGCTAACGCAACTCCAACTACAAACAAACCGTTCAGAGTTTTATTCCTGGGACGCCTTGATTGGGAGAAGCACATTCACAATCTGCTACGAGCAGTAGCTAAGTTGCCCCCTGAGATTGATTTCCATGTTGAGATTGCCGGTGATGGTAATCAGCGCAAATACTTAGGGGAGTTGGCACAGGAACTAAAAATAGCCGGCCGGGTTACTTTCTCAGGTCACATTACCGAGGCAGAACTTCCACTTGCCTATGAAAAGGCAACAGTATTCGCCATGCCTTCAATCGCTGAACTGCAATCGATTGCAACAATGGAGGCCATGGCCTCAGGCAGGCCTGTTATCGCGGCTAACGCTATGGCTCTGCCTCACCTAGTTCACGACGGCGATAACGGCTACCTTTTTGAACCTGATGACGTTGACGACTTCACTAAAGCTTTGCTTAAAGTCGCTACTGCGAATCAGAAGGAACTAGATCGCCTTTCAGAGAACTCGCTTCACCTTATCCAGTCCCACGATATAAAACGCACCCTAGCAATCTTCGAAGGTCTCTACAGGGCAGAGGATGGCTCTAAGCGAGAGACTGACGATAACCAACCTGAATATATGAAACCAATCGGCAAGCTAAATGTGGCCGTAAGGCGAGCGGAGCAGAGGATGCGCAGACAGACTCTGGTAGCACTTGGCAAGATTTCAGACCTGGGAGAAGAGATCAAGGACGGTCTTGATGAACTTCGAGAAGATGTAAAGCGCCAGGCGAAGAAGGTAGACAAACAAGTCCGTAAAGGCGTCAAGAAGACTGTCACAAGGGCTAAGAAGGCAATAAAGCGCAACGAAGAATAAACACCTTGGGGTGTTAGCTCAGCCGGTTAGAGCAGCGGA